>JAABUP010006358.1_pt1 | contig 16893 bp, 19 predicted proteins | sample 5559201 | NCBI WGS metagenome assembly JAABUP01 (sample SAMN10711887, study PRJNA513373) | rock metagenome | isolation source: Antarctica rocks | place: Antarctica
TGCGTCACAAGTGAGCCGAACTTGCGCCACTTGGCGAGACCTGCGTCCTGCTCGCGACTTCAGACACCGCGTAACATTTGCTAATCTGCCTGGATGGGAACAATACGCCGCTCAGCTCAGACGAGTGTGCCCCCAGATCACTGTTGTGGTTGTCTCCGAAGGATACTCGGACTTGGCACAGCTACTGCGGAGTCCTGAGTGCGACATCGTGACTTGCTTTCCACAAGGTTCAACTATTATGCGGCAGTGGAGCTTGCAGACCGGCACACACATTCCAGACAGTACTTACAGGGCTTTGACAGAGCTTCAGGAGTTAGCTGCCATAGTTGAGCAAGCACCCCCTCTTGCAAGAAGTCATCTGGAGTTGAGTCTTCGCACAAGGTCCAATCAACTAATTCTGCCTTCTGTGGAAGCTGCAATACATGGCATGACAAGTACAATCCGAGAGATTAGAGAACAGCAGCAGTTTATTGCAACCTCAAAAGTACTATTCCCTCTGGAAAGCTTGCGTGTGCTGGCATTTTCCTTGCCCAGCAGGCCAAGGGAGCCAGACATTTTCCAGGCAGCTATGCGTCTTGCTCCCAACTTGGAGTTTCTGCAACTGTATGTGAAAACACGCAATACAACTGTGTCTGCCTTGTGTTTCCTAGCAGTGTTGGCTGAACTACCAAATGTTACTTCTGTGAGGCTAGTCACTAAAGGCAATACAGCCTGCTTATCATCAAGCTACTTGATGCACATCACACGTCTTGAGCTTGGTTGTCAAGTTTACTTCAGGCAGTTGCCACCGAGGCTGCGTGAGTTGTACTTGGAGGGTTTGGATCTTGACTGGCTAGGGTATGAAGCAATGATGTCTGCGTTGCAGCAAGCCATCACACCTGTCAACTTGACTCTGACTTCATCTGTCATAGCAGCAATGCCCTGTCTCTCAGCAAATTTGCAGAAGCTCTCTCTACAGTATTTGCTTGCTGTCCACCTTTGCAATGTGGAGAGCTTTTGTACTTTGCGCACAAGTATGGCAAGACTTGAAAACCTGAGGGTCCTATGCATTGCTGATTATCTTACTGGGACAACAGTATTCTTTCTGTCAGGGATGGTGTCTCCAAATCTGCATACTTTGGGATTTTGTTTGGACTCCCAGGCAAATGGTGGTTACTTTACCTTGGATAGTGCCGGCAAAGGTGCCTCTAGCATTTTGGGACCCACATTTGAAGTGAAGACGCTCAGGACTGTCTTCCCCAATCTGGAGCAAATGAAAGTGTCCTGTGTAGGTGGTAGTTATTTGATTTCTCCCCAAACAAGATTACAGGTCAGGATTGTGAAGTATGATTGTGCTTGGATTAGCTCGACCTTCCCGAAGTTGAGGGGCATCATTTGCAACAGTGAACATGTCAGTGTGGAGTTTGTGAACCTTTCGAGACACATATATCTAACTTACAAAATATGAAGGACATCATGGCTGTGCAAATTCCAAAGCTAACTTTAGCCATATTCTTGGTGGTGACACATTGCAGAAGTGACACTTTATATACAACACATCACTTCAATCAAGAAAATGGCTGCAATGTTCTGGAATGTGATTAACAAAAAGACATTTTATTTTGCAAATCAAGTTGGCCCATGCCCAGCAACATGCACAAGCACTAGCACAGTTTGGCAGCTGACTGAAAATGAATGGGCTGTAAGTTTGCACACCAATCCTGCAGTTGCAGCATTTACTGGCTGCTTATGCGCACAGCTGTGTTCAGACATTTAGAAAAAAGCTTCAGAGTTGCAACAAGAATGCAGGAATGCAACAGCATGCAGGTGCAGCTCCAGAACTCACCCACTGTGTTATGTTAAGTATTACCAGTTTGCATCTCAGAACTTGATGTTGGAGTCAGTATCTATCTTTTCAAAACAAACAGCTCATAGCTGCTGCTGGTGCAACTTGTTGTTGCCTACTTAGTTTGTGTTTGAGATTGGATAGCGGAAAGCTTCTGTTCCCTGTGTGCTGACTCAGTGCTTGTTTTGATCTCTGCAAGGTATGATGCATGACAGGGATTGATACACTCCTCAACCAGTTTGTTGGTGTACATCAGGGTGCTGGCAATCTCAGCTTGTATGACAGGTGCACTGCTCATCAACTCCTCTGCAAAGTCTGTCCTGGCTGCTTTGCTGTCATCAAGACTAACTTGCTTGCTATGATGCTTTGAATGTCATCTGTTCTATGGACAAAGATAGTCTCCGCACCTGTGTGATCTGCAGTCCTTTTGGCTGCTGTCTATCCAGATCTGTTACCTGTTTAGTGTCCTGTCCGCTTTCCTGCTGACACAAGCACAGAGCATGGCATCAGTTGCAATGCAGTGATGTGATGAGTAATATGCAGCGCATTGGACTTGGCAGCGGAATGTTAGCGCAATCTGAGTGGCTGCAGAAGACCAGGTTGTGGACGCACTGACAGGCTGACTCTATAGGGATGCAGGTACTTCAGCAATGCGTCTTGGGCATGCTGCTTGATTGCTGCTGCATTCTACAGGCAAGTGCAGCAAATGCTGCTGCATTGTACAGGCAAGTGCAGCAAATCTTGTTTTGGCATTTACCAGCTGTCATTTTGCCAGCCTCTGCCACTGGGTGTGCAGTGAGTCATCAGGAACAGCTAGCCTGCGGAGCATCAAGTTGGTCAGCAAGCAATCACCTGCAAAATGCAAGATTGTGCTTGATGCAAACAGAACTTCTCTGAGCTGAGAAAGGCACTGCAGACTGAATGTCTAAAGACTGCCCATAGAGACTGCAGCGGACCCTGTGCCAACTGTCATGCTTGCCATAAGCCAGCACTCATGAACTACATGCAGTTGCATGGGCACTCACCTGCCCCAATCCTCCTTGCACTGGCCAAGCACCCTAGAGCCAGGCGCCCCAACACCTGCTGGGTCAAGGGCTGCATTGGAGCCCGCCATAACAAGTGGCAGGACTGCCCCAAGTTGGCAGCTCACTTCATCACTCGTAACAATGGGCCTGGACCAATGGACACCACAGAGAGCAAGCATTCTTCTTCTTCTGCACCTGCATCATGTAAGCAGTCTGCCTCTACTGCACCTCCACCACCTGCTCAGCGATAGCAATTACAGAGACCTAGCTTAGCTGCAAGAGGTTACGCTATCACTGCTGAAGTGATCAGAACGCCCCATCCTGTTTCGCAGTCCTGTGAATATTCCAGACCAGCTTCTGCAGAACCTGCACAATGTGCATCTGGCTTGCTTCATTTGCAAGATCGACGCTTGTTGCAGTCTTTAGTTTCAGAGATGCAATCCCTGTCTGGCAAATCACTCACTTTGGATGCTGCTGCATATGATTGTGGTGACAATGCACACTGCTCTTCATTTTGCAGTCCTTCTAGGTCATGCGTGAATGAGCTGAATTCCGGTCACATTTGGGTCAATGCCCCATTCAGATTGCTTCCTGACTTTGGGCAGCATCACATGCAATGCAAGCAAGCAGCACCAAGCACCACTGCATGCATTGTTGTGCCTGAGTTCTTGCTGCCTGTCATGCGTCCTTTCCTAAAGAGCATGCACATCTTCACAGTTTCCTGTAAGGGATCTACATTATTTGATGCACCAATCGCATCTGGCAAACATCATGCAATGGCTGGGACTCACGGGCCTGTACACATGTTCACTGATGCTCTTGAGCCTACACACATACCGTCTGCTGCTGGTCAACAGTGCCACCCTTTGCATAAGGCAATTGTGCATCAGCCCTCAGCTGTGCCTTCTGTTCCTGTTCACTGCAATGCACCTGCTTCTGCTGCTGCACCTGACAATGCATTCAAACTGACTCAGCAGCTTGATGGCATCAAGTCACAGTTTTGCTGATGTCTTTGACAAAGCATCTGGACTGCCTCTTGATAGGGGAATGGAGCATGTCATTCCTTTGGAACCTGATGCACAGCCTATTTTTAAGCACATGCATGTATCGCCTGTCACCTTCTGAGCTCATTGAGGTAAAGCTTCAGGTAACAGAGCTGCTGAAGTAGCAACTTATTGAGCCTTCTGTCAGTCCACATGGAGCTACTCTACTCTTTGTACCAAAGAAGGAGGTTGTGTTGCACATGATAATTGACTATCGCGCATTAAACACTTACTTAACAATAAAAAGTTGCTTCCCTCTACCTCAGATTGATGATTTGTTTGACAAACTGCAGGGATCACAATATTCACTAGCCTTGATGCTGCCTCTGGCTTCCATCAGATCCTGTTGCAACAGTCAGACAGACCAAAGACAGCCTTCAGAACTCCATTTGGCCACTACCAGTTCAGAGCACTGCCCTTTGGCCTTGCCAATGCACCAACCAGATTCCAAATTGTCATGAACAGGGTGTTTGAGCATCCCAAAGCTTGGCTGATGGCAAGGTAAACCCCTTGGCAACACTTTCTGACTTTGTTGTTGTCTTCATTGATCGCATGCTGATTTTCAGTAAAACTGCTGGAGAGCATGTTGAGCATGTCAAATTTGTCATGGACATACTGCGCCAGAACTCTGTACTCATCAAAATGTCTAGATGCTCATGGGGCCAGACTGAACTGCCTTATCTGGGCCACATTGTGAGCAAAGATGGCATCAAAGCTGATCCTAAAAAGTTGAAGCTGCTGCTTGCTGGCCTGACTCAGTGAGCCTACTAATCTCAATGAGATGCAACAACTTCTTAAGAAGCTTGGCCTCGAGTGAGCTCACCAATTTCTTTTGCAAGTACGTACAGGGCTACACCAACTTGACTATGCCACTGACTGTGTTGCTGAAGAAGAACACTCCCTTTGACTGGAATACTGCTAGCCAGAATGCCTTTGCAGGATTGAAGACAGCCCTTACCTCAGCTCCATGTTTGGCTCTCCCAGACACATCAGGAGGCAACCCATGTTGGACCAGGTGTGTGGTGCTTCTGGGTTTGGTCTTGGTGCTGTGCTCATCCAAGCCTTGAAGGTAGGCCTATTGCTTTCTGGTCTAGGAACACGGTGCCTGCTGAGCAAAAGTATCACATCACTGAGCAAGAGCTGCTTGTTGTTATTGAAGCACCGAAAGCCTTCTGGAACTATGTTGATGGCATACCCTTTACCCTGGTCACTCATACCTACAGCGCTTCAACTTACGTTCAACTGAAGCTTCACTGGGAGTACAGACCAGGCAGGACCAATGTAGCTGACCCTTTGAGCCGTAACCCTTCATACCGCCCTGCTACTTCACCTGTTGCTCATGCAGTGCGTGCTCAGCTGTGTGTAACAATACGGTGAAAGACTACACCTACGCCTGCTGCTACACCTGTCACCCCACCTGAGCCTGCATTGCAGACCCAAGTTGGACCCTGGGGAAACTCTTTGCCCCCTGTAACCTCTTTGACCCTACCACCTATAACCTCTGTAACCTCTCCCTGTAACCCCCAGCTCTTTTGACCTTGCAGCTGACACTGTCATCTTTTGAAGACATGGTCATGGAAGTGGCTGAGCAGCCTGTGCTTGACGTCTATGCAGAGCTAAAGCAAGGTTACCAGTGTGATGCATGGTTTGCTAACAGCAATAACCTGCAGGACTTGAAGTTACTGGATGGTTTATGGTGGAAAGGTTATTGTCTTGTTATTCCCAATGTCAACCGTGTGCGCACAGCACTGCTGTGGGACTACCACGACAGACCTTATGCTGGCCATCTTGGCGTCAACAAAACACTGCACAACATGCAGCGGTCATTTTGGTGGCAAGGTACGTTTTCTGACATCAGTGGTTACACATGCACTTGCATCTCCTGTCAATGCAACAAACGTTCACCTGTCAAGCCATCTGGTCTATTGCAACCTTGCACATTCCACACGGTCCTTGGGACAGTGTCTCTACTGACTTTGTCACAGGTTTTCCTAAGACCAAAACAGGCCATGACACTATTAACAGAACTTCCTTGTCTTTGTTCACAGATTGACCAAATACGTACAAGTTGTCCCCACTACAACAAAACGCACTGCAAAGACTTGGGATGACTTATTCATTCAGCATGTGTTCTGCAATCATGGTCTTCCCTTGAGTGTCATTTCTGACAGAGGTCCACAATTTGCTGGCAAGTACAATCAAGCGCTCTCTGATCGCCTGCGCATCTCATGGAACATGTCAACAGCATTTCACCCTCAGACTGATGGTCAAACAGAGCGCATAAATCGCACTGTTGAGGACATGCTCCGACACGTTGTGCCTCCCACCATGACTAATTGGGATGAACTTCTTGTGCATGCGCAGTTTGCTATCGACGATGCCTGGCAGGAGTCGGTGCAGAACACTCCCTTCTATCTCGGCCATGGCCGCCACCCCAGAACACCTTTCAGTGCCTCACTTGAAACGAGGGGAAGCTACCTTCAAGAAGTAAAATCTCTGCTTCTGCTGCTTTTGCACAGCACATGGAAGCCACAATTGCACGTGGCAAAACATGCATGCTGAATGCACAGCAAAGGCAGAAGCAATACTATGACAAAGGCATGTCCCATCTGTCTTTGACGTTGGAGCAGAAGTGCTTCTACTAGAGTCTAGCCACCACTAAGTTGCATTTGAGGACCACTGATACTAGCAAGCTTATACCTAGATGCATCCATATGGGTTAGACCTTTCAAAGTTCAAGTAGTGGCTTGCATGGGCGGCAATGCTTATTGTTTGGATCTCCCAGACTGCATGCATCAGGTTCACAATGTGTTCCATGTGTCCCTCGTCAAGCCATACAGAAGTGATGGTTGCAAACATCCACCACCACCTCCTGCGCTGATTGATGACTATCCTGAATGGACAGTAGAGCAAGTCCTTGACCACAGAGTTGTTAAGCATGGACGTCAAAGTAAAGTTGAATACTTGATCCACTGGGAAGGTTATGGGTATGAGCACAATGCGTGGGAAACATCAGCCAATGTTGCTAACTCTCTTGACTGTGTACAAAATTACTGGCTCACCTTGCCCCCTGCTGCAGCTGTCTTCCTCCCTATGCCTCAATAGGCTGGTTCCTTGAGCCAAACAGTAACCTCAGATTTTCAGACAAAAAGGTAAAATAAATAAATACTAAAACAAAAAATAGTCTGATTGTTTGTATTTCACTTTGCATTGCTGGAAAGCAATGGCGTATTGCCTGATTGGGCAATACAGGTGTTGTCAACTTGGAGCTTTTCTTATGTTAGGCTTGCTGCTGTCACACAGTTAGCACCCAAGCACACACTGTGTGGCAGATGCATCTGCAGTAGCCACAACAGTGCGTTAGCATGTATGCAAGCATGCTGACACTCAGGATACTGCACGGCCTTTGCAATGCCTTGTATCTTGAGCTGTCACTGCGTCTCACTGAAGTCTTCAAGTCAGTCCTCTTATTGTGTACTGATCCACCAATAACGGAGCTGCAGTTGAGTCGGCATTTTTCACCTGGCTTGATCCCCAGGCATGAAGTGGCCGCATTGAACATCATTGTGTTCCTTGCATTTAACAAGTGTTTCACTCATATGCTTCACCTTTGAGCCTGCTACACAATGTGAGCATATGCAACCTGCTCAATTCATTACTCTCTGGGTTTCACACCTAAAAGAGGGAGGTCTGTGACATTTGTTGCGGTCTTACACAGCAATTTGCATTCCCTACCATGTGACTGTCTCAGTCAGCAGCTGCCATTACTATTGTAGCTGAAACCAACAATATTCGACAGCGGCACTAGTGCTGCACTGATGGGGACTTTCACTAAGATCTGAGTAGCGTAAGGTGTTCTACCTGTCCTTTGCTCTCTGAGTGGAGCAGACAATCCTTATCCATTCTATTACTAATGTGATCCAAAACCGTTGCACTTGTATCCTACTCACACACCAACAGCGCTAGCTCAGTGCTCCCAATCTCAAACACACATACCTAATACGTTACAAGCCGTGTCTTTGTGTCACTTGAAATTCAGAATGACGACCCGGAATCCACTATTGTACAGACTTAGCACAGAAGCCAGGTCATTGTTAATATTGTTTGATAGAGTTTTGTGCAGCAGCAGCAGCAGAATGTCTAAATCAGTCAGCTCTGCTACCTGGTAAGTGTACAATTGCCGCAATGGAGCAATCTGACCAGAAACTTGGCTTGACTGCCTAGCTGTGTCTGGAATAGCTATTCCAGGATTCCTATAGACACATATGGCACTACTTGACTATGTTGCACAGACACAGGGGTAGACACATGCAGTCTACTATGATCTTTAGCAGGCAATGCATTGCTGGCACCGAACACTCCAGATGGCATGGAGCAGCAGCAGGGGGGGCTTCTGTGACATCAGTGATGTTGTTTGCCTTGCAGTACTTTGAGTTGTCCGGAAAGAGCTCGTAGAAGCACAGCTCTGGTTGCATGACATTGGCATGCATCAAGACAAACTTTGGCTGCAGCACACACAAGCAGTTATAAACATGCAAAAGCTCCAAAAAAAAAACAAACGCAAAAGCAGTGAGACATACCAGCTCTTTGGCATTCAGGCCACCTTGCCAGTTTTTTGTGCCACCTAGATTAATGTCAAACATGATGACTGGAGTACTGTTTTCATCAACACCAGAATTGACATGCCCATAGTAATATTGAGGTGCTCAGCCTGTCCAATCATTTCGGACTGCAATCTGGCACGTCCTGTACAGGCATCAACAGTCTTAGGTGTCAGCGACAGATGGTTTTAGCACCAAAATTCATGGTGAACATCATGGACCATGGACTATGGAAATGATTCATGGTGTACCTGGTGCTGGTGCTGCTGATCAGTACCATCTGCCATCTCTTTGCCCTGAGGCATCTGCATACACTTGCATAGCATGCAAAGTTTGAATGTTGAGATCAGCACGCTTCGACTGTGAATGGTGACTTGTACCTCAAAGTTATCTCCTCCTGGAGCATCTGCCCCGACTGACAATCAGCGCAGTTCTGGGAAGCGCACTTCGTTGTGATCCAGCGGGATCAGAGGATTTTGCAGAAGCCCTGAGTTTAAGATCTCTGGTTGTTGATCGAAACACCCGGCACAGTCATCATGCATCAACGATGCCGCGTTTCCGGACTGCGTCAGCGGGGCAACTTTGCGGCATCTCAAGATTATGCCAGCAGTTTAGAGGTCCTATCGGCCTCTGACAATAACGTAATCCCCGTGGGGTTTTCTTCTTCTTCTCTCTCTCTCCAACAACATTGTTTAACAGTTGCCATGCTACCACAATGGTGCAAGCTCAGCCATGTCGCAGTACCGGCATGTTGTACATATCAGTGAATTTTAAAGTTTTCAAAGCTTGACTGCAGATGGTGACGAAGCCCATGTGCGTGTTTGTTCCCAGGAGGTCGGTGTCAAATGACACCGCTAATGCAACAGGAAATTCAGAATATGTGTCCTTGAGAATGTTTGATTTGGCCTACAGCGCTGAAGCGCTATGAGGTTGACAAGGTCACACAAGCAGGTGTTACCATACTGCGAGCTGTCAAGGGGAGCAATCCGACCCCAGCTGAGTACTGCGCCTTTTCGGGCGGTCTCATGTGGTCGATTGTCGGAGAGCATTTCGACAACACAACAGTCTGTATTCCGTTGGTTACCAGCATACATCCAACTGGCGCTTTTGTGCGCGCTAGAGTTGTAGCGGTAATTGTATATTTGACAATTAAATATATGAATACTTCCCGTCTCCAATCCAATGCAGTGAAGTATGGGAACGGAACTGGACGTTTTACACGACGCGAATGACAGCTGACTACAGGTAATTGGAATCACAGCAGGCTATACTCCGCACCCGTAGCCTAAAGTTGCTTCTAGCGCGGCCAGTCTTGACCTCTCACATTAAGTGCGGCAACTCATCACATAACATCTGTCCTGTGATGAGTTGCCGCACTCGCAACCTTTGGTCCAGCTATTCCACAACGGCACTGACTGCTGTACGCGACCTGTGGGATAAACAGCGTACAGGAGTGAGCGTGACCATGTTCCAAGTCTTTACACCGCTTGCAACACACCAACAGGTAACGTCATAGCTGGCTGCTGGAGTCCAGTGTGCAGTGCTCAGGTGCTGACAACTCAAAGGCGTCAGAAGCATGGCAAACACGTGGATTGTTGAACAACAAGGACCTGGATGATGCAATAGTCATGACAGGGACTTCAGTCTTGATGCAGCCTGTTTCCCAATAATGTTTCCAATATTGGAATGCACGCTTTTTAAAACTATACCAGGCCTTTTTAAGAACTGTGTGTTCTACTACACACACAAACTATGAGCATCTTTCACACACACCACAAACAAAGCAGTACGGCCCGCTGAAATCAAGCATCATTGATGGCGAATTTAGTGTCTTGATCAAAGCTCAGCACATCCGTTACAAAGAGTGTGCAATACAATGTGTACCACCATGGCTAAAGCAGTCTACGCAATGACTGCAATTCTAGACACAAGTTGAAGTCACTGACATACACTGCCTGCTCAATTGAGGTGCAATGTCAACAGCACTTTTCTGATCAGCTTGTAATGGTCATTAGCTTGACAATCTGCAAAGCCATGATGACCTCAGTTCAAACTTTGTACGTTACACAAACATAATCTGCAACATTCATGAATTGCAACCTGACATGGGTGCTGTAGCAACTGATACTTCTCAGCTGTAGGAAAGTCCATTTAATCCAAGCACAATCAAACCTCACAATCCTGGCGTCTAAGCCCTCACATGATACCTTCAAGCGCTGCAGATTGGGGAAAACAGTTGCGAGTTTGTCCACACTCGGGGAGGGTCGCAAAATACTGCTACCAGAGGCTCTGTCTAAGGAGTAGTAGGCAGTGTTTGCCTGGGAATCCAAACAAAATCCCAGAGTATGCAATTCAGGAAAAACTATCCCTGACAGAAAATACACCAGATTTTCAGTGAGAAAATCAGCAATGCATAGAACCCTCAAATTTGCAAGCCTTGCCAGACCGGTGTGTAAGGCATGTGAGCGCACTACATCACTAAAGTGAACATGAAGCAAATACTGCAGAGAGAGCTTCTGCAGGTTTTCAGGGAGGAAGGGCATTGCTGCTATGGCAGTCGAGCTCAGAGTCAAGCTGATAGGTGTGATGGCCTGCTTCAGCACAGACGTCATGACATCATACCCTAGGTAGTCAAGATCCAACCCCTCCAAGCACAACTCGCGCAGCTTTGGTGGCACCTGCCTGAAGTACACTTGACGACCAAGCTCAAGATTTGTGATGTGCATCAGATAGCTTGGCAGTAAGCAGGCTGCATTGCCGTTGGTGACTAGTCTCAAAGAGGTTACCTTTGGTAGTTCAGCTAACACTGTCAAGAAACGCAAGGCAGATACTGTCGCATTGTGTGTCTGCACATAGAGTTGCAAGCACTCCAGGTTGGGTGCAAGACGTACAGCTGCCTGGAAAATGTCTGGCTCCCTTGACCGACCTGGCAAGGATGTAGCCAAAATTTTCAAGTTTTCCAGGGGAAATAGTACTCCTGAGGTGGCAATGAACTGCTGCTGCTCTCTTATCTCTCTTATCATACTCTTCATGCCAAACAGTGCAGCTTTCACCATGGGCAAGATCACTTGATTGGACCTTGTGCGAAGGCCCAGCTCCAACCGAGGTTTTGCAAGAGGATTTGAATGTTCAGCTATGACAGCTAACTCTTGAAGCTCTCGCAAGGCCCTGCCAGAAGTGTTTTGTACATAGGTACCAGTCTGCATGGTCCACTGCGGCATGATTGACAAGCCCTGTGGAAAGCAGCTTAGGATGTCACACTCAGGGCTTTGCAATAAATGTGCCAGGTTCAGGAGTCCGTCACAGTGTATCACGACAGTGATGTTGGGGCAGAGTCTTCTAAGCTGAGCAGCATACTTCTTCCAGCCAGGCAGAGGAGCAAGTGTCACACGGTGTCTGAAGTCGCGAGCAGGACGCAAGTCTCGCCATGCGACGCAAGTAAGCCGAAATTGCGCTATATCACCCGCTGAAAGTTCATCCAGAATGAGCTCGACGATGGCTCGAGGGAGCTGCAGTCATAAAAACATCACAGATCAAACCTGGCGTTGACAGCCAGAGCCAGTCATAAAAGTTTACCTGGGATACGCAAGGCATGGTATTTTGCCTGCGAAAGCACAATCAGGCACAATCACTCGTGGACTCAGTACTACGGATTGGACAAGGCAATAACCGCTGAAAGGATTTCAGATCTTACTGCAGGTCCTCTCTCTGGGCAGAGAGAGAGTGAGAGAGCACTAGAGAGAGAAAGATGACAATACTCTCACTCGCCAATCGATCTGATGAAAGGTCCCAATTGTTTGTGCCACTAACGTAGCGCCTTGAAGTTGACCTCAGCATCCTGCTCCTAATGCCCTATGACACAGAATTGGAATTTAGCTCCGAAACCAACTTGTAGCAAAGCTTTGAAGGACAAAGCCCGTGGTCGTGAAAGCACATGGCGGTACACACTGCGGCCTGATGATCGATAGCACGTCAGGAATGCCTGCAAACACACCTCTCCTGGCCGCTCACCTAGAAGCGCCAGACCCAATCTCCGCCACAAAATGAGTAAGCCTTCTGCTTCACATTGTTGTACTTCAGCTGATCGCACGTAGCACATACTGGCATGTGAGTAAGCTGTGCCAGGGTCTCTTCAGGGGTCTAGCTCACCTTTGAGCAACATTTCTAACAGGTCAGGGGCCAAAGCCTCAGCTATGACAGATGCTGAAAAAGCTGCAGAAGCTGCCAACCCCAACCCTGGCAAGCCCAGCCCCTCATCACCACTGAAACCTCCCCAGTAAGACCTCAGTCATTGCCACACCATCTACGTCCTTCCCTGCATCAGCTGTGTCTCCATTTGTTGGTGCATACCGTTGAAGGCAGTTGCTGCCAGCACATCTGCTGCAAAGCTTTGCAGGCTACCATCAGTGTTGCTGATGTGTGCGATGTGTTGGCACGTTGTGTGTTTACCTCTTTGAAAAAGCAGTTCAACAACACTTTGACGACCATCAGCGCACCCAATCATGGATCTTGAGCAGTCTGTGAAAGAGCCTCTCGTACACCTTGTTTGACAGCCTCTGCCCAGCCCATCAGTAGCAATCAGCTGTCCGTTCCAGCCTTGCTCTCCGCTTGCTATGGGCATATTGTGCATTGGCTCTTTGTTGGTTCGTCTGGCATGCTTGATGCTGCAAGGCACATGCAGTATTCTGACCTCCTGCTGCTTGGCTTCACAGTTGCTCATGAGCTGCACAACAGTCAGAGCATGCCAAAATCAGTTATTCTCTGCAATAGCTCGTTGTCACATCAAATGGGTTGCAGGTTCTGACTTGGACTTAGCATCAATACGTTTGGATGTGTGGAGTTTGAGGAGGGCTCCTTTCTTGAGAACAAAGTCAGCATCAATGTGTTGCTGACTGCAGACCACAGATCACTTGTTTCATATGCTTTAAGATTCTGTTGACTTTAAACCTGCCAAGCCTGGAGTCTGTTGTTTAAGGCGCAGCTGTATATCAGACTTGGATGCCATCGCATCGCTGCAATCCTGTGAGAGCTCTGAACATTCTCAATAGTTCATTGTGCTAGTAGTTGAGCATTTGGGCAAGCAGCAAGGTTTGCGCTCACATTTGCATCAGCGTAGCCCTTTCCAGTGGCGTGCTACTGGGTCATGTGCCAAAAGCATTTCCAGCTTCACAGTCTGCAAAGCCCTGATGTCTTCTGTTCAAGATTTGTAGACAACATAAACGCATTTTTCAGGTTCAAAAAGTCCACATTGCCATGAGCACTATAGGAACTGATGCTTCTCAGCTTCAGAAAGGACCATCTGAATCATGCACAGTCAAACCTGCTGCTCCTGGCATTCAAGCCCACACATGGTGCTTCCATGTTGGGAGGACAGTCAAGAGTGCACTCACTATTATTGTTGCCTGCAGAAAGCTGCTACCATAAGCTTAATTGGTCAAGCTTGGTCCACAGAGGGGCAACTAGTGTTTGCCTGGGAGTCCAAACAACATCCTAAAGGTAAATGCAGATCTGGCAAAGCCAACTCTGACATGAAGGACACCAATTGCTTTGCAAGAAAATCAGCGTAACACAACACCCTCAGGTCCGCCAGCCTTGCCAGACCAGTGTGCAAGCCATGCAAGCACTCTTTGTCACCATGGTGAGCAGCAAGCAGACAGTCTAGAGAGACCTTGAGCAGGTTTTCTGGGAGGACGGACACTGCTGCTATGGCAGATGACCTCAGAGTCACGTCAACAGCTGTGATGACTTGCTGCAGCGCGACCATCATGACATTATACTCTGTGTTGTCGTGATCAAAACCCTCTCAGCAAAACCTGCGCAGCCTTGGTGGCACCTGCCTCAAGCACACTTGACGACCGAGCAGGCTGCATTGCCGTTGGTGACTAGTCTCACAGAGGCCAGCTTTAGTATTTCAGCCAACACTGACAAGAAACACAAGGCAAACACTGTCGCACTGTGTGTCTTCACATAGAGTTGCAAAAACTCCAGGTTGGGTGCAAGACGCATAGCTGCCTGGAAAGTGTCTGGCTCCCTTGGTCGGCTTGGCAAGAATCATGCCAAAATTTCATGCTTTCCGGGGGAAAGATTATTTTTGAGATGGCCATGAATTGCTGCTGCTCTTGTAGTTCTGTGATTGTGGCTTTCAGATGCAGCAGCGCAGCTTCCACAGATTCTAGGACCACTTGACTGGACCTTGTGCCAGGGCTCAGCTCCAGCTGGAAATTCAGCCAGAGTGTGTTCCACAATCAGTTGTGGGAGCTGCAGTCAGTAAAGCAGCACCGACCAGACCTTGCAATGCTTGAGAGAGTGCTGGGCAAGGCAAGGAGCTGCCAGAGCTAAGCATCGGAGTTTTACCTGGGATACGCAAGGCACATAACCCTGTCCTTTCTTTGGGACACCAGAACCTGGACTTGGACTCAGCACCGAGAAATAGGACACGGCGAACATCAACGCTTGCAAGACTTCAAAAGGGGCTGTGGGTACCCTCTGGGAAGAGAGAGAGAGAAAGAGAGCGATGACAACGCTTATTCTCGCCAGCCGGTCTGATGGGAGGACCTGCTCGTTCACACCACTCACGTGGCGCGTCAGAAGCTTGACCTCAGCGTCCAGCTCCACTTGGAAATTGGCTCCGAAACCAACTTGTGGCAAAGCTATATATGCTTCGAAGTTTGACCAGTGTTCGTGAAAGCACATGGCAATGTACACTGTGGCCTGACAATCTAAAGCACGTCGCAAATGCAGTCTGATCGACTGACACTGTCTAAATTCTCCCAAGCTGTGTCACAGCTTCGTGAACCCAGCCTGCAACGTTGTTTCACGGTTGACGTTCGCAGTGGTCAGGTTGACAGCAAGCACGCACAAGGCTTTATTCAAGCTCTGTCGCGTTGCAAAGATGCCGCTGCACAGCATAGCTTGGTGCAGTTGGCGCGGTGCTGCCCCCGTGAAACCGTTGACAGACTGGGCCTGGAACACCAGTTTGTCCATAAGCTGGCCATCTGGCTGCGTGCTAGCCGAAGTACGGAGTTCGAGCTGGATGTACTTCACCTGCTGGCCCGGTTGAAGGTGCCTGTCAGCCTGGCACGCAGGGAAATGCTTGTGCAGTGCGTAAGAAGCGTGCATCACAGTTCAACCGGCAAAGCACGCAGCCTGGCATCAGAGCTGCTTGAGACCTGGAATGTGGAAGCATCAGAAGCAGCTGCTGTTCACAAAAGCATAAGGTGCCTTGAACAGCGACCAACACATGTGTCCCTGAAACGCTGTCTGCACCCTCCGACATGGCGCGTGTGCTTGTTGCAGGGCTCAGATGGAATTGTATGTCGGCAAGAGCATGGAAGCTGCTCAAGAAAGCTCACATGAGCTGCAAGGCAACCTGGTCTTGCCAAACCTTCCTTTGGTCTGTGCTAAAGCCTCTCAGGTGTGCACTTGCGTCAGTGGGTCTAATGTTGATGTCGCACACCACTTTCACACTTGCACATGCTTTGCTGCACTGGTCTCGCTCAGCAGGCTGCACTGCATACATTTTGTGAACGACAGCGATTTGTCGTTTGCTGAAGGAAGCTGCTATAGTGACTGCTGGATGGCAGCTTCCTGCTGAATGTGCCTGACAACGATAGCTTACCCTGCAGGGTCTCCCTCTGCAGAGTTTCTCCACCTTGGCTGGAAGCTCGCCAGCTGGACTAGATCAGCTTTCAGCTAAGCACAAGGTGACTACGATTTTGCAATGCTGTACGTCTGAGATGGGGCGACACCTTCTGTTCACCCACTGCAAGGATATCAAGCTGTACAGCCTGACCATTTACACTTATTGCATGCATCACTAACACCTTGTGCTGACTGCTGCTCCAGGGCAGTGAGGATGGGAAGCACAACGAACAGTCTAAGGACAGGCTACACAGTGTCTACAACCCCAGCAAAGTTGTCAGCTGGGAGGTGCACTTCGAGGAGGTTGTTGAATTTGTTGGTGCGCCCAGCAGCATCAATCGTCTGCTCTGCCTGCTCAGCTGCTGTATGTTCATTGGTACTGGCAGCTTCAGCATGGATTGTCTGTGTCATCTGCATGTTGACAGCAGCTGGCTGGTGCATGTCAGGCTGATCAGACCGCGCAATCCTGGTTTCCCCTGTTTTTGTTCTGATAGCATGAAGCTACATCAGCTGTGGCCTGCTGTACCAGTTGGCTGCCTCTGAGTCCTATGTATATGCTGCTCACCCCAGTCAACAAGAAGAGTGACTTTGCCTGAGGTAAGGCGAGACTGTGTGCAGACACGGAGTTCAACTTTGGGGATGGAGAGATCCGTTTCTGTGATGAGGAGGAACTGAAACAGGAGGGGCACAGCCCTTCAACACTTTCTGAGCAGGTGGGGGGGGGGGGGGCGGGCGGGCGGGTGGGGGGTGGGGGGGGT
>JAABUP010006359.1_pt1 | contig 16889 bp, 14 predicted proteins | sample 5559201 | NCBI WGS metagenome assembly JAABUP01 (sample SAMN10711887, study PRJNA513373) | rock metagenome | isolation source: Antarctica rocks | place: Antarctica
ACCCTACGCCAGGATTATCTCCTACTTCTCGGATACTATAGAACGTCTAGGGCAGACACGAAAAATGTAGCTCTTGCAACCGAAACGAGCTTTTGGGACCGAAAGCGGTCGACTCAAGGAAAGTCCCCTCGTCCCAGCCCAGGCTGCGAGGGCCAGTGTATACTCCGTGCTATCGTGACGCGGTACGGGGCGGATGTGCCGCTGGGAAGGGGACAATGCACACGGGGGTCCGGCACGGCGGGCGACCGGGGATACGCCTGGTCGCGACCGACCTGGATGGCACGCTGCTGCGCGATGACGGGACTATCTCACCGCGGACCAGCGCGGCACTGGCGCGTGTCCGGGCCGCGGGGCTCGTCCTCGTGCTTGTGACGGCCCGCCCCCCGCGCTTCCTGCGCCGCCTGGCCGCGTCGGAGGGCCTGGCCGGGCTGGCGATCTGCTGCAACGGCGCGCTCGTCTACGATCTGGAGCGCGGCACGGTCGTCCGGCACACGCCGCTCGGGGGGGCGATCGCGGCGCGCTTGGTCGCCGGGTTGCGCGAGGCGGTGCCGGGGGTGTGCTTCGCCGTCGAGGCGGGGGAGCGGTACGGGTGGGAGCCGGCTTACGCCGCCCTCGACGGGGCGCTCGTCGAGCCGGACGGGCTGACGGGCGACGCGCTCGCGCTCTGCCGGGATCCGGTCACCAAGCTCATCGTCCGCCATCCCGACTGCACCGCCGAGGCGCTGCTCCCCCTGGTGCGGCGGCTCGCGGGGGCCGGCGCCTCCGTCACCCACTCCGGGGCAGCCTTCGTCGAGGTCGCGGCCGCCGACGTGCACAAGGCCGCAGCGCTCGCGGCGCTCTGCGCCGCGAGCGGGGTGTCCGCGGACGCGACGATCGCCTTCGGGGACATGCCCAACGATCTGCCGCTGCTGGCGTGGGCCGGGCATGCCGTCGCCGTGGCCAACGCGCACCCCGCGGTATTGCGGGCGGCCGACGAGGTGACGCTGGCGAACGGGGAGGATGGCGTCGCCGTGGTGTTGGAGCGACTCCTGCAACGGATTATCGGAACGGGGGGATGATGATCGAAGAGGGACGAATGGTCCGCGATCCGCTGGTCGGCGCGCTCTTCGACGCGTGGGACGAGGTCGACCTGGTGCTGGCGGGGGTGGCGCCCGCCGAGATGATCGAGCCGTGGGGCGGGGGGAGCGCGTTCGCGTGGACGTATGGCCACGTCGCGAATTCGGTCGACGCCTGGCTCAACGTGCGCTTCCAGGGGCTGGCACCCCATCCCGTCATCGGCGACCGTGACCTGCGCTTCGGCGGCAGCGGCCGGGCTGACGACTGGGCGACGATCGCGCGGGGCGCCACGGAGGTCCGCGAGGCTGCCCGGCGCTACCTGCGAGGGGTGGGCGAACCGGATCTCGACCACGTCCTCCCCTACGACGGCTCGCTCGTCGCCCTCCGGGCGACCGGCCTCTCGCTCCGCCACGCGATCACCGTCAATCTCGTCCACCACCACTACCACATCGGCGAGATCGCCACCAAACGAACACAACTGGGCCACACCGTCCCCCATCTTTCCGGACCGCGGCAGCGCCTCCCCGACGGCATCGGGGGACTGACGTGAGCGCGACACGGCACGCGCCTTCGTCGATTCGCCTGGTTGCCTTCGACCTGGACGGCACGCTGATCCGCGCGGACACCTGCTGCGAGGCGATCGCCCGCCCGCTCGGTCGCTTGGCGCGGATGCGGGAGTTCGAGCGGCGCACCACGCGCGCCGAGATCGCCGCCGCCCGCGCCGAGATGGCGACCTGGTACGGCGACACGCCCCACGCCGACCTCTGCGCGCCGCTCGCGGCGGTGGCCCTCGCGCCGGGTGCTCGCGAGGGGTTCCGCCTGCTCCGCGAGCGCGGGATCGCGACAGCCATCGTCTCCAGCACCTGGGCGTTCGCGGTCGCCCGGTTCGCCCGGGAGCTCGGCGCCGACCACCACGTCGGGACCGGGCTCGCGGCGGACGGCCGGATCGCCCACTTCTGGCCGGAGGACAAGGCGCGCTGGCTCGCCGCGCTGGCGGGGCGGCTCGGGCTGGGCCTCGACGAAGTCGCCGCCGTGGGCGACTCGGCCGGCGACCTGCCGATGCTGCGGATCGTCGGCGCGCCATTCTTCGTCGGGCCTACCCGCCCGGCCGGCCTGGCGGCGGTCGCCCAGCGCCCCGACGGCGACATCGGGCGGATCGCGCGCGGCATCGTCGGGGCGGGGGCGGGGGCGCGCGATGCGTGACGGCGGGACGCCGGGGCCGGCCGCGCCGCAGGCCGTGATCTTCGATCTGGGCGCGACGCTCGTCGACTGGCCCGACTGGGAGCAGGACGTGGCACGGCGCTGGGCGCGCTCCTTCGACCACCTCGTCGCCGCGCTGCCCGGGCGGGACTGGCCCGACCGCGCCGCCTACGTCGGGGCGATGCGGGCCGCCGAGCTGGCGCACTGGGAACGGGTCGTCGCGGAGCACGTGGGCGAGCCCCCCGACCGCCTCCTGCGCGACGGCTTCCTGCGGCTGGGACGGGCGCCCGCTGACGAGACGCTGCTGGCCGCGCTCGGCGGCTACGCCCGCGCGGTCGATGGCTGGGCGGTGGCCTATCCCGACGCGCGCGCCACGCTCCGGCACTTGCGGGCGGCGGGTTATCGGCTCGGCCTGCTGTCCAACACCTGGTGGGCGGCGGCGTGGCACAACGCCGACCTCGCGACGCACGGCCTCGCCGACCTCCTGGATACGCTCGTCTATACCTCGGAATTGCCCCATTCCAAGCCGCACCCGGCGGTGTTCCGGGAGGTGGCCCGCCGCCTCGCCGTCGCGCCGTCGGCCTGCGTGATGGTGGGCGACCGGCTGGCCGATGACGTGGGGGGCGCCCTGGCGGTGGGGATGCGCGCGGTCTGGAAGCGCACCGACAAGCCCTGGTCCCGGCCGGGGCCGGCCCCGGGGCACCTCGTCCCCACCGCCACCATCGCCCACCTGGCCGAATTGCCGCCGTTGCTGCGGCGTTGGAGGGGGGCATGATCCCCGACGCGGTCGCTGTCCCTTTCAGCACGCTATGGTACTGAGGCACCGGATTACGGCCTGTAGTTGCGACTGGACGTCGACATACGCTTGGCTTTCGTGCGACTGTGGCCCGCGCCCTCTATCCCTCCTGCGACGCAGGCAGCATGTGCGCGAAAACGCCCGATTATTCATGCGACTGCGTGACATACCTGCCCTGTTTGTATCTTCGTGCGACTGAGACACCATGTCGCCGGACTTTCATGCGACCGGGTGACATCACCGCCCTATCTGCGTGGAACTGCGCGACAGGGTCACCAGTAGGTTCACACGACCCAGGGACCAGTTCCCGTGAACGCCCGGGAACGACACGACGCCCCACTGCTACTGCTCCTCCCGGTGATGCCACCCGTCCGGTATACTCGCGGCAGGCGGACCGGGCCACACCGGGCCACGGTCCGGCCGCGGTGGAGGTGGCGATGGCGGCGACGACGACCGATGGGGACGCGATCGAGGTCCGGATTCAGCGCTGGCCGGGCCGACCGACACACGCCACGCGGGTACATCGCCTGGGCGAGGATCGGTATGGCGTCTGGCTCGGCGTCCGCGTCGGTGCCCCCTGGTGGGCGCGGGACGGCTCGCGCGCCGGGGTGCATCGGCGCACGATCGTGAAGGTGGTGCCGCGCGGCGCCTACTGGACCGCCTGCTTCGCCCTCGCGGATCCGGTCGTGGACGTCGACATCGTCCTCCCGGCGCGCTGGCGCGGCGCTATCGTGGAGGAGACCGATCTGGAGCTGGACGTCCTGCGCGCGGCCGACGGCCGGGTCTGGGTGCGCGACGCGGACGAATTCGCGCGACTATGCGCCGACTTCGCCCTCCCGGACGCGCTCGCGGAACGTGCCCTGGCGACCTGCGCGGACCTGCGGGCGCGGCTCACGGCCCATACCGAGCCGTTCGGGACGGTCGGTCCCGGGTGGCTCGCCCGCTTCCTCGCCGCCGACGAGGAGACGCATCGATGAGCGACGGCGCGCGGGCGGTGGCGATCCTGGCGGATGTGCATAGCAACCTGCCGGCGCTGGAGGCGGCCCTCGCCGATGTCGCGGCGCGCGGGATCCGCGAGGTGGTCGTGGCGGGCGATCGCGTCGGCTTCGGGGCCAGCCCCAACGCGATCGTCGACCGGCTCGTCGACGCCGGCGCGACCCTCATCCGGGGGAATCACGAGGCCGACTACGTGGGCGGCTACGCCGACCCGGCGACGCGCGGCGTTCCGCGCGAATCCCGACCTCGCGAGCATGCGCTGGTATCTCGACCGGCTCGGCCACGCGCGTGCGGCCCTGCTCACGGCGCTCCCCGACCACCACTTACTCGACCCGGCCACGCTCGTCATATGGCGTTCGTCAGCCGATGGGACTCAAGCTCACGCCGCCCCCCCTTTTCGTGGGACTCGCCCGCGATTCCTCGTCGCACTGCTGTCCGGAGGCGCGGAGCCCAGCGAATGGCTGGGACTCGGACTCGGGGGGTTGTTCACCAGGACCTGGGACTGGGGCTCATCGCGCACACGCGATACTGAAGGAATAGGGCCCGGGCGCACCATGACCCATACTCAGGATAAGAGACTGGGCAGGGCGGGTGAGCTGGAGTCCCACCAATTCGTGAGCCTGAGACCCACAATCGCGGCGCATGCCTTGCGCCCGTTTGTGCGTTGTCACGCCGCTCGATTACCATGAGTTCCATGACGGATGGCACGGGCAGGTGGGAGCGTACAGCATATGAAGACGACGGTCGCCATCATGCCACCTGCGCCGGAAGGCGAGCACGCGCCCGCCGCGGACGAGCGCGTGGGTAGGCCGATCTTCCCCGTGGCGCACTCGATCCCCGCGACGGATGCCGTGCTCACCGCAATCGCGTCGACCTACGCCATCGGCGCACCCGTCGCCTGTTCCCTGATTCGCGGCGGTTGGAACGATACGTACCGCGTCGAGACGGCCGATGACCGCTACATCCTCCGCGTCTGTGGGGCCGGGCGGCGCTCGCTGACCGACCTCCGCTACGAGCTGGACTTCCTGTTGCACCTGGCACGCATCGGGGTCGGCGTGTCGACGCCGGTCGCCCGCGCCGACGGCCACCGCATAGGGATACTCCGCGCGCCGGAGGGGGACCGATTCACTATCCTCTTCACCCATGCACCCGGCAGCGATCCGCAGCCCAGCCCGTTCGAGGATACCGTCCAGGCCGGGCGCTTCGGTCGCGCGCTCGCCGCGCTCCACAACGCCAGCGACACGTTCTCCTCGCCGTACCCACGCCCGGCGCGCGACCTCCGGTACTTGCTCGACAAGCCTCTCGCGGCCTTCCGTCCGTTGCTCGCCCATCGGCCCGCCGACTGGGACTACGTCACCGCCGTCGCGGCGGTGATCCGGGCAAGGATCACCGCGCTAGCGGACGCGAGACTGCGGTGGGGCATCGTCCACCGCGACCCCTGCAGCGGTAACGCCACCGTGACTGCGGCTGGGCGCGTGACGTGGTTCGACTTCGAGCATTGCGGGCCGGGCTGGACGGCCCAGGATCTCGCTGTCGCCTACGGGCTCGACGCGGATGACGCGGGAGGGGATGTCGGCCAGGGACCAATCTGGCAGGCCCTCCTTTCCGGCTATCATGCCGTCCGCCCCGTGATGGCGACCGAACTCGCCGCCCTACCAGCCCTCGTCGTGGCAAACTCGTTCTTCTTCATGGAGGCCAATCTCGAATGGGCGACGGTTCGCGGGCAGGAGTACTGGGCGAGCGACGAGCACTTCACCGACTGGCTCACCGGGTTGCGTCAGCTCATGGCCCGGTATGCGCAACGCCCTGTGCCGGCGGGCGATGCTTCCTCCCCGGACCTAAGTGCTCCATTTCATAATCAGTAGTGGGGTTCGTGTTGGCTTGTTTCCTCGCAACCACCTCGACCTATCGCCACAAGTATTTGTGAAATGGAGCACTAAGCTGAAGCATGGATGGGGCGAATAGCAGGCTCGCAATGTCGGTGAATTCCATCGGTGCCACGCCAAGGTATGGGTATCCCACCGGCGCTTCGGTATAGCCGGGACTACCACGAGAGTTTGCGAATAGCGCGTGCCAGGCACGCGCTGTCGCCGTCACAACATACACAATTGACAAGAGCTGTGCAGGCGCAAGTCGTCCAACCCGCCAAGCACGAACTTGCGGCACGACTATGGTTCCAATGCCGACTTACGGCAAAACTATGGTTCCGATCTTTGCCAGTGGCACCCGACGCTCGATGGGCAAGCCAGCGTCGCAGCGAGTCGCCTCGGCAAGGCTATGGTTCCAAAATCGGCACAACTATGGTTCGAGAGAGCGTTTCCTAACTCATTGGTGGCCCTCCCAGAGGTGCGCGAGGACGCGCTTCGGTGAGCGGATGAGGTCGGGGCGGTCGGCGTGATGGGCGATCAGGGCGACGACGACGGTCGCGGCGTAGGTGAGGGCGACGCGTTGGACCACCGCCGTCCAGCCGACGGCGGGCGGGCGCTGGAGGCCGAAGCGGCGGAAGACGCGCCCGAAGAACCGCTCGATGCCGCCGCGCTTGCCGAGTTCGGCCCTGGTCCAGGTGGGCGGCAGGCAGGTGCGATTCCGCTGGCGCTTGGGGTTCCAGGGGATGACGGCGACGGCGCCCAGCGTGGCGTGGATCCAGTGGACGAGCGCCAGCCCCCAGTAGGCCGCATCGAGGCGGACGACGCGCGGGCGCAGCCCGTACAGGCGGACCGCCCAGGTTAGCAGCGGGCGGGCGAAGGGGCCGTCGTGGTGGTTGGCGGGGGCCACGATGACGAAGAGCGGCAGGCCGGAGCCGCGGCAGAGGAGGGTGTGGGCGCGATAGCCGCGCAGGAAAGCTGTCGGATGGTGGGCCGGGGCGTGGCCGCTGGCGGCATCGGGGTCCCGCCGCCGCCAGGCGAGGATCGGCGCGCTATCGATGACGAGATCGCGCGCCCCGATCAGCCGCACCCGCAGCGCCTCGCGCACGGCAAGCACGAAGAGCATCTCGCATGGCGGCGCGCCCGCCGCCGCCGCGCGCTTCCACTGCTGGCTGGGGCTGGGGACGCGCGGGCGGCCATCCGGCCAGGTCGGCAGGCCGCAGGCGACGGCGAGGGCGGGCCACACACGTAGCCAGTCGTGCATGTCCTGATATGAGAGCCGCCAGAGGGTGCGCAGCAGGGCGATCAGGAGCAGCGACTCCTCGCTATATGCCCGCCGCGCGCCGCCCGGCCCTTTCGGCAGGGGCGGGGGGCAGCGTTGGTGGGCGGCCCGGACCGCGAGGCGGCACAGGTCGAGCAGGTGGAGGGTCGTCACCAGCGCCAGCGCCGTGACGTGCAGGGCGCTGAGTTGTTTCGCCAGCGCGCGGTGATAGGATGGGGGCGGGACCGGTGCCGTGCGCGAACACGTCGCGGGAACCATAGCTGGCCTCCTCGGCGCGGGGACGAGCCGCGCCGAGGAGGCAGCCTACACCACTCCTATGGGTTAGGAAATACCCTCGTTCGAGTCACACTGTCTGCCCTGGGCAGTCAGTTCGTCAACGAGTGACGGCCGGTGGTGCTTCCCGCTCACGAGGGCCAGGGGCGTGCCATACTGCCCTTGGGCAGACAGGAAGTGTGACTGGAACCATAAGATGGCGGCTTCCGCCACTTTATGCTTCCAGCCTTGCACACCTATTGCACCAGGTAAGGCGGCTACAGGGGCCGCTGTCCCATGGCGGGGAACGCCTTCACCCGCAGTCTCTTCGCCCGACGTGATGGGCGGATCCGCATCGGCATGGACCCGGGGGTTATGCCGGTAGTGCGGGATACGGACGTGGACGAAGGGGGACAATCGCGGGGCGAGGAACCCCCAGGAGACGGCGATCGGGGATACGGCACCAGACGACGAGGGACCAGGGCGCGCCATGGCCGAGCACGGCCATCAGCGGCGTGACCGCCCGCGCGTCACGGTCCCGCGCGATCGCTCCCAGCGTGCGGCGGTCGAGGTGACTCAGGTCGGGGGCCGCGCGGGGATGGGTATGCCAGTCGCCCAGGTAGGTATGGTAGCGGCCGGAGGCCTCGTAGCGCCGGGCGATCTCCAGCTCCTGATACCCCCGATCGGGCCGGAAGCGGCGCGGGGCGTGGTGGGCGGCGGGGCCGGGGCCGACTATCTCGGCGAGCACCACCTCCTCGCCGGGTGTCACCCAGTAGCCGAGGAGCACGCCGCCCGTCTCGAGTGGGAAGGCACGATCCGCCTCGACGCGCAACGCCGCGAGGACCGGTGCCGCGACCCAGGCGAGCCCTACCATCCGGCGCACGCAGCGCACTCGGGGTGACGGTCGAGCGGAAACGTGGCCCACCGGGGGGCGATAGCCCGTCCCGTGTGATCGCGCAAGGCGACGGTCGCCACGTCCCAATCGACGTCGGGGTAGGCACCAGGTGCGCCAGCCGTCAGCGTGCCGACCGTCAGGCGCACCGCCGCGAGGGCGACCTGGGCGACGTCGAACCCGGCTCCGGGGGTCGTGGGCTCGGCGCATCCCGGGGGCTGGACGCTCTCCGCCGGATCCTGCGGCGGGCGCGAGATGGCCCCACCGTCGCGCAAGGCAAGCTCTAGGCAGCCCCTAGCAGCCCGAGGTCTTCCCGGGACGGATGCGGGCGACGAGGCCGCCCCAGTAGCCGCGGGTCGCGAACGCGTACAGATAGGGGAGGCCGCGCTCGCGGGCGAGCGCGTCGAGGGCGTGGTGGACGCCCCACTCTGCGGTCGCGTCGACGATGAGATCGACGCCCTCGAGCACCCCGTCCAGCACCACGCGATCAGGGGGGACATCGTCCGGCATCCCGCCGAGTCGGTGGACGAACGGTTGTACCTCGCTATAGGGGTAGTGCGCGCCGATGCTATCGGCGAGCACCGTCGCCTTCGGATATCCGGCGACGCCGAGGCCAAAGGGCCAGCGCACCGTGGTGCCGGCCTCGACGACATCGTGGTCGAGCAGTCGTAGCCCGCCGAGGCCGGCGCGGGCGAGATCGAGGGCGAGCGGTGCGCCGAGCGCGCCGAGGCCGAACAACGCGACATGTCGGCCAGCGAGCGGCCCGAGTTCGGGAACGCGGGCGGCGAGGTCGCCGCGCCCGGCCCGACCAGGTCGGGCGAGATAGCGCACCTCCTTGCCGACGCTAGCACCCCGCTTACCCGCGTCGCGTCGCGGTGCCTGGGTCGCATCCGTGCGCACGAGGAAGGCCCAGCCATCGCCGCTCCGCCGCCAGCCGACCTCCTCCGGGAAGAGCACGCCGATGACGTCGAGACGCCCGCCCTCGACGTCCTGCCACAGCGGCCGTCCCATCCGGGGATCGAGCGCGACGAGGGCATCGAGGAAGCGCGTCGGGTCCCCTTCCCCGATCGGGACGGGGCTGCGGACCCAGCGCCCGTTCAGGACCTGCGCATAGCGTCGCGCGAGCGTCGCGTCCGCTCCGGCGAGCACACGCCCGGCGGCGTCGCGGATCTCGAGTACCACGCCCCGCAACAGCCGCGCCGGTAGCCCTTCAGCGCCGATGACGAGTCGACCACCCGTCTCGCCGGGGCCGATCGTCCACGCGCTGTCGACGAGAAGGCTCGACCCCAACTCATACATGTAATAGTCGCCGAAGGGTTCGCCCTGGCGCTCTTCCAGACCGACAGCGGCGGCGGGATCTTCCGCGCGTCCCGCGCGCAGCACCTGCGGGAGGCGCATCCGGAGGAAACTGGCCAGGGAATCATCGCTGTCCCAATTGAACGTCGAGCGGCCGAGCAGGCACAGGTTTTTCTGGAATGGATGCTGGTGATGGGGCAGTTCGAGGTCGGGTGCCATCACCTCGAATCGGAAGAATGGGTAGAGATCCGGGAAGAGCGCGACAAGGTGCAACCGCTCGCCATCGATCTCCGGCCACAGATCCAGCCGGATATACCCCGCCTCCCGGGCCGCTGGGTCGAGTTGGTGGGCAACGCCAGCCGCGATAAGCTCGCCGAGTTCCCACTCGAGTCGCCCCGGCCAACGCTCCCACCACGGGCGGAGCATCACCCTACCTCGCCGGGCTTGGGCGGTTTGGGCGGCTTCGGGGGGCCGGGCGGGTGCGGCGGGTGCGGCGGGTGCTCACCGCCCGGATTGCCGGGAGGATCTTGGCGGCCAAGGGTCACGTCGAGCATCGGTGTCCCTCCTCCTCGTGCGCGTCACGACTGATCGACGTCGGGTAATTATTGAGAGTGTACCATGACTGCGCCCCAATGTCCGTACACATCGCCGACTCCAACAGGACGTGGCGTGATTGGGGGCATAATTTCGCCGCCCTGACGAAACTATGCCCCCAATCCAACACAGACCGGGCGCCCGGCGGCCCCTCGACCGTCCGTGTGCGGGCAGCGTTGTGGGCACGGTGGAAGAAAATGCGCCGCGTCGCCATCCCGGTGTTCCCGGTCGGCAAGCAACAGCAGCCGACACGACCCCGACTCGCCCGAAGGGTCACCGGCGGCAGAAGCAACCGGTGACGTGGCCAAGCACAACCGGCGTTGGCACCTCGATCAACCGAGCCGTCGCCCGTTATTGCGGCGTGCCGGGCGCGGGAACGCCGCGTTGTAGCCGGCCAGCCATGCATCCAAGTCTATCTGCAGGGTATCCACGGACGTGGGGAGGGGGTCCCGGAGGGCCTTGCGGAAGAACGACTCGAACCCCGCGCGGATGAAGCGCTCCACAAGGCCAACGGCCAGCGGCTGGCCGACGGGCGCGATCCGGTGTGCGATCCCGTTGAGGGCCAGGTAGCGCGGGTACGGGTGCGCATCGGCACCGCAGAACGCCCGGCGATTGTCAGTGAGCACCGCGCCCACCGGCAGCCCCCGGTCACGATAGAAGGGCAGGACGTCGCGGTCCAAGACCGCCACCGCCGCGCCGGGTTGCGGCGCGGCGCTCAGGAGGCCGAAGGCATAGCCATCGTGGACGTCGACGACGACGTGCACGGCGATCCCTGCCACCCCTGTCACCAGTTCGACGGAGAAGGTGTCCTGGCACAACAGTTCGCCGGGGCGGTCGCTGGTGATCTGGAGGTGCCGCGCCATCCGGGTGATGTGACAGGCAGGTGAATCCGACGCCCCGGCGGCCACCCGCATCCCCGTCTTCGGCGCGACGTCCCGCCGCACCGGCACCGACGAAATGTCCGAGGGATTCTCCGCGGGCAGCGCCGACAGATCCTTCACCTCCCTTTGACCATTCATCTGGGGAAGGGGCGCGTCCTCATCGCGCGGCGCGGGCATCACGCCAGGCTGATGGCAGACATCATCCTCACCCGTCATCTCGGTCGTCTCCGACACGTCCTGGCGTGCCCTCGTAACGTCGCCCATGTCACCCATCGTCGTACCCTCCTCCAGTCTCGCCCTCGTCATTCCGGTCGGCCGGATCGGCACCCTATAGGAGACACCTTGACGTACCCCGGTCGTGCATAACGCCAGCCGAGGAGCTTGAGCGCGGACCACACTGTCCCGTGGACCACGACGCAGCCCGTCTCGGCCAGCTCGGCTTGCAACAGGGCCAACGTCCAGGCCGTCGCCACGTGACCGTATGCCCCGGGGGCTGCCGACAAACGCTCTTCCAGCAGGCGCTTGGCGGACGCATCGATCACCGGGTTCCTCGCCACGCCCGACCGACCGACGAGGCCACGGAGTCCTCCTGCACTCCACGCCTTCGCCCAGCTATGGATGCTGCCAACGCTCACCCCGACCGTCGCGGCCACCGTCCTCGTCGCCTCTCCGCGGGCTAACAGGAGGATCGCCTGGATGCGTCGCCGGTGGGGCTCGTGCCCCTCGGCAACGAGGGTCCGCTGCAACAGCCCTTCTTCCTCGGTCGTCAGGGTGAGCAGCGGGGTGACTGGCGGAACCGGGACGGTTCGTTGAGGGTACCAGCCGAGTTGCTCCGCCGCGCGTTGTACGGTCGTCCGACAGACCGAATAGCCTAGCTTGGCCATCTCCGTGTGGAGCATGGGGCTGGTCCAAACGGTTTGACGGTAGCCGTACACCGCCGGGCTCGCCGCCAGACGCTCCGCAAGCGGTTGACTGGTCGTCGCATCGAATGTGGGTGCCGGCCCTCCATGCACATCGTCCAGGCCCGCTAGCCCGCGGGCCCGCCATGCCTTGGCCCAGGCGTAGATAGTTGCCGGGCCCACCCCGATCGTGTGCGCCACCGCATCGGGACGCTGCCCCTCGTCCAGCAGCAGGATCGCGCGCAGCCGCTGCTCGCGTAGGGCGGTCACGCCACCGGCGAGGGCGGCGGTCAGCGCCCGGCGCTCCTCGTCGGTCAGCGTCAGCCCTAGTGGCGCGGCGAGTCGCGGGTCGATCACGCGGCGGGGGGCCGCCGGTGGTGGCAAGGTTTCCTCGTTCGCCACCCCTACCTCCACGAGCGCGGCGCGGTACGCATACTCGATGTCTGGCGTCCACCAAATCATGGGGTTTGCCAGCGCCGCCTTCACCTCCCGCATCGTCGTGCCGAGCTCGGCCGCGTGGCGTTCCAGCGTCACCCGGCGTACTTCGGCGACGCGCCCTTGAAGCACCTCCCGCGAACGCTGCTCGCGATGGGCGCGGGCACGGGCGACGATGATAGCCGTGTCCGCGGGGACGACCCGGGCGAGAGTTGCGGCGCTACAGTCGAGCCGCCGGGCCATCTCCTTCAACGAAGGCGGTGGGGCATCCGGCTCGCGTACCTGGGCCACCAGCGCGGCGCGGATCCGCCCCCAGTCCAGGGGGGCCCTACCGACCCGCCGGCTGGATACAGTCGCCCCCCCCAGAGATGTCGGGCAGAGGGTTGGCGATTGTTCTGTCAGGAGCCGGAGGGGGGTCGTGCCCAGGCGGTGGCAGAATTGCAGGAGGCGGGGCAGGGACGGCACCTGATGGCCCAAACGCCAACCGGTGAGCATCGTGGGCCCCAGACCGGTCACACGGGCGAGGTTGATGTGCCCCATGGTCGCGGTACAGGCGACGAAGGCCGCCATGAGATCCTCGGCCCCGAACGGGTGCGCACGTGTCGCCGCGTCGGCGAGCATGGCCCCGATCGTCTCGTGCACCCAGGACTGCCACGTGAGTGTCGCGTCGTCGAGGACTTGTTCCGGTCCGGGCGGCTCCGCGGAGCCCAGCCACCCGGCGCACGCGGAGCAGTAGCCGAGTTGGGTGGACGTCGAGAGGAGTTTTTGCGCCGCGCCGCACCCCGGGTGCGGGCAGCGTGTCGACAAGGCGCGGCCATGTCGCGGACAGGCCGTGACCGCGGCGAGGTGCCACAGGAGCGGCTGGTAGACGATCTCCCCGGCCACCGACCACTCCTCGTAACACGCCGGGCACCATGCCGCGTTCTTCTGCAGCAACCCTAGCGCGGACATCACGCTCGACCAGGGGATCAGCGTGAGGGACCGTAGGTCATCGCGCATCGTCAGCGTCGCCAGCGCCCTGGTCCACGTCTCGGCGATCTCACCTATACCGCTCATCGTCCGGGCGGCTACTTTGAAGAAAATGTGGGTCGTCGCGCCGGACCACCACACGCGCTCGGGGTCGAGGAGGGGGGCCACCACTTTCACCGCCAGCGGGTGGAGCGACACGCTATGGAAACCGGCGAGACGGGTGAAGTAGCTGGTCAGGCTCTCGACCGCGCCGGTCCCGACGCCCACTGGCTCGAGGTGGTACAACCGGCTGCGCGGTGGCAGCGGGATCGGCGAGGTATCCCACGGCTCATAATCGTACAAATCGCCGAACACTCGCTCAGTTGGCATTGGACACCTCCATGACGGGGTCGCGACCGGGTGCCCGCTCACCGACGGGGCGTTTCCGGCGCTTCGCGGGCGCTGGTGCCGTTGGCGCGGCTGGGCTCCGCTTGCGTCGTTGCAGGGGCGTGCTCAACAACCGCGGCAGTTTCTCCTCGGCCTCCTCCTCGGCCTCCGCCAGATCCGCCTCGGCCCGGCGCGCGCTTTCCAGCATCTTCAGCGCTGCGGGGCGGGAATGGGCGTACTTCACCAGGTACTTGTCCCACACCGCCATCGGCTTTTCCTGCCGCGTCGCCGTTGCCAGGGACTTGGTGAGCCATTCCTTAAGGGTTCCCACGCACCCGGCCGAACGTTCGTACAAGAATTCCCATTGCCCCAGCAGATCTGGCTCTTCCGGGAGCGGAAGGTGCCGCTGGAAAATCCCCACGACGCTCTGGAAGACTTTCACGTCTTCGGCGACCTCACGGCGGTAGCGCGGGAAGTGGATGTCAACGCTCCGCCGCGTGAGTTGCGCATTCAGGTTTCGGGCGGTGAGCAATTCATACGTCCCGGCCAGCACATGCAGGACACCGGTGCGATCGGCCTGCGACTTGACGCAGTCGAGTTGCCGCTGCAACGCCCGCCCCGAAAGGCCGAAGAAGATGTGCTGAGCTTCGTCGATCAGGACCGCCTGCACGCGGCGCTCGTGCAGCGCGTGCTCCCAGGCCAGGAGCAGGTTCGCCCTGGTGTCCTTTCGCGCGAACGGCCACTCTGCGGCCGGCTGGGATAGCCGCGCAGCCGCGCGCGGGAGGCGCTTGTCCGCGACGAGCGGCTCATTGAGGGCGACCAGGGCGCGGCTCCAGTAATCGGGCCAATTGAAGGTTGGCAGCCCCATGGAGACGGCCGGGAGGCCGACGATGGGCACATACCCCGGGTCGGCGACGAGCGCGACGCGGGATCGCTCGATGATCGCGCGCCTGGCGATCTCGAGGAGCGTCGTCTTCCCCACCCCCGGTGGCCCGTAGACGATGAGGATATTCGCACCGGCGGGATCGACGACGACATCGAGGAAAGTCTCGGCCGACTCGTTGAGGTAGCGATGCCCGGAAGTGTGCTTCCAGAAGTAGGCGACCCGCTCGTCGGGGGTCTGGTTAAGCAGGTCCGCGGGGAAACGCTTCTTATCGGGCTTCTGGGCGGATTCGTTCATCGCTCGAACTCCTCATAATCATACAGGTCATCCTCGATGACGGGACCGGCGTCGCTCGGGCCGGGCCTGGCTGCGACCGCGACGCTCGTCGCCACGGGGTTGGCGGGCATGTCGGGGACCGGAGGGCGATCGCTCAGGCCCCGCGCCTCGATGTCGTGCCGCTGCTGCAGCAAGATCGCCTCGGTCACCGCGATCCCGCTCAGGAGATCCGCCAGGCGGCGGGCGCTGATCGCGGGCCCACCGGCTTCCCCTTTGTGGCGCTTGCGCAACTCCTTGCTCGCGAGCTCAAGCTCGCGCTCCGAGTGCCCGCGGAGGTCCGCGTAACACTCCGCGTGGCACTCGGCCCATCGATTTCGGACATAGGCATAGGCCGTCCCGACGTCGTAGGGGGGGTAGCGGACGGGCACCTTGGTGCCGATCAGCGCCGCGTCGTCGAAGTCGTCGGTCCAGTAGTAGATGTTGTTGATCTTGACGCCGCGCCCGTCCTGGACCGTCGCCTGCCCGGTCGGCGTGGTCGCCATGGCCAGGAAGTCGAAGACCTCGGGGTCGTAGGTGGCCAGCATGTGCGCGCGCCTGCCGACCTGCGCCTCGCGTTCTACCCAGGACTCGTCCGGGCTCTGGTTGCCGAGCGCGGCGTGCGGCTGCGCGTTGTACCAGTCCTGGAAGTTGTGCAGGACGGTGTCGAGCGCCCGCAAGGTCCAGCAGGCCAGCCGCTTGGGATCGTTGGCCTTCGTCACCATCCTGACGTTCTTCATGATCTGCGTGTTGCCGCGCAGACGATGGATGAATTTGGTGTTGGTGGTTCCGAAGAGTCGCTCGATGACGCTGCCGAAGCGCGGCTGCGCCCCCGGTCGGTGCTTCACGGTGATGCGATACCAGGTCGTCAGGGTCTCGAAGTAGATCGAGCGGAATTCCTTGCCGCCATCGATCACGATCGTCTGCGGCAGGCGCCCGTGCCGACGCATGCACTCGCGCACGACGAGGAAGCAGGAGCGATAGCTCGGCGGGTCGAAAGTGATGGCGACGGCGAGCAGGCGCCGCGTGTAGGCGTCGATGAGGAAGGTCGCCCACGCCCTCCCGAGGCTCTGACGCGTCTCGGAGTCGACCAGCTCGACGTCGAGCGGGGTATGATCGATATGTGCGTTCTCCCACGGACGGTCCCCCTGTCGCGGGGTGGTCATGGTCAGAAACCAATGCCACTTCGCGTGCTGATAGGCCGCCCGTCGGCCCTTCCGACTCTTCGCCTGCTCGTATTTGGGGCGCGCGTGGACCCGCTTCCTGAACGTCTCGTAGCTGCAGTGCGTGCATTTCGCCTCGTCGCACAACTTGAGGTATTCGCCGTAGGCCGCCGAGAGGTGCCGTCGCTGCTCGCCCTGCTCGTAGCTGGCGATGCCCTTGGCGATGAGCCGCTCCTCGTCGATGGTGAACCGCGGGTCGTAGTTGCCGCGGAGGTCGTTGTCGTCGAGCAGCCCAGCCAGTTCCGAACCGTAGGTCGCCAGGCTGTGCCGCGCCTTCGTCCGGTAGGTGCGCAGCGTCCGCTCGGTCACCTCGGCGGCCTCCGTCCGGAGGAGTTCGTCGCGGCGCAGGGCATCGGCGAGCGCCGCCGGGCTGGCGCGCTTAAGGCGCTCGAGGGCCGGATGGGGTCGGGTCGACGGCTCCTCCACCTCGACCCCGAGCAGTTTCCCCTCGGCGGCAAGCGCCGCGAGGGCGTCGTTCGCGACCTCGACCACGTGCCCGTCTTCGTCGAGCAGCGAGGTGTGCTCGGATCCCGTGCCGACGACTTTCCACGAGCGTCCCGGCTCATCGCGCCGGGTGCGCCATTCGACCTGCGCACCGATCGCGATCCTGACCCGGCCGGGGTGACGGCGTGTGGCCGGATCGTCGGACAGGGCCACGATGCCGTGGGCACGGGCGAAGTCCTGGCTGTGGA
>JAABUP010006361.1_pt1 | contig 16879 bp, 12 predicted proteins | sample 5559201 | NCBI WGS metagenome assembly JAABUP01 (sample SAMN10711887, study PRJNA513373) | rock metagenome | isolation source: Antarctica rocks | place: Antarctica
AACTCACCCCACTACAAAAGCAGGTCCTCGAGCTCCTACACATCCCAGCCAGCGTCTACAACACCGGCGGCACCTGAAGTGGGGGGCCAAACGCCCTCCGAGAAGTGCGGAACGTCAGGACGACCATGAGGGTGCCCGCATATCCCAGAGAGCCACCAGCCGCGCACAGTTTTCTGACCCGAATCCGCGAGTAACGCCCCGGGGGTGTGTTGATTTTGGTGGTGGGGGTCGTTCTTCGCCCGTCTCGCGGTGTGGGCGTGGCTGGGCCCCCGGGTGTTGCCTCCGGGTCGGCGGTTCCGGTTCCTGGGGCGGGGTGAGGGCGAGCGTGGTGGGTGCTCAGCCGCTGGGGGCGGGTAGGGCCTGCAGGGTGGCCATGACCTGAGGCAGGAGGGTGTGGCCGGGGGGTAGTCGCAGGGTGAGGCCGCGGGCGTGGCGGACGACGCGGGCGGGCACCCGCAGCAGCTGGTGGCGCAGCCGGTCTCCGTGGGCGCGGCCGTGTTCGCCGGTGTCGATGCCGGTGAGTGCTTGCAGCAGGGTGGAGAGGTTCCCGGCGAGCAGCGCCGCCCACATCCACACGGTGTTGGTCTCGACGTGGCCCGAGGGTAGGTGGATGAGCCCGGCCCCGAGCTTGGCTTCGCGGATGCGGTCCTCGATGTCGGTGCGCATCCGAAACCACGCCTCGACGTCGGTGGCGGTGTCGAAGCCGGTGCCGCCGGTGGGCAGGTTCGTCACGATGAAGCTGGTGGCCCAGGCGTGGTCGAGCTCGCCACCCAGGGCCAGGGTGAGCTGGTCGGCGGCGATGGTGCACCGCCGCCGCGAGCGCGGGTCGGTGCTGAGGGTGTCGGTGTCGACGCGGACCCGGCGGATGATGGTGTAGGTGTGCGGGGGCCACCCGGCGGGGGCGTAGTCGGCCACCGCGACCTGCGCGGCGTGCATCCCGACCGCCGGTGACCAATCCTGCTCGGCGACACCGGCTGCGGCCCGCCACAACGCCGGGTTGCGTCTCGCGGCGACCGCGAAGTCGCACCCGAGCTTCAGGGCGGTGTGGGCGACCTCGGCGGCGAAGTACCCGGCGTCGGCGCGCACCACCGGGCGCAGGTCATCACCGAAGGAGTCCCGCACCTCGGCGGGCAGGGCGGCCACCGCCCTGCCCAGCAGGGCGCTGCTGTGGGCGCGCACGTCCTGGGTGCCGGTGAGCAGGTCCGCGGCCAGGGTGAGTCCGGTGTCGGCCCAGGTGGCCAGGTGCGGGCGCCCGCAGCGTTGCCCCTGGTAGTTGTAGGCCACACCCTGCTTGCGGCGGCCGTAGACCTCCACGTCGGTGGCATCCAGGTCGATGCTCACCCGCCCGGTCAGCACCGCAGCCCGCCGCTGCTCACCCAGCCGGGCCCAGCCGCGGGCGATGACGGCTGCGTTGCCGGCCTCGATGCCCGCGACCCGGTCCGGGGTGAACCGCCGCGCCAGGCCGCCGGCGGTGGTTGAGGCCACCGCGGGCACCGCCGACAACGCCTGCGCGGCGGTGTCGGCGCGGTGGCGGTCCACCGCGTTGACGAACTTGCCGTCCAGCAGCTGGCACTGCGCCAAGGCCGCCACCAGCTCACCGCCGGTGACCCCACGGGCCCGGGACTTGATCGCACCGATCCCCGTGTCCAGGGCCTCGATCACCCCGAGGCGGTCCATCAGCTCACCCACCGCGAGCACCCCCGCCGATGAGGTCAACGAGGCGTCCGGCGCCCCGAACCTCACCCGGCGGCGAGCTGACTTCCGCGCACGTCCACGACCGCGTAACTTCATCACCTCGAAAGTGCCTTCCCCTTGTGGTCCGATCAGGTCTCAGCAACCATGATTGTTCCACCGGGGCAGGCACTTTCGTCATCTCACACGCCGACTGCACCCCCCTCAGGCGGCACTACTCGCGGATTCAGGTCTGAACTGCGCCTATCGGGAGCCACTGCCGGCAATCGAACAGAAATATTCGAGCTTGGTCAGGTCTGTGGTCCCGCCGTATTGCCAGGGTTGCACGTGGTGGGCGTGAAGGAACCGGGTGCGACGGCAGCCGGGTTTGGCAGCACCTGTCACGCAGGTGCAGGGCGCGTAGTTGTGCCGCCGAGGGGGTGCGCCGGGACCGGCCGTAGTGCAGAATGCGCCATTCGTCGATGATCACGCTGCGTTCCCTGGCCCCGCACGCCATTTCCTGTGCTGCTGCTGAGGTGAGCGGGGGACCGTCGTCTAGGTGCACACCGTGCGGGGTGTGGTGGATGAGGATCTCCGCGGACACGGCGTGTACCGGGGCGGCGACGGTGGCGCAGGTGATGGTGGCCATCGCCACCAGGGCTGGACCGAGGTCGATCGGAGGTGGCCCAGCCAGGTCGGGGTGTTCCGCGGAACCGCCGGTGTCGGGACCGACGCTGCTCGTGCCGCTGGCCAGGGTGCGGGTCCGTTCGTGCTCGGCCCGGGTCGCCGCGGCCAGCAACGCGGCACCGTCTTGGGCGGGTAGCCGTCCCCAGAACACCAGTTCGTCGGTGTCGTCATCCCAGCGCCACTGAGTGCGGCACCGGCGGGCCGCATCCTCCGCATTCTGGGTGGGCTCACGCTGGTCCGCGGTGCGCAGTCCCCGGGCGAGGCGCTCTACGTGCGCGGCCGGGGCGTGCAACGCGATGTCGACGAGGTCGTCCTCGGATGCGGGTGTGGCGACCCGGGCGATGGCCCGGACTTTGGAGTAGGACAACCGGCCGTCCGTGAATTCCGCCGCCGTCCGCGGCAACACCACCAAGGACCGGGCTACCCGGACGTGTTCTCTCGCGGTGCGTAGATCCATGCCGCAGCGCCAGGACAACCAGTGCGCGCAGGAGTGCACCCCAGGCCCCGCCCATCCCTGCCGGGCGTCGAAGTCGGCGAGCAGGCCCAGAAACCGGCTGGTCGCCGCCGCGATCTGCCCGGCCAATGAGCACAACGGCTCACCCACCTCCGCCACCGGTGCCTGCCTGTCGATCATGTCGCCTCCCCATTTTGGAACCTCACCTGATGATGACCCAGCACACCGACAGTTCTGCCGGTTCCGCGGAACCGTGCGTGCGGACCGGATGAACACGCACAGTCAGGTCACGGCTGACCTCGCGGGCGGGGGCGGAGACTGTCGGTGTGAACCACGACGAGGAGCGTTTCGTCGAGCTGGTGCTGGGCAACCCGGTGAACTGGGCCATCCTCGAACGCGGCGCCGAACTCGGAGTCTCGGACTGGTGGCTGACCGCTGGTGCGGTGTTCCAGACCGTGTGGAATTCCGTCGACGGCCAAGACCCGGGAGCGGGGATCACTGACTACGACCTATTTTACTTCGACGACACCGACCGGTCCTGGGAGGCGGAGGACGCCGTCATTACGCGGGCGGCGGTCCTCTTCGGCGACCTGGGTGTCCCGGTCGAGGTACGCAACGAGGTCCGGGTTCACCTGTGGTACGCCGGGCACTTCGGGGTGCCCGCGGTCGCGTTCACCTCGACCCGGGATGCGGTTGACCACTTTGCGTCCACCACCTGCTGCGTCGCACTCACCCGCGGGGTCGACGGGCAGGTCGAGGTCTACGCACCGCACGGTTTCGGCGACGTGTTCGCCCAGCGCCTACGGCCGAACCCCGTCCTAGCCCCGCGTGAGGTGTACGAGGCCAAGGCCGGCCACTGGGTGCACCAGTGGCCGGGCCTCACCGTGGACCCCTGGCCCGCTCCGGCACCGAACGCGGACCCTCACATACCATCTTGACGGCGCCGCTGGACGCCGATGATTCCCAAGGAGCCCGCCGTGCCCGCCCTGCTGGATTTCCCGAACCCGGTCAACGAGACCTCCGCGCGGATCGTCGCCGGCGGCGTCGTCGGGATGGCGACGGCAACCGTGGTGCTGAACAAGCCGTGGTTGATGGTGCCCTTGGTGTACGGCTTTGCTGCCCGGGTGCTCACCGGACCCAGACTGAGCCCGCTGGGTCAGCTCGCGACGAAGGTCATCACCCCACGCATCGACCGTGAGCATGCCCTCGTTCCTGGCCCCCCGAAGCGGTTGGCCCAGGGCATGGGCCTGGCGATGTCGACCACAGCCCTCGCCCTGCACTACCGATTCGGGCGCACCCGGGCGGCGTACACGGTGTTGGGCGCCCTGATCGGCGCAGCGGGCTTGGAAGCCTTCGCTGGCTACTGCGTGGCATGCCGGATGTTCCCGTTCCTGATCAAGCTCGGTGTGGTGTCTGAGCAGGCGTGCGAGCAGTGCACCGACATCTGGGCGAACCGTTCGGCGCCGACCACGGTGTAGTCCGTCTTGCGGCTCGTCAGGCAACGGTTAGCGCCACCTCGGCGGCTCCGTCGTCACGGGTAGCGCGCAGGGTCCAACACCCTGGCTGGGTGAAGCGGTATCCCGCACCCCACTCCTGCCCGGGCCGCTGATAGGTGCTGCCCGAGTGGAATTCCGGTCCGAACGTCAACGGCTGGCGGGTGCCGTCGGGTGCCGTCGGGTGCCGTCGCGGTCAAGCGCAGGTCACCAGTGCCCGTCATCCGCCAGACGATCTTGACCTCGTCGCCGGCGCGGATCGGGGTGCCGCGCACGAACAGCAACCCCCACAGCTGAGCTGCGCTTGGCCCGCCGGTCACCGTGCCCTGCACCTCCAGGCCGCCCGGGACGCTGGCGGGCTCACCCAGGGGTGAGGGCGTGCTGCAGGCGGAAGCAGCGGTTGGTGTTGCGGACGTCTCCGGGGCGCCACTGGGCGCCGGCGGCTGGGGACCGTCCCCGGTGCACCCGGCGAGCACCAGGGCCAGCCCGACAATCCACGCCGCTCGAGCAGCCATATCCGAATCGTCACCCCGGCCCAGCAGGAGTGCAAGCCTTCCTGAAACTGTCGGTGCCCTGTGCTCTGCTGGGCTCGTGCAGGTGCAGACGCAGGTCCGGTTGGTCCGCCAGCCCCGCGACGCCGCGGTGCCCCGCCAGTGGGAGCGCTCGGCCGCCGAGCTGGTGGCGGCGCCACCGTCCGGCCCGCCGGGGTGGGATCCGGTGCAGGTGCTCGGCGGTCCCGGCACGGGCAAGACGGCTCTGCTGGTGGATGTGGCGGTCAGCCGGTTGCGCACCCCCGGCACCGACCCGGAGTCGGTGTTGGTGCTAGTCGGCTCCAAGCAGGCGGCGCGCGCTGTCCGCGAACAGATCACCACGCAGCTCACTGGCAGCACCGTCACCACCGTGCGGGAGCCGCTCGTGCGTACGGTGCACTCCTACGCGTTCGCGGTGCTGCGGCTGCAGGCGGCGCGGAACGGCAACCCCCCACCCCGGCTGATCTCCGGCCCCGAGCAGGACGCAGTGTTTCGGGAGTTGCTCCGCGGTGATATCGCCGACGGCGCCCAACGCTGGCCACTGTCCCTACGGCCCGCGCTCGGCATGGCCGGCTTCGCCGCCGAGCTTCGCAACCTGCTGCTGCGTGCCGCCGAGCGTGGCGCGGGCCCGGAGGACCTGGTCCGGCTGGGTCGGGCACGTGCCCGACCGGAATGGGTGGCAGCCGGACGCTTCGGTCAGCAGTACGAGCAGTCCATGCTGCTGCGCGCCGCGGTAGGCATGGCCGCGCCGCAGGCCAGCGCCCCAGCCGTGGATGCCGCGGAGCTGGTATCAGCGGCGGTGGACGTGCTGGGCAGTGACCGGCAACTGCTCGCCGACGAACGCACCCGCGTCCGCCACCTGCTGATCGACGACGCCCAACACCTCGACGCCGGAGCCGCCCACCTGGTGCGGCTGCTGGGCGCTGGCGCAGCGGAGGTGGTTCTCGCCGGTGACCCCGACCAGGCGGTGTTCGGCTTCCGCGGGGCGGATCCAAGCTTTCTCACCGATCTGAGCGGGGCGCAGCACCGCCGGGTGCTGCTGCGCACGACCCATCGCTGCGCCCCGGCGGTCGCAGCGGCGGTGGGTTCGATCAGCGCACGGCTGGCTGGCATAGGTCCGCAGCGCGCGCCGACGTCGGCCACAGCCGGCCCGCCCGGAACGGTGTCGGTCCAGGTGCTGGCCACGCCCGCGCACGAGGCACGGGCGGTGGCCGACACGCTGCGTCGCGCGCACCTGCTAGACGGGATCGACTACGCGGACATGGCGGTGATCGTCCGTTCCACCCAGCGGTCCCTTCCCGCGCTACGCCGGGCGATGCTGGCTGCCAGTGTGCCTTTGAGCGTGCCCGGTGCCGAGCTGGCCCTGGCCCAGCAGCACGCGGTGGCGGGTTTCCTGCTGCTGTTGCGCGCGTTGAGCGCCGACCCGGCTGACGAGGAGGTATTCAACAGCGAGATGGCACTTGCCTTGCTCGCGAGCCCGCTGGGCAGGGCCGACCCAGTGGCGCTGCGCCGGCTGCAACGCGGTCTGCGCAGGGTGGAGGTGGCCGCCGGTGGCCAGCGTGACTCCGCGGAGCTCATTCGGGAGCTGGTTCTCACCCCGACGTCCGGCGGCACTCAACAGTCGGACCCGCTGCACGCCGCCACCATCGCGGAGCTCGCCCCGCTGCACCGCGTGCAGCAGGTGCTCGCCGCCGCCCGGGCGCCGCTGCACGCCGGTCACGGCCTGGAGGAAGTGTTGTGGGCGGCATGGTCGGCCAGCGGCTTGGAGCGCCGGTGGGTGGCGCAGGCCGACCGTGGGGGTTCGGCCGGCGCCCAGGCCGACCGGGATCTGGATGCCGCGGTCGCGTTGTTCGACGCCGCCGCCCGCTACGTAGACCGATTGCCGGCGGCGTCGGTCGCCGGATTCGTCGATTACCTGTCCGAGCAGGAGATCGCCGGGGACGCCGCCGCGGACCGTGCACCGGCAGGCGACGCCGTCAGCGTGCTCACCGCACACTCCGCCGCAGGTCGGCAGTGGCAGCTAGTAGCGGTGGTCGGCGTGCAGGAGGGGCACTGGCCTGCGCTGGGCAGCCGCGGCGGTGTGCTGGGTGCGGCGCAGCTGGCCGACGAACTGAGCGGGGGCCCCGGGCCGGAACTCGCCGACGTCATGTCGCGGACCGCGCCGAAGCTGGCCGAGGAGCGCCGGTTGTTCCTGGTGGCGTGCAGCCGCGCCCGCGAGCGGTTGCTGGTGACGGCGGTCCGCAGTGGCGCCGGTGACGGCGACCTGCTGCCGTCACGTTTCCTGGCCGAGCTGGGCCCCGTGAGCGCCGCCGCCGCCGACCAGCTCACCGACGACCGCGAGCAGCTCACCGACGCCGGTCCGCAGCGATCCCTGGTGCTCGGTGAGCTGGTCGCACAACTGCGGTCGGTGGTGTGCGACCCGGACGCCGCCCCGCCGCGCCGCCACCTGGCCGCCACCCAGCTGGCGCGGCTGGCGGCTGCGCGGGTGCCGGGTGCGCATCCCGCACAGTGGTACGGCCTCGGCGCCCCGAGTACCGACGCCGCCCTGTGGGCCGACGAAGACGGCCCGGTTCCGGTGTCACCGTCCAGTGTGGAGCAACTCGGCGACTGTCCGCTGCGGTGGCTGCTGGAACGGCACGGTGGCCAGGACGGCGCAGCGACCGCAGCGCTCACCGGCACCCTCGTGCACACCCTGGTGCAGGCCATCGCCGAGCATGCCCCACCAGACGCGGTGGACGCTGCCCTGGCGCGGGCCTGGTCGTCGATCGACCAGCCGGCGCCGTGGTTCGCCGACCACGAGTTGGAGCGGACCCGGGCGATGTTGGACACCTTCCGCTCTTGGTGGCAGACCAGTCGCGGCGACCTCACCGAGGTCGCCGCGGAAGTCGACGTCGACCTGCCGGTCACCGGGGAGGTGGACGGGCGCTCGATCACGGCGTGGGTGCGCGGTCGCATCGACCGGCTGGAGCGGGATGCGTCGGGTCGACTCGTCGTCGTCGACGTCAAGACGGGCCGCACCCCGGTCACGGCAGCGGCGGCCCTCGGGCACGCGCAGCTGGCCGCCTACCAGCTTGCGGTGGCCGGGGGCGGGGTGGTCGGGCGGAAGGACCAGGCCACCGCGGGGGGAGCGCGGTTGGTCTACGTGGCCCAACCGCACACCCGCGACGGTGCCACTCAGCGGGTTCAGCCCGCACCCACACCGGAGACGTTGCAGCAGTGGCGCACCCAGGTGCTCACTGCCGCTGCTCGTACTCGCGGACCTGGGTTCACCGCCGCCGTCCACAACGGCTGCCCGCACTGTCCTGTCCAGGCGGCGTGCCCGGCGCAGGCCGCTGGCCGTCAAGTCACCGCATCATGACCAGGACCATCCAGATCGGTCCCGCCGAACTCAACCACGCCCTCGGGTTGCACCCGCCAACCGACGAGCAGGTCGCCGTCATCACCGCCCCGCTGGGTGCAAACCTGGTGGTGGCCGGCGCTGGCGCCGGCAAGACGGAGACGATGGCCGCCCGCGTGGTGTGGCTGGTAGCCAACAGTCAGGTGATGCCCGAGCAGGTGCTGGGGCTGACGTTCACCCGCAAAGCGGCCCAGCAGCTGGCCGCCCGCATCCGGGGCAGGTTAGGAGCCCTGGCCGGCACCGACCTGCTGACCCGCCTCGACCCCACAGGCGGGCTGGGCGCCAGGGTGAGCGGTGGGGAACCGGAGGTCAGCACCTACCACGCGTATGCCGGACGGTTGCTCGCTGAACACGGGCTGCGGGTCCCGGTGGAGCCCACCGCCACCCTGCTCAGTGAGACCGCGTCCTGGCAGCTCGCTCACCGGGTGGTCACCACCTGGTCGACCGATCTGGACACCAAGGTGGTGCCGGCCACCGTCACTGCCCGGTTGCGCGCGCTGGCCGGTCAGCTCGCCGAGCACCTGGTCGAGCCTGGGGCGCTGGCCGCTGAACACCGAGAACTCCAGCGGCTGGTCGCGACCCTGCCCCCGGGACCGCGGCAGCGCGCCGAACCCAACACGGTGTTGCTGGATGTGCTGGAAACCCAGCGCCAACGTCTGCTGTTGCTACCGCTGCTGGCCCGGCTGCACCAGACCATGCGGCGCGAGCAGGCCCTGGACTTCGGTAGCCAAATGTCGCTGGCGGCTGGCCTGGCCCGTGAGCACCCCGATGTCGGCGCCGCCGAGCGGGACCGTTTCCGCGCAGTGCTGCTGGATGAGTACCAGGACACTGGGCACGCCCAACGGGTACTGCTCAGTTCGCTGTTCGGCGGGGGCGCCGACCCCGGATTGGCGCTCACCGCGGTCGGTGACCCGATCCAGTCGATCTACGGTTGGCGCGGGGCGTCAGCGGCCAACCTGCCCCGCTTCAGCACCGACTTCCCGGCCGACGCTGCGGGGACCCCGGCCCCCGTCACTGAGCTGCTCACCAGCTGGCGCAACCCAACCGGGGTGCTGACGCTGGCCAACGAGATTTCCCGGCGGCTGCGCAGCGGTGGCGTGCCGGTCGCGCAGTTGCGTCCTCGACCCGGTGCCGGTCCCGGGGAGGTGCGGCTGGGTTTGTTCACGACATCCGGGCAGGAGCTGACCTGGCTGGCCGGACACGTGCGGCGCCGCTACGACGAGGTCCGGGCCGCGACCAGTGCCGCCCCTACCGCGGCGGTCCTGGTGCGCCGACGCGCCGACATGGGTGCGGTAGCCGACGCGCTGCGCGCTGCCGGGCTGCCGGTGGAAGTGGTCGGTCTGGGCGGGTTGCTGGACACCCCGGAGGTCCGCGACGTGGTCAGTGTGTTGCGCCTGCTGGCCGACCCGCTGGCGGGCACCGCGGCGATCCGTGTCCTCACCGGCGCGAGGTGGCGCCTGGGGGCCGCCGACCTGGCCGCGCTGTGGCGTCGGGTGCGCGACCTGGCGGTGGCCACGGCGCTGCCATCTGACGCCTGGGATGCGGCCGGATTGGTCGATGCACTGGCCGATCCGGGACGCCCCGAGCAGTACTCCGCCACCGGGTACGCCCGGATGTGTGCCCTGGCGCGCGAGCTGGCATCCCTGCGGGAACGACTCGGTCAACCACTGCCTGAGCTCGTCGCGGAGGTGGAACGAACCTTGCAGGTCGACGTGGAGGTGGCCGCTGCCCCCGGCCGCGCCCAGCTCGGTCGGGCAAACCTCGACGCGTTCGCCGAGGTCGTGGTCGGTTTCAGCGCGGCCGCCGCCGCACCCACCCTGCCCGCGCTATTGAGCTACCTCGCCGCAGCAGAGGAGGCCGAGGACGGCCTGGCACCCGGCGAGGTGGTCGTCGACCCTGATCGGGTGCAGGTGCTCACCGTGCATGCCGCCAAAGGCCTGGAATGGCACGTCGTGGCCCTCGCGCACTTGGTCGACGACGTGTTCCCGGCCCGCAAGCGCACCTCGTCGTGGTTACGCAACGTCACCGAGCTGCCGTCACATCTGCGCGGGGACGCTGCCGACCCGCATGCCAATGCCGGAACCGGCGCCGGAGTGGGTGTCCCGGTGCTGGACGTCAGCTCGTGCGCCCACCGCAAAGACCTGCAGGATGCGCTGCAGGCACACGAGCGTGCATTCGATGCCCAACGCCTGGAAGAGGAACGCCGCCTGCTCTACGTGGCCATCACCCGCGCTGAGCACACCCTGCTGCTGTCCGGTCATCACTGGGGTGCCACCGGTTCGACGCCACGGGGCCCGTCGGACTTCCTGGTGGAGCTGCGATCTCTGGTGCGGGCCGGTGCGGGCATCGTGGACGCCTGGGCGCCTGCACCGGCCGCCGATGACCCGAACCCGGCCGCGCTGCAGGCCCACACCGCGCAGTGGCCCCCCGACCCCCTGGGGCCGCGGCGCGCCGACGTGCAGGCCGGCGCCGACCTGGTGCTCGCCGCGCTCGAACCGGAAGCGCCTGCGGCTGATAACGACCCGGACCCGGATGGCTGGGTGGCCGACGTCGACGCCCTGCTCGCCGAACGTGAACGCCGCCGGGCCGCGGTGCAGCCGGTGACGCTTCCCCATCACCTGTCGGTGAGTCAGCTGGTGCAGCTGCGGGCCGACCCTGCCGCGCTGGCCCGGCGGCTGCACCGACCGCTGCCCTACCCGCCGAACCCGTTGGCCCGTCGCGGCACCGCCTTCCACGCCTGGATGGAACGGCGGTTCGGAGGTACCCGGCTGCTCGACCTCGACGACCTGCCCGGGGCTGCGGACGACACCGCCGCCGCCACCGCCGACGTCGACCTCGCCGCACTGCAGCAGGCGTTCCTGGACTCCGTGTGGGCGCACCGGCAGCCAGTGGAGGTGGAGGTGCCGTTCGAGACAGTGCTGGCAGCCACCGTGGTGCGTGGCCGCATCGATGCGGTGTTCGCCGAGCCCGGAGGCCGTTTCACTGTCGTCGACTGGAAGACCGGAGCGGTGCCCGACACCGCCCGGAGCCCGGCCCTGCTCGTGCAGCTCGCCGCCTACCGGGTGGCGTGGGCGGATCTGGCTGGTGTGATGCCGGAGCAGGTGGATGCCGCGTTCGTCTACGTCCGGCACGGCGTGACGCTGACGGCCCCCGAGCTGCTCGACGCCGACGGCCTGCGAGCGCTCATCGCCGACGCGACTTCGACGGCCCACCTGGCGGGCTGATCGTAATACGCTCGGCGACCGTGCGACCCACGCGTGAGCACGCCGCCAGCAGGATGCTGCTCGCCGCCACCACAGGCGCCCTGCTCGCGGCAGGTTTCTCGCTGGCCACCGCCGCAGACCTACCGGCCTCCGGGTCGCTGACCGCCTCGGCCGTGGTCCTCACCTCGGCCGGTTGCGCCGGCGGTGGGCAGGACACCGTCGCGGTGAGCACCGCCTCCGGTGCCGTATCGAGCACCGTCGACGCGTGCGGGCAGCCGGTCGGGCGCACCGTTTCGGTGCGGCTCGCACCGGACGGCTCGGTAGGCCCACTCGTGGTGTTGGCCAGCACCCGCGGTGCCAGGGAACCCTCCCCGATGCCCACCGTAATCCTCGGAATCGGTGCCGCGATCACCGCCGGCCTGGGTGCGATCACCCTGCGCACCCGGCGGGGTCGGTAACCCCGGGGATAGGGTCGCGCCCGTGCCTGAAGCAGCGTCTACCGACCTCGCCGTGTCCCCCCCGTTGCACTCCGTCGTACTCGACAACGGTCTGCGGGTACTCATCGCCCCCGACCGGGCTGCCCCGGTCGTCGCCGTGGCGGTGCACTACGACGTCGGCTTCCGGTCCGAACCGCAAGGCCGTACCGGGTTCGCGCACCTGTTCGAGCACCTGATGTTCCAGGGCAGCGAGAGCCTGTCCAAGCTGGAGCACTTCCGGGTGGTGCAGAGCTCGGGTGGGGTGTTCAACGGCTCCACCCACCCCGACTACACCGACTACTTCCAGGTGCTGCCATCGGCTGCGCTGGAACGCGCGCTGTTCCTGGAGGCCGACCGCATGCGCGCCCCCAAGCTCACCGCGGAGAACCTGGCCAACCAGGTGGAGGTGGTCAAGGAGGAGATCCGGCTCAACGTGCACAACCGGCCCTATGGCGGACTGCCGTGGATCCTGCTGCCACCGGTGCTGTTCGACACCTTCCCCAACGCGCACAACGGGTACGGCGACTTCAGCCACCTGGAGCAGGCCACCGTGGAGGATTGCGCGGACTTCTTCGACACCTGGTACGCGCCAGCCAACGCGGTCCTCACCGTGGCCGGCGACGTCGACCAAGCCGACGCCGAAGCCTTGGTGCGCAAGCACTTCGCAGACGTGCCCACCCGGGACAAGCCGGTGCGGGTGAGCTTCGCCGAGCCAGCGCTGCGCACCGAGCGTTGGGCGGTGCACACCGATGCGCATGCCCCGCTACCCGCGGTGGCGCTGGGTTACCGACTGCCCGACCCGACCGCGGATCTGGCTGGCTACCTCGCCGCAGTGGTGCTCGGCGCGGTGCTCACCGACAGCGACTCCGCCCGCCTGCAGCGAACCCTGGTGCAGCGCGACGGGTTGGCCACCGACATCTCCGCTGGTTGCGGGCTGTTCGGTGACCCGCTGGACGCCCGCGACCCCGACCCGTTCGTCATCACTGCGGTGCATTCCGCCGACGTCGCGGTCCGCGCGGTGCTGGACGCGGTGGACACCGAGCTGGCGGCGCTGGCCGCCGAGGGTCCCAGCGATGCCGAGCTCGCCGGGGTGGTGACCCGATGGCGGGCCGGCGCCCACCGGGAGCGGGACCGGCTGGTGTCGCGGACCCTGGACGCCGGGTCGGCGCAGCTGCTGTTCGGCCGACCGGAGCTCGCCGCCGAGCTACCAGCAATGATCGCCGAGATCACCCCTGCGCGGGTGGCGGCTGCCGCGGCCGCCCTGCGCCCGGACGCCCGCGCCGTGCTCGAAGTCCAGCCGGGCAGCGCCGCATGAGCCGCACCGCAGCCCAGATCGCCACCACGGCCACCGGACCTCGGGCGTTGCCCGAGCTGGGGATGCAGAGCGTGGGTGCTGAGCTCACCTCGACCGACACCACGCTGGCCAACGGTTTACGGGTGGTGCTCGTGCGCCGCCCCGGCGTGCCCATGGTGGAGTTGCGGCTGAGCCTGCCCTTCGCCGAGCCGGCGGACCTGGTGATCAACAGCCCGCATGTGGCCGTCGCCGAGGTCTTGGCGACGACCCTGCTGGCTGGCACCTCCCTGCGTGACCGCTTGGGCGTCGATACCCAGCTGGCCGCCGTCGGTGCCGAACTGGGTGCCTCGGTCGACCCGGAACGGCTGGTGCTCGGCGGGTCGGTGCTCGCCGAGGGGCTGCCGGTCCTGCTCGACGTGCTGGCCGACGTGCTCACCGCTGCGACCTACCCGCAGCACGAGGTGGACAGCGAGCGGGGCCGCCTCGTCGAGCGGCTGGAGGTGGCCCGCTCCCAGCCTGGGGTGCTGGCCCGGGAGGCAGTGCTGCGCCGCAGCCTCGGCGAGCACCCGTCGGCGAACGAGGTACCCCGCCCGTCCGACGTGGCCACCGTGGCTGCGACCGACGTCCGCGCCCTGCACGCCAGGGCTGTGGTGCCGCAGGGGGCACTGCTGGTTTTGGTGGGCGACGTCGACCCGGTGGAGGCCATGGCTGTGGTGCAGGATGCGACAACCGGGTGGCGCAGCCCGCACGCCACCACCCGGTTGTCGCCGTGGCCGAAAATCACCCCGGCTGCCACGCTGCTGGTGGACCGTGCCTCGGCGGTGCAGTCCCAGATCCGGCTGGTCGCCCAGGGCGTGTCCCGGCTGGACCCGGATTACCCCGCGGCGCAGCTGGCGAACCTGGTGTTCGGGGGGTACTTCTCCTCCCGGCTGATGGAGAACGTCCGCGAGGACAAGGGATACACCTATGGTGCGTCCTCCGCGCTGGACGCCACCCAGGCCGGCCAGGTGCTCACCGTCGAACTGGACACCTCTCGGGAGACCACCGCGGCTGCGCTCATGGAGACCCGCTATGAGCTGTCCCGGGTGGTGCTCGTGCCGCCCACGGACGCCGAGATCGACTCGGCGCGCCAGTACGCCATCGGGGCGCTGTCGATCTCGTTGGCCACCCAGAGCGGGTTGGCGAGCACCTTGTCCCGGCTGCTGCCGCTGGGCGTCGACCTGGGTTGGGTGCGCGAACACCCGGCCCGCCTGGCCGCCACCACCCACGACGAGGTGCGCGCAGCGGCCGCCCGGCTGTTCGGGGCGGGCCAGTTCACCGGCATCGTCCAGGGTGATGCCGCGGTGCTCTCCGGACCGCTGGCCGCGCTCGGCGGGGTGGCGCTGTGAGGGCGGCGTTCGCCCTGCAGGAGACCCCCAGCTTGTCCCGCTCCACCGTGGTGCGCGACGAGTTGTTGCGCGTCGACACCGATCGGCTGCGCCGGGAATGGCCGAAGTCCACAGTGCTGCGGGTGGACCCACAGGGTCGGGTCGGCGTGCGCGACGGCACCCTGGTGCGGGACCCCGCAGCCACCCTCGGCGCCGAAGCGCCCCGGGAGGCGATGCTGCTCGGCGAGGACGCCTGCGCCCCGGTATGGGCGGTGGCGGTGGCCGAGTTGGACCTCGGTCCCGGGGAGCAGGCCACCGATCTGCGCTCCGGCGGCGCATTGCTCGACAACACCGGGGCCGGTCTGCTCACCACGGCGACCGCGTTGCTGCGCTGGCACGCCCATGCCCGGCACTGCGCGGTGTGCGGTGGGCGCACCAAAGCGGTGACGTCGGGGTGGGTCCGGCGCTGCAACGCGTGCGGGCACGAGGAGTACCCGCGGACCGACCCGGCGGTGATCTGCCTGGTGCACGACGGGGCCGAGCAGGTCCTGCTGGGGCGTCAGCCCAGCTGGCCGCTAGGTCGCTTCTCGGTGCTCGCCGGCTTCGTCGAGGCGGGGGAGTCGCTGGAGAGCTGCGTAGAACGGGAGGTGGCCGAAGAGGTGGGTGTGCACGTCCGCGACATTCACTACCTGGGCAGCCAGCCCTGGCCGTTTCCGCGCTCGATCATGATCGGCTTCGAGGCCACCGCCGATCCCAGCGCCGGATTGCTGCCCCGTGACGGGGAGATCGCCGAGGCGTACTGGTTCAGCAGGCAGCAGGTGCGCGAGGCGCTCGCACTCGGGGAGTGGACCGGAAGGCCGGACGACCCCGCCGACCCGGTTCCGTTGCTGCTTCCCGGTGCCGTTTCCATCGCCCGCCGGATGTTGCAGTCCTGGGCGGCCAGCTGAGCCTGCGCTCAGGCGGCGAGGCGGGCCGTCACCTCGGCGAAGCTCGGGTTGGTGGCGGTGGACCCGTCGGCAAACCGCACCGTGGGCACCACCTGGTTACCGTGGTTGACGCCCTCGACGAACGCGGCGGCCTCGGGGTTTGACTCGATGTCCACCTCGTCGTAGGCGATCCCGGCGTCGTCGAGCTGCATCTTCAGTCTGCGGCAGAAGCCGCACCACCCGGTGGAGTACATCGTCATCGCAGCCATACCGGGCTTAACGCTGCCGGGGGCCTGCGGCTTCCCCCGGTGCTCACGTGCGAGCATGAGGGACGTGGCAGCACCGACGATTACCGAGTTCACTGCGCAACCAACCGAGGTCGACGGTCTGTGGGTGCTGCAGATGAAGCAGGTCACCGACGACCGCGGAACGGTCCGGGAGTTCTATCGGGAGTCGGCGTTCGTGGCGGCCGGGTTGGCGTCGCTGGGGCCGTGGGTGCAGGTCAACCTCACCGAGACCGCCCAGGGCGCAGTTCGCGGGCTGCACGGGGAGTCGATGACCAAGCTCGTCGGGGTAGCGTCCGGCGCCGCATTCGGGGTCTACGTGGACACCCGGCCTGCGTCGGTGACCTTCGGTCGCGTCATCACCGTGGACTTGCGGCCCGGGGTGCAGGTCCTGGTGCCGGCCGGGGTGTGCAATGGGTTCCAGCCCACCAGCCAGGGGAACACCCAGTACCTGTACGCATTCACCGCGGAGTGGGTGCCGGGAATGGCCGGCACGGCGTTGACGCCGCTGGATCCCGAGCTGGCGATCGACTGGCCGATCCCGCTGAATGCCGATGACCGCGCCCAGGTGTCGGCCAAGGACGCCGCGGCGCCCCGGCTGGCCGACCTGCGCTGAGCCCGTCGTGAGCACGTCCGGGCTGGACCCGCAGCAGCAAGCCGCCGTGCTGGCCACACGCGGGCCGGTATGCGTGCTGGCTGGGGCCGGGACCGGCAAGACGCGCACCATCACCCGACGCATCGCGCACCTGGTGGAGCACGGCCACGTCGCGCCCGGGCAGGTACTCGCCGTCACCTTCACCTCCCGGGCCGCGGGGGAGATGCGGACCCGGTTGCGCGGCTTGGGGATCGGCGGTGTGCAGGCGCGCACCTTCCACGCCGCTGCCCTGCGCCAGTTGCGCTACTTCTGGCCGCAAGTGGTGGGTGACACCCCCTGGCAGCTGCTGGATCGCAAGATCGCGCTGGTCGGTCAGGCCGCCAGCCGCGCCGGGGTGTCCACCGGCGCTGACCGGTTGCGGGACCTGGCCGGGGAGATCGAGTGGGCCAAGGCCACCCTGATCGCCCCGGAGGACTATCCGGCAGCGGCGGCTCGCACGCAC
>JAABUP010006362.1_pt1 | contig 16877 bp, 13 predicted proteins | sample 5559201 | NCBI WGS metagenome assembly JAABUP01 (sample SAMN10711887, study PRJNA513373) | rock metagenome | isolation source: Antarctica rocks | place: Antarctica
GACGCGGAGGTGCTCACGGTGGCGGTCGTGGCGGCGGCCTTCGACGGCCACCACCACGCCCGCACGCTGGCCGTGGTGCGCGCCACGGGCTACCTGTCGCGGGCGCTCTCGACCGCGCGCTTCTCGCGCCGCATCCATGCCGTGGCTGACGGGCTGGCCTTGCTGCTCGACGTGCGCGGGGACCTGTTTGCCCACGGACAGGCCGCGCTCTGTGACTTTATCATCGATCGCAGGCCCGTCCCCGTCTGCACACGGGTGCGTGCCCGGCGCTGTCGGACGGTGCAGGGGCGGGCCTCCTGCGGCTCCTGCGCGGCCAAGAAGGACAAGGTCTTCGGCTGGCGCTTGCACCTTGTCTGCACGACGGACGGCCTGCCCGTCGCCTTCACGCTCCTGCCGGGCGGGTGGCACGCCCTCACCCCCCTCCACGCGTTGACGGTTGAGTTGCCCGAGGGGGCGTGGGTCTACGGGGACAAGGCCTACAATAGCGCGCCCGACGAGGCGGTCATCCGCGCCCGTGGCGGGGGTGTTCTCGTGCCCCTGCGCAAGGACACCATGACGCCGAACACACGCGCCGAGCAGTGTGGGCTGCGCACCGTCCGCCTGGCCATCGAGACGGTCAACAGCCACCTCACCGCCATGGGTCTGGCCCATCTGCATGTCCGCTCCGTCGCCGGCGTGGAGATCAAAGTCCATGCGTCCCTGCTCGCCCTCGCCTGTCTCAATCTCGACTAGCAATCACGGTATCTTATCCTCACTGGCGCGCTGTTCGTCCTGCGCGCGCGCGTCACCACACCCCCGCCGCCCGATCCGATTTCCTGCTCGATATCGTCCTCGCCTTTGCCTTGAGTAGCGCGCTCGGCTTCGTGGCCGTGCCGACTATCTGTATACGACATCTCATGGAATTTCGCGACGTACGGCATCACGCTCGCCATGTTCAAGGCCTACGATGAGCGCGTCATCATGGGGAGCTTGTTCATCGGGACCGTCGCGCTCGTCGTTATTGCGGCCTGGGCCTATTACGAGCGCGTGCCGCGCGACACGGGCGGCACAGACAACGAGGGCGCCAACACAGACGAGGCCGCGCCCGAGTAACACGCCACTAAAAAAGTAGCATACCTATTGATACTGCACAGTAATCATCCGCGTGCCAGCCGCGCATAACCAGAGAGCCCGTGCGAACGCCCGCGAAGAGACGATGAGCAGCGGGCACACTCGTCCACAAGAGGAGAATCCGATGCTTACCACCGTCAACTCTGGCCGCCCTATCCCGTGCGGGGACTGCCTCACACCCGCGCAACAGGCCGACGTGTGGCGCCCCTGCGGCGGCGCCGCCGCCTTTGGCGCTAGCCCTAAGCGTGGGACTGCCTGTAGCGCTGGTCGGAATCCCATAGCTAGCGCTCGCGCCGGTCGCCCCCGCGCTCGCGCTGGTCCCTTACCCTCGCCGGCGGGCTCCCGCCCGCGCCAGCGGTTCCCAGTCCTCGTCCTTGCTTGTCCGCGTCCGCACGTGCGCGCGCAATCCGCGGCCCGACGATCTCAACAGCCTCCTGCGTCAGATCGACGCTGAGCATAGCCTCCTGTTGCGTCGCCTGATACCGCTTCGTTGTCGTTTCGAGCGGGATGCCGTAGTGAGCAAAGACCGCTTTGGCTTTGAACCTCCGTGACCCTCCTGGCTGCGGGGTTGTGAGTTGGAACCCATGGGGCACGCTCGCCTCGACGCCGCGAAAGCCGATGAAGCGTGCGCTCTGATCGTATAGGACCTCAACCGCAACGGGAGACCCCAGGGATTCAAGAGCGACACGATTCAAGGAGATTAACCCACCCATATATATAGTGACCGTCGCCCCGACCGCTGGAGGGATATGGCTTGTGAAGACTTCAAATGTGGGCATAGCAGTCCTCCTTATACTGACCGAACACAATGTTCTAAAAACAGTGTCAAGGCGGTTCAAGAATAGTGCTAAGATCGCTAAACACCGCCATAGTACCCCAATTTTATCATGACGCAATTGAAATGTGCTCACGGACAGGTTCCGTTTTAGGGGTTCTGTGCATGACCCTCGAAAAGGCGCAGTAGGCTCTTTCCGTAGCAGGAACAGGGGCAGGGGCCTGGATTGCGGGAGCTTGTGACGCGCATGCCTCGTCCGATAGGATGACACCATAGAGGGCGACCGCGCCACGGTGTTCACGATGGCGCGGTCGCCCGCGGGTATCCGAACGGAGGCTATCCTCGCTATGGCCACTCTCCTCTGCGTGAGTCGCAACACGGATCTGGCCGACCTGGTGCGCTACAGCTTCACCCGTAAGGGCTTCGCGGCCCTGGTGGCGGCCACACACCGTGAGAGCGTTTCGCTCGTGCGCGATGCGCGGGTCGATCTGATCCTCCTCGACAATGATGCTCCCGAGGAGGGCGACATGGTCCTCCTCGGGAGCTTGCGCGCCGCGTCGCCTGTCCCTATCATCGTCCTGACAAGCCGCACCCAGGAGGCCCATGTGCTCGCGTGCTTCGCCGAGGGGGCCGACGCGTGCCTGACCAAGCCTTTCAGCATGCCCATCCTTATCGCGACGGTGACGGCGATGCTGCGCCGAACGCGCTCCTTGTTGTCACCGCCATCCTCTCCGACAGAACAGCGTCACCAGATGTACCCCGTCGCGGGGGCGCGCTTCGACGTGGTCGCGAGCGAGTTAGCGACGGAAGGCGGGGCGCGGATACCACTAACGCCTGCGGAGGGGCGCATCCTGGAGGTGTTACTCATCTACCAAGGGCAGACACTCTCGGCCGGGCGCATCCTGGAGTACCTGTGGGGGCACAAGCGCGCGAGCGATGTCAACGTGATCAAGACGCACATGCGTCACCTGCGGGCTAAGATTGCCGCTTTGCCCAATCATCCGACGCCGATCTACACACGCCCCGGCAAAGGCTATGTGCTCATAGACCCCGCGGGTGCGCCGACTGACAGTGTCGTCTTTGGCGCAACGCTAGACGGGCTTATCAGGGTAGGTGACACACCAGACAACGGACAGCAGGCAAGCGCGTCGTGTGCGCTTATTCCTGATGAGGACGTACGACGGCAGCTGTAGTGGGGATAGATGGTAGTGGCTGCGCGTCACTCCTCGTCCTAGCTCATGTCCTCCTCGTCGTCCTCGGCCGTCAGCCATCCTGTCGCCAGCGCCTCGACCAAGGGCATCGCCCGGTACTGCATGGCTATGGGCAACGCGCGCACCTGCCCAAACGCCCCGCGCAAGCGCAGGTCGTCGGGCGTCGCCTGCCCCGGCGTGTCCGGGGACCACACCCCCGCCAGCTCCAGCAACTCCGATGGGGTGGTCTCCAATGCGATGCAGAGCTGCACCAGCGTCCCCAGGCGCGGTTCTTTCGTCACTCCGTTGAGCATGCGGTAGAGGTTGGCGCGATCGTACTCCATCCCCAACCGCTTGGCTAGCTGGGCGGTCGTCAACTCGTGCGCCCGCATGGTCTCCTCAATGGCGGTCGCTAGCGACATCATCCTCTCCCGTCACGTGCGCGGACAGGAGTGGTACGAGGAGCGATCTACCCGTCGCCTGCGCCCCGCCAACCTAACCCGACAGCACGCACATCATACATCACGCACATCATACATAAGGGAACGTCAGCGCATAGCCCAGACGCTGGCGTCCTATCCTGGATATTTGAGCCATCCGGCCTACGCCAGGAGCATGATAGACCTCACGCCGCGTACCGATCGTACCGATAGGCATGATGCAGACCACCGAGCACGGCAAGGCGATCCAGATGACCTGACCGTTGCCGATTGGATTGGCCTCCGTTGCCCGCCGGAATCGCCTGGTTGATGCCTTGATGGGGGCGCTCGTCGTTGAAGTACGCCGCATAGGCAGGGGGCTGGTACAGAGTCGCCCGCAGTTCGATGTTGCTCACCGCGGCCACGCGTTCGAACTGCGGGCCAAACGTGGCGTCGTTGTCAAGGATGAGGACGCGCGGCGCCGTGCCGAACGGCGTCGCCTCGCGCAGTTGTTGCGCGACCCAGGCGTCGGTCGGGTGCCGCGTCACACCCACATGCGCCAGCCATCGGGAGGCGTGCTCCACGATGATGAAGGCGAAGAGCGAACGGAAGCACAGAACGGTCACCTGGATGAAGTCGCAGGCCCAGACATCGGCCGCGTGGTTGTGTCGGAACGTGGCCCAGGTCTGGCCGTTGCGACACGGTGGGCGGCCGCGCCGCCTGTGCTTGAGGATCGTGCCCTTACTCACGTGGATGCCCAGCGTGAGGAGTTCCGCGCGGATCCGCGCGGATCCGCGCGGCGCCCCATAGCCGATTCTCGCGGGCCATCTCCACGATCAAGGCGATCGCCTCGGCGGGGACACGCGGTGTGCGGGTAGCTGCCCGTGAGCGCACCTTCCAGACGAGGCGGACACCCTCGCGGTGCCAGCGGAGTAGCGTGTCCGGCTGGACCCAGACGTTCGGTCCCAAGCCACCACCAAGCCAATACCAACTCGCGGTGCTAGCGGAGCAGCGTGTCCGGCTGGACCAGCAGCAGGGCCGAGCGCCAGGAGCGCGTCTTGCTGGCGAGGATTACAAGGAGCAGACGGTCGAGGGGCCGCAGGTGCAGACTGATAGCGTGGCGCAGACCGGTGAACAACCGCCGCATCATTATCGTGTACCCTTCCCCTGCCTCTGTCCATGTCCGCGAGGGCGGTCCCGCGCGCTAGCGGTCGCTAGCGGGCGCATACCCGGTGGGTTTAGAACGGAGGCGTACGAACTCGACGCTTTACCAGGTCGGATGTCCTAATCGACCAGGACAGGACGCGGAGCATGCGCGGCTTCCAGCGACTCGGATGCGCGCAGGTCGTGTGCGACGGCCATAGCTTGATGCGCAACTTGCGCGATGGGTTCTACCGATTGGGCGAGCCGACCGCTGACCCGCGCGTCCCGCAGGCTCCACGCCTCGCCCACGCCTGGGACGATCTCACGCAGATTCTTGCCGCGGTATAGCTGTCTCTGCCAACGGACTGTGATGGCGTCCCCGGAGCAGCGTTTCGGTTTCAACCTCAGCACGTCCCAACGACACCAGTTCTGACGCATCCTCGCGTCCTCCTGGCAATACGGACAGGCCATCGTCTCCTCCTCGTATACACGTCTACAAAAGGAGGAGAATACCCGACCCACTGGCTCTTAACCACCACTAATTCTGAGTTCTGACGCATCCCGTGCGTACAACTCCACCGTGACCTGATGATAATATCCCTGGGCCGTTACCGCCTCCACACGGCGATAACCGTTTCGCCACAGCCACACCTGTGTGAGCGCCGCCTGTCTCCTCTCATTGGAGCCGCCGTCGTCGAGCCCGGCGCTGACTAAGAAGACGCGCGGATGCGCCGCCCCGTAGGCGCGTAACACCGGGGTATCGATGACCAGCCTGTGGTCGGCCGGCCAGTAGAACCGGCCCGGCGCGGCGGCGATTAGACGGTTTTGGCCGAGATACACGGGCAGATAATACTCCATGCCGAGGGCGGACGAGATCGTGAGCGGGATCACGCCATCACCGGGCCGATATCGACTTTGCATCCAGAGCGCCGCGTCGCGGAAGTTTTGACGCTGCACGTCGGCGCGGTACACGCGCACCCCCGGCAGCGCAAGGAGCACCAGGAGCGCGCCCAGTGCGCCGCCCGCCCAGGCCGCCGGGGCGCGCCGCCGGGCGAGCGCACCGCGGGCGCGCAAGCCCGACGTGAGCGACGCCACCCCCGCGCCCGCGAGAAGGCACAGTGGGGGGACGACAACCACTAGATAGTCGGCGAACAGGTGCAGGTTGAGCCGCGGTTGGGATAGCGCATAGGCCAGGACGACCGGCGCAACAAGCCAGCACAGCAGGGCGACCACCGGCCCCCAGGGCAGCGTGGGCATATCTTCCAACGGCAGCGTGGACATAGCACTCATTGGCGCGCCCGCACTCCCCTGCAGGCCACCCGCCACGCGCGCGCGTACTGCCGCGCCGAGGCCCCAGGCCGCCACGCCAGCGAGCAGCGCGGCGTAGGCCACGTTGTGGCCGCTGATAACCCAGGCGAGGCGTACGAGGCCGCGCGGGGTGGCGGGGGGCAGCCAGTTGTTCGACCCTCCGTGCAGCGCCACATCAAGCGCCAGCGGCAGCAACGCCAGGCCGATCACGGAGAAGCTCGCTATCCAGCCGCGTAGCGACCGCCGCACCGCGTCGCCCCACGGACCGCCCAGGGTAAGCAGGCCGCCGAGCGCGACGACCTGGGCGCACAGGATCAGCACGGTCAGAAGGTGCGCCCAGATCGCCAGTAGCATCGCGCCAGCGTAGAGGGCGTACCACCGGCCGCGCACCCCGCTCCGTGGGCCATCCCCGGTCGCCAAGACGGCCAGGAGCGCATACCAGCCCACGGCGATGAAGAACAGTTGCATGCTGTACTGGCGCGCCTGGCCGGCCATAAAAAGCTGTAGGTAATCGACGAGGTAGAGCGCGGCCGCGACGAGCCCGGCCGTACGCCCCAGGAACCGCCGGCCCAGTAGGAACACGGCGACGACGCTAAGCGCGTCGAAGACAACCGAAGGCATGCGCCCGACGAGCTCGTCGGGCCGCGCGCCGAAGATCCTTGTCAGCCAGAGCCACCCGCGCAGAGTCAGGTAGTAGAGGGTCCCGTTGACCTCTTTACTCCAAATGTAGCGCAACTGCAGGCCGAGCGGCTCGCGCGCGAGGTCGACCGAGAAAAGCTCGTCCTCCCACAGGCTCACATGCCACAGCGCGGCGAGTTGCAGGCCCAGCGCGACGAGACCGGCGAGCAGAGCCAGAATCCAATCGAGCGGCGCGAACGGGGCGGCGCCCTCCGGTCCGGGCAGGCACGACCATCCCGTCGTCGCGGCGCGCCGCGTGGAGTAGTCGGGCGCTGCGGACATCCTGTTCACCGCCGTCACTCTACAATCATGATAAGCTTTTTGAAGCCGGTAGCCGGAATGATAGACCGGCCTCTCACCTGCCATCTTAACCTACTTGTACATGGGTGTACATAGGGAGGAAGAGACACCTTGGCAACGCGGCACCTCGCTACGGCCCGACAGATGGTAGGCGCGCGGCGCCTGCCCGCGCTCACGCTCATCCTGCTCGGCGTCTGGGCGGTGGCTGCCCTCATCGGAGCGAGACAACTGCTGGCGCCGGTGCCGGGGCAGCTGCGGTCCGCGCGTATGGGGGAGGTCGCGCGTCGCGCGTCGACGTGGCCGGCGATCTACGGCTTCGCCCGCGTGTGCGCCCTTGCCCCTGGCCTTGGGACGAGGGCGGGGGCGACCCTGACGCTGCTTGATCCGACGGGGCTGACGCCGTTCGGCGAGGCCTACGGCATCGCCTACGACGTCGACCAGGCCGACCTGAACGCCTTTATGTACGCGATGTATCCGCGCGCGGTCACACCGTTCGGCCATATACCTGCAGGCGGGACCGCGAGCATCCCCGCCACGGACTACCTGGCTCTGTGGGAGTGGGGCTCGGGCGGCTACCGCTCGCCGGGGACCGTCGCCGCGGCCCGCGCTGCGGAGGGCATGCTGCGCGCCGAGTTGCCTAGAGACCTCGCGTGCGCCTACGCCGACGGCAGCGGCAACCGCGGCGTCGTCTTCGCCCTCTCTCCCGTTGCACGCCGCGCCCTGGCCCAATCCCCGAGGGGCGGCGCGCCGATCCGAGCCGATCGGGCGGCTGCTGGCGCGCCGCCCCCGCCCCCGCCCTTGCCCTCGGCGACGGGCTCGGGGCTGGCCTACCTCTCGACGCTGCTCGGGCTAGCCAGCCTCTGGTTCATCGGCGCGCTGGCGCTCCGCCTCGTCGCGGGGCACGCCCTTCCGACGCTCCTCGCCACGGCCCTGGCCCTCCCGCTTGGGGGGCTCGCCGTCGGTCTCGAGTTGCTCGTGTACTCTCTGCTGACCATCCCGTGGTCGGCGCCGTGGCTGACCCTCCCCTGGCTCGTGCTGTGCGGCCTGGCGCTATGGCGCGAGGGGGTGGACCGGCGCCATCTGCCCGCCGGGGTATCCGCGCGGGCGAGAGCGTCGGCATCTGCACGACGGCGCCTGGCCCCAGACGAAGGCCTGGCCGTAGTCCTACTAGCGGCGCTGGCCGTGGCGGTGACGGTCGTCGCCCCGGTCGGACTCCCCGGCAGCGACGGGTTCAGCCGCTATTATTTCAAGGCCCACGCCTTCTACGCCGACCATAGCGCGACGCCCTACTACGCGCAGGCCGCCGGGCGCGCCTCCCGGCCCCTCACCGACCTGCTGTTCAGCCTGCCCGCCCACCCGCCGCTGGTCTCCCTGGACGTTACCTGGCTCTACCTCTGGATCGGTGGCGAGAACGAGCATGCCTCACTCCTGCTCTGGCCAGCCCTGTTTCTCTCGCTGTTGGCCGCGTTCTACGCGCTCGCCCGCGACGCCGTTTCGCGCCGGGTTGCCTTGTGGACCACGCTCGCCCTGGCTCTGATCGGGGCTGACCTGTCGGGTAGCGCGGCCAATGGCGGCTACACCGACATGCCGCTCGCCGCGTACCTGCTGATGGGCTGCGGGCTGCCGTGGTCGTGGGCCGGCTCCGGGGAGCCGCGGTCGCCGCGCGCGCTCCTCGTCGCCGGCCTGCTGCTGGGCGCGGCCGCGCTGACGAAGCAGGAGGGCCTGACGGCGGCGCTCATCGCCCTCGCGGCGACGCCCCTGCTGGCGCTCCGGCGTGCGCACGCCCCTGTGTCGTCGGCGCGCCGGGGGGCCGGGGCGCGCTGGACGCCCGCGACCCTGGCGACGGCCGCCCCGGCCCCCCGGCGCGCCGACGACTTTTCGCGGACTCCGCGGCCGGGACCCGCGTGGTGGCTCCCCCTGGCGTGGACCCTGCCCGCCGGCGCGCTGGCGTACCTGCCGTGGGCGCTGCTGCGCCTGCGCTATCCGCTGCCCGACCCGAACATCTATACCAGCTGGGGCCTCCCCACCATGCTGCGGAGCGCGGTCGTGGCCGCGGCGGGGGTCGGCGCCCGCACAGTCCCGCGCTGGTGCGCGGTCTACGCGCTCATCGCCGCCTGGGCGCTCCTATTCCGGCGCTCCAGGCTCATGGGGCTGTTGTCGCGCGTGGGAGGTCGGGCGTGGTTCCTCGTGGCCGTGGTGGCGGGGCAATTGGCTGTCGACGTCGCCGGCATCGTGGTCAGCCCAATTCCTGTACGCTTCGAGGTGTCGTGGGCGGCCAATCGCCTGCTGGACCAACTGTTCCCGCTGCTCCTGCTCGGCGCAGTCGCGCTTTGGCCGCGCGTCCTGGCGCCGCGCACGGAGGGGCGGCGCGACGGGGGGCAGTTGCCGGCGGATGTTGCCACGCCGTGATGCCCGGCGCGCGGTAGTTGTTCGATATACTAAGTGGTGGGTGCGCCGGGGGCGACGCAGACGACCCATGCAGGATCAGAAAGCTTGTTTTGGAGTGACGCCGTGCGCCCGGAGACGCCAATCGCTGCCATTAGGAACTCCTCTCGAAAGGCGGCCGCAGGCTCCACCGCGAAGCAACCCTTCTAAGTCAAAATTAAAGCGGCCCGATCTGGTGGTACGATGGATGGTGCAGTGAGCAGGGGTAATCTTGGTTACGGCGGCGAGGCCGAGAAGCACACTGCGGACTCGCCGGCGGCCAGCGTCGTCATGCCGACGCACGGCCGCCGCGCCTCGTTGCTGCGCGTGCTGCGCGCGCTCGGCCGGCAGGACACGCCGACAGGCGCCTTCGAGGTCGTCGTCGTTTGCGACGGCGATATGGATGGCTCGGCCGCGGCCTGCCGCGCCCTCGCCCCGCGGCTGCCGTATCCCCTGCGTGTGCTCGAGCAGCCGAACAGCGGGCCGGCCGCCGCGCGTAACCGCGGCGTAGGCGCAGCGTGCGCGCCGCTGATCGTCTTCCTCGACGACGACGTTGAGCCCGACAAGGGCCTGATCGCCGCGCACCTGGATGCGCAGGAGGGCCAGGAGTTGTGCGTGACAATCGGCCCCCTGCTGCCCCCGCCCGACGCGCGCCTCAGCGCCTGGGGCTCCTACGAAGAGCGCACGCTATGCCGCCAGTATGACGCCATGATCAACGGCTGGTGGCCCCCCGACTTCCGCCAGTTCTATACCGGCAACGCCGCGCTCCTCAAGCGCCATATCGAAGCTGCCGGCGGCTTCGATGCCGCTTTCCGGCGGGCGGAGGACGTCGAGCTCGCTCTACGCCTGCGCGATCGCGGCCTGCACTTCGTGTTCTTGCCCCACGCGCGGGGCTGGCACTACGTGCGCCGCTCGTTCGCCTCCTGGCTGCGCGTGCCGACGGCCTATGGCGCGGCCGACGTGGCGATGGCGCGGGCCGGCCGGCCGGAGTTGCTGGGGGATGTGTGCCGCGATTTCCGCTACAACCGCAGCGCGGCGGTGCGCCGTCTCACCCTACTCTGCGCCGGCCGGCCCGCGCTGGCGCGCCCCGCGGGCGCGGGGCTCGGCCTGCTGACCCGTATGGCTGGCCTCGTCGGGCCAGCGCGGCTGGCGGACGCGAGCTGCAGCCTCATCTTTAACCTGCGCTACTACGACGGGCTCGGCGCGGCGCTGGGCGGACGCGACGCCCTCCTGTGGCTGCTGCGCGAGGGAGACGTGCCCACGGTCTCACGCCATTTGTTGGGGGGTGCGCGGCCGTGAGCCTTGCCGCCGCTGCGCGGGAGGCGCCGACGGGCCGGGCATGGCTGCGTCTCCTGGCCGTCCAGACGACCGGCCTGCCCACACCTGAGACCAGCGTCTTGCACACGCTGCTCGAGAGCGTAGCCGCTGCGCGGGAAGACGGCCACGCGGCGGCCAGCATCGACGTGTTGCTGCTGCAGGGCGGCGATCTGCGCGCCGGGCGGACCAACGCCCTAATGGAGTCGTTCCGCCGCATCCCCGACGTGACCGTGCGCGCGGTGCAGATGGGCAAGCTGGGCCGGCACGACACTCGGCCGCTCGACCGCGCGCTGAAGATGCGCGACCTCGCCGCCATGCGCTTCACGCGGCGGCAGGTCCTCGCGGCGGCGCGCCACTTCCGGCCCGACGTGGTCTACTCGGCGCAGCAGCGCTGGGACCTGCGGCTGGCCGTCCCGGTGGCCCGTGCCCTCGGGGTCCCGCGCGTGGTCCACCTGCACTACACGATTGGGCCGTGGCTCGGGCCCAACGCCGTCGACGCGCTGCGCGAGGCCGCGCTGGTGCTGACCGTGAGCGACTACATCCGCGACGACGCCGTCCACCATGGGGTCGAGGCCGCGCGAGCGCGCACGCTCCACAACAGCATCGCGCCGCCGTCCGAGCCATCGCGCGAGGAAATATCCGCGGGCAGGGCGGCACTGCGCGCCGAGCTTGATCTCCCCGCCGACGCGCTCCTCGTCGGCATGTTCGCGCGGTTGAACCGCGAGAAGGGGCAGGAGGATCTGCTGCAGGCCATGCTGCCCATCCTGGAACGGGACCGGCGCGTCGGACTCGTCCTGGCCGGGCGCGAAAATCCCGCGCACAACGGCGTGTCGGAGAGCATCGCGCGCGCGGCGCGGGAGCACGGCGTCGGGGTGCGGGTGCGCCTGCTCGGCCACCGCCGGGACGTGCCGCGCCTCCTCGACGGGCTAGATATTTTCGCGCACCCGTCGCGTCGGGAGCCTTTCGGCCTGGCCCTGTTGGAGGCCATGGCCCACGGGCTGCCCGTCGTCGCCTGGCGCGAGGGCGGGCCGGCCGAGATTGTCGCGGACGGGGAGACGGGCTTGCTCGTCCCGCCCGGAGAGATCGCCGCGCTCACCTCCGCGCTGGACACGCTCCTGACCGACGAGGGCCTGCGCGCGGCGATGGGCGCGCGCGGCCGCCGCCGCGCGGCCGTCGCGTTCGACCCCGCGCGCGCGGGCGCGTCCTTTCTGTCGCTACTTTGGGAGGTGCGCGGCTCCCACCCGTTGCCCCTTCTTCCCGACACGGGAGAGGATCACCAGAGTAACACAGACCCAAGCGGCCACTAAGGCCCGAGGAGATCACGGCGCAATGAAAATCACGACGATTATCACCACACACAACCGCTCGGCGTGGCTGCGGCAGGCCATCGAGAGCGTGCTGGCGCAGGAGCCGTGCGGAGCCGACATCGAGCTTATCGTCGTCGACGACAACTCGAGCGACGACACGCCGGCGGTCGTCGCCTCCTATCCCTCCGCCGTCTACCTGCGCACCAAGCAGGGCCGGGCCTCGGCCAGCCGCGAGGTGGGCATCGCGCGGGCGTCGGGGGAGTGGATCGCTTTCCTCGACGACGACGACACCTGGCTGCCCCAGAAGCTGCGGGTATGTACCGGCGTGATGCGCGCGCAGCCGGAGGCGCGCTTCATTTTCTCGGCCGCCATCATCTGCGATCACGAGTTGCGGCCGGCCGGCGGCACATGGCTCGGGTCGGACCTGAGCGGCGGCAGGAGCGCCTACGACGCGTTCCTCACCGTCCCCGTTTCCCCGTCCGTGGTCCTGATACACCGCGACGTGCTGGACAAGGTCGGCCTCTTCGACCCCGCCCTGGCCCGCGCGGACGACTTCGACCTGTGGCTGCGCATCGCTTCGTCCGGCGTGCGCTGCGCCTCGATTGATGAGCCGCTGGCGCTCTACCGTGAGCGCGAACGGCAGGACGGTAGGCTCCTCCATCGGTCGTACCGCGAGACCATGGTTGTCTTGCGGCGCTCCTTCGTCCCCGGCGCCCCCTGGCGTCCCTCCTGGCGGCGGCGGCGGGAGGTCTACCGGCACTACCGGGGGTGGTACACCCACCGGGTCATGCAGGCGGCGCGCGAGGCACGCGCGGCGCGCGAGGAGGCGCTCGCCGCGCGGCTGCGCAGCACCGCCTTCAACATGTCGCCGTTGCACGCGGCGAAGAGCCTGCTGACGGAGAGATCGGGGCGCTGAGAAGGGTGTAAATATAGGGAGCGGGGGGCAGGTCTACCGGCCGGTGTCCCACAGCGACGCGTTGTCGGCGAAGAACCGCTCGGCCGACCCGTATGATTCCGGCGTGCCTATGTCCAGGAACGGACCCTCGCCGGCGGCGGCGTACAGCCCGCGGCCAATGAGATCCGGGAAGACGTCGCTCTCCAGCGACACGGGCTGGCCGGCGGGGATGACGTCGAGCGTCGCGCGCTCGAAGAGATAGACGCCCGCGTTGATGAACCCGGCGCCGAGGTTGGAGCTTTTCTCGCGGAACGAGAGCACGCGGCCGTCGCCGGCCCGCTCGACCGCGCCGTAGCGCCGGCAGTCGTCCATGCCCACCAGCCAGAGCGTCGCCGCCGCGCCGCGCCCCTCGTGCGTCGCCACGAGGTGCCCCACGTCGAAGGGGCAAAACGAGTCGCCGTTGAGGGCCAGCACGCGCGCCGACGTCGTCAGCGACAGCGCATGGCGCACCGCGCCGCCGGTGCCCAGCGGCGTATCCTCGCGGGCGTAGGCCAGTTCGAGGCCGGGGCGCGCGCCGTCGCCGAAATAGGACGCGACCATCTCGCCCTTGTAGCCGGTGGCCAGGACCACGCGCCGCAGCCCCTGCGCGCGCAGGGCCAGGAGCAGCCACTCCACGAACGGCCGCCCGGCTACCTCGGCCATGGGTTTGGGCCGGTCGCTCACCACGCTCTGTAGGCGTGTCCCCTTGCCGCCGGCCAGGACGATCGCCTCGACCTCCGCCATCCCCCGACACTTGAGACTCTCCATCGCCCCTATCTCCACCTTCACTCAGCGCGGCCCGTCAAGCCCCACTATAGCGCGGTGTGGGGGTACCCCAACATTGCGAGACACGACCTGGCCCTGAAGGACCATGGCAGGCCACGGACCCTGAAGGGTCTGGAGCGCCCGCAAGCGGCCGCGGAGAGAGCGTGCGCCTACCCCCACGTGAGACCGTTTACGGTCTGTCCCCTGCCATGGTCCTTCAGGGCCAGGTTGTGTCTCGCAATCCCGGGCGCGCTCCGATAGGATAGGCCAGATCGTGGTACCATCCAAGCGCGGAGTCTTCCGCCACCATGCAACATAACTACACTACAGGGAGGGCAGCGATGCCGCCACGCCTGCACATGATCGGTAACGCTCACCTCGACCCCGTCTGGCTCTGGCGTTGGCCCGAGGGCTGCGCCGAGGCCATCGGCACCTGCTGGGCCGCGGTCGACATGCTGGAGCAGAACCCCGGCGTGATCTTCACCCGCGGCGAGGCCCGCGTCTACCGCTGGATCGAGGAGCTGGAGCCGGCGCTCTTCACCCGCATACAGGGCCTGGTGCGCGAGGGGCGCTGGGCCATCGTCAACGGGTGGTGGGTGCAGGCGGACTGCAACCTGCCCGCCGGCGAAAGTTTCATCCGCCAGGCCCTCTACAGCAAGGCCTACCTGCGCGACCGCTTCGGCGTGGACGTGCGGGTAGGCTACAACGTCGACTCGTTCGGCCACGCCGGGACCCTGCCCATGCTGCTGCGCCACACCGGCTACGACTCCTACGTCTTCATGCGGCCGCAAGCGCCCGAGAAGACGCTGCCGGCACCCCTCTTCGATTGGGTCGCGCCGGACGGCTCGACGGTCACGGCCTACCGCCTTCCGACGCACTACAACGAGTGGCCGCCGATCGCCGACGATTTGCCCGTGGTAGAAGAACTCGCCGCGCGGGAGGGCTATCCCCTGATGTATTTCTACGGCGTGGGCAACCACGGCGGCGGCCCCACGCGCGAGGAGCTTGCGGTCATCGAGGCGGCGCGGGCGGAGGGGCGCGACCTCGTGTACAGCGACCCCGCCCGCTACTTCGCCGAGGTCGCCGCCGTGGAGCGCCCCGCCGTGCGCGACGAGTTGCAGCACCACGCCATCGGGTGCTACTCGGTCGTGGCCGCCCTCAAACGGCTTAATCGCCGCGCCGAGGCGGCGCTGGCGCGGGCCGAAGCCGCCGCCGCGCTGGCGTCGCGCCACGCCGGCGCGCCCTACCCGCGCGAGGGGTTGCGCACGCTGTGGGAAACGCTGCTCTTTAACCAGTTCCATGACATCCTCGGCGGCGCGAGCGTAGCCAGCGCGACGCGCGACGCCGTCGAGGCCCTGGACGGGGTAGCGCAGGGCGCCGAGGACCTGCTCAACACGGCGCTGCGTCGCCTGGCCGCTACGGTCGCCCCGGGGCCGGACCCGGCCGACGCGACCGTCGTGGCGTTCAACCTGACGGGGGCGCGCCAGCGCGTGCCCCTCGAGTACGAGCCGTGGGTCGACCGGAAACGCCCCGACGTGCCGGCCCGCCTGGTCGACGACAGGGGCGACGATGTGGCGTATCAGGCGCTCGACCCCGAGGGTCTGTTCCCCGGGCTACGGCTCCGCCGGGTACTCTTCGTCGCGGATGTGCCCTCCTTCGGCTACCGGGTGTATCGCCTGACGCGCGGCGAGTCCGCCGCCCCGCCGGCCGCCACGCTCCGCGTCGAGCCCGCCGCCATCGAGAGCGGCGCGTGGCGGCTGGAGATCGATCGCGCGACGGGCGGGATCGCGCGCCTCGTTGATAAGCGCAGCGGGCGCAACGTTTTCCCCGGCGTGGCGAACTACCCGGTCGCGGTCGGCGACGAGTGGGACACCTGGGCTCACAACCGCGACCGCTTCGGGGTGACGGGCGCCGCCTTCAGCTGCGAGCGCATCGAGGTGGTGGAGGAGGGGCCGCTCCGTGCCGCCCTGTGCACCCACGCCCGCTTGGGCTTCTCGACGATCACTTGCACCTACCTGTTGCACGACGACCCATCGCTGCCGCTAGAGATACGCGTCCGTGTCGACTGGCGCGAGCAACGCACGCTCTTGCGGCTGCGCTACCCCGTGCCCATGTACGGCCCCGCGCCCACCTTCCGCTATGAGGTGCCCTACGGCTCCATGGAGCGGCCGGCCGACGGGCGCGAGTGGCCGGGGCAGCGCTGGGTCCTCGTTTCGAGCGACGGGTATGGGCTCGCTATCGCCACCGACGCGATCTATTCGTACGCCGCGGATGCCGCGTCCCTCTACCTCACGGTCCTGCGATCGCCCGTGTACGCGCAGCACGACCCTTACCAACTCGATCCGGGCCGGGAGTATGAGTATACAGACCAGGGCGAGCACACGTTCACGTTGCGCATGTTGGCCGGACCCACGGTCGGCCCGCGCGACGCCCACCGGCTCGCCGACGACCTGCTACAGCCACCCGTCGTGACACCACACGTGTCCCGCGGGGGCACGAATCCCCACCGCGCCAGCCTGCTCCCGCTAGAGAGCGCGTCGAGCACGGCGACATGGCTCAAGGGCGCGGAAACGGAGGAAGAGGAAGGAGGAACGGCGCTGATCCTGCGCCTGCTCGAGGTAGAGGGCAAGCCAGATACGGTGCTCCTGATGGAGACGGGGGACCGCCATGCCCTCGATCCATATGGCATAGCCACCTTGCGGTCCGACTGCGACGGGCGGTGGAGGCGGAGTGACGGTCTGGAATCGTAGGTGCCAGGAGCAGGAGAGAGGTTTCCCCTTCTCCATCCATCACGCCCTGTGCATCGTGGTAGTGGAGGGTTCGGTCACTTCATGAGAATCCTGGCGGGCATCGACATCGGTGGGACCAAATGCGCGGTGAGCGTGGGTGAGGAAGCGGGAGCCACCATCCGGGTGATCGGCCAGTGTAGTTTCCCCACACCCGCGTCGCCGCGCGACGCGATCGACCAGGTGCGTCGCGAGCTCGACCAGCTGTCAGTGGAGCATGGCCTCGGCGCCCTTGATGCCGTCGGCATCAGTTGCGGCGGCCCCCTGGACAGCACGGCGGGGATCGTCCTGTCGCCGCCCAACCTCCCCGCGTGGGACCACATCGACGTCGTCACCCCGCTACGCGACCACTTCGGCGTCCCGGTCGGGCTGCAAAACGACGCTAAGGGCTTGTCAGAAAATAAAGTATTCATATCAGGCG
>JAABUP010006363.1_pt1 | contig 16873 bp, 17 predicted proteins | sample 5559201 | NCBI WGS metagenome assembly JAABUP01 (sample SAMN10711887, study PRJNA513373) | rock metagenome | isolation source: Antarctica rocks | place: Antarctica
TTGCTTGCTTGCTTGCTTGCTTGCTGGCTGGCTTGCTTGCATGCATGCTTGCTTGCCTGCCTGCTTGCTGCTTGCTTGCTGCTTGCTTGCTTGCTTGCATGCTTGCTGCTTGCTTGCTTGCTTGCTTGCTTGCTTGCCCTTGTGCCTGCTTGCTTGATCCTTGCTTGCCTGCCTGCTTGCTTGCTTGCTTGAAGGGCCTGTTCTGTGCTTTATTGTAGCTGCTGAATGGCATGGAATATGACACAGCCAGGCAACAACAAATAGACTATGCATGCAGAAGTCAAATTTGCCAGCTCCTGCCATGCTTCCACACTGTGTTCTTTCCTTGCCTGGATCAGTCTTCATTCAACAGGCCTCAAAGACATTAGCGCAACTGTTTCCTGCTGGTTCTCTACAAAAACAGAGATTGACCATGAATGAACGTTAAAAGAGCTCTGGACTGCTCAGCGAGACTTGTGCCTGAGTGGCTGCTGATGTCATGCTTTGCAGCAGGCTGTCTGTCAGCCTGAAGCCCTTGTGTGGTTTGTCAAAGTTGCTGTGTGTGTCATGGGCAGAGTGAGACTTGCTGGCAATATGCAACGTGTCTCCAGACAAATCTCATGACACTTATTAATGCCATGCCCTGTGTTTTAGATGGTATTGGCAATGAACTCAATGCACGATGTCACGCTCTTGTCACCTTAGTCATCCTGACTGCGTACAATGCTGAAGTTGCAGCTGATGACAGCACCACATGCTGCGTGCACACGCTTCTTGCTGTCATCATGCCAGTCAATCTGTTGACTGGTCTGCATGATCATGCCTGGTGCTGCAGATGCTGCTGATGACGAGGGCAGATGCTTGAAGGCAGAAGTGGAGATTCTGCGCAGTCATGCCAGGCAGAATGTCAAAGCACTAGCTCAGCTTGCACCTCGGACTGACGCCTTCCCTCTTCGCCAGGAAGGAGCAAAAGACAGTGACTCTTTGCAGACACACAGCCCTGATCAGAGGCTAGCTATTCAACAGCAACAGTGGCAGTGGCAAGCTCAGCAGCAACAGCAGCAGGATCGGCAGCAGCAGCAGCAGCAACAGTTGCAGTGGCAAGAAGAGCAGCAGCAGGGCGAGCCACAAGGGTCAGGGAGTGCTAGCGAAATGGAGCTTGCTGCAGTGGAGCAAGGCCTGTCAGCTCTGGACGAGCAGATAACAGCAGCAGCTCTCAGGTAACACAGCATGTTAGCAGTTAGGCTGCGCTGCGCTGCTAGCTCTGATGGTTGCAGACAGATGTCACTTTATAGAGAGTCAGGGCTGGTGGTTTGAATGCTTGTCTGCCTGGAAGCAGAACTTGCCATCAAATGTACATCCTGACCATCTCAGACTTTGCTGCACGATTAGTCTGTCCAACAATGTTGCATACTTCCCATTGAGTTATATATGCATTCAGAAGGTTAGGACTGCTGCATTCTCAAGCTTACATTCTGCTGCTGCTGTGCAAGAACAGCGCCGCTGCTCCTATACAAACATCACTGCAATGATGAGAGAATATGCCTTCAACTGACTCCATATGCAGGCTGACAGGCTCAGAATCTGCGGTCTTCCATGACGCTGTGGCAGAGCACAGGTCAAGCAGGCAAGCGTGCATGCCCTGTCAGCGTGTTGAGCAGCAGGCAGCGTGTATACACACGCACCAGCTTGATTACCATCCTGGTGTATGTCAGCACAGCAGTGATCAGCATCAGCAAGGCCTGGATGTACAGCAGTACAATGCTGGGGAGCTTCGCAAGCAGTCTCATTGGCATGGTGGTGAGAGTCGAGCGCCGGCCAGAAGGCTGTCACAGAGTCAAGCAGCACTTCTGGAGGGAGCAGCACCAAGACATCAAGCTGTGTACGAGATGTCAACTGAAGGGATGCAGGGTGAAGGACCTGCTACCAGGCAGCAAGGCTGTGATCAGGTAGGCTGGGAGGGACGAACAGGGCGGCGCTCACAGCAGCAGCCTGTTGTGTTGCCTAGGCAGCAGCCCTCTGAGATGTACCACCTGCCTCAGCCTACTGATGACTCATCATCAGGCCCAGCTCAGCATGATGTCAGGGTGCTGCCACCGACCAGTTACCATAAGCCAGGTGATACAGTTGCAGCAGCCTGGAAGCTGAGCACGGTTGATACTTGAGTTGGAATGTCTTGTCATAGCAAATTACATGCTTGATTATGCCTGATGCGTCATGGCCCTACTTGCAAGGCATGTACATGTTACTGCTGAGTTGCCTGATCTCTCTGCATATGTGGCTTGATGCGCCTCTGCACATTCAGTATGTGGGGCTACACTTGGCTGAATGAGCTTTGGTCATGCTGTTTTGTACATCAACGGCAAGCGCAAGTTCAGTGAATGCATGGAGGAACAACACAAGAATGAACTAAGAATGGCCACTTTGCATTATGACAGACCAACAGATTGCACATACCCGGTCACATCCCAACAGCCAAGCAAGCTGACAGCTTATGTGGTAGACCTTTGTTTTTGTTCCGAAGAAATGGGGCAGAAGCTTGCACAGATCCCATACTGCTTGTGATCACAGATCAAGCTGTGACCTGTTGCTGCAGGCTTGCACCATCAGGAGGCAATGCCAGCAAGGCACAAGCTGCACAGCAATTATGACAGGAGTCCTGATCAAGACCAGACAGCAGCAGCCCTAGCTGAACATGAACATGTAAGACCAGGGCTAGCTAGAGAGGCCAGTCAACGTTCTGTCAATGCTCAGGGAGAAGCAAGCAGTGCTGCATTGGTGCAGTCTATCCGGTCCTCTTCACAGGAAAGCTCCCACGTCGCACAGCATGCACAGCAGCCACAGCGTGAAATTCAAAGCCACCAGAGGCTGCTTGAGACACAATCACAGCAGAGGCAACTTGAATTTCAATCACAGCAGCCGCAGCGAGCTGAGGATGAAGGGCATGGAATGCAGCTGTGGCATGCCCAAAAGGAGAGCGACCACCATGAGTCACAGTCGCAGCATGCACAGCGGGATGCACAGCTGGACAAGCAGGCACAGCATGCACAGCACAGCATGCAGTCTGGCTTCACTTCCAGCATGACCCTCAGTGCCAGGGTCAGACAGCGCTCAAGCTCCCCACAGTCTGGTCGCAGCATAACAAGCTCATGCTCTGCAGTCCTCCACAGTCCTGAAGCCACTTCTCAGGTGTCTTTCCATACTTCTGTATCACCAGGCAAACGCGCCACGCCACCTGTGGACAGTAGCTCACAGCTGTCGATCAAAGCAAGCGTGAGTGCTGGCCAGCAGCAACGACTGCCGGAGCAGCTGCACAAGCTCTCTCTGCCTCAGCAGCTGCAGTCAGCTTCTGGTCAACAGCACCTGCTGACCACAGATCACAAGGGCCAAAGCCCTGACTCTCAGGAGCAGCCACAGCAGGAAAGTGTTTTCTTGCCAGGACGGAGTACTGACACAGGACAGGTGAGAAGTCCCTGCAGGACCAACAGCACCACACCACCGTCTGTTGTGCCTCAGGCTGCCACCACTGCTGTTGGTGCTGCCACCGCTGCCGCTGCTGCTGCCACAGCTGCCGCTGCTGCTACAGCGACATGCCAGCCACACATCCAGTCTCCTCCAGCTGCAGGCCCAGTACCAGCAGAGCAGGCTTCTGCAGGCGCTGAAGCCTCCGGCATTCAGCAGCAATCTGGCAGCAGATCGGATTCTGCAGAGGCCATGTCCCAAGGACCAAGCGTTGTTGACAACAGGCAGCAGCACGAGGCGTCCGCCAAGCCTACTCAGCTGTCTGTCTGTGATGCTGCAGCCACTCGCACTCAGACACAGACGCTGTCAAGCTGTGGGGGTTCAAAGGAGTCAGGTCAGCCCGTGTCACGCACAGGCAGCATGGACAGATTACAGAAGCTGATGCTTTTTACTAAAGGCGCTCAGCAGGATCAGCAGCAGCAGCATCAGGTGTCAGGTACTGGAGTACTTAACAGCAACAAGTCAATGTCAAGGACTGCTAGTATGGCTGTACAGCATACCTCTTCAAGGTGTAGTGACAGTGCGGGGGGACCCACCCAGGGGAAGTCCTCTCAGACCCTGGGCTCTCCTCTGAGAGGGGTCTCACGCACTGGAAGCATCACCAGCCAACCACAGCTTACACCAAGCCATGCTGACTCAGCAAGCTCACACATGTGCTGCAGCAGTTCAAACAGCGCACAGCAGGCAGTGTCTCATGCCAGGGGCATTGCTCTTCTTCGAGAGCAGTCACAGGTGGCCCTGGGGGTGCAGCCCAGCTATGATGACCTGAGCAGGGAGGGGTTGGAAGAAGACAACTGCCGGTTGCGGTATGCGTTGGCTGCCATTGAGCTTCAGCTAGGAGTGCTGAGAAACCAACAGGTAGGCCATGGCACCATGAGGTGGACAGTACGCAGATTTAGGCACAGCTTCGTTGCTGGCATCACTTGTATGCAAAGTACCTGGCAGCGTACGTTTGACAGTACGGCATTGCTTGGTATCGCACTGACAACCTTTCACATTGATGCTACTCAGCTGTTCTGTTTAAGCTAACTCTATTGCCATCTCAGTCTACTATTCTGCTTGCTTGCTACGCCTTCTTGCTACGACTCTGATTAGTCATCTTACCACTCTGCTCTCAAGCAACTTCACAGGCGTATACAAAGTTGCCTCTTCAGGGTTACAGAAGTAAAATAGTAAATTGCTGTCAAACTTCTTCTGCAGGTAGAAGGTGCAGAGGTCAGCAACAATGCTGATGCTGTGAAGCCTGACAAACAGACAAAGCATGCCAAGCTCAGTGGATCGCAAGGCCCAGTCCTCAACCATACTAATGAGGTGAGAAGGCTTCAGACTGACATGGGCGCTGCACACCAGCAATGCCACAGCATGGTGACTCTGCGTTTTGCCATCTTTCAAACAGCTATGCATGCGCACATTTCTGTGGGATGCTAAATGTTTTATTTTTGACCCAGCATGTCATTGCCTCTCCCATATGCCAGCTTTGCTGTGACAACATGCTGCGATGCCCAGCTGTCTATAAACTCGCATGCAGCACTCCATCATCAAGCACCAGCTAAGAGTGGCAGCAGCATGTCCCAGCCTTGAGAGTGATGCTTGCTGCTGTGTAGTATGTGAAATCGCATCATAGATGATACAGAACTGCAATGCGTCAGATTAGTCCCCAGGCATTTCTGAGCTCGGGGTCGCTATGAGAAAAGCATCCAAAATCAGTGATGTTCCTGCATATACAAGATTGTTTGATGGACACCAATGTTGCTTGTAGCAGCTACGAGCATGCATATGGAAACCAAAATTGGGCTGACTGCAGGAAGCCACACAGGCGGCTGAGCTAGCTGATCTGAGCTTGCAGCTGTCTACTCAGCAGGATATAACTCACCAGCTTGAGTCTGCTCTGCATGCCAGCGCTGCAGCAGCAGCAGCAAAGGATGCTGAAATCGCCGAAGCTTCCAAGAAGCTGCACAGGTTGACACAGCAGCTTGCATCGCATGAGAGGGCCAGTGAGTCAGCAGCAGCTGCTAGGGAAGCTGCCATGGCTGACTTGACTAAGCAGCTTGCTTCCCAGGAGCAAGGCAGCCGGGCGGCGGAAGGTGCTAGGGAAGCTGCTGTAGCTGACCTGACTCAGCAGCTGCATGCGGCACAGGCTGACTTCCAGGCAGCTTTTGACGCACATGATGCCCAAGTAGCTGGCCTGAAGCAGCAGTTGGATGCAGCACAGACCAGCTCAGCAAATAGTCTGGCTGCAAAGGATGGTGCCTTGGATGCCGTGACACAGCAACTGGAAGGTGCTCAACAGAGTATGGGTGGCCTCACTGCCAAGCTAGCTGCACAGGAGGATCAGGTTGCTGGGCTGGTGCAACAGATCAGCTCACAGCAAGCTGACATGGCAAATCACATGGTCGCACACCAGGAGTTGGTCAAGCAGCTGGAGGCAAGGGAGCAGAGCACCCAAGCAACACTGGATCTGGTATCTGAGTCAAACAGCAAGCAGGCAAACCTCAGGCAGCAGGCTATGGTTGCGCTCGAAGCTCAGCTTGTAGATCTGACTCAGCTGCTGAGTGCGTCAGATCAGTCACGGACGCAGCTTGAGCAGAAGCTGGAGTTGCAGCGCAGCAGCAGCAAGGCTGAGGTTGAGCAAGCACAGGTGGGTCAAGTCGCAATGATCACAAAATGTGATCTGACAATCAAAGGACCACTACACGTTGCACCTTCAAACAGTGTATGCTGCATGCATAGGTGCACAATCCAAAGGCCTCTTGAGCTGTGCTGACATCAGTGTGAACACACACAAGGCAATGCAATGCGTATACAGCTTCATATTTCAAGATGCATGTTATGCATGCTCACAGGTACTACGGTCCTGCTTCACAGCCCTGACAGGAACAGTGCCCAATGATCATGCTGTCACATGTGCAGGCTGGTCTCAGGCAGGCGTCAGACAAGCTTGCTGCAGCTCAGCAGCTTCTGCAAGAGATCGAGAGCAGCAGCGGTGCGCAGGAGCTGCAGCTAACTCAGCAGTTGAGCAGCCACACTCAGCAGCTGGCTGCTGCTCATCAGGTAGGCATTACTCATCTGAGTGTCCCAGCACTCACACTGGCATGACATGCTGCATGATCAAGGTATGACTGTAGCACTGACCCCAACCCTTTCTACTTGCACTCAAGCATAGGCTGTGCATGATTGTCATCCATATGTGCATGTTGCGCAGACATTGCAGCAGCTGCAGGATCGGCTGCTGCCAATGCCAGTACTAATAACCCAATTCACCATGCAAACAATCAGTCGTGATTATGTAAGATGATGGGAGCCAGTACGTGCTGTGTGCAGGAGGTGCAGCAGCTGAAGCAGAAGCTGCAAAGGCAGGAGGAGGAGGTGAGGTGTGCGCTGCGCAGTGGGAAGGAGGTGCAGAGCCAGCTGATGCTGCAGACACAGACTGGCCATGCAGCACAGAGGGATGCAACAAAGCTGAAGGTGAGTTTGTACACAAAACAATTTTGTTCAGATATATACTATTACCACATGAAACATGATCCATTTCAGATTATATAATTCATGATCATATACAAGTTACAATGGGCTTGTTTCAATCTCTTGCTGCATGCATACTTGCATGAAAGCACTGTACACATCCTTATGCATGCATTGCCAAAGGTGTGATGGGGAGTGCTAACATTACAGCCTCTGGTCTCTTGCAGGGGGAGGTAGCCATGCTGCGGCGGCAGGTGGGGGAGTCTGAGGGGGAGGTGCAGGTGCTGCTGGGGCAGCTCGCTGTCCAGAGCAAACTGGCTGTCAGCTCAAGCAAGGAGCACACACAGCTGCATGACCTCAAACGCAAGCACGAGAACCAGCTCAGACTGGTAAGTAATTTTGCTGTTGGGCTGCAAATTTGGTTGTCATCAAGCCAGGAGCTCACGCACCTGCATGACCTCATACGCAAGCACGAGAACCAGATCAGACTGGTAAGTCATGCTGCTGTCCAGAGCAAGCTAGCTGTCAGCTCAAGCAAGGAGCTCATGCAGTTGCATGACCTCATACGCAAGCACGAGAACCAGATCAGACTGGGAAGTCATGCTGCTGTCCAGAGCAAGCTAGCTGTCAGCTCAAGCAAGGAGCTCACGCACCTGCATGACCTCATACGCAAGCACGAGAACCAGAACAGACTGGTAAGTCATGCTGCTGTCCAGAGCAAGCTAGCTGTCAGCTCAAGCAAGGAGCTCATACAGTTGCATGACATCATACGCAAGCATGAGAACCAGATCAGACTGGTAAGTAATGCTGCTATTGGGCTGCACACCTGATTGTGATCAAGCAAGGAGCTCACGCAACTGCATGACCTCATACACAAGCACGAGAACCAGATCAGACTGGTAAGTCATGCTGCTGTCCAGAGCAAGCTCGCTGTCAGCTCAAGCAAGGAGCTCATGCAGTTGCATGACCTCATACGCAAGCACAAGAACCAGGTCAGACTGGTAAGTCATGCTGCTGTTGGGCTGCACACCTGATCTGATCAAGCAAGGAGCTCACGCAGTTGCATGACATCATACGCAAGCACGAGAACCAGATCAGACTGGCAAATCATGCTGCTGTTGGGCTGCACACCTGATCTGATCAAGCAAGGAGCTCACACAGCTGCATGACCTCAAACTCAAGCACGAGAACCAGCTCAGACTGGTATGTAACTCTGCTATTGGGCTGCAATTGGTTGTGATCAAGCCAAGTACCCACGTGTCAAGAGCATGGTTTCTTCATGTGGCTTGCACAATGCACAAGGCTACAGGAGAATGTTGCTGCTTCCACTTTAGTGTGTAATTTGGCGCAGGTCAGACAGCAGCTCAATGAAAGTCGGCAGCAGGCAACTCCTCTAAAGTAGCAGATGTCACAAGCACAATCGCATGGCTCAGCAGCAGACAAACAGACAAGTCGATGACTAACAATCCAGATATCATGTTTTCAAGTCTGATGCGTATCTGCAGGATGAAGACAGCAGCTGAAGGCCGAGCATACAGCAGGCAGCTATTTTGATGCAGCAGCTGTCAAAAGCTCAGTCTTCAGGCGTCAGCCGCAGAGATACAAAGAAGTCAATGACAGACAATGATGCTTTCAAGTCTGATGCGTGCGTGCAGGATGAGGAGCAGCTGAAGCTGAGCACGCAGCAGGCAGCCTTGCTGAAGCAGCAGCTGTCAGACGCTCAGTGTCAAGCTTCAGCAGCAGAGAAGCAGGTTCAGGAGGAGCAGATGCAGCTTCAAAGGCTGGAGCGGCGTCTGGCCACCCTGCAGGCTCAAGCTGAGGACCAAACTAGCCAGACTCGGTGAGCTGGACCACAATGAAGCTTTGCCTGAGGAGATGTATGCAAGCTTTCATACTTTACTGTTCCAGTGAAAGTTGCCTGTGCAAGTCTGCAAGCAACGGTCTGAAGACCAAACTAGCCAGAGTCGGTAAGCTGGAACACAATGAAGCTTTGCCTGGAGGAGATGGGTGTACTCAAGCTTTTGCACTTTGCTGTTCCTGTGAAATTTGCTTGTGAAAGTGTGCAAGCAATGGTCTGAGGATATGACTCCCAACGATGTGGTGATGTGTTGTGCACCTAATGCTGTCATCATTCTTCGCATTCCGCAGCCTCACTGAGGTGACACCGACACTGCAATAACAAACGTCATGACACACTGAATGCCATGATAGGCTGTTTGTTAGTCTTGGATCCTATGACCAATTTGTCAATACATCGTATTTTATCAACAGCGCTATGTGCATCAAATAGTTGAGCATGAGTAGGTCAGTGCATGATATGAGACAGACATTGTCGCACGCATCAGCTGTCGGACATGTGTTGTGACAGTCAAGGGTGCATGTGCAAAATGTGATTTTTGCAGACAGTGGCATGCATACTACAGGTACTGAAGACTTGTCCTGCATGTACCTAGCTCATCATGAGCTGGAAAGCGTTCTAAGTATCGTTATTTTTCTTTATGATCATTATTTTTAGTTTTATAATGCAGGTCATGGAGAGCCAGCAGCGAGCAGCTCCAATGGCAAGTAGCTGACCTGCAGCGTAAGCTCAAGGACTCAGAGCAGCGCTCAACGCTCTGGGCTCGCCGAGCTGGAGCTGCTGAGGCTAGAGTACCTGCTCAGGGCACTGCTGCCAGAAAGCCCCTGCCTAGAGGGCCCAGCTCAATCAGCCCTGCCCTGACCCAATCTGACAGGGTAGGCTTGATGGGCAGACCACTCGCTGCAGTGGGCAGCTTCAAAACAGCGACTGGCAGCCATGAGAATCAGATGAGCAGATTGTTGGCTGAACAGCAGCAAGATCATGAGGATGGCTGTGCTCTGGCTCTGCTCCAGGAGGCGCTGTCTGCAGCTCCAGGTGCCATTCTGGAGTCTGATCAAAGCATGCACAGCACGAGGCAGGACGATGGCATGCAATGCCCAGGGGTACATCTGCAGCCAAATAGGATGTGGATGAGCACAGATGCACCCATGCAAGCTGGTCCACAGACTGACCTGACACAGTGTGATCATGTGTCCTCCCTGAAGCAGAGGATTGCTGATTATCAGACGCAGTATCAGACACAGAATGGTCTGGCTGTCTTGCAACATCCCTCGCCACGTGGTAGTGGGGATGCATTGACTTGTCATGATGAGGATCAGTCACCTTTGAAGCAAAGAATGGCAGAGTACAATAAGATTCTAGAGCAGCAACTCAGCCTTGGTGGCCATTAGAGATTGCCTGGTACGTCTGCCAGCAAATACGACATCCAGGACAGGATGGGCAAAAGCGGCTACCTTGATTGACCAGGCTGCCTTGATTTATTTGCTTGAGTTTTGAGACATTGTTATCAAGGGTGCAAGTGTCTTGTGTGGCAACCTCAAAACATTGTATACAAAGCATCTGCTGGTGGCTCAGTATGACCTGCTGAGCTCATCATTGTACAACAGGCCCTGAGGAACGTATGGCTCACCATCACTTAATCACTACTTGCATGCTTTGCGCAATGCAAAACCTTCGCCACCAAACCAAGTGTCACCGGTGCAGTGGTGGACACTTGGTTAGAATCGGTTTTGCCCTAAACTGACTACACAAACCCTTTCGTCACAGGCCGCCCGTGGTGCTTGCATCGATGCAACTTTGAGATTGGCATTGAGTCAGCGTCGCAGCATCCAGAACGCGACCCCTGATACGAGCGACCTACTTGGTTGTAGCGAGCTAGTCCTTGACTGAGGGAAGTCAAAGTCGGCAGACATGGAGGCCTATGGAGGTCGTGCTCCGGAAACCTTTTCAGACCCTGTCCCAGACATGGTCAAACAATTCGTTGTTTACCTGTACAGACATATCAGGTACAGCATTGCAGACCAGTTCGTCTGATTCGAGGCTACGCCGTGCGCTCCTGATCACTGTAAGCGAAATGCTGCATATCTTAACTGTTCGAATAGCAAAGGTTGGTGCTGCAGAGAGCGCAATATCAGAGAGATCTTCTCTATGTACGACGTGTCTTTCGCCAAGCTGAGCGAGAGATTCTTCAAAACCACCAGTTGGCCACCTGTGCACATGATTGCTGACTTGGTTGATGGAGACCATGTGTTTTGCTTACTCTACAAGGCAAGCCAAGCCATATATCACACACAGCACCCTGCATAGTTGACAATCCATAACAGACAGGCATAGGTGTGCAAGATCATTTCGCTCGTCAATGTGCATTCACAGTCAAAGTTGCAGGGAGCAGTTCGTACGTGGTCATCTTGCTGCTCCATCAATGCACATTCGCAGCAATACTTGCAGGAGAAAGTATCGTAGATGTCGTCTACCTCTCATCCAATCTGACATGTGATTGCATATGACAATTGCCCATTCTGCACTGTCACATGGCTGCAGTGCTTGCATGCATACATATCAATGCAATTAAGCACCTGCCCTGGTGTACTCTATACCAGACTGGTGCAATGCACTGCTGTAGGAGATGTACTTCCGCCACCTGTATGCCACCACACAGCCAACCCTGGAGCAGCGGTGTGAGTCATGGGACAACTATGTGAACCTGTTCAGAGTCCTTTTGCAAAGTCACGTCAACATGCAACTCCCTAATGGCTGGTGAGTCCAATGTGGCTTCTCACACCCCTTGCTTGTTTGTAGTTGGGTCAGCTTTGCATTTGCACAACAGGCATGTGAGCAGCACTGTGTTGCATACATATAGACTTTTGCAAAACTGTTTGTAATATGTTTGTACATGTTCTGGCTTTTCAAAATGTATGGCTGTCAAGCAGAAGATCTGACAGCTGAATCACGGAGCTACAGGGCATCCTTGACAAATCCATCATGAGCACCAGTCTTATTATCCAAATAAGTACTTGTCTCCATCACAACCCGAGCGAATTTGCTTCAATGTGCTGCATATTGCATACATACTGACTCGCTGCAACTTGTGGCTGTCAGGCTTTGGGACATGGTTGATGAGTTCATCTACCAGTTCCAGTCCTTTGCCCAGTATCGTGGCAAGCTAGCCCAGAAGTCACCTCATGAGCTGGAGCTGCTGAAGAAATGTGATGGGGTATGGGACCTGCAGGGGGTTCTGCACTACCTCCAGGGTCTCATTGACAAGTCTGGTGTTGTGCGGGAGCTAGCATCTGATGGTCAGTGTCTGCCCTGCTCAATTTCTGAGGCTCAGACCCTATGCATTTTAAATTTTTGCTTGCTCCTTGCATTGGGCCTCCTGTTTATGTTGTTCCAGTACAGGGAAGTGATCTGCATTGATTCTGGTGGATCTGTCTTGCCTTTCAGACACACTCTTAAATGTTTCTGAGAGGCAAGACACATCCCGCAGAATTTTATGCAGATCACCTCCCTAGTGGAGCAACATGAACAGGATGCCCTCAAAGCAGAGTGATTATGACCATGATCAGCAGATCTGCCATGAAAGGATTCAGACGCGCATGACTTCCTTGTCAACTTGCCACTATGTGTAGGGGATTGATTGGTCATCATCTTGGGCAAATAAGCTGTGCATGTGCACCTATGGTCCAGGCATTTCACCAGGCTCTGCAAATCAGTGTGTCCTTGGGGGCATGTATCTGAGATCCAATAAATCAAGGAAACAAGCTGTGCATGAATGTGATCATGTTCTTGCGCGCGTCATGGCAAGCCTATGTGTGTTCTGTCAGCAACACAACAAGCTGCGATTGTTTTACGGAGTGCTGAATCGAGCAGCACTTCTGACCCTGCTTTGCTTGCCCCCCCCCCCCCCCTTCTCTCACCCCCCCTCTCCTTTCTCCCTCCTCCTCTCTCTGTCTTCTTTTGACCCTGCTGCAGTGCCAGACTGCATCTCTTCTGCTGCAGATGCCCAAAGGCGCTTCTGTGAGACAGAAGGGTACGAGGGCCACAGCAGCAACGTGCTGCGCACCATGGGCTATTTCAGTCTCATCGGTCTGCTGCGTGTGCACTGCCTCCTAGGGGAGTACGAAACAGCCCTGAAGGCCCTTGGACCCATTCAGCCCTTCAAGACCGGCAACCTGCTGACTCCCAAGGTGGCTGGAGCCAACATTGCCCTGTACTACTACACTGGCTTCTCCTACCTCATGCTGCAGCGCTACCTGGATGCTGCTCGGGCCTTCAACATCATCCTGAACTACATCAACAGGTCGGTTCGGTTATTGATGGGTCACGGTCTTCTTAGTATGTGTCAGCGTGGTTTGTTGGTTGTGAGGTACTAGCTTAATTCATGAAGAAACTCATGTTGAGCTTGTACAAGTTTCACGCTCATGTCAACGGCTGGCAGCTTGTGTTTGGTGCTGTGTGGTGTAGTATTGTTGGTGTGGTCATGTGTGGTGTGGGTTGTCATTGTGCTGCATTCTCCTACTTGCTACTGTCCATCCTACAGTATGGGCAAATGAATGCAGTAGCGTAATGCTGCACCTTCCTACTTGTTTATGCTGATATATATATAGTTGGGCCACTGAAACCCATCCTTGGTCAGCTGTTTGTACCATAAGTTCACTGATCTGAGTTGTGCACAGATAGACCTGACCCTCTAAGCTGGATTGCTGTGTCTGTTGCATACAGCAGCACGAGGTGTTCATGGAACTGTATTGTGACTTGTGTGTTGTGGTTGTTGCAGAGTGAAGGCGTATCACCAGCGCAGCGCACAGTACGATCAGATTCTGAAGAAGAATGAGCAGATGTATGCCCTGCTGGCTGTCACAACCTCACTATGCCCCGCATCACAGCGCAACATTGATGAATCCGTTGCAAACACCCTCAAGGAGAAGTAAGACCTTTGCCTTCCCCCCCTCCCCCTCCAAACCCCCCCTGCTTCTGCTGCTAGGGCATACGTACTTTGGCAGCATGTCTTGACTTCATACGGCGATGCCAAGGGTATATTATGCTGCCTGCTTTGTACAGCATCAGAGCAACAGATACAGCATCAGTGCACAGCACACATTCAGCATTAGACTGCAAAGTGCAGCTGAATGTTGTGCTCCCTGTGACCTTTTCCCTCAACTGCTATGTGAACCATTCTGTGCGTTGTACTGTTGGCGAACACAAGTTTGACACCTCAAATCAGGTGCACTGACAATAGGTACGACAGGATATTGCAGTCAGTAGCAAGCAAGCATACAGAATTTCGAATGACAACCCAGGCTGCACACAGCAGGTGTTTTTGCACCCAGTGACAGACTTTGCATGTGGCCATGTAAGTGAACAGCAACTACACCAGAGCACACCATATAGACCACATGGCATGTTCCACAGCACAGCTTACCCCACAAAGTGCATCACAGCAAGCCCATCAGATTGACATAACACAGCTATCCTGCTCAGGTAGCATCGCAGTGTGCTGAAAGAAACCTGTGTCAGAGTCGGACTGCATTACGCCTGTGCTTTCAAGCCAGGATGTCTGATGACTCTTCACACCCCAGACTATAACTTATTAAACGAAAATTTGAATGACTGCAGATACAATGAGAAGATGCAACGGATCCAAAGAGGTCTGGAGGGAGTGGTGGACGAGCTGTTCACTTACTCTTGCCCCAAGTTTGTGGCGGCAACGCCCCCCAGACTGGACAACCTCACTGTCAACAGCAACCAGGTGCAAACTGCAATTATTTATTATTTAGTCGTGATAGGCCTATTGTACAAGGCATAACTCGATGGTATTCAGCATTGATTTACAAATCCTGCCGTGACTAAGGCCCTACCCCATGAGTGGGCATCGGTTTTTGAGGTGCAAACTGCAATGCTGGTGCCTTGATCACCAACATCAGCTGACACACACACAAATCTGTTGAGTGACCAGTATGCCATGCAACCCTTGTTTGCTTGTCGGGTTCATCTGGGTTTGCAGCATTGTCCTCGTGCATCAATGCATGTACACAATCCCGCTACATCTTGCAGGCTGTGTGTGATAATGCTTAGCACATTGTTTTGTGGATGTCGTCTGAACAGTCATGTGTTTGAACCATCATCAGTGTGGCAGCCCAACCATCCTGTGCCTTGCATAGATGAGCTACAGAACTTACAAAGCTTTCCTCAGAATGATTAAACGCTGTCCAGCTCATGCTGAGCTAGGTACGTGCAGGACAACTGACAGACACGCTTTTCTCCCTGTCAACATTCGTATTGGTGTTGGTGTTAGTACACACAAATTGTTGATTTGAGCCAAATACTTGTGTGCTGCCTTGTTATTCAGGAGGCATACAGGCAGCAGTTCCGGGGCTTCATGTCCTTTGTGGACCAGCAGCGCCAGCTGCCTGTGCTGAAGCAGTTCCTCAAGCTGTACACCACCATCAGCTTGCCTAAATTGGCCGGCCTCATGGACACAGATGAAGCTGCTGTCAAGGAGCAGCTCAGGGTGCTGGAGGTGAGCTTGTTCCCTCATGGGATGACTCCTGGTGCAATGATTCCTGACTCAACGATTCCTGATGCAATGATTCCTGGTGCAATGATTCCTGGTGCAATGGTTCCTGATGCAAGTCAGAACTGCTTTGCCTGCCGTTTGCTTGCCTTCTGCCAAAATGGCAGGATTTGCCAATCCCAACTTTGCTACCAAGCCGGGTTTACAGCTTCCTCATGGGATGACTCCTGGTGCAATGAAACCTGAAGCAAGTCACAAGTGCTTGGCCTGAACCTGCCATTTGGGTGCCTTTTGCCAAAATGGCAGGATTTCGCCAACCCCAACTTTACCTTTTTAAGCCGGTTCAACAGCTTGTGGGCAACTTGATTGCTTCTTGCTTGTCAGACATGAGACTGAAAGCTCTTCTCAATCCCGAAAAGTTTATTTTAATTCATCAGAAACATCGTCCCTATACTGGAAATCTAAACTCAGAAATGTCTGGGGACAGTAAAAACGCGTTTCTACGTTGTGGATATTATTCAGCGGCACGAACTTTGTGCAAGCTGTATGGCTGCCCTCCATCTCACTAAATCGCTTACAACTCAACTCGCAACGCTCAAATACTCAAGCACTCAGCGCAAATCCCTAGACCTGGCACCTGTCCCCAATTTTGCACAAAATTTATGGCTGCAGTGCTCCTCGCTTTCTGCCTCAGCTTGTTGGCACTGACTGTCAACCATGTGTTGCTCCGCAATCAACTGCCTGTACACAGCCAAAGGTGTCGCCAAACAAGTTCACCCTGACTACTTGCAGCTTTGCACGGCATGTGCATGTGGACAGGGTTAGCTTCTTTGACGACGCCTTGGGCTGTGCACTGTTAGCTGATTGTGGAAGCAGTCTCCTTTGCTGCACCTATGTCCCTATACTTGTAGCTGCTTGCTTGGATCCTGGCATTGGCATGCGCTGTAACACTGCCAACAGAACTGTATCTTGATTTTCTGGGCAAATTTTATCCCCATCCATGTCAGAAGTTGACACCTTGTCAAAACGCAGCAGTCCAGCTCAGCTGTGCTGTCAGCCGCAACTTTGGAGTATGCCAAGATGTGCATCATTGCAGCTCTGCATCTTAATGCAACTACTCTCCCCACAGATCCCATTGAGATTGTGGTGAGACTAGTTGACTTCAAATGCAGAGCTGCGACGATGCACATCTTGGCATACTCCAAAGTTGCATGTGGGTTGCAAGCCAAATCTCACTTGTTTGCAAGTGTGTCATGCATGTCGCAGAAGGGCTGCTGATAGTATTTGTGAAGCTTGGGTTGTCTTGTTTAGAGCATCAGCCACAGAAGGGCTGTTGACTGTAGTTCTGAAGCTTGGGTTGTCTTCTGCAGGGCACCAGCCAGTGCAAGACATGGAGTGGACAGGGCGATGCTGCAGCAGGCAGCATGCAGTCTGCTGCTGATGTGGAGGTCAGCGTGAGCAAAGATGCTGACAGTGGTGCTGAGCTGATCAGTGTAGAGGAGGTCAATGCACCACGCAGCAAAGGCAACGAGTTCATC
>JAABUP010006367.1_pt1 | contig 16860 bp, 17 predicted proteins | sample 5559201 | NCBI WGS metagenome assembly JAABUP01 (sample SAMN10711887, study PRJNA513373) | rock metagenome | isolation source: Antarctica rocks | place: Antarctica
GCATTGACACTGGCCATGTGACCGGCAAATGCTGCCAGCGTGACTTGAGGACATTGGGGTGAGCTTGATGGCACCAGCTCGACTGTCTGATCAGCAGGAGGGCATGCAGGATGCTGCAAGGAGTATGTCAATGTTTCAGACGAGTTTCGAGCGTCACGCTGTCTGCACTTCTGGTTGACCATGTGGTCAAACTCTTGCAGCCTGTCAGCATTGGTCAGGCCAAGACGCTCCTCACAAGGCACTTCAAAGCCCTAAAGGCAAGGTGCCAACAGGAACATGTCATTTGTCTGTTATGCAGAGAAAAGCACAAGGCTGCAAAACAGACAAAAGCCTTGTGCTCTGATGGCAAGGCGCACCCATGAAGGCATACCATAAGGATGACTGCAACAGTATCACCAACAAAAGTTACACTGAAATTACTATGCAAGTGGTGTGACGACTGACTTGTTACATGGCAGAAATGCAACGCAAAGCAGGTGGTCTCACCTGAAGCAACACTAGATTAGCTTGATTAACAAAGGCTGCATTGAAGTCAGCCGCCATGGCTCTATAGTTGGGAGGGCCAACAGATTTCCTGTGCTGGTCCCTTAGCAACCAGAAGAGCAGCTGCTCTGCTGTGGTTCGGATGGCTTTGAGATCGTCTGCAACAAGACCTTCTTTTCCCGGCCCCCGCTGCTTCTTCCTGGCAGAGAAACAGTTCTCTGCATAGCAAGCGGCATGACACTCAGACTGACAGCAAAGGCATGTAACAACCAGGGCGTGCTAACCTGAGTTGACGGGTACAAGCCATGCCGTGCATGGTTCCGCCCTTGCTCGAGCTGCTGGGCAAGACAAGTGGTCTCGTGGTCACAGCGAAACTGAAAAGCATCACATACAGTAAGCACAGCATGATCGTGCTTAGTCAGTGTCAATTTTGAAATGCAGTTTTGAAAAGCATCGCTATGGCGATCTGCAACCATAAACAGCAGTGCAGTATTCACATTCGCAAGCATGATGAAGCCCAAAGCTGGTACCGTGCTGCTTCTTAGTATCTGCATTGGCATCGCTGCAGCTGCCAGGCCCACACTTCGGCTGCAAGGTCGCACGGCCGCAACTGCAAGAAGGCACGCGGCGATCAGGTGGGCTTTGACAGCTGTTGGCAGCAGCTCCGGCGACAACTCGCAGCCTTTACGTGACCAGGCAATGCTGGAGCAACGCGAGTTCTGTCTGTCCGACCGAGGCCTATTCTTGGACTCGGAGGCTAACTTTGTGAGATTTCCTGTCGATTTTGGCGGATTTGCCTTTTCGATGTTCTGCTATGGGCGACAGGATCTGGTGTCCAGTGGGATCTTCCAAGCCGGCTCGTGGGAGGAAGAGACGAGCAAGAACATGCTCGCAACAATGCAGCAAGCTTGCCTACAATTAAACATACCCTTGGACAAGGGTATCTTTCTGGACATTGGTGCAAACATCGGCTGGTACACACTGCTCTTTGCAGCTGCAGGTCATTCAGTAATTGCCTTTGAGCCCATGCACGCCAATGAGCAGCTCTTGAGGAGAAGTCTCTGCAGTAATGCAGGCTTTCAAGAGAAGGTGACATATTACAACATTATGCTCAGCAACGCCCCACATAAGAACTGCACACTATTTTCTGATATTGACAATTTGGGGGATGGCACTGTGACTTGTGATCAGCATTTTTTGCCGCCTGAAAACTACACGGTACAAGATACTGGTTTTCAGATGACAACAGTCGACACAGCCTTGGCAGACTTATCTAACCCAATTGTTATGGTGAAGATGGACGTTGAAGGTCATGAAGGCCATGTTTTCAAGGGTGCTGAAAGAACAATCATTGAAGCTCACGTGCCGTACCTGATATTTGAGTTTGGATACGCATGGATTGAGCGGTCTGGGGGCTATCCTCAAGCTTTTCTGGCAAGACTAGTAGGTGCCGGCTACCAATTTAGCTTTGAGTCCTTTCAGGGCACCACTTTTGATCCACTTGTGTACTATAGTGATACTGTGGTCCAGCAGCAAGACATGATTAGAAACATCTTCTGTGTTCATGAGCGTATGCTTCACTAGCTAGTGAAGCTATAGCTAGTATTTCAGTAGGGGTTGCCTTCAATTTTCCAAGAGCCTCTGCAAGATGTGTGCAGTGCTTTGCAAACACTATCTTACAAACAGGGCGAGATTCGACAATTGTGTTTGATCAGCCAATGCATGTGGCCTGCCCACACTGAGAGCTTGTTTTGCGCAGTCTGCAGGCAAGCTGGCTTGTTGCTACATATCTACTTGTTGATGTCCCATAGCCTCCTTTGTGTTGCTTGTGTGTCGAAAGCAGCAATTTTAGCAAGCACGCTGAACACCAGAGCTGGGGGTTTGCTTTCTCGTGCTTTCTGTCACGGAGCATACGGAGGACGGTACCGGTAGCTTGCGTAGAAGCTTCAAGCTCAACTGCAGTTCGATCTTTGCATATCGCTTGCGGTGCGACAGCTCAAATACGATAACATGAAACACCATCATCAGTCCAATATGGTCGAGATTGTCAAGCCGGCGGTCGACAAGCTCAACTACCGGTGCCTCACCCTAGACAACGGCATACGTATAACTTTGATCAGCGACGCCGGCGCGGACAAAGCTGCTGCTGCGATGGACGTGAGTTTAGTGCTGTTACCTGTTGATTTCTCTGACTCCGTCGTCGGCCTTTCTCGGCTGCAACTTGCGTGACACTCCTGTGTGGTTTCGGAGGCTACATCAACCATCTCTGGTTACTGGCCTGAGCTGTAGCTGCAAGACCTTGTTCAATCGGTCAAAAGACAGTGCAAGCAACATCAGCCGTCACTGTTCAGGTCCGAGTGGGAAGCTTGGGCGATCCAGATGATCTTCCAGGCTTGGCGCACTTCACTGAGCACATGCTATTCTATGCCTCTGAAAAGTACCCACAGGAGGACGAGTACTCCAAATTTGTGGTCAGTATGCCCAGTACACGAGCCTCATGCTTGGTTTATTCCAAAGGCTGGGCTGTTTTACTCTTGTTCATGATCCAAATGGCTTTGGCGCATCTTACGGCAGACACTTCATGCATGCACTGCAGTCTGAAAACGGCGGCTCAACCAATGCTTACACGTCATCTGAGAGCACCAACTACCATTTTGATATAAACCAAGAGCATCTAGAGGGAGCCTTGGACCGCTTTGCTCAATTCTTCATCAGCCCTACCATTTCCCAGGATGGTGTTGAGCGGGAAGTGAATGCTGTGGACTCTGAGTAAGTCATGCCTTTTCAGCTGCTGAAATGTACAGCCTGCTGTCATTAGCCGAAACAAGTGCATACTGCATTTTTGCTGTCCAATACGCAACACTTGCACTGCAATATTGCCTCAATAACACTAAACAGCAAGAGTACTCCAGTCAGCTTGCTATGCCTGTGGCATGTGCTAGCAACAAAGCTAACCTTGCGTTCATCAGCTTTATCACATCACTACATTAACATCACACATGTCAGCTTATGCCAACACTGTTGAGTGACAGCATTGCTTGGATCCTAGCTCCTAGCAAATGGTACGAGGCCTCTGTAGCTGTGGCACATCGTGTACAATGCTGACAGATCATCAACCAGCGTATGCATGTGTCATCACTGGACATGCACCTGATGTAAAACAAGACAGGCTGCTGACGCTCACAGGCATGGCAAGAATCTCAATTCAGATGGCTGGAAGGCTCTGCAGCTGTGGCGACACACCTGCAACCCAGCCCACCCTTGCCACAGGTTCTCAACAGGCAACAAGGATACCCTCCTGACCCACCCCAGGGCCAAAGGCATTGACAGTCACCTCAGGGTGAGCCTTCACTTGTCAAGTCATTCAAGCTAGTCTGCAAGCAAATGTGCGTATGGCATAGTCATGAACGGTGCTGCTGCCTGCGCATGCAGACTGGTTGCATGTGCAGCTGTCAACATTACCTTGCAGACTGCTCAGGCTCACCAATGCAGCTTGATCAACAGCATGATCCTGTTTTGAGAGCCTTTTTGCCTTTGTTGCATATTGCTGCTGCCTGACTGGCACACGTGGACCACATGTAAAGCAGATCACAAGCAAATTCGCTGCTGCTGCATAACTTCAGCACAAGTGTTGCTGGCATTCATGATGCTGGCAGTTTCTATCATCTTTGTGGAGCTGCCGGAATCTATGGCTGTGAGCGGATGCACTGAGATATGTGCCTGCAGTATGGTTTCATGTCAAAAGTCATGACTGGTCAGCAATAATTGAGAGTAACACTGGAAAGTGCTAAAATGTGCTTTCCTGCAGCCATGACACCACAGGGTCTTGTCTGAATGCAGATGAAGGACTTCTACCATGCGCACTATTCTTCCAACATCATGTGCCTCACGGTGTATGGCTCACAGAGCCTTGATGACTTGGAGACCGTAGTGACGGAGAAGTTTGCTGCCGTGCCCAATAGCAACCTGCCACCTGCAAACATCCCAAGTAAGAAGCTTCAGGCGCAAAACATTATAAAACAGGTTTTCTTGTTGTTACAACCTCTGATCTCTTTTTTCAGGAAACCACAATTGGTGAAAAGAACACCCATTCCATACAACGTTTGTAGGCCTTGTAGCCTTGCAAAGGCAATAGCAGTCCAGGAGATGCTTGCTGCTGGTCCCAACAGTGAACAGCCAGCTGCAGTCTTCCCACGGCAGGCTTTACAGGCAACTGTCATCTGTCTCTGCACGAGTGTAACTGTGTGCTACAGGCTTGGTGTAGACACATTTGCAACAGATCAGCATTGCTGCCTCAGAAGCTGGCGCCGACAAGCTTTCTACACGCAGGAGACATTGCTACTCAGGCAGTAATCAGCGACTTGATCACAGCATTGATTGACAGGCATGGATACAGAGTTAAGCCGCTGTGGACTCTACCCACCAGTTCGACAAACAAACAATCCGAATCTAAGTCATTGGCTTTGGTGAACACCATTACGGAAAATCTTGCTTTTTTAATGCTTTTTTGCCAACATCTGGACATTCCTTTCACACCTGTTGTGGCAATGGCAAGAAGTGATGCTGTGCATGCAGGAGACATTGTGACCCAGGCGGAAACCAGCAAGCTGATGAAGGTGGTGCCCGAGAGGGATGGGCACAGGGTGGAGCTGCAGTGGGCTGTTCCACCTGAAAGCAAAGCCTACAAGGTCTTCCCTTGCAGCTACCTGAGGTATGCACCAATGCAGTCACAGCAGGTTGCCAGCATGTCTGTCTCACTGTGCAGGCACACCATTTATACATTCAAACTGCTATCATTCTCCTTATGTCCATAAATCATCCATGTATACATGTGTATGGATACTGTGAACATAAACCCTTTAAAGTGGCAGGCGACAGCCAATCACTAAACGTGCAAGTGGACCAGGTGAGCTGTATGTGCTGGGGATTGTTTTGATGTTGTTGCTTGCTCGCCTATGAAGCAACATGTGCATGAAACAGAGACAGGCATATGTGGCAGGGGCAGATAGGGATGGCCATGCATATGTCTAGGACATACAGTACAGTACTACAAGGCTGCTGCCATGGTCAATAGCCTGAGACAAGAAAATGCCTACGCTGGTCAAGAGAACAAGCACGGCTTCATTCAGCGTTCAGTGCATGCGTATTGAACAAGCCTCTGAAATGGCTTATGTTGTAGGGCTGCAATGCAGTCACCTGTAGGGCTATGAGGTTCAAAGCAGTATCTGTGCCATGGTGCATGGGAAAGATCCAGCCCTCCTGCAGTCCAAGCCAAGCTCTTGTGCCACTGCCATGCAGCTGTCTGCTCAGACACAAAGCAATGGGCAGTATGTCTGCCCTCTTGACGAAGCTGCATGGCGAGCACGTTGTATCATCTGTCAAAGAGGGCAATCAACCGCATGTGAATGTCATGGCACCAATTGTACCTGAATGTGCTTGCGCCAAATTTGTGATGTGCTCATGCAGTCACGCTCTGGGCCATGAGGGACAGTGCATCAAGTATGCCACTGCCAATCAATTGGGATGGGCGCCCTTCCTGTCTACTGCAGAGAGAAGTGACAGCCTCATCCACAGTACTACGTCACATTCCTGTCCCTGTGTTTGTATTGACCACGCTGCATGATATGCAGTCATCTGGTGGGTCACGAAGGGGAGGGCAGCGTGTTTGCCCTTCTGAAGAAGCTGGGATGGGCAACATCCCTGTCTGCTGGGGAGAGCGGCAACAGCCTCAGCTCTCGCTCAATCTTCATGGTGCACATTGAGCTCACTGACACAGGTGCGCCTCTCTGTTCTTGGGCGCAGGGATCAGCTTGGCAGCTTGCTTTGTAGGTGCATGCCTGATGGTGCACATGTCTGTCTGTCTGTCTGTCTGTCTGTCTGTCTGTCTGTCTGTCTGTCGGTCTGTCTGTCGGTCTGTCGGCCTGCCTACTTGCCTGTCTGTGTGTTTGCCTACTTGCCTGTCTGTCTGTGCCTGCCGGCCTGCCTGCCTGCCTATCTCAACGGTGCAATTTAGTCAATGGCAAGAATTGCTGCAGACGGTCCTAGTCCAAGTATCGATGCCCGGCCATGCATATTCAAGCTGCTGCAAAGGCTTTGCTAGTGATGTTTGAGTCTGCCTCGACATACATATAGCTCAGTGATCTCATCATGCATGCTGGCGCCATTCTGCTGTAAGTCATGATGAACTGCTCAGTTTTCTCATTGGTCACGACAAGCTGCAAGATGTGATGCAGGCTGTGCTTGCCCATAGGTGGCATGGTTGCACATTGCGTAGCCAAAGCAGACGCTACACCAATAAGCTTTCATCTTGTGTCTGTCAGGCTGTGACAAGATGCAACAAGTTTTGTTTGCTGTGTTTTCCAGAGCAGTGCTGCTGCTATGCTCTACCTTCAGCGTTTCTGGATCAGCTCGCTCCTGCAAATGTGCTGCACCTTTCGAAGTGTGCACCCAAAAACAAATCCCAAAGTCTACGCCTTTTGGCGATCATAATGGGACCCTCGTGAGGTGGCAGCCCGGAGCCTTTGGCGGCGTTCATCATGCATCATGCATCATGCAAATATGATGTGACATTGTGTTGCAGGTCATGACAGGCTGCAAGAGGTCGTGCAAGCCGTCTTTGCCTACATCAGCATGCTGCATGCACCCGGAGGGGTTACGCAAGAGAGGTTCCAGGAGAATAAAGCCTTATCTGAGCTGAGATTCAGATTTGCCGACAAGAACAGCCCATACAACTATGTAGAGAAGCTCTCCTCTGCCATGCAAAGCTATGAAAACAGGTGATTTGACCTTGTGGTGCCAAAGTGCAGTGTGCAGCAAGCTGTTGCCGTCTGTAGCATGAATGTTGTCAAGCCACATCTCAACAACGAGCCAGATCTCCAACTGAACCTTTTTGTGCCCAGCCATGAGGCAAAGGACACTTTGGCCCACGGCTGATGTGTCCCTGTTGCTGCTGTTTTTGAGGCAATCCTTCAGTGCTATACACAGGCTATTGTTTGCCGCAGCCTATGTGCACACACGGGTGCTTTGCTCACCAAGCAAATGCATTACTGAGCCTATGGATTTCCTAGACTGGAACGGAACTCCTAGACAGTGCAGCATAGAGCTAAGCTCTAGCCTTTCTCAACCTGCCTCAATAGTGTTGCCTGATGACTCAGTTTGTTGGTGTGTGTCACTGCATTAAAACTATGCAGTCACAGCATTGGGTGCACCACGGATGTGCTCTGCAGCACATCTGGTCTAATCTGGTCTGATCTGCATGCAGGGATCTGTTACTGGCGCTGCACAATGTGCCCCAGGAGTATGACGAGTCAGCCATCAAGGGAGTACTGGCAGAGCTGACGCCTGCCAATGTGCGCATCATGTGGTCCTCTAAGCTATTCCAGGTTTGCCAGAGACACACGACTTCAACAATGTTTCTCAAAGACACTGGCCACACTTCATTTGAGCATGGAAACACTGGCCACATGCCTGACTTGCTGTTGTGCTAAAGCATCATGCGTATCAGGAACAAGTCTGTCTGGCTCGGCCTTGCACCTGCCTAGATCATGCTGGCATGCTTCACATGTTTAGCATCATGTCTATCTAGTTGCTCATGTTCCTCCAAGACTACTTGTCCCCCCTGTGTGCTCACTGGTTGTTTTTACAAGAGACTAGACACTGGGCAGTCGACATTAGGTAGTTCACACCAGGCAGTAGACACCAGGCAGTAGACACCAGGCAGTAGACACTAGGCAGTCAACCCTAGGCAATAGACACTAGGCAGAAGACACTAGGCAGTAGACGCCGGGCAGTAGACACTAGGCAGCACAGCCAAGTCAGAGCCAGGATACAAATGTGGTGTATGACAGTATTGCCAAGCAGCGTTACTGCTCTTGTTTGCTGCTTTGACTGGAGTGTGCTGTACAGTCCTGCTCAGTGACCTCCAGGCGTCCTGGCAAGCGGTTTCCTAGGTACTTGCATGCTTGTCCTGGGTCCGTGTGTGCTGTGTGTTGCTGGGCTAGTATGAGACGCTGTGAAGGCGAGTTACAGACCCTTGTCCAGTATAAAGGACTCTCCACAATCGTCACGACCAACAGTCTCCCTTGCATGCCTTTCCCTGATCTGTGTATGCCTGGTGATACAGGGTACAACTAGCAGCACAGAGCCATGGTATAAGACGCCCTACAGCTGGAGTGACGTCCTACAATCCCCAGAATCAACCGTTTCCATTGCTTGCCTTTCCTTAAAATGTGTATGTCTGCGGTTGCAGGGTACTACTAGCAGCACAGAGCCATGGTATAAGACACCCTACAGCCTGAGTGACATCCCACAGTCCTGGCATTCAGCATGGACAGCTGCATCAGATGACCGCCTGTTCCTGCCTCACCCCAATCCATTCATCCCCAGCAGCTTTGACCTGATACAGGTAGATTTTGTTGCTCCTTGTCAGTGCATATGGTGAACCTGTTACAGCAGTGGTACTGTGCATGAACAGCTGCGTCAGATCACGGCTTGTTGCTGCCCTTCAGTGCAAATGATCAAGCTGTCACAGCAGTGGTACTGTGGATGAGCGGCTGTGTCAGGTCACTGCTTGTTGCTGCCCTTTGGTGCACGTAATTAACCTATCACAGCAGTGGCACTGTCATGAACAGCTGCTTCGGATGACGGCATGTTGCTCCCCTTCAGTGCAAATGATCAAGCTGTTACAGCATTGCTCCTGTGCATGAACAGCTGCGTCAGAGCACTGATTGTTCCAGCCTAACCTGGGAGCCAACACTAGCTTCTAGACTCCCAAGGCCATAGTGCTCATGCATCCTCTTGCTATACATCGCTTTCCTGGAGCAGCCTCGGTGACTCTCAGCCATGTATGACTACAGGAGCCTCAACAGCAGCAGCCAGAGGTGATATCAGAGACATCAATGGTGAAGCTTTGGCACAGAGCCAACACCAGCTTCGAGACTCCCAAGGCCATAGTGTACATGATGTTCACTTGCCCTGAGGCCTATGTGACACCAGAAGCAGCCGTGCTGACGCGCCTCTTCATCAAGCTCTTGGAGGATCATTTCAATGAGGTGGCCTATCCTGCAACACTGGCTGGGCTGCACTATGGGATGCTGACCCACCCCGAGGGTTTTCTGCTGTGGGTCAGTGGGTATGCTTCCAAGCTTTACGTTTGATCGCGTTGGTCGATCCCTCCTTAGAGCAATTGTGGCAACGCAAGTTGAAGACCCTGTGGGACCCTTCCAGCCTTTCAGAGGGGTTGCCTTGCCTTTTGTAGTGAGGATTGCCTGCCTTTCAATCTGAGCAGCAGTTGAGGCCATGGTGACTGTCTTTTGATCTAGTTGTTGGAAGGTCACATCAGTGATGGTTGCTGTCCTGCAGCACTGGCTGGGCAGCATGATGGCGTGAGTGAACATTCAGCCTTCGGTTGAACAGATGTTTTTTTATCCAGCTGAGTGGCTAGCAGATTGACTGTTATGTTCAGCAACCATGTGCACAATGCTGGCCAGGCTGTGCTATAGCATGTTCGCCCACCTTGAAGGCGCCTTGGTATGGCTCAGCGGATGGGCTTTGCTTGCCAATTGGATCACAATCTGTCAAGACACAACATTACATTGCGTTCATGGCAACTTCAGTCTGAGGACTGCCTTCAGCAAGGGGCCTGTACTACCCACGTTACGATTGGGTAGCCTGAGTCTTGCGCTTGCTTGCTGGGGTTACTTTAGACTTCTGTGCTGTGCCCATTGCTTTGCAGTGAGCCAGCATCGAGTCATGTTGCCACTCAGTCCACTCAGTTTACAGAAACGCTCTCATCAAATTCCTTACGACTCTTGCAGCAGTTTGTACTCTGGTTGTGCAAGCAAGATAGGTATTGAATGATGCGTTCTATGCGGTGGTAGCTGTAAATAGAGGACTTATATGGAAAAATGCCATGACAGTGAATTATATGAACTGGCACACAGGTACAACCATAAGCTGATGAAACTGGCAGAAGCTGTGCTGCGGGAGGTGGTTGACTTCAAAGTAGAAGAGGACAGGTTCCAGGTCAGTCAGCCTGCATCTGCCCACGAATCCATCAGTCAAGCACACTCATGGTGACTTTGTGTCCTTTGCAAAAATGCATGTCATCTTATTCCAATGTCAGTGTGCTTTCTGTGGGCTTGGCAGAAATGTGCCAGCTGTGCAGTGCTGTTCTCCTCCCATCACAGCCGAGCTGAGACTTTGTTGTCAGTATATGACGTCTCATGCACCAATGCACTTGACTTGTATGTTGACTGCCACTTCGGTGTCATCGCTGACACGCATCAGCAACATAGATATTCCTCAACGGGATCAGTCATGTGCCGCAGGTGCAAAAGGACGCATTGCAGAAGGACTACAGCAACATCAAACATGAGCAGCCATACCAGACAGCGATGTACAACCAGTCCCTGCTTTTTGAGGTCAAGCGGTGGCATGTGCACAGCTATGAAGAGGCGCTGCTAGACCTCACTCCAAAACATTTACAGGTGCTGCCTCAGCCCAGAGCCTAGTGGAAAGAGAGATAAGACAACATTGCGCCTTTTTGCATTGGTTATGCAGAAAAGCTCCAGGGTGGGGTATGTTGGGCTTGCCTGTGGGGGCCTCCCTGACGGAAGATGAAAATACACTCTCCTCATCTTGCACTTGTCCTCCTTGCCTCCGAGCATTCCGGTTTCTCCCACCTTGAGCCCTTTCTCCATATATGCCTTGCCTTTCTAGATACCCAGGCTGATACTCTCAACCCATCTGTCCTTCATCTTACAGGACTACTGCACACGTGGCAAAGTTCTGTTGTTCATCTTCTGCTGCCCCCCGTCTGCATCACTAGTGATGCAGCTTGAATTGCTGAAGGCACGCACTGTGTGTGACGTTTGCCTTGTCACATTGCATTGTTGATGCTGCAGCCTCCTAGGCTGCTGCAATGGTGCAGGATGCTTTGCTATATGACTGGTGCTTGCATCTACTCACAATGACTTCTATAAAATGTACACCTCAGTCACACAATTTGGTGTCTTGCTTACAGCCGAACACTCATCTACATGGCCAGTCTGTTACTGCGATGTGGCCTGGAGTGCTAAATGCCGGCAATCACGCAAAGGGAATATTGCTAGCTGCAGGCCTTTCATGCCTGGGCTGTTGTACTGCTGTCGAATTGAGTGCCTCATGACCAGCAACTGCAATCACTGCTTTTCGTGCAATGCATTCACATGACCCTTTGGTCATTGCAGGCCTTCATGCCTAGGCTGCTGCATCGGTGCGGAGTGGAATGCTATGTGACCGGCAACTACAGCCGGGCAGAGACGCAGCAGCTGGGGCAACATGTGGAACAGCTACTCAAGGTCAGTTCCCAAGCATGCTCTTCTGCCTTTGCATGGTATCCAGTCACTGAAATCTGAATGGAAAAGCTGCTTTGCATATGCGTGTTGTCCAGTTGGTCAAATTTGAGTGGAAACAGTGATGAATTGACAAGTTGTCGACAGCAAGCTCAACCAAAACTACACAGAACAGCTGCTTAGGGTCAGGGTTATGTGCACCTCTGTCTGCAAACAGTATATGGTTGTCCATTGTTTCATACTGCTTTGCTGCCTTATAAATGTAAGCATGTGTGTGTGGGTCACCAACATCATGAATTGTGCAAATTTTGGGTGGGCTGCATTGCAAGGGCCAATTGGCTGCTCTGCACAGCCCTGTTCAATGTGCCTCATCATTTTGTCATCAGCAATCCACAGCAACATGCTGTGCTTTGTATCAACGACTGGCCTTTTCACATGCCTCGTTTGAGCAAGCCCCTATGCGAAGGCGTAGGGCAACATGCCTGCCACTTTTGCTGTCTAGTGTAGCAAATGCCATTTTGTGAAGTTGCAGTGTGGCAGCCCAGCCCAGCCCAGCCCAGCCCTTGAATATCATTTAACTCGTGTAATGCCACATCAACATATGTCATTGTTGATAGCCACCTCATCAGGACCTCGCACAGGGAGCTACTCGGGGCCTCAATTGATGAATGGGTGGATGGATGAACGAACGGACGGACGGACGGACGGATGAATGAATGAATGAATGAGCGTCGCCATGCAATGCAGGATGAGCTGCATGCCAAGCCATTGTTCCCCTCACAGCGTGGGGAAGGCCGCATAGTGAAGCTGCAGCAGGGCACCTCAGCCCTGTTCACACAGCCTGGCCCCAAACCCTTCCAACGACAACAGCAGCATAGTGCTGACCTACCAAGTGGGACTGGATCAGGAGCGCAGCAATGCCCTGGTTGACTTGCTGGTGCACTGCGCAAAGAGGGACGTCTTCCATGTGCTGCGCACGCAAGAGCAGCTGGGCTACTTGGTGTTTCTGTCATCGTGGACAAACCTTTCTGTGCATAGGTGAGGAGGGTGCTTGTTCTGATTCCTGTTACGTCCTCAATCTAATGACAACTTTCATGCAAATACCTTCTGAAACAATAGCTGCAGTGACAGCATGTCTTCACTGGCTCAGATGTGCAGCGATTTTGAGCTGAATCAGGTATGCTGCTGCCCTCTTGATTCTTGTGGGATGCTTCTGTGCTGTGCTTTTGCCTCGCATGCCACTTGTGATGATTGCCGCTGTTCCACTCTGTCACTGTCTGTTTATGCTCGCTGTGATTGGCAGCTGTCAAGGCATGAGTCATGTCGCAACTTCAGGCATTTCCCATGGTTGTGCAGCATCCCCCTCAATTTGTTCCTAGAAAGCATGATGTCAGAGCAGAATTCACAAATGCCTATTGCGTTTGACATGTATAATATATAGACAGCCAACCAAAATGCAACTTTCCTTAAAAAGTGATACGAGATACATATCTTTCACCACAGCCATTTGTGAGCCCAATTAGTTTCCAGTGCTGAGCTTCAGCCGCTGAAGGCATCATCCCTGTGACTGCTGCGCACTGACTGTTCCTTTGTTGCTCAAAGTCCGGCCTGGTGCATGCAGTGTGGCGTTCATCCTGCAGTCCACCGCCTTCACCTGTCAACATCTGGAGAGCCGGTGTGAAGCATTCCTGCAGCAGTATCAGACCAGCTTGGCTGACATGACAGAGGACAGCTTCAAGACACAGGTACGTAGCTGCTGCCTCTGTGTATGCGTGTGTATGTCTGTGTGTCTGTGTGTGTGTGTCTGTCTGTCTGTGTCTGTGTGCGGGGGCCATGAGCTGCTGGTGTTGTGGGATACTAACATGCAGCTCCCCGGTGGCAATCAAAGCCTGGAGGAATTGACGCAGAAAGTTTTCTCAGGAGAATCAGATTTGCACTTTTGATGTGTTTACGTAGCAAATGCTGTGGTCTGTATGTTACTTACTGGCTGTGTAAGCTGCTTCCAAGGGCAACAGTCTTGAAGTATGACAGAAGGCAGTTCAGAAGCCCCGCTATGACTCATTGCCTACCTTGACTCACTCCAGACTAAAAGCCAAGGCAGGGCCAAACCATTGCTACAGTAGCAACTGTACAGACAGGAAAGCTCGGCAGCGCAAAAGGTCAAGTGGCCACAGCAGCAGGTGCATGAAGATTGGCAGGCTGGGACTGAGTATTGCTACACAGCACTGGATTCTGGCTGCTAATTTCAAATGAGTAAGCTTGCCAGGAGCAGGCTATGGAAGGTTAGCTGGTTACAGCAGCAGGGGCCAAAAGACTGGCAGGAGGTTGAGCCTGACAGGCTGTGTAGAAGCTGTGCTAGATGTCACTGACCTCTCCCTGCTGGTGTCCAGGCAGAGGAGCTAGCTCACAGCAAGCTGGAGCTGAAGTCAAAGCTTACAGCACCAGATGCATTGGTGGCGCGCCTGTCTCACTCTGGCTGATGAGGCTGTCATCCCACAGATTTTGAGCTGGGACTTGTTGCATGAAATGGTGATATGTATGGGGCAAGGGGCGTTGACAGTGTGTTGACAATGTGCTGCATCTTACTGACTTGTGAGGAACAGTGTACAGGCAGAGGAGCTAGCCAAGAGCAAGCTGAAATCAAAGGCGACAGCAAATGCATGACTATCGCTGTATCTACATGCGCGGCAAGACGTCATTCACCACAGGCTGTGTTGACAGATTTGTCCGACTGATTTATCATAAATTGTGTACAGGCAGAGGAGCTAGCCAAGAGTAAATTGGAGAAGGTCAAGAGGTTACAGCAGCAGGCACACAGGGACTGGCAGGAGATCAAGCATGGCAGCCTCAAGTTCCAGCGGCGCCAGCAGGAAGCTGATGCCATCAGATCTCTGCACAAGTCTGATCTTGTTGCCTTCTTCAAGGTACAACGCTCTGCAGGCCGTTTGGTTCTTTTTTGCATATCTGTCTCTCAAACAAGATAGAAACCAGAGAACTGTATATGTGGTATGGCAGATGGGCTAGCATTGATCTGTCAGCAGCAAGGTGCTGCAACTGCAAATGAGCAATGAGTCTGACATGCTGCACTGCCCCTCTGCTCAGAGGATGCAAGCATCAATTTTAGGCCACACTGTGTCACCCTTGGCCTTTTGGACATAAAGCAGGACTGCTAGACGCTTTGCAGGTTTGTCCTGAATTGTCTGTGGTGTCTGCAGGATATCATGCTGTCCAGAGACAAGAGATGCAAGGTAGCAGTGCATGTGACTGGAGCCAATGAAGCCAAGCCACAACAAGAAGCAGATGCTGCAGTCACAACCTCTTCTGGCGATACTGCTGATGCGCAAACAGCTGATGCAGACAGAGACTCGAATGACAGACAGCCTGAGCTGGCCGCTACTGAAGACAATGGTGATGTCGACATGCAGCCTGTCATGCATGAAGACGTGCAGTTGATTCAGGACGTCTGGGCGTTCAAGCGAGCTCAGATGTTGTACCCTGCTGTAAAATAGCATCTTGGCATTGCAGCAAGTTTTGTTACTAGTTTTTGAGTGTTTGTGCACAGTCGTAGACTGTAGACATCATGCACACCCCCGTTGAGTCTGTTTGCTGATATTGGTTGACAAGTAAAATGGCTCTGAGCACAAGTCGTGCTGGCTGTCTTCAGTTCATACAGCCCAACAATGATTGCACAGCATCAGCCTTATTGTCTCTGGAAGGAAATTTGAGTCATTCTCACATCTGGCCTCATAATCCTACTGCTGCAAGGGATCTTCACAAGGACTAGTGGTAATCTGCAATCTCTGAGGTGCATGATGCCGGCGCAGAGATAGCTGTATGCATGCCAGCAGTCAATCGGGACATCAGCAGCAATGACGTTCTTTGCACAGACTGAAAGGCATGATATAACGCACACTTTGTCGTGCCAAGGTGTATTGTGACCTGAGTCGCAGTTGTTGACATCCTTGCTGTTTACAGCACTCAATATATCACTGATAGCTAGAACAGACAGCTTGGGGTCTGCTGGTGTTGCATACATGCTATTAGCTATACAGTTTGCCACCTATATATGGTGGTGTTGAAATAACACCATGGCCATCTCAGCCGCTTGCAATCCAGGCAGCAAGTGCACAGGATCACAAGCGTGGACAGGATGCACGACGAGGACGTGTGGCCATATAGCATCCCAAAAACAGGTTGTTGCAATAGCAACAGCAGCAGATGCTGCATCTGCAGCAAAGCAATTCGAGAGTCACAACCTGTGTTGCAGCACAGACAGAAGACAATGCTGAAGATGCTGAGATCATATGCACCTGACAGGTGCCAGGAGCTGTGCTCAACCCGAGCAAAGTCTTCTGCGGCAACACTCCAATGGTTGCCGTCCAGGCTCCAAAGGCTGCGTCCACCTTGCCAGGCTCCAAAGGCCGTGTCCACCGTGCCAGGCTCCAAAAAAGGCTGTGTCCTCCGCTCCAAAGGCTGTCAGGTACGCCACAATGGCTGTGTCCACTGCTCCGCAAATGCTGACATACAGCTGCAACACCTCCGTCACGACTACTGCTGCATCGGGGTCGTGACGGAGGTGCACACTGCCACTCTGCACGGCATGTAAGTGTCAGACCGGCGAAGCAGTGCATGTGGTGGTGCACAGGCAGGCCAAAGCTCACGTCCTTACCACGGAGAGGTGAAGCTCAGGTTTGGAGCCTGGCGAAGCTCATCAGCAACCAGGTCAGGATCAGCATACTTCAAAGGCTGGCTTCAAACCCCTGCCACAAGAGAGCAACAGGGCGAGCAGTAGTCAATGGCTGTTGTCCTCTTCTCTAGAACCTGCTTCCAACCTGCAAGTCAGCTTTAGCTTGTGATCCTGGCGATCAAGAACTCGTGCACACTGAAGACCTCAGTCCTACGAAACAGCAGTCAGAGCTGCAAAGATACCTTGCAAGACAGGCGAACTGCCAGAATTCAAGAAGTTGTTGCTTGGAATGTTTGTGAGGAGGCCTTTAAATGGCTGTGTGTGCTGGCTTAGGGCACTGACAAGGGCTGCTCGGTC
>JAABUP010006368.1_pt1 | contig 16856 bp, 20 predicted proteins | sample 5559201 | NCBI WGS metagenome assembly JAABUP01 (sample SAMN10711887, study PRJNA513373) | rock metagenome | isolation source: Antarctica rocks | place: Antarctica
CACAGTAAATGTGCATGACTGCCATATGCAAGTAGGCTGTCGGTCTTCATTGATGTCTGGGAGGCTTGTTTTGCACCTGATTGACGTGAACGCACGCGAATTGCAGGGCGTGAGCAGGGGCGTGAGGCAAGGGCTTTTGTGCAACATATTAGGGTTGAGAGACTTGTCAGCTTGTGTTTCGTTGACCGTGTGTTGCACAGTGCGCAATCGACGATACCACGATGCTGGCTTGTCCTTCTCCTTCGCTGGTGGGTTATACATGATTGCAGGAGCGATGTGTTCAATATGAAGTGCTAAAAGTCTTACCGTATGTATAACCTCTGATCTGATCGTTAAAGTATAGAGCAGCGCCATGAGATTGTCTCTGCTAGGCAAGGCAGACGACGACGAGGCTCACCAGGACTCCGTTTGGACCTGTGCCTGGACCACCAAGGGTGATCTGCTACTTACTGGCTCTGTGGACGAGACTGTGAACGCCTACAAGGAGGTGGACCACAAAGTCAAGCGCCATCACAATTTCACCGGTCACACTCTGGGCGTTATATGCATAGCTACAGACGTGTCTGGAGAATACGTAGCTACCAGCTCGCTGGACAGCTCAATCCGAGTGTGGAGCTTGGACACTCTCGACACCAAGGATGTCATTGAGACAAACCCTTCAGAGACCTGGGCTGTGTGTTTCAATCCAGCCTCTGAGTCTTTACAGATAGCGGCGGCCGGAGGCAGCAACAACAACATTGCCTTGTACAACTGTGATCAAACCCATGTGCCAATTAGCAGTCTTTCCTTGCCAGTGGTAGGTGACTCCTTCAACACCTTTTGCATCACATTTACCAGTTGCTGGTCCAGTCAGCCTGTTGTACACTTTTATTTTGGCAACGCCAACCATGCCAAGCAATCAATTCCTGAAACATGGGCTGATCTGTGTTCCTGCACTTGCTCTCTGTAGGCCTGTTGCATAGTTTGTCATGCATGTGTGCAGGCAGATGAGAAGTTCAAGAAAGACAGGTTTGTGCTGAGTGTAGCATTCAGCCCAAATGGTCAGAGGTTGGCATGCGGAAGCCAAGACGGCACAGTTGCAATTTTTGACGTCCCCACTGGAAAATTCATGCATTCTCTAGAAGGTCATTTCAAGCCTGTCAGATCGCTCACTTTTACCCCAGGTACAACTTGCTGCTTCTGTCGTGCTTTGCTGCACTTTTCCTTGCAAATTCGCATTTGATCAAGATGCATTGCCTGCAGATTCCAAAATGCTGCTGACCGCATGTGATGACATGCACAGTCATCTATATGATGTGGAGCATGCTTCTTTGGTAGAGGCCTTCTCAGGTGATCCTGTACCATGTATACATGCGTCATGTGCATACATTCGCCAATGCCGTGTATGTGACACTTTGATACATGAGTGCCCAGGCTCTCTCTGCTGATTTTGAAAGCAATGCTGCCTGCATGCAATGTTTAGCAAGGCCTCAAACAACAAGTCAGTGTGTGCTGACATTCAGTGGGCTTAGCATGGCTGTGCATGCTTTTGCAAATCACACCTGAACCATCAACCACATAATCATGCCACATGCCTTCACAAATGCTGAACCTTAATGTGTGAGCAACTGGCTGCAGGTCATGAGTCATGGGTGTTGAGTGTGGCATGCCATCCTAGTGGCAATTCGTTTGCAACAGGTTCATCTGATAGCAAAGTCAAGCTGTGGGATATGTCCAGCAGGAGCTGTGCACAAACTTTGAGTGAGCATTCAGACCAAGTGTGGGATGTGGCTTTCAATGTCTCTGGCAACAGATTAGCTTCTGTCTCAGATGACAAGAACATTTGTCTCTATGACTACCAGCAATGAAACCAGCAGTCAAAGGCAATCTTGCTCAGGGCTGTGGTAGCTTGGATATGGCAGTTTGCATATCAATTATGTGCCAATGCACATCTGCTGCAATAGGCAGGTGCTGATTGCAAGCTGTTGCAGTTCAACTAAGATCTTCCTGAGCAATGTTGCTGAGCATAGGCTGCTGGATAAGCACGCAGGTTGCATCTCCTGCCCACATGTGCTAGATTTTGTGCTTAAGTCAGTACACCTTACAAAGCTGACTCAGAGTGAATTTTGAAGCTTTCTGGCTGTTATAGTGTCAGAAAATCGTCAACAATATTCTCTCCAAATTACCTATACTTATCAATAGCAAGGTATGGGCCATCATTACTAGAGGATACTAGTGTGCACTAATGGCCTACGCCACTATGTGGATTTCTGTGTTGCAATGATCTGGATATGTCAACAACGTTGCTGAATGAAGATGATTTCAAATCCATCCTTCAAGACAGGGCTCACAGAGTAACTATTTGAACTCGCCTTCAGTAGCGAGTCATTGTCTAGCATGCAGTCTCGCTGCCTTCTGCTTCGGGCATTCTGCTTGTTAGGTCAAGAATCTCTTTGCGGTGCAAACATACCCAGCAAGCCAATGGCATGACCCCACCCTGCTTCCAGAAGCATCTTCTGCAGCACATGGCTATAGCGTTAATAATTGTTTTCATGATCGTCCCTGCCCGTTGGCACCTGTGTTCGGCGCAAGAGATCGGATCCAAAAAGATATCGCTTAAAGTTCTTACCTGTGTGTTGACCTTGCTGCTCGTGGTCTGGTGCTATTTCCTCATCCAGCATGGCATCTGATGAAGACATGGCCGCAGGTCAGTCGATGTGGCTGCTTCCTTTTTGGTTGTATACCAAAGTGTTGCAGCTGTTCAGTGTGGTCAGACATTGCAGGGGATGACATCGAGATGAAGTATGCTGATGATTCGCTTAACCAGGAAGAGGGGCTAACAGTAAGTGATCCTCGACCTGCAGTCACCTTGCTTGCAATTTTCCTTGAATGTTCACCCCGTTGTCACTGCAGGCTGACGGCGGGGTGACCAAGAAAATCTTGAAAGCTGGAAATGAATGGGAGAAACCAGAACAGGGAGACCAGGTGTTTGGTGAGCTCTCTTGCCTATGCACAATTCCCCTGACACCGCCATCACTTGTACAGCAACAGTGGACAGGGCCACTCAATAGTTTCTGTAACAGCTTGTGCCTTGTATTATGCTGCTGCTGCATCTTATTGTATTTGTGACAAGCAGGGTGTGTGTTGCAGTGCACTACACTGGCACCCTCAAAAGCAATGGGACTAAGTTTGACTCATCAGTGGACAGAAATGAACCATTCAAGTTTGATCTTGGCAAAGGTCAGTATCCCAACACACCTTGTCTGTCAGCCTTTGTAAGCCTTGCAAGCCAATATCTGCATGCAATTCAGCGACAGCCAATGCCTGCCCTCATGTGCATGCAGCCAGCTTCTATAGCCAGGAAAGGTTTCTGTTGTATTGCAATGGACAAATTCACAATTGCAATATGCAATGGCACTCAGTGCTGACGTATTCATTGATTCATCCACTCTATACGCCGAGGCCACTTGCTGCATGCTCACAGCAACATCATACAACAAATCACAGGAGGAACAACAGTACAAGAGTACAACAGTACAACTTGCGGCAGCCAAACCATTTGGTGTCACACGTACAGGTCAGGTCATCAAGGGATGGGATGAGGGTGTGAAGACGATGAAGAAAGGGGAGAAAGCTGTGCTGACCATCCAGCCTGAGTATGGCTACGGCGAGCAAGGATCCCCACCCACCATACCAGCAAATGCCACACTCCAGTTTGAGGTGGAGCTTCTGTCTTGGAACAGTGTGAAGGACATCACTCCTGCCAAGGACGGTGGCATCATCAAGACTGTAGTCACTGAGGGGGAGGGGTGGGCTAGCCCCAAGGACAATGACGAAGTCTTAGGTAATGCAAATGTGACATGTCACAGCCTAGCGTGCTCAGCATGCTTGAATGGCTTGTGTTCATCAGGGCATAACACATATGTGGTAGAAATTGCTGCTCAGCATTCAAGCTGGGAGCACTGTCTGCCAGCATGCTTCAGTTCCCACCACACACATTACACGGCCCAGCGACATAACAACCTCCTCCACATGAAATGCCATGCAACACTTTTGTTCATCATGAGGTCAATTTTGAGGCCAAGAAATGCAAGCGTCAAGCTTGCAATGTGTGCCGACGGTTTCTGACAACAAGACTCTTGACTGGTTGCAGTGCGCTATAGCGTCCTCAATCAAGACAAGTCCAGAATTTTGAAGCAGTCACCTGAGCAAGGCGCTGAGTTTGTACTCAAGGAGGGCGTGGCAGTGCCTGCCACACCAGTAGCTCTCAAGACCATGAAGAAAGGAGAGAAAGCATCTCTCATCATCAAATCAGGATGTAAGATTTCTTCCTATTCTTAGCATACTCATTGCAAGAGGGTGGTGCACAGCTCCTATCAAAGATGTCTGTGAATTGCTTAGACAAATAGGCTAAACAAAGCGGCTGCTTAGTGAGCATACATTCCAGCAGTAGCTGGCATGTGCTGTGCTGCTTGCATGCAGCCATCTTGCCTGAGGCACAGTGAGTTTGCAGCATGTCACTGATTTGCAAATTGTGATGCAAGCATAGGAGTGAGGTATCATGGGTGTGTATATTGTATCCTGTCATGTCATGCTTGAAAACAGAAGAATAAAGCTGAGTGAAGAATGGTCAGTGCTGAGCACTCCCTGCAAATGCATCTGACACCAAACTTTATGTCTTTCATCAAATGTGACAAGCAGCGACTTTGGGCACGGGATCGTTTCTTGCAGTGACAGCACGGCAAAAGCTCTTCGCCTACGCACATGGGCTTGGCCTCAAGATGCTGCTCAGGACAGCCAGATTGACCTGCTGTCATTAATGGACCCTGACTGATTTCACCAAAGGAGATATGCGCAGTGTGCATCTGCAGATGGTCTGAGTGGTGAAGGAGTGCAACATGTCGAGGTGGAATTGCTGTCTTGGAAGAAGGTAACGGACATCACAAAAAATGGAGGCGTCATTAAGAAGACTCTGAACGAGAGCACAGATTACAAGACTGCCACTGTAGAGTCTACAGTCAAAGTCAGGTGCGTATGCTTGGCTGCAATTTAGGAGGCGGTACAGCACATGATGAGCCTGCAAAGTTCTGCTTGCCTTGGTGGCAGCATTGCCTTGGTGCATCTGAGAGTAACAACGTGGCTGTTTTCACAGCAGGACTGGGCGGAATTCATGCTTTGCTTTGCGGTTTTCTGTGCCTGTTCGCTTCTGCTTGAAACTGGCCGGTGTCACACGGACATCACAAGTCAGGCTGCAATGCAATGTAAGGGTTGATCTGTTAAGAGTTGCCTTGACAGCACAGCTGAGAAATTTGGATTGGAGCCTGCATCATGTGCAGCACCCTTGTGACACATTTTGGAGGCAGGTTTCTCAGCTCTGCGTTTCTTGACAGATAGATCAAGCTTTGCATTATGGCAGGTCAGAGACAGCTGCATGCTTGCAACATGTGACTGAAGTCCCACGCTGCTTAGCTGGCAAGGACCCACAATATGCTGTTCTGTTGTGCATGCAGACTTACAGGAAAGCTGCCAGATGGCACCGTCTTTGCTGACCATCAGACAGACGACAACCTGCTGGAGTTAATTGTTGGTGAAGGTGAGCAGTCCCCTCTCTTTCAACATGTTGGTGTCCCTGTTGGATGAAAGTGTCAAGTGTCATCTCAAATGCTGCTGGCATTGTTCTGTGGATCTGACCAAGCTGTAAGAGTTTGAACTTCACAAAGTGTGTTAGGTTGTCACCAAGTTGCAACTCTTACATGGCTGTTTGGGGCAACGCCACGTTAGATCCATTAGGCTTCCAGCAGAATCTGACCTTTGCCTTTGCTTTTGTCCTTTGCCCTTTAGCAGCAGCCATTTGGCTTCCACCCTGCGGCTTCTGCTCTTTGACCTTCTCGCACCTTCAGCTTTTACCCTTTGGCTGGTGCCCTCTGAAGGCTTTACTAATCTCACTCAGCCATTTCAGTAGCTTTTGCAGTTTGTTCATATTTGTCTGGCTAGTGCTTTCTGGGTCTCTCACAAGACGACTGAGAGCCTGCCCATCATCAGCATTCCTGTTGAGCTACTCACACAAGGCCTGGTCATGTATATGACTCACACATGTATGTGACTCACACAAGGCCTGGTCATGTATGTGACACAGATCCTGTGTACGCAAGTGCTTCGTTTTCTCTGCTGCACCAATCAAGTCTTTCTCAGTCCAATCAGCTGTTGTCCAGACATATAGACATACTTCACCTGTAGTAACTCTTAATCCAATCTAAGAAGCCAAATCAGAAGGTCTTGGATCTTGTATCATAGGAAAATCAACATCCAAATGATGTTCACATGACCACAAAGGAATCAGGGCATTCCAATGCTTGCATGTTTGATTGCATCATACCTAAGCAGAACTGCAGCCCGTTCCACAACTTGTGGCAGCTTTCTGCAGCGCCAAGTCTGCCTGCTGTGTGCAAGGTTCATACATCCCCACCACCTATGCATCCCATAGAAGTTGCTGCATACAACCCACCGGGGTGTTTCGTACCACAACACCATGGTCTTGATAGTGATGTTTGCTTGCTGTGCCTGGTTACAGAGCAGGTGTGTGTCGGTCTGGAGGAGGCCATACAGACCATGAAACTGAGTGAGGTTGCTGAAGTCATTGTGCAGCCCCAGTATGGCTTTGGCAGCGAACCCCACCAAGCCCCTCAAGCCACTGTACCCCCCAACTCAACCCTTTGCTATACTGTGGAGCTTGTGGAGCTACATAAGGTGAGGTTTGCACACTGCTGAGGGTTGCAACGACCCAGGTGCCACCCCAAGGCGAGGGTCGCACACTGCACCTCTGCCAGTACCTATGCTTGACAGAACAGTCTGTCTGTCTGTCTGTCTGAGTGTCTGGGTTGCTGCTCTGACAATTTCCTTGATGGTCGCCAAGCAGGTGCAGCCTAACGATGCCTCTGCAATCTCAAAAGGATGAAGAGGCAAGTGATTTGTGGGCTGCCGTGCATGCGCGAGCAGCATCATGATCAAATCAGGCCATTTTGCAGAAATACAGTGATGACTTCTGCAAAATGGCCTGGTCTGATCATGATGCTGCTCGAGCATGCATCACTGTACGTCCACACTTTTCGCTAGAGACTAAGGTCTACATCATGTTCACGACAAACGCTTTGACAGGCAACCAAAACATGGCTACGCCTTGTTTCCTGACGCAACTCGCCCCCAAAGGACCAGGCAAAGCTGTCCTGTTAGCACAATATGCTGACGGTCTGTACATTCATCATGCTTGGCGTCGCAAGACAGACATGACATGGGAAGTAAGGGAAGCTGTTGCGTTGCGCAGCCAAGGGAGGGGTATGAGATGAACACCCCTGAGAAGCTCGATGAAGCCAAGAAGAGGAAGGATGCTGGAAATGGCCTCTTCAAGCAGGCTAAGTATGCCTGCTGTCACCCCTGCCTGATTGCTCCAAGCTATAGTCAAAGCACTGTAGGCTTGCATCAGCCTGAGCTGTACACTTTCTTCTGTACTGTACTGTACAGAGCATTGTTGCTGTGAGACACTCTACACAGGCGACAAGTAACTCAAGGGGATTGTTGAGTGAGTGAACAGGGCCAGGTCGTATAAGCACAGCGCATGTAATGCACATTGACTGACTTTGCACAAACCAGCACACGGCCAAGCAGGATGACATCTTTGCAGCTTTGTGCAAAGGCAGCAGGAGCTGACGCAACAATCATGCAGGCACAGCGTAGTCTGTCCTGGGCAGCTAAACATAATCTTTGGCTTCTCATTGAATTGACGCCGCAAGGTGTTGTCTTTTCTTTTCTCTTTTCTTCTCTCTTCTAGTCTGTGCTGACACATGCTGGTGCATGTGCACAGGTGGGCAAGGGCACTAAAGAAGTACAAGAAAGGGGTGGAGCTGATAGAGCACGATGACCAGTTCATTGCTGAGGAGAAGAAGACGTCTGCTGACATCAAGAAGTCGTGCAACCTGAACCTGGCGGCAACCTACCTGAAGGTCAATGACAGCCAAGAGGCTCGCAAGGCATGTAACAAGGTCAGGCCAACAACCAGAGTTTGCTTGATAGTGATGTAACCCTGCCTGAAGGTTCACGACAACCAAGAGGCATGCAAGGCCTGTAACGAGGTCAGGCCAACCAATCAGCTCTTTGCAATCCCAAAACGTCTATTTTAATTCAGAAATGCCATCCCTACCCTGATGATCTGAAATCAGAATTGCCTGGGGACACATACTTTGCTGTCTCCTTTGTGCACATGGCAGCTTCACCTATGCCATCAAATGTCAAGGAAACCTTCATATACCTCATCCTCCGGCGTCCCTTTCGTCAATGTCAAAAGGTGGAGCCAGTAGACATTGTTCCTGTTCTTCTCTAAACATCATGCCTTTGTTCTGTCTGCTGCATCATCATTAGAACAGGTTACATGGCACAGAAAACTGCTAGTTTTGGGACGTTGTAAGGCCCAAAACAACCAACAGAGGGCATGCCCAAAGCAACCAACAAAGGGCATCACCAAGCACATGCCTGGAAATGGTATGCAGGTATTGGAGAAGGACCCAGGCAATGTGAAGGCATTGTTCAGGAGGGCACAGGCATACATGCTGACTCAGGACTACATAGAGGCAAAACAGGATCTGGATCTGGCCCTCAGAGCTGAGCCCACCAACAGGTGTGCCTGTCATTCGTTGTATACCTTACAGTCTGGGGTGTGTGGAGCCAGTTGTGACTCATCAGACATCCTGGCTTGAAAGCACAGGTGTATGTGGTGTGCGACAAAACCAAGCTGGTGGGAGTTCTGTTTGAAAAAAAGCTTAATGTCCTGTTGTCGGTAGTTTGGGCCAAATGACGAAAACCTGTTCACATTGCTGTTCATGCCTTTTCCAAGTCCTGTGCTTACTTGGAGTGCTGTTGTTCATGGGCGGCGTGTGTCTGTCACTGATTTTGCAAACCTTGAGTTGCAAACCCAGGTATGGACATGATGACGCTTTTGCATCATGTGCAAACTGTGTGACAGGCATCGAGCATATACCTGTACTGAGGAGTGCATGGCTGTTTACTGTCAGCAGGGTTGGTTCTTTGCTTTTAGCTGACTAGATCCTGCGTGTTTACTTCAGATGTGTTGATGCTATTGTTAAGACATGTGCAGGGTACACTGTAGATACAGTTTGGTGCTTCATGCAGATTGCCCCCCTTGGGCCCATAATAAGTCTTCTTGTCAGCTCGTGAAACAATATTCCTTGATCTTACCTGCTGCTTTGGAACACCAATCACAGTGATGTGCACACATTCTCAATTCCTGCATCAATGTTCTTTCACAGAACACATGTGGTCCATGCTGTCTTGACCTTGCTGTAGGGACATGCGGGCTCTGCTGAAGAAGCTGAAGGCTGAGCAGTCAGCGCTGGACAAGAAGGAGGGCCAGATGTACAGCAAAGCCTTCCAGCGCATGGCTCAAGCTCCACAACAAAAGCAACCAAAGACTGCACAGGTATGAAGCAATGCAGTCACTTCTGGCTGCTTTCTCAAGCACAGAGTATGAACACAACACTAGGTGTACCTTTTAACCATACTTTATGATATGATTACACATGGATTGTCAGGCTACAGTGTATTGTGCAATCTGCTGCACAGTCCATGACTTGCCTCACTAATCGCAGCCTTTTTCTTTGAACAAGCAAGGTATCACATATTAGGCTTTGCTGCTGGCACTGGCTGCATCTGCATGTTCATATGTGGTGGTGTTCAGGGACTGAGTATTCTGTCACATAGCTTGTAGCCTCTACTAATTTGCTCAATATGCATTGGCTAGCCAGTACTGTCTGTCTAGGCACCCTCACATGTCCACGAATGTTTCCTTGTGATTGCAGAGCACCCTGACACCCTTATTGGCTGCTCAGAGCCAGAGTCTGTTTGCAGAAGGCTTTGGTTGCATGTAGAGCTGCATGAAATGGCTTTGTAGATATTGTATTTGAGTGGTGCATTCTAATGGTGGTGACTTGGTTTTGCAGGTGCCTGACGTCACTCAAGGAGAAGAACTGAAGAAGAATGAGCAGTGAAACATATCAAGGCAGAGCTGAGCTGTTTGCTGAGTTGCTGTACGAGCACGAGCAACACTTTGAGACCTGGCAAACTGTTAGGCAGCAAGTCATGGAAGCTACCAAGAAGATGAGCACACATGTCAGTCAGTCTATACAGTCATGCACAAGCTGACTCAGTTGGAAACCAAGTTGATCATGCATACAAATAAAGTCATCACTGTCATAACAAGTCGTAGAAATGGTCAAGGCCTTGACCAATCTCCCAAATAGATATGCCAAGACCATACTTATGAGCCAGAGCCAAGCGTTTCTGTATAGATGCCTTTGTAGGGTAATACACCTCATGTGCTTCGCTGCCCGCAGCATAGTCAAACACGTGCTCCTTGGTCTTCTGATCCCACCTGATGACTGGATCATGTATCTTGAGCAAGCTAAGATATTCATGACCAATAAGTGGGCCGCCGCCGACTGGATGAATGTAATCATTGCCGAAGAAATTGAGGCCGAGGAGCACCTGCTCTGGTCTTGCGCTTTGTCTGCATGACAAGCGACTTTCAATGTGGTTGAAAAATCTGAGCCTTCAATATGGTGAAGCTCAACACCAATGGATACAAGCACTGTGTGACACTGCAAGTTGGATACAACAGACACACTGCTGGTTGATGTCAGCCGCAGAGAATCATGTCGGCCTGACATGGCATGGATCTATGTGTTAGCTCAACTTTGGATCTATGTGTTAGCTCAAGTTTGAGAACAGCTTTTCAAAGTTGCACCAGCGAGCAACCTCAACTAGTCCTTGCTTTGAGGCATGAGAGTGCTGTCTGCGCAGCAAGGCAGACCATTCTCTCTAAGCCCTCCTGATGTTTAACAGCACAAAGAGCAGGTGGGCTCAACAGCATCTGTGAGGTCTAACACATGCATGGTGTAACCCCCATTCCATTTCAGTTCAAATCACCTGAGCAGCTGATCCTGTTGGCACTCACAACAGGACGATTGTCACTGGTTCAATATCTCATGTTGTTTAACCAACTGTAAAGCTTCCTTCAAGTGAGAAGTTTACCAGATTAGGGGCAGAGACAGATCCTGTGGCCCTGCAGAATAGCCAAAGGCTGCAAGCAAAGAAAAGAAAAGAAAAGACTATGCCTTTTGACGTCAACTCAATGAGAAGCCCAGTATAGTACCGGGCTGCCCGGGAGCTGCAAGCAAAGCTGTATCCTTACCTGTTGACAGCAGTGGAGGCCACAGCATGTGCGTTTGATTTGACCCACTTCCATGGCGCGTTTGGGCCTGGCTTGCTGGCAGAAGAAGCATCGTCATCAGTGAGAAGAAGTCCACAAAGGCTCGCAGCTCCTCAAAGTCAGGCATTGCCAAGACAGGCCCTTGATGGGCAGCCTCAAATGGAGGGACTGCTAGGATCAGCTCCTGCCAAAATGAGCATAGAAATGATCTCTTGTATTGCTGGCATGCGCATTGACAGCGTGGCATGATTTGAATTTGCTAGTATGTGCATTGACTGCATGCTACAAACTTGCTAGTGTGCACATTGACTGCATTGCATTTTGTACACTTGGCAGTATGCACGTTGACTCCACGGCATGCTATACACTACCAATGAGACCTGGAATTTGTCCCATGCTCAATGCTATGTCATCAGGCTGCTCTGTCTAACCCCTGACATCAGTTGCGGAAAGAAACCAAATCTAGACTCAACATACACAGCGCTATGGAGCTGGCACCAAAATGTAACAGGCTTGGCAAACCCAAGCCGTCAGAGCTCACCATGCGAGGCCTGTCTGTAGGCTTGTGAAGTGCTTCAGCCAGTAGTTGCAAAGCCTGCACAGCTTGCTGCCGGAAGGAGGTGTGCTGCAGGAGGCCTGAGGCCGCCCACTGGGACCAAGTCTCAACCACCTGCACTGCAACTGCTCATCATGTGAGCATTACAAGAGCCAATGCCCCCTCACGGAGTAGGGCCTTAGTCTCAGCAGGACTTGCTGGCAGGGAAGCCTTGTACAAATAGGCCTGTTAGGAGCAAACCAACATCAGCAGCAATGCTCAGATGTGTGTAATCTTGCGCTGTGTTTTGGAATACCATGTGAGCAAGGTGACCACAAGACTGCACACTGTGGCCAAGTCCATATCACCTGCACTGCATCAGCGTTTCATCATGCAACAAGCACAGGCGAGGCCTCTGTGCTTGTGCTTGTTTTCATGGTCATGCTTGCGCTGATGTGCTGAAGGCTACTGCAGTATGAGAGAGTTGAAAAGGTCAATGGCTTCCTACCACACAGGACTATGGTCGGAGTCAGACATGGCATGAGTTGGTCACACTGATGGCAGGGTTGTGCATGTCCAGAAGCAATATTTGGGAGCAATTGGCCGCCGCAATAGAGCCAAGATAGTAAAATAAAAAAGGATCACACATGCATGCATGCCCAGAGAATTTTCATTGGCATAAGCAGATGAAAAAGAAAGTCAGACATAAAATCCATCATATTTTGCAAGTCCCTGTTGACTTCGGCATGCTTGACCATCAAGCAACAGTTGTGATATTTGCTGCAAGTGGCTGTGTGCTCACCAGACCATCAAAGCCATACTTCTTGCACAAAGTGACGAGTAAATCTGCCACATCAAGCGGATGTGACAGCAGTTGCAGCAGCCCTGCTTGATCCAGCTCAAACAATATTCTGGGCACTACTTTTACTCCTGTACTTCCCTGCATGGAGTCACAAAAGGTAATGAGTAACTAGCTTCCAGCTATCAGATGCATGGCTGCCTCAGTTTGACTACTGGAGATGAACGAAACCTGAAACTTTTTTGAAACCTTTTCATTGCAAATGAATGACTACATGACCATCTGTAGTCACTCACTGCAAGCCTTCAAAGCTGACATTGAATCAAAGCAGATGTTTCTGCACTGTGTCATGATAAGCAGCTGTCATGCAGCAGGACAAGGCTGATTCCTGATGCCTGAGTGTTTTCAGCAGAAGATTGGTCACAGCTCAGCCAGCAGCACATACCAAAGCTTGGGGCCTCATTACTCTTTCCATCCATCCTGCATCAATGTCATGCTGTCCAGCTACTGTGAAAGTGGCAGCTGCTATATCCCAGCGCAGTTGCAGCCATACTGGTGCGATGTGTGTGAACTTTGCGCTCAGTCGCTCTGCAATCTCATATCCTTTGCTGTTCCTGCGGGTGCAAAATATTCTCATGAGCACGCTGTTTCTGGTAGCAACTTGATGATTTGGGGGAGGTTTGTATGTTTTTGATCCAGAACAGTATCTTGCTGACACTTACCAAGGTGTGACGTACCCAAGAACGGGAGCTGAGCTCGTTCGAGTCCGAAAATTTGCAGGACACTCGTGATGGCTCTGCATCCACAGGTCGGCCCATTTTAGAGTTAAGCAGCGCTCTGACTGCAGAGTTTAGTTCAACGAAGATCACCTGCAGGATCTGCTCAGCAGACAAATTCAATGCCTGAGACAGTACAGGATCTGCAATCAGACGGCATGTTTTACGGTTGATTTCTTAGCTTCAAGACGCATTATGATTGCGCTCAACTTGCCTGAGGACACGAGCACAGCTGCAGCGATGATGGCTGTAACCCTTGCCGTCATAAGTTGCTTACGGCCAGCATGTCTTGCATTCCCAAGCTTGACCAGCATCGAGTTTGCAGCCACAACACAACCAAACCAGAAGAAATGAAGGTGTGGAACGTCAAGGCGTCACAGTGCGCGTTGTGAGCGTTTGATTTGTGCCACGCTCCGAAACCATTCGCACACAGCATTGAGCTTGAAGGCTTGGGAACATGGAGCTACATGGAATGCACCATCATGACCATCTATGACCGGTGCTGCCAAGTATGGCAGTTCTTTGAGGCAGGTGGATCATGTACATACATCAGCTGGATTTGGGTGGAGATACCATCGTACATACTACAGAGGAACGTAGAGACAGGCCTATCCTATGATACTGTATGGTACATAATGCACAAGCAGCTTCCAGCAACCTACAGGCGGAAGAAGAAGAGCAACGAAAAGTCGTCCTTCGATACCCTTCCCTATAAGTCATTAAGCTACAGGAACCAAATCAGGGAAATGGATTTCTCTGCAGGTCTGCGGCGTCGCCTCAGCAGGACAGTAAGGACACTTGAAGGTGCGCGTATTGCCCCGGGCAATTTTAAAAATCGACTGGCTGGCAAGCACATGGCCACAAGGCAGCATCTTGGGTGGATTCTCTGCCGTGCTCTGCTCCCTTGACACTGGGCAGGCGAAAGTGCTGTGGAATATAAACTCCTTGCCTAACTCCAAGGGGACAGTTAACTGGGGGGCGGTCTTGAACTCATGCTGCTGCGGCCCAACAACCTTGGATGCCAGCTTCAGCAGTGTAGGCAGCGCAACGGATCCAGCTGCCACACACACCAGCAGGGGACTCTCGTAAGCCTGTAAAAACAGACGCAGCATGCTTGTGATTGCAGTTTTTGTTTCAGTTTTTGTTAACGGTTCTGCAGAACCATACATTGTGTGCGCAATCGGCATTGAGTCAGATTTGCAAGGTGCAGCCATGGCAGTATGAAATGCTCCTGGACACATAACTTAGTCAGTGCACAACTTAGGCTTACATATTCATGTTTCTGGCATGAATAATGGCCTCAAAAGCCCTTTGACAGATCAAGATTGACTAGAGTGGGAGCATGCCCATGCAATGCCTGACCTAGTCACTTTCACTCTGTCACTTCAAGTCACTTCCACCCAGTCACTTCACCAAATGACTTCACACCTGGGCGTCTCTGGTCTTTGCCAAGCTCACCAGTCCTTTTTGAGTGCAGTATGTACATTAGCTATCAACAGGACATTGGGCCACCAGCTTGGTTTTGTTGCACACCGCATACACCTGTGCTTTCAAGCCAGGATGTCTGATGAGTCACATCTGGCTCCACAACCCAGACTGTAACATGTAAACTGAAATGAAACAGGGAGGTAAAAGTGTACCTGTCCGAGAAGGCCACAGCATTGGCGAGTGAACTCATGGGCCACATCATCCCATTGCGCAGGGGAGTTGAACTCAGCGTAAGGACTGCTGCTCTGCCGGCGTGTATAGCACAAGGAGCCCATCAAACGCTGAATCTCTGGCATGTTGGAGTCCTTGAAACGTGCAAAATGCTGCCGCGCATACTGCAACGCTGCCTTATGCCCTGCAAGCATACACAGTCACACATTTTGTACTTGAACACAGCAAACGTGTCACTTTGTACAAGCCTGAGTAGAAGACACTGAGTCGGGTCAGGATGCACTTGAGCTGCCAGTCAACAATGAGGAGTTTGCATGCATGTACTTTTCACATAAGTGCTCAACAAATCACGCCATGTGCTGAAATACGCGAATTGCAAGTATAGTATCTGGTAGTAAGCAATCATCATCAAGGCTGTCCAGGTGTTGCTAGGTTTTGCTGCAGAGTCTTTCACGTTAACAAGTCCTGCCTGGTCTGCTTTCTAGGCTGAATGCAGATGAGAAGAGGGACATAAAAGTTACAGAACATGAATGCATGTCTGACACTGGATGAGCCACAATTGTTGCGCATCACACCTTGCTGTTGCAGGGTATTTAGAAAGCTGAGGCGATAAAGCTTGAATTCAAAGCCATTGGCCTGTGGCTGTCTCTGTAGTTCTTGACGGTGATCTTCCACCCAATGCAGTGCTGGCTCCAGATTGTGTGCTCGAATCTGCAAATCCAGCATCCATGCTTCATTTAAGTGCTGTTTTTTTGGAATCTTAAACCCATCTCATGCACCATGCATTCAGGTGCTGGACCCATCTCATGCTCCATGTCAATTGGGGATGATCGGGATGAGGGTCAATATAGGCGGTGCATCAGCAGATCATTATGGCCCTGGAATGACCTCAAACTTTGCTTGATGTCTCGATTTGCTGATGCTCATGAGGTGTAGAAGTTGTGTCATAGGTGCACCTGAAAGCATGACCTAAGGCCTCTGCATTGAGACAGATGGCTACTACAGGCTCACAGTGAACCACTTACCTCTTTCAGCACTTGATGCATGGCTTCAAAGGGTTGTTTTAGAGATTCACCATTTGCCATGCCGGCCTCCTGTATGAACTTTTCCCCTACAGCAAATCTGCCTTCATGAAACAGGTGTTCGGCCACGACCTGCAAGAAGACTTGTATATTTCATGCGATGTTTTACAAGAAGTCATATAGCCCCAACAAGTTGTCTCAATTCCTGACCTGATTCAGAGTGTCCTGGTCAAACTCAACTGGTCTAGTGGCCTTGCAGATGTCTGGCACGAAAGCTTTCTCGAGCGCCTGCGCAAGTGTCACTGTGCATCGAGACTGATCAAAGGTGGACACCTTTGGCACATTCGAAGGACAAAGCACCTTTCCCAGCTTTGCTATGGCTCCATGCAGTTGCTTGGTCTGATCATGCAGCTCGCTTGATACCCCAAGCTGGGTGACGTGCTGCTTCAAGTCAGTCAATGCATGTTCGGTGCTTCCATCTTGAAGTTTGTTCCTACTGTCATTGACGGCAGCGAGCAAGCCATCAACAGCGTCTGCAAACTTTGTTGAGCAAATCTTTTGTCTCTTCACAACCCTGTCAGCTTCCGTTGCAGCCGAGGCAAGAGCACTGCTTTCGTTGCTCATGCTGGGCTTATCATTAGCAATGGTTGCTGACTTAGCGATGCGATGTACACCTGACGAGCTCTGCATTCATTCATTCATTCATTAGATTTTAAGGTCTTGGGGCCAACCATGACCATTGGACCAGTAGTCTGAAAATGTCAAACAAAATATCCAATTGTTCTAAGCACTTATGAAAACATAATGTTCA
>JAABUP010006366.1_pt1 | contig 16843 bp, 21 predicted proteins | sample 5559201 | NCBI WGS metagenome assembly JAABUP01 (sample SAMN10711887, study PRJNA513373) | rock metagenome | isolation source: Antarctica rocks | place: Antarctica
GCGCACGGTGTTGTTGCTGTAGGGGGCCGGATCGCCGGCGGTGCTGCCCATCGGGGGATCGTCCCGGAAGCCGTCCCGGAACTCAACGCGGACAGGCCGGTTGCGGGACGCCTTGCGGGACGGTTCCCGGCCGGTTTCGAGGCGGCCTGGGCGCTGTCCCGCAACCGAAGTCGATGGCCTACGACCGCTGCGCGACCCTGCCGAGCCGTTGGCGGAGGAGTGATCCACGATTCGGGCCGTCCCGGAATCGGTGCGGTGGCCGCAAAGGAGTAGCGGCCGTGAAAGTTGCCTCGGCCGACACTCCTTCCCGCCCTCGTCGGTCGGAGCAGGATTGCGCCGCCTACGCGACCCGGCCGCGATCGATGACTGATGTGCCGCAAGCCGATCGTTCCGTTCTGCGGTGTCCCCTTATGCAGCTATCGGGTGCGGCGCCGCACCCATTGCGCTGACACGATGAGAAGCGTGACCGCGAGGGCAAGGAAGATCCCGGCTTCGATGAGTTGGAAGGTCCAGAAGCGGTCGGCGGGTTGGTAGCTGACCCAGCGGAGTAGCCCGTGGGCATGGAGATAGTCGGGCAGGCCGCCGCCAGCGGCGCGGTAGATCTGGTGGGTGGCAGCGGTGCTGAGATGTGTGCCGGTGTGATCGGCGATGCCGCTGCCGAGGGTCCAGTCGCCGCTGCGAGTGGACGGGCCCGCGACGGCCCGCGCGGGGTCGAAGGCGACAGTCAGTGCTTGACGGTAGTGCGGGCGCAGCCACGCCTCGACGGACTCGCGAATGGCGACATAGGTGATCAGGGTCGCTGCCATCGCGGGCACCGTCCGGCGGATCATGGTGCCCGCCAGCGCGCCTGTCGCGAAGGCGAACAGCGCGTAGGCCGTCGGGACCAGGCCTTCGAAATCGAAGCTGTTCGGAAAGAATCTGCCGTTGACTTGGTCGATGGGCCAGCGGTACCAGGTCAACAGGAGGGTGAAGGCGCCGGCGGCCAGGACGGTAAGCCCGGCCAGGGCACTGAGCTTGGTGAGCAACCACCGGCGCCGGGTCACGTCCTGGGTCCATACCAGCCGGTAGGTACCTATTTCCAGTTCCCGGGCGATCAGCGGGGCACCGATGAACACGCCTAGCAGGCCAGGCAGGAAGTTCAGCCAGGGCGCGATGTGCTCACTGAGACTCGCTGAGGTGGCCTGCTCGAACGCATTCGCCAGGTCGCTGCAGCTTCCGCCGCCGCCGTGAGCGCAGGAACCGAGCCCGAGCGTGGCGTAGGTGGAGCGCAGGTGCACGCCGCCGGGAACGAGCAGCGCTGCGGCGGCGGCCAGTAAGGCAAGGGCACCGGCTGCCAGGGCGCGGTGCTGCCGCCAGGTCAGCCAGATCATGCGGTCACCTGCGCCGCATCTGCCAAGGCGGGTCCGGGCCGCACGCTGGCCTCGGGTTCGCGTAGGTAGGCCAGTACCAACTCTTCCAAGCTGACCTCGCTGGAGTGCCACGCCGGGTCCCGGATCGGGCTGGAGCCGCGCACCAGCAGGGTGCTTTGTCGATCGGTGTGACTGGCCCGGACGATGACACCGCCGCCCGGGGCGGTGTCTTGGGGTCGTCGGGGACCGGTGAGCAGGCGGTGGCTGGCCAGCAGGTGCGCCATGTCGCCGTCGACCTGGACCTGGCCCCGGGACAGCACAACCAGGTAGTCGCAGACCCGCTCCAGCTCCTCAACGAGATGCGAGGACAGCAGGACGGTGATGCCCTCCTCGGCGACCGTGCCCATCAGGACGGCCATGAAATCTCGGCGCGCCAGCGGGTCCAGGCTGGCAACTGGTTCATCGAGGATCAGCAGTCGAGGTCGCCGGGCCAAGGCCAGGGCCAACGCGACCTGCGCCTGCTGACCGCCGGACAATTTGCCGGCCGCCAGGTTCAGCGGGATACCCAGTTGGGTCAGCCGGCTGGTGGCGACGGCAGAGTCCCAGCGGGAGTTGAGCGCGGCGCCCATCCGCAGCAGGTCGGCCACGGTGAACCCGCGGTAGAGCGGGTGGTCTTGGGCGACGAAGCCAACCTCAGGAGCCGACCGCGCCCAACCCGCCGGCGGGCAGCCCAGAACCCGGATGCTGCCCTGGCTCGGGGTGAGGAGCCCGACAGCCAGTTGCAGCAGCGTCGTCTTGCCGGCGCCGTTGGGTCCTACCAGCGCGATCACCCGTCCGGTGGGCAGCCGCAGCGAGCAGTCCCGCAGCGCCCACTGGCGGCCATAGCGCCTGCCCAGGCCGGTGGCTTCCAAGGCGGTCATGCCGCTCCTTCTCCGGCGCTGGCATGAAGCACCGTGGAAAACAGCGCCACGACGCCGTCATCATCCAGTCCCGCCGAGCGGGCACCGCGCAACCACGACACCAAGCCTCGGCGCAGTGTCGCGTACGTCGCCAAAGGCACATCGCCCAAGGACTGCTGCACGAAGGTGCCCAAGCCGGGGCGGCCGCCGACCAGTCCCTTGCCCTCCAGCTCCCGATACGCCTTTAGCACCGTGTTCGGGTTGATGGCCAGCGATTCGACGACCTCCCGCACCGTGGGCAACTGATCGCCCGGGGACAGCATCCCCAGCCGTAGGGCATGCTCGACCTGATCCATCAGCTGTCGGTACGGCGGCACCCCGGTGCCCCGGTCCAACCGAAACTCGATCACCAGCCTATCCAATCGCCTAGGTATCTAGATAAAGTGGCCGCTGCATCTCCATTTGTCAAGACGTCATCCAGGCGGACCCGCCTGTTGGGGCGCATGAGGAGTCGCGCCTGCCCGGCCGCGCTGACGGTGGCCCCGGCGGTGAGGCTGCAACCAGCCAGACACGCTTCGCGGACTGCACACCCCGCGAACTACGCGTCGCCGCGGGCCGCCATGGCACCGGACTTACCCAACACCGGATAACGCGCTGTTATCCCGTACATCCGGCTAGACTCGGCCTGGAGCGCGGCGGGCTTCGTCCGGCAACTGGCTGCGCCACTCTGACACGTTATCCGGTACATCCCCGAGTGAGAGGTCTGATGGCCACGCGGACCCGAGCCCGGCCTCAAGTCGAGCAGGCCTCCGCACGCGGGGCGGTCGATGGGTTCTTGTCATCGGCACGGTGCGGCAACCCGAACACCCGCCGCGCCTACGCCGGCGCCCTGGACCATGTGCTCGACGAGATCGGCGTCGAGATCGACCTCGCCCGGCTAAGCGGCGAGCAGCTCGCTGAGGTCCTCGATCGGCTCTGGGGTCAGCGCTCGCCGGCGACCTGGAACCGCAACCGGGCCGCGGTGGCCGCGTGGCTGAGCTGGTGCCGGCGGGCCGGGTTCGCGTGCCCTTCGCTGCCGGCGACCACCGAACGACGACGCGAGCCCGTCGACGTCACCCGAGCTATTAGCCGCACCACCCTGGAGCGCGCGCTATCCCGCAGCGACGTGCCGCTGCGGGAGAAGACCCTGTGGCGAATGCTGTTCGAGACCGCCGCCCGCGCCAACGAGGTCCTCGCCCTCGACATCGACGACCTCGACCTCGACGGTCGCCGCGCACCCGTGCGGTCCAAAGGTGGCGACACCGAATGGATCTACTGGGGCTCCGGCACCGCACACCTCCTCCCACGGCTGCTCCGCGGTCGCGAGACCGGACCTGTGTTTCTCTCCGAACGCCGGCCGCCACCGGCCCGACGGCCCAGCGCCCGAGACCTCTGCCCGGCCACCGGCCGGGCTCGGCTCGGCTACGACCGGGCGCGTGTGCTGTTCACTGCGCACACCGGATGGGACCTGCACCAGCTACGCCACTCCGCAGCCACATTCCTCGGCGAGCAGGGCATACCGCTACAGCTGATCATGGCCAAGACCCGGCACAAGAACCCGCGCACCGCGATGCGCTACATCAAACCCGGCGCCCAGGCCGTAGCCGAGGTGACCTGAGCTCCTCCAGCCACCCCGCCGCCGCGGCTGAGCTCGTCTCGCAGCCGGACCCGCACCGCAGGCGATGCCACGATCATCGCTAACGCCAACGGCTGTACGGATCCTGCTCGACCCCCGAGACCACCACCTGCCGGCCCAGCCCGTCCCGCAAACCAGTCAGGATGGACCTGGCGCCGGCTGCCTGGGTGGATCGCGCCGGCGGAAAGTCCCGGCTGCCTGACTCCCCGGCGGGAAGGCAGGCAAGGTGTACTAGCCGTACGCGAGGAGGAAGCCTCGTCGACCGACAGGAGCGCGCAGGTGCCGTCTGATCCCCAGGCCGTCGCTCCTACTGCTGGGCCCCCACAGCGGCACCCAAAGGGCAGCACGCCGCTCTGAGCGCGCCGACCGGACACGCGCTGCCGGGCTGGCTGCTAAACGAGGTCGCCAGCGCGGGTCGGGAGAACCTCGACGCCGGCCATGTCGCGAGCTACGACAGCAAGGAGGACGCTGGCGCGGCCGAGGAGGTTGCTCTGCTGCGCAGCCGTGGCCTCGCCGCGGACGCTGTCGTGGTCGACCTTGGTGCCGGCACAGGGCAGTTCAGCCTGGCGGTGGCGCCGGTCTGCGCGCGGGTCGTGGCCGTCGACGTCTCGCCGGTCATGCTGGAGACGTTGCGCGCCAAAATCCACGCGTCGGACTAGGCAACGTGGACGTGGTGCTCGCCGGCTTCTTGTCCTACGAGCACGCCGGCGAGCCGGCGGACCTGGTCTACTCCCGCTACGCCCTGCACCACCTGCCGGACGCCTGGAAGGCGGTGGCGCTGGTCCGGATGCGCCGGATGCTGCGACCCGGAGGCCTGCTGCGGTTATGGGACGTCGTCTACGACTTCGCGCCGCAGGATGCCCAGGAACGACTGGAGGCCTGGTGCAGCAGCGGCGGTGACGGCAGCGGCGGCCAGTGGACCCGCGCCGACTACGAGGAGCACGTGCGCGACGAGCATTCCACCTTCACGTGGTTGCTGGAGCCGATGATCCGACGCGCTGGGCTGTCGATAGAGGACGCCGTGCATTCCGACGACGGCATGTTCGCTCGCTACATGTTGCGTGCCGACTGACCTCGAGGGGTGTAGGTGCGTTCCATCTGCCCGAACAGGGCGAGCAGCACCACCGCGAGCTCGGGTCCCGGGGGATCATCCCGCTGACAATCCTGCAGTCCTACGCCCAAGGCGCCGGGGTCTGGGGCGAGAACGGCATGAAAGCGCTGTGGTCAGCGGCGACAGTCAAGGTGATCGGTGCGGGCATCGACGACGCCGGCTTCGCCGAGGACCTGTCCCGCCTGGTCGGCGACCACGACGTGGCAGTGGCGGGCAGCAGCGTCACCGCCGGCCGGCAGACCCGCTCGACCTCGCTGCGACAGCAGCGGGTGCTGCCCGCCTCCACCATCCGGGCGCTGCCCAAAGGCCGGGCGCTGGTCTGGGCGACCGGCGCCAAAGTCGCGATGGTCACCACGCTGCCCTGGTACACCGGGCCGCTCGCCGACCAGGTCACCGCCGCCCGCGATACCGCCGAACTCGCGCTCACCAGCCGGGCCGCGGCCGGCAGCACCACACCATCCGCTGGCGTGGCTGGCCCACCAGTCGGCCAAGTGCCTGCGACCGTGACCAAGGAGGCAGCGTGAGCACCACAGCCGAGCCACAAGGACCTCGACCGCCCGGACCCGAGCCGGACAGGGAGACCCAACGCCGCCTGAACCGGCTGGAAGGTGACCTGGAGCTGCTCGAGCAGGCGGTCCACGACCTGGCCGACCCCGCCAGCGCGGCTGGCGTGGCAGGCTCGGAGGGAGTTGCCGGCGGGGGCGCCCCTGGTGTCGAGGCCGACGGGCCGCACTACCCGAGCCTGCAGGCCTGGGCAGAGACCTACTTCGCGGTCATGTTCGCCCGCCCCATCAGCCCGGCGGTGCGCTGGTGCGCCAGCTGGTGGGCCCACGCCGAGGCACTGAGTCGGCTCGAAGCGCTGTGGCGCAGCTGGGAAGCAGCCCGGCTCGACCCGGTGCGCGGCATGGCGCTCTGGTACCGCGACGTCCTGGACCCCCAGCTTGCGGTGCTGCTCGCCACCGGCGGCCCGTTCGCCCAGTGCACCCCCGACCGGTGTTCCCCGGTCAGGGCGCTGCCCAGCGAACCGGCCCCGCCTGGCTACTGGGACCTGCCGCACCAGCCCGGCAAGACACCAGCCGCCGGCAGCCCAGCAACGGTCAGTACTGGGGGGTCGGCGTGAGCGAGCAGGCTGAGGACCCGGTCGGGCACGCCGCCGCCACTCACCTCCTACGTCAGCATCGCGGCGATGGTAGCCGAGGCACTGGCGCAGGTCGCTGCCTCCCGCGCCCGGGAACGAGCCGCCACCGACCAGCAAGCCGCCGCCGCGGCCCGTGCCCAGCGGCACGCCGCCCACGGGCAGGCACGCCTGGTGTGGGCCACGGTGCTAGACCCCAAGACGCGTTTGCAGGCCAGCGCCGCGCAGACCGGCGCAGCATGGGCGCACGCCCAGGCCTGGCACCCCGACCCGGAAGCCGCCCAGGCCGCGACCCTGGCCGAGCAGCGGGTGGTGGCGTTCATCGGCCGGGCGCTGCACGAGGGCCCCGGTGTGCCCAAGTACCTCAACAGCCCCCAGACCCCGCTCTGCCGCAAAAGTGAGGTGCTCTACGATCGGGGCTGCCAGAACGCGGGAGCTCGGCGAGACCGGGCTGAGAGGGTGGCTGTGGGCCGCCGACCGCTTGAACCTGAGCCGGGTAATGCCGGCGTAGGGAGTGTGGTCGGTGTCGGCCCGTGTCCGTCCATCCGTTGGTCATTCCGGCCCTGCCGAGGTTCCACGCACCCTGGTCGAGCCGGCACCGCGGGCACTGGGGGTGCTCGACCAACTCGGGTTGTGGGGGAACCTGGGGGTGAGCCTGCTCGGGTTCACCACTGCGCTGGTTGTGCTGCAGCCCGGCGGCCCGGGCACGCCACGGCTGTCGCTGGCCGCGGCGCTGCTGGCGATCGTGGTCGGCACGGTACTGGGTGCGGCCGCGGTGGCGGTGTCGGCGTTGCCCGGGGCGCAGACCGGTGCCCCCGCGATGGTGCTGCTGCGGGGCTTGTTCGGCGCCGGGCCTTCCTACGTGCCGACGGTGCTCAACATCGTCCAGATGCTCGGGTGGGGCACCTTCGAGTTGGTCACCATTGCCACCGCCGCCGGGGCGGTGGCACCCGGGATTCCGCGGTGGGGCTACGTGCTCGCTGGCGGGGTGGTCACCACCGTGCTCGCGGTGTACCCGCTGGGGGCGGTGCGGGTGCTGCGCCGCTACGTCACCGCCGCGGTGGTGATCTCCTTGGCGTACCTGTGCGTGCAGCTGCTGCGGCACCCGTTGCCGCCGCTGACGGCCGGGACGTGGTCGGGTTCAGTGTCGGGGTGGACACCACGGTGGCGGTCGCGGTGTCCTGGGTGCCGATGGCCGCGGACTACGCCCGGCACTCCCGCACCCCTAAGGCGGCGTTCACCGGCACGTTCCTCGGCTATGGCCTGACCCAGGTGGCGTGCTACGGGCTGGGTCTGCTCGCGCTGGTCACGGTGGCGACCGATGCCGACCACGTCTTCGCGGCATTCATCGCTGTGCCGCTCGGGGGGCTCGCGTTCCTGGTGCTGGCCGCGCGTGAGGTGGACCAGTCCTTCGCCAACGTCTACTCCACAACCGTGTCCACCCAGAACCTGCGGCCGCGATGGGACCGCCGGCTGATCTCGGTGGTGATCGGCGTGTCGATCACCGTGCTGGCGCTGGCCGTGAACACTTACGGCTACGCGAGCTTCCTGTCGCTGATCGGGTCGTTGTTCGTGCCGATGTTCGCCGTGCTCGTCGTGGACTATTTCCTATTCGCCGGCCGGTCCAGGTGGGACCTGAGCACCACGGCCCGGCCGCGGTGGGTGATGCTGGCCCCGTGGGCGGCCGGGTTCGTCACCTACCAGCTGATCTACCCCGGGCAGGTCTCCTGGTGGGCCGCCGCCTGGGCTGAGATAGCGCAGACGATCGGCTTCACCATGCAACCGTGGATGAGCGCCTCCCTGCTCTCCTTTGCCGTCGCCGCAGCCGCCACCGCACTGGTTCATGGCGCGGCCCGACTGGTCGGTGGCCAGCCATGAACCCGGAGATCAGCCGGGCGGGGACCTGGTCGACCCGCTTGTGGCAGGAGATCAAGCCCACCTACGCCGCGATCCTGGCGCACCCGTTCCTGACCGGGCTCACCGACGGCACCCGGGACCCGGGCGTGTTCGGCCACTTCGTCACTCAGGATGTGCACTACCTGCGCGACTACGCCCGCGCCCTTGCCGTCGTCGGAGCCAAAGCGCCGACGCACATCGACACGGCGATGTTCGCGCGGCATGCCGCCGGCGCGGCCGAGCCGGCGCTGCACGCCACCCTGCTCCCAGACCTGGGCCTGGATGTGGCCGCGGCGGCCGCGGCACCGGTCGCGCCGGCCACCCGCGCCTACACCAGCTACCTGCTCGCCACCGCCTACGGCGGCAGCTTCGCTGAGGGCCTGGCCGCAGTCCTGCCCTGCTACTGGATCTACGCCCGGGTAGGGACGGACCTACTCAAGCGGGGCTCGCCGGACCCGCGCTACCAGCGGTGGATCGACACCTACGCCGGGGAAGAGTTCACCGAGATCGTCGCCGAAGTCCTCACGCTGGTCGACCGCACCCGGCCCACACTCAGTCCGGCTGAAGAGATCCGGGCCCGGGCGCACGTCGCTACCACCACCCGCTATGAGTGGATGTTCTGGGACGCGGCGTACCTGCGTGAGGACTGGCCGCTGTGAGCGGCCCGGCCACAGAACCGCCGCGGGCGCTGACTATCGCCGGGTCGGACTCCGGCGGTGGGGGCGGCATCCAGGCAGATCTCAAGACGTTCCTCGGCTGTAGCGTGCACGGCTCGTCGGCGATCACCGCGGTCACCGTGCAAAACTCCACCGGAGTGTCGGGTTTCTACGAGCTGCCACCGCACGCGGTCGCCGAGCAGATCGAGGCGGTGCTCAGCGACATCGGTGCGCTGGCGGTCAAGACCGGCATGCTCGCCTCTGCGGCGATCATCAGCACCGTTGCCGAGACCCTGTCCCGCCCCGGCGCGGTGCCGTTGGTGGTCGATCCCGTCGCGGCCTCCAAGCACGGCGACTCGCTGCTGCGCGATGACGCCCTGGACGCGCTGCGCGATCGGCTGCTGCCGTTGGCCACGCTGCTCACCCCCAACCTCGGGGAGGTACGGCTGTTGACCGGCCTGGATGTTCGGGACCGAGCCGACCAGCTCGAGGCGGCCCGGCGTCTGCACGCGCTGGGACCGGCCTGGGTGCTGGTCAAGGGCGGTCACCTCCCCGACGGAGACGCCGTCGATCTGCTCTTCGACGGCCACGACGCGGTCGAGATCACCGCGGCCCGCGCTGACACCGTCCATGTCCACGGCACCGGCGACACACTCGCCGCCGCGATCACCGCCGGGCTCGCCCGCGGCCTGCCAATGGTCAAGGCGGTGTCAGCTGGGAAGTACTACGTCACCCGGGCCATCGCCGCCGGCTACCCACTCGGCGCCGGCATCGGCCCGGTCGGGCACGCCTGGCGCCTCGCTCCGCCCGAGCCGCAACTGCTGGGGGAGCCAGTTCCTGGCTCGGACCTCATGTTCGGGAGACCGTGAGCATGGCCGATCTTGCTACTCCCAGTCAATCCTCGTCGCCTGTTGCCGGAGTCGCTTTACGACATGGTGTCCGACGTGACCCGCATGGGCGAATGGAGCCCGATCTGCAAGGCCTGCTGGTGGGACAACGGTGAGGGTCCCTGGCCAGGCGCATGGTTCACCGGCCGAAACGAGTTGCCGGAGCGGGTCAGGGAAACTCGCTCCCAGGTGGTGACCGCCGAGCGCCGCCACGAGTTCACCTTCGTTGTCGGAGGCACCGGGGTGCGTTGGGGCTACACGTTCACGCCAGTGGGCGGCGGGACGCGTTTGCCCGAGTCATGGGAGTTCCTCCCCGCCGGCATCGCCAGCTTCCGGATCGGTTCGGCGCCGATGCCGAGGCTCAGATAGCCGACCGGACAGATGGCGCACACCGCAGCATCCCCATGACGCTCGCCGCGATCAAAGCGGCCGCCGAAGCAGATTGACCGCCTCGGCGGCATCGACGACGTCGTACGAACCGAGGCCGCCTTGGGCCGGAGACTTAAGATCGGTCGTCCAGTTCGTCGTGCTCTCTCATCGATCCGTATCTGCGACAAGCGAGGTCATCGGGTCGGAAGAAGTTACCGGGGCCGAGCCGTCCTGCACGGGTTTCTGATCGGGCGTGCCGCTGGGTCGGGCGCGCCTGGCCTCGGTACGTCGCTTACTTGGTGGCTCGAACGGGTGCCAATCCGGACGGGGACGCTGATGTGGCGATCGAGGTCTCGTAGTTCACGTGGAGTCCTTTTCACTGGGATGCGCAGTCTCGGCGCCGCCGTCGTGTTGCGGATCGCCGTGCGGTTGTTCCTGGGTCCTGATCCAGTCGGCGATGCCGGTGATGACACTCGGGTCGACGTGGTCAGCTGTTTCGTAGTCGGCGGGCCTCGAGGGTCCGGTGCCGCGGAATAAGCAGTGGTCGTCGGCGTCGAAGACGCGGATGGTCACCGCGGGACGGTGCCCGAGTTCGCGCTGCCACAGTTGTAGGTCGTCGGCGACGGTGACCTGGTAGTCGCGGCCGCCCTGCACGAGGAGGATCGGCTTGCCGAGGGCGGCGACGAGCTGCGCTGGCTGGTAGCTGCGCAGGTCAAGCCAGTAGGGGGCCGGTACGCCGAACGGCAACTCGGTCGAGGGCGTGGATGGGGACAGGTCTGCGGAGTCGACCCGGCGGGCGTGCTCGCAGAGAATCTCGGCCGCCTCGGCTGATCCGCCGCGGCCGGTTGGCAGAGTGGCGAGGTAGCGCAGCTGCCGGACAGCGGACCAGTGCAGCGGCTGCGCCCCGGCGGCCACCAGGATCAGCCCGGCGGTCGCCGGCTCGGCGGCCGCGACGCGCGGTGCGGCGGTACCGCCAAGGCTGTGTCCGAGGACGTAGATCCGGTCGGGGTCGACGCCGGCTTCTCGGCGCAGGGCGTGGATGGCGGCGCGGGCGTGTGGGACATATTCGTCGGTCAGGGTGAGCTGGGGATTGGCGCGCAGAGCGTCTGCGTGGGCAAGGGTGACCTTGTCGAAGCGAAGGACGGCGATGCCGAGGCTGGCGAGGCCCCAGGCGACGTCTTTGAGGATCTTGTTCGGCCCGAGTGTCTCGTCTCGGTCCTGCGGTCCGGATCCGGCGAGCATCACCACGGCCGGGACCCGGGTCTGCTGTCGCGGGAGACTCAGGGTGGCGCCGACGGGCAGCGGCTCGTCTCCCAGGCTCAGATCGCGTTCGGTGAACGCCGCCGGGTCTGCGTACTCAGGCGGCCGCCAGGTATCCGTCGCCTGGGTAGCGCTGGCGCCGGCGATCTGGAGGCCGGCCAGCTGGTGTGACTCGGTGAGAACGATCAGCACGGTGAACGCGCCGCGTTCACCGCTCACCGGCACGCGCAAGGTGATCGTGCCGGCTCGCGGCGGGTCCAGATGGGGGGCTCCGATGGTCGTGACCGCTCCGTACTGGTTCAGGGCCGCGCGCCAGGCCGCCCGCAGGACCGTCTCGCTGATCATCGGCTGGAGCTGGGGCGCCAGTCGGGCGTGGATGGCGTCGAACTGTCCGGCTTCGGCGAGTCGCAGCACGTCGAGTGCGGTTGCGGCGGGGTCGGATGCGGGGGTCATGGTGATCCTTCCCGTCGTCGTACGCGGTCGTGGCCGTGCTTGCTGTCCGCGGCGGCGGCGGGTGCCGGCGCGCGCCTGTCGGGGAGCACGACGCCGTAGAGCAGGCGACGCTGGCGGCCCGGGCCGGGTCCGAGCTGGAGCCGGGGTTGGATGATCGCGGCGAGGTCCTGGACGAAGAGGGCGTACTCGTCGTCGGTCAGCCAGAGGGCTCCGGCGCGGTAGTCGGCACCGTCGCGCAGCGGGTCGACCTGCCCGCTGCCCAGGTAGCGGTCGGCGTCAGCGAGCATGCCGGCGACGTAGGCGATGAACGCCTGCCCGTGCTCCTGCGGGGTCATGCGCGCGACCTCGGCCGGATCGATGCGTGCGCCCTCCCAGTGCAGCGCGTAGGTGCGCTCGACCGCGCCCCGGACCCTCCGCTCGGACACGACCGCGAGCACTCCGCCGGCCGCCAGGCGCGCGATGTGGCGGTAGATGCTCGCGGCCGGCACGTCACTGACTGCCGCGGCGACCTCGCCGGTGGTCAGCTGCCGGCCATCCAGAAACGCCTTCACGATGCGCAACCGCACGGGATGCAACAGCAGATCGGCCCTGGCCATGATCCCCGAATCCTATCCGACCGTTCGCAGCTCAGCTAAGATTACTGTTTGTGAGAACGCTCGAGGCTGGACACCCCCGCCAGATCGGGGTGCGCCTCTCGTGAGCGCGCAGAGCCTGGTCATCGCGCTGGTCGTTGTGGCCGTCGCAGCGCTCGTGCTGCGTTTCGAGCAATTGTGCCTGCGGGATCTCGCTGGGACGCCGGAGGACCAGCTGCGGCTGTTCACCCGGACCGGATGGATCACGCTGATCGTGCTCTGCATCCCGGTCGGCGGGATCCTGTATTTGACCGCGGGGAGATGGCGATGACGGCCCATTGGCTGGGCGTCGCGATGACCACGTTCGCGGCCGTGCCGCGCCCCGCCGCACCGCATCACGGCTTCTGGGCCTCGACCGCGCCGCTGCTGCCGTTTCTTATCCTCGGTGTGGCGTTCTTCGTGTTCTGCCTAATCGACCTTGCCCGGACCGAGGCGGTGCGCTACCTCCCGAAGTGGGCGTGGGCGGCCATCTGCCTGGTTTCGATCCCGCTCGGTGGGATCATCTATCTGAGCGTCGGCAAGGCTCCTCGCGCCGACCGCATCGCTGCCTCGCCCGACCAACCTCGGCAGCTCCCGCCGTATGTGCGGCGTTCGCCCACGTCGCCGTCGCGCGACGACGCGGCGCGGATGATCGAGGTCGACCGGCTCACCAAGCGCTTCGGCCCTCTCGTCGCCCTCGATGGCCTGAGCTTCGTGGTGCGACCCGGGCGCGTGACCGGCTTTCTCGGCCCCAACGGCGCTGGCAAGTCCACCGCGATGCGCACGATCCTCGGTCTCGATGCCCCGACCGGCGGCCGAGCCGTCGTCGGCGGCCGCGCCTACCGCGACCTTGTACGACCGCTACATCAGGTCGGCTCATTACTCGACGCCAACGCTCTGCACCCGGGCCGCAGCGCGTGGCACCACCTGCGATCCGCGGCCCAGGCCAACGGCATCAGAACGCGCCGTGTCGAGGAGGTCCTCCAACTCACCGGCATAGACGCCGTCGCCCGGCGAGCGGTCCGGACCTTCTCGCTCGGCATGAAGCAGCGGCTCGGCATCGCTTTGGCCCTGCTCGGCGACCCACCGGTCCTCGTCTTCGACGAGCCGGCCAACGGGCTCGACCCCGAGGGCATCCACTGGATCCGTCAGCTCTTCACGTCGCTCGCCGCCGAAGGCCGGACTGTCTTCATCTCCAGTCACCTGATGAGCGAGATGGCACTGACCGCCGACCACCTGATCATCATCGGCCAGGGGCGGGTGCTCGCGGACACCCCCATCAACCAGTTCATCGAAGTAGACGCGCACTCCGACGTCCTGGTCCGCTCCCCCCAAGCCGACGTACTCGCCGGCTTGCTTGCCGCCCGCGGAGCGACCGTCACCGCGGCACCCGAGCATGGGTTGGCCGTGGCCGGCATCGACGCCCCCAGCATCGCCAACCTGGCAGCCGAACACTCCATCCCCGTCCACGAACTGACCCCCAGGCACGCAACCCTCGAGCAGGCCTACCTCCGTCTCACCGAGACAAGCCTGGACTACCGCGCCGGCACCGCATGAGCTACAGGAAAGGCGAGCTGATGGCGATTCTCGACACCCCCCGGCCGCCGACACCGCCAGTCACCATCCGCGGGCGGGAGGTTCTCGCCTCGGAGTGGACCAAGATCCGGTCAGTCAAGTCCACATACTGGCTACTCGCCGTCGCAGCCCTCACTGCCCTCGCTGGCAGCGTCATCCTCGCCCTCTCCGAGCGTTCGACCACCAAGCCGCCGCCGCTGGACCCCGTCGCGTCTATCTTCCTGGCCTGGCTGGAGTACCCGATCCTGGCCATAGGCATCCTCGGCGTCCTCAACCTCACCAGCGAGTACACAACCGGCCAGATCCGCACCACCTTCGCCGCCGTGCCGCAGCGGCTCACCGTGCTGGCCGCCAAAGCGGCCGTGACCGGCACGCTCACCCTCGTCTTCGGCGAGGCGCTAGCCTTCGCCGCCTTCCTCGTCAGCCAGGCGACCCCTCGCCGGACACCACGGAACTCCCTCTCTCTCGCACGTAGCCGTGCTCCGCGCGCTGCTCGCCGCCGGCTTCACGGTCTTCGCGATCGACCTGGTTGGGCTTGGTCTCGCAGCGATCATCCGCAGCACCGCCGGCGCCATCGCCGCCCTACCGGCGCTGATCTACCTGCCGCTCGCCGTGCTTACGCTGCCGCACCCCTGGAACGACGAGATCGGCAAGTTCACTCTTCTCACGGCCGCCTACCAACTCGTGTCCGAACACCCCCACGCAGGGCTGCTCTCTCAGCCACTATCGCTAGCCGTCGTGGCCTGCTGGCCGACGATCGCCCTGCTGGTCGGCGCGGTCCTGATCAGACGACGAGACGCCTGATCCCCCGAGAAGCTCCACGACAAGACTCTGACCAACGATTCGTCCAGCGCGACAATTAGGCCCTTGAGGAACATCGGAACGAAAAGTCCCGTTAGCGATTGCCGGCCCGCGGTTGGTGGGCGTTGAGGTGTCAGTCCCACGGCACGACGGCGAGGTGCCGGTAGACGCTGGCGCGGGAGACACCGAGGGCTTTGGCGATCTGGGTCGGGCTTTCAGAAGCAACCCGAGAGATCCCGTCGACCGGATTCCCACTCATCGTCTCACCGGCGCGCCGCTACTTTGCCCGTCGACGTCCATACCGCTGTCCCACCCCACGGGGCGCTGCTTTCTAGTGTACGGGACTCGCGATAACAAACGTGTTATCGTTGGAGTGTGTGGTCGGTTCTCTATTTGCCGCAAGCGATGGAGGAACTGAACGCGCTGGTTCCGCGTGAGAAGGCAGCTTCGATCAATGCAGTCAAGAAGTTGGAAGCTCTCGGGCCTGATCTGTCCTACCCGCACAGCAGTGCCGTCCGCAACGCCGATCGGCTACGCGAGCTGCGTCCACGGGGTGGGCGTAGCGCCTGGCGCTCGCTCTACCGCCAGGTAGGGACGGTGTTCGTGGTGGCCGCCGTTGTTCCGGAGGCTGAGGTCGACCACCGGGCCTTCGCCGCCGGTTGTAAACGGGCCGAGGAGCGACTAGCGATGCTCGAAGAAGAGTGAGGATGAGATGAAGCTTTCAGAACTGATGACAGCCCAGCAGGTTGGCGCCGAGCTGGCTCAGGACGCCGACGTTGCTGCCGAGCTGGAGCGTACGGCTGTGGCATCGCAGCTGGCCGTGTGGCTGGTGCGGTACCGCGCCGAGCACAACCTCAGCCAGTCCGCCCTCGCCGAGTTGGTCGGCATGAAGCAGCCGGCGATCGCACGCCTTGAGGCGGCAGATCACGAGCCGTCGTTGCTGACCCTCGCGCGGCTGTCCCGCGCGTTGAACGTCTCGCTGAGCATCGAGATTGACCCGCAGTCGATGACGCTTCAATCGGCGTGACTGAGTGAGTTACCAGCAGCCGTAGCGCCGCGCCCGCTCGGCGTTGACCGCGCCCCAGGCGAGCTGGCCGAGGAAGCACACGGCCAGAAGCGCGGCGATGACGCTCTCGAATGCGTGGTGCTCGGTGAACGCGAGGGCGGTCAAGCAGAGGGCCACGATCGCGGTGATGATGAGCGGAACGAATGTCAGGCGGGAGTAGCGCCACCAACCGCGCAGTGTGTGGGGAACCGTGGCCATCGTTCAGGACTCAGGCGACGTCCGCGACGTGTTCACCGTCCGGCCGCGCGTCGGCGGCGTCGCTCTGTGAGGAGTGGGCCGCGTTGTCTGGGCCTTCCCGGGCTGGTCTGGCCGGTGTGGACCGGCGCGCGGCTGGCGGCTTGGCGTAGCCCGTTGCGCGGAGCTGGGCCGGCGCCCAGCCGGCCTCTTTACCCGCGTTCCATGCGCTCGCGTAGAGGTCATCGGCCTTGCCTGCCTCAGGAGCCGGATCATCGCCGGCTTGATCCCCGTCGCCAGGAGGACGGCGTGTGTCTAGGCAGCGCGCGGACTGCCGCCGCGGGCAGAATGCGCTCACGCCGCGCCGACGTCGAGGACGTCTCCCGCCTCGTCGGCGAGCACGACGTCCCCGCCGACAGCTGGTCGCACGGCGACGGCGCACCACCCGGACCAGCTCCACCCGCCGGGAGCGCATCCTGTCTGCGGCCGAGCTGCGGGCCCTGCCCAAAGGCAGCGCGCTGCTGCTCGCAACCGGCACCCGCCCGGCCCTGCTCGCCCTGCTGCCCTGGTACGACGGGCCACGCGCCGCCGCCATCGCCAGCGAGGTCTCCGCGAGATCCAGCTTCCCGCCCGGTGAACAGCGACGCGCGATCCGCAACGGTGACCTGGCCCTGACGTCGACGCACCTCGCCGGTCAGATCACCGCCGAAGTCGCACGCCGCCAGCCGGACGGCTCGTGGCTCTGGCTCATCGACCAACCTGACGTTCGGCATGCGGCCTACACTTGGGGCTGCACCGCCCCGCTCACACGCACAGTGGGCCCATGAGCGCCGTGTCCGTCGTGCAGGTCGGCGTCCAAGCCGAGCCCTGCGACCTCGCCTCCTGGACCGCCCTGGCCCGCCAACTGGAATCCGACGGCTTCGCCG
>JAABUP010006374.1_pt1 | contig 16835 bp, 6 predicted proteins | sample 5559201 | NCBI WGS metagenome assembly JAABUP01 (sample SAMN10711887, study PRJNA513373) | rock metagenome | isolation source: Antarctica rocks | place: Antarctica
CCCTGATCTCGGTCTTCGTCGGTCGCGACGGCCGCCCCTGGACCGACCCGGAGATTGCCCGGGCCCACCAGTCGCTGGAGCGGGCCGGGCGGTGGATCGAGCGTGAGGCGGGCCGCCGCGGGGCCCTCGTGAACGTCGACCTGGCCGACACGTTCTTCCAGGTCGAGGACGAGGCGGATGACCCGGTCGAGGTCGCCTACGCCGCCGAAGGGGACGACGTCGGGCCGATGGAGGCCGACGCATCGATCAAGGCGGTCGTCGGGGTGAGCCGGGCGGCGTCCCGCCTCGGGTTCGTCGACGTGGTCGATCTCCTGGCCCGGATCAATCCTCGGGTCGCCGCCGACGCTCGGGTCTGGCTCCTCCACCTCCGGCGGGCTGGCCGGTCGCTGGCAGTCCCGGCCTCGGAATCCGGCGTCTCCGGCGTCGGCCTGGCGGTCTGCCACGCCCGTGAGGCGAGTTTCCCGGAGCCCCTGACCGGCCCCGGCCGGGTCGACCCGACCACCGTGGCCCACGAACTCCTCCACCTCTTTGGGGCCTCGGACAAGTACGGCGTCGCGCTCCGCTCGTTCGCCCCGGGCTCGGTGACCTCGCGCGACGTCATGCGGCTTAACCACGATTCGCTCTCGAGGATGACGATCGACCCCCTGACCGCCTCGGAAATTGGCTGGGATCGCGTCAGCGGGCTCGCTGCGCAAAAAAACCGCCCCTGACCGAAGACGGTCAAGGGCGGTCGGGGCACGTTTCGATGGACAATAGCGATCGGATCAATCAGTTCGTCTCGACCGGCTGGCCGGACTTGGCGAGGGTATTGGCCAGGTTCGCCGCGTCGGAGGCGCGGCGGGCGTCGGCATACTTGGCCAGCGGGGCGGAGTGGGTCCCGTCGCCGTAGACGCCGATGACCGTATGAAGACCATGCATCTCACTCGTCTCGGCCCTCTGGAACAACCCGGACCTGATCAGCGAAGCGAGGTTCAGCTGCCAGAGCTGGGTTTCGGCCAATTTCGTCAGCATGGCGTGCCCCTAAGTCAGGTGTGGAGGGACCTCTCCTTGGCCATTCGAGTGATCGATCCGGACCGATCACTCTCCTACTATTCTAAACGCACGATTCACCTCGAAGGTTCTTCGGCGGCGGATTTCTTGAGATCCGGGCCGCGACCGCGGGGCGGTTCACCCACCTCATTATGCTCGCTATGCCATTGTTCGGGTAGAGGACTCATCCATCAAGGTCGTTCGCATCGTCTCCGAAAGTAAACGTCCGGCCGGCGGATTCGATGGCCGGGATCCAAGGCAATTCCGACAGCGATCGAGCCGACCCAATCCTAGCAATTCGGGGGCCGCGTTCTATCAATAATCTCTTTTATACGATGCGAAGTGCCGGACCGCCCGGTCTGCCCTTGAAATTCGAAAAATTGGGGTAAACCCCGACTCGTCGCTCCGACTTCGAGACTTTTTTGCATCATGAGACGCTGGACCGACGGGTTTTCTTGTTGGCCAATTGTGCTAAGAGGCTGCAAATTTGGGCGGTCCGCAGTCGCGGTTGGTTGTTCGCTGACGGATCCCTTTCGATGGTCTGGTCGAGGTATCAGGATTGATGGAGTGAAACTGTTTCGGAGAATCGCTTTGCTCAGGAGTGCGGCAAAGCCGAGGAAGGGGGGTGTTCTTCCTTCGACTGACCGGTTCCGCGCTCACGCGATGGCCGCGAGGTCGGCCGCCAACGCGAGGGCTCCGTGGACGACGACCACCTCGCCCAGCGCCGCCGGGACGATGTCGTACTCGTGGAGGAATGGGGGGAAGGCCCGCTCCCGGACCGTGGCCCGGATCGGTCCGAGCCAGAGGGCCTCCTCGATCAGCGAGACGCCGCCCCCGAGGATGATCCTCCGGGGTCCGAGCAGGGTGACGACGTGGGCGAGGGCCTGTCCCATCGCCCGGGACGCGCGGGCCAGGAGGGCGGAGGCCCGGGGGTCGCCAGCCCTCGCGGCGGTGGCGACGAGCCGGGCGTCGACCCGAGAGGGGTCGTTGCCGGCGAGTTCCTGGAGCGGGCCGGAGCCGACGTCCTCATCAAGGATCCGCCGGGCGGCCCAACCGACCGACCAGCCCGAGGCCACGTCTTCGAGGCGGCGCGGCCCTTGGTCCTCAACGTCCACCCAGAGGTGGCCGATCTCCGCCGCCCCGAGCCCCGAGCCTCGATAGATCCGGCCGCCCAGGATCAGGCCGCCGCCGATCCCGCTCCCGACGGTGACGTAGAAGACCGGCGAGAGCCCGACGCCGGCCCCGAACCGGGCCTCGCCGAGCCCGGCCGTGTCGGCGTCGTTCTGGACGGCAACCCGGGGGATCCGGAGCGACCCTCGGGCCCAGCCCGCCAGGTCGAACCCGTCCCAGCCCTCGACCTGGTGCGACCGGACGACCGCCCCCCGATCGGCGTCGACCGGCCCGCCGAAGCCGATCCCGACGGCCGACGGCCACGAGTCGCCGAGCCCCTCGGTTTCAAGCAGGCGGGGCAGGGCCTCGGCGATCTGGCGGAGGATTCCCGCCGCGCCTTCGTCGACCCGAATCACGAGTCGGGCGAGGCCGATCAACTGGCCGTCGCCTTGGCCCAGGCCAAGCTGGAGTTTGGTCCCGCCGATCTCGATGCCGAGCAGGAGGGGGCCGGCGGCGGCCATCAACGGGCCGAGGAGGCGGCGGGAAAGGCCTCGCCAAAGCGGCGGAGGAGGTCGTCGATGACCCAGTGGAAGGCGACCTGGTGGAGCGACTCGACGATCCCCATGTCGTCGATCCCCGCGTGCAAGTTGTGATGGCCCAGCGACTTGAGCTTGCCGCCGCCGAATCCGGTGATGCCGACGGTGGTCATCCCGTGGGTGTTGGCCCACTCGACGGCCCGGAGGATGTTCGGGCTGTTGCCCGATCCCGAGATCGCCAGGAGGACGTCGCCGGGCGAGGCCAGGTTCTTGAGCTGCTCGACGAAGATCCGGTCGTAGCCCTCGTCGTTGCCCCAGGCCATGATCCCGGCCGTGTTGTCGGTCAGGCTAAGGACCTTGAGCCGCTTCTGGTCCTCGAAGTCGCGGAGCGTCCCCTTGGCGAGGTCTTCGCAGAGGTGCGACGCATTGGCGCCTGAGCCGCCGTTGCCGATGATGAAGACGAATCGGCCCGCGCGATAGGCGTCCTCGACGACCCGGCTGAGGTTCTCGATCTGCCCGAGGTCGAGGGCCTGGATCTCCCGGCAGACGCGATCCAGATAATCCTTGACTCCCAGCGTCGCTCCCAACATCTCCGTGGCCTCCCGCCTGCTGCGCCTTCGGGACGTCCTCGCCCGTTCCTCTCGGTCGGGATTGTAACCGCCGGATCGGCGTCGAGATAGCCCGACCGGCCGGGTGCCCTCCGGGGAAATCGGGCGACCTCGACGGAACCCGGCGCGAGATCGCACTAACAAGTGATAGGAGCGACCCGCCCGGACCCGACACCGGGCGCGAGCCCTCCTCCCCGACCGAGGTGACCGACGATGCGACTGACCCTCCGGACCCTCATCGCCTGGCTCGACGACACACTGACCCCGACCGAGGTCCGCGAGATCGGCAATCAGGTATCTGAGAGCCCCTTCGCCAAGGAGCTGGTCGAGCGCGTCCAGCGGGTGACCCGCCAGCGGAGGCTGACGGTCCCGGGCCAGACCGGAGCCGACGCGACGGACCCCAACGAGGTGGCGAACTACCTCGACAACGTCCTCCAACCCGAGCAGGTCGCCGAATATGAGAAGCGCTGCCTGACCTCGGACGTCCACCTGGCCGAGGTCGCCAGCATCCATCAGATTCTCAGCCTGATCGGACACAAGGCGAAGGTCCCTCCCGACGCCAAGCTCCGGATGTACCGGCTGGTCAAGGGCCGTGAGGCAACCGGGCGGTCCTCCGAGCGGCCCTCGAAGTCTGGCGCCTCGGGCGCGAAGTCCCCGGTCACCGAGCCGATCACCGCGTGGTCGGGCTCGATCGCGCGGCGTCGCCCGCTCCTGGAACGGGTCGGGCCGCCGCTCCTGGTCCTGGGGCTGATCGGGCTCCTGGGCCTGACCGCCTCCTTCAGCCTGAGCACCGAGCTGAAGCGGCCGCCGATCGCTCTCGGGCCCATCGACCCCGCCGCGAAGCCGGTCGAGCCAACACCTCCCGGGCCCGGACCGGCCAAGGGGCCGGAGCCCGCGCCGCCGAGGCCCTTGCCGGCCGCCCCCAAGCCCGAGCTGGCCCCCGCACCCACCCCCGAGGCGATGCCCGACGAGGCCCGGCCCGGTGAGGCCGGGTCGTTCGAGGCGATCCAGGGAGTCGTCCTCCGCCCCTCGGCCGACGGCGCCGGCTGGGATCGGGTCGAGGCCAGGGCTCCGCTCAAGGAGCGGTCCCGGCTGCTCAACCTGGCCCCGTTCCGGAATACCCTGAAGCTGGGGAGGTCCGAGGTCGACCTGGTCGACTCCACCGATGTCGTCCTGGACGAGGCCGACCGGGGCCAGCCTCCCCGGATCGAGCTGAGGCGCGGGCAGGTCGTGCTCCGGGGGTCGGCGACCCCGTCGCCATTCACCGTCCGGTTCGAAGGGCAGGTCCTGGCGATCACGCCACCGGTCGGGGTGAATGTCGGCCTGGAGCGGATCCCGACCCTGGTCCCGGGCCAGCCCGAGCCCGCCCCGGCCCGGCTCCGGATCTTTGTGCCCGAGGGCCACGCGGTCCTCAAGGTGGGCGAGTCGGAGGAGTCGCTCAACGGGCCCGCCGAGGTCTCCCTCCAGGCCTCGGGCCAGTTCGCCGAGAAGGGCCGGCAGCCGACCCCCGCGTGGGTTGCCGAGGCGGCCCCTTCGACCTTCGTCAAGGAGATCGGCGACCAGTTCGTCGCCCTGCTCCGCCCCGGCCGGCCGATCCTCTCGGACCTCGTCGAGGCGATGGACGACCCGCAGAAGGACGTCAAGCGGATGGCCGTCTACGCTCTCGGGTCGATCGGGGCGATGGAGATGGTCGTCACGGTCCTGGACCGCAAGGAGGACCCCTCGATTCACCGGGCGGTGGTCGACGTTCTCCGGACCGGACTGGCTTCCGGCGGCGACCCGGCCCGGGCGGTCCGCGAGGCCCTGGTCCGCCAGTACGACCAGCCCTGGGCCGGTCTCACCGAACGCCTGATCGTCGGCCACCGGCCCGAGGACGCCAAGGACGAGCCGACCATGACCAAACTTGTCGACTATCTGTCGGGCGCCCCGAGCCGGGGGACCCGCGAGCTGGCCCTCGACAACCTCCGGGCTCTGACCGGCCGTGATAGCCTCGAATACGACCCCGACAATCCTGAAGGCAAGGGTCTCCGTGCCTGGCAGGATCTCGTCCGCGTCAAGAAAGAGCCCGGCAAGGAGGCTCGACCGACCGCCAACGCCCCCCGGTGATCCCCGGGCCGCCCGACCCAATTCCGCCCGGCCAACGGTTGACAAACGAGTCTTGATGTTCGATTCGGGAAGTTGTGCGAGATCAGACGGCCCTTCAGACCTTGATCTCTGATCCGGATGACCGGTTTAGCCATCATCCCACGTTCATCAGCCATGCGCCGGGCAATGATCCCCGAAGCCGGAGCCCGCCCTTGAATGAGTCCTACCGTGAATACCGGGCCATCGCCGAGCATGCGGCCCGGGAGGCGGGCGCCCTGCTGCTCGACTCTTACGGCAAGGTCGCTGTCCGCGAGAAGCGGCCCGGCGACCTGGTGACCGAGGCCGACTCGGCCAGCCAGCGGCGGATCGCCGCGATCCTGGCCGGGTCGTTCCCAGGACACACCCTCCTGGCCGAGGAGGACGGCGCCGAGCCCGACCCCGCCAACCCCTGGCGGTGGATCGTCGACCCGCTCGACGGCACGACCAACTTTGCTCACGGCTTCCCGTTCTGGTGCGTCTCGATCGCGTTGGAGCATGCCGGCGAGCTGGTCGTCGGGGTGATCCACAACCCCCTGACCGGTCAGACCTTCGGAGGCTCGAAGGGGGAGGGGGCCGACCTCGATGGCCGCCCCCTGGGCGTCTCGTCGGCCGCGAGGCTCCGCGACTCCCTGATCGCGACCGGGTGGCCCACACCCTTCGAGCCCGACTCCGAGCGGACGCTCGCCCAGGCCGGTCGGATGTCCACCGGGACCCACTCGATCCGGCGGACCGGCTCCTCGGCGCTGAACCTGGCCTACGTCGCTTCGGGGGTCTTCGACGTCTTCTATTCCACGGCCGTCCACCCCTGGGACGTGGCCGCCGGCGTGGTCCTGATCCGCGAGGCGGGCGGGACCGTCACCTCGATCGCCGGCGGCCCTTACGACATGTATCGCCGCGAACTCCTGGCGACCAATGGGAAGGTCCACGGGGAGACGGTCGAGGCCCTCCGATCGGCCTGGTCGGGCGGAGACTGAGATTCTGGGGACATTCCAAGGTTCTCGGCCCTGCGTAGGGACAAATGAGCGTCGTATTCACCTCTCAATGACCCTGAGGCCGAGGCCCTGATCGTTGGCGAGAGTCCTGACGGCGTGTTAAGATAGGATGGCTGACGGACCCGCTTCGAGGCCCGTCCGATCGGGCCCGGTACCCAGGTCCAGAGTGTTGCGGAACTTCTTGAACCTCTGGGCGATCGAATGGCTGTGGTCGGTCCTCGCCGGCCTGGCGTCCGGCGCTCCTCCCGACGGCCCCGGACCGACGCCAGCCCAGGCGGAGGTGGTCCCTCGCCGAGAAGATCCTCCTATCCTGATCTTCCTGAATGCCCCGGGCGACCGCGAGGCGTTCTGGAAGATGCTCGGCCGGCCCGACTTCGTCGTCCTCAACGGCGAGCGCTACCGAAAGCTCCGCCAGGGGACCGAGCCCTCGAAGGCGGTTGGGGCCGTTCCGATCGACTCGATCACGGCGACCGGGGACGTCGCCGGGGACTGGGCCCAGCTTTCGGTGGAGATCCGGGCGACCCTCCCGGGGGAGGGCACGACCTGGGTCTCGATCGGGCTCGACGGCCTTACGCTCGCCGAGGTCCGCGAAGGGCCCCGGACCCTGCCGACCCGGGTGGCCGAGGGCCGTTCCTGGGAGGTCGAGCTGACCGGGCGGGGGGAGCACGCGATTGCCATCTCGCTCCTGGCCCCGGTCCGGTCGACCGCCGAGGGGAAGCGGCTCGACCTCCCGATCCCGCTGGCGGCTTCAACCAGTGTCGAGCTGGCCGTCCCGGACAAGGTCGAGGACGCCAGCACCGGCCTGAACGAGCCGGTGGCCGTCCTGCCCGCCCGGGGGGGTCCGGGGGCCCGACTGGTTGCCCGCCTGAGCCCCCGGCCCCGGGTCGAGCTGGCCTGGCGCGACCGGACCGACCCGGCGGTCAAGCTCCCCGCGCTGCTCTCGGCCCAGGGAGAGATCGCCCTGGAAGTCGAACGGGGCCTGATCCGGTCTCGGAGTTTCTGGGTCGTCAACGCGATCCGGGGGTCGGCCGGCCAGATCGCGGTCCGGCTCGAACCGGGCGAGGAGGCCCTGGACGTCGAGGTCGACAAGCGGCCCGCACAATTCGAGACCCGGCGCGATGGCGACCGGTCGATCCTGGTCGTCCCCCTGGCCGACCCGCTCCGGGTCGGCTCGCCCCGTGACCTGGTCATCAACACCCGGCGACCGGTCGCCTCGGCCGGGGCCGCCCGGGTGGCGATCGGGGGCTATGTTTTCGAGCAGGCCCGGGTCCAGACCGGGTTCCTGGCGATCGCCCCGATCGGGCCTATCTTCCTCAACCCGACGCCCGGCCGGGGCCTCCGGCGGATCGACCCGAGAACCGAGCTGCCCGAGAACTTCCCGGCCCGTCGCGAGGTCGCCCTGGCCTTCGAGTTCAACGATCAGCCCTTCGAGCTCGGCCTGGGCATCGAGCCCGCCCCGCCCCGGCTCCTGGTCGAGAACCGGACCACGATCACGGTGGATCCCCGGTCGGCCCGAATCGACGCCCGGCTGAACTGCCGGGCGTCGCAGGGCCGGACCTTCGAGCTGGCCGTCCTCGTGCCCGAGGGGCTCGAATTCGAAGGGGCCGGCCCGCCCGAGGTCGTCGCGTCCGCACAGGCCGTCCCCCTGAACCCCAAGGAGCCCGGCGACGACGGCCCCGGGATCCCGAGAGCTCTGACGATCACCCTGACGCCCCAGGCCCGCGAGTCGGCCGAATTCACGGTCCAGCTCAAGGGGCGTCACGCCATCGACGCCTCCCGGCCCGTCTCGGTCCCGCTGTTTCAGCCGATGGCCGGGCCGACCACTGGCGAGCGGTTCGCGGTGGTCACCGACCGGAACGTCTCGGCCGAGCCGGTCGAGGGGCCCTCGCCGTTCCGGGTCGAGTGGGACGCCCCGCCGCCGGACTGGGCCTGGCCCACCCGGCGTCCCGGCCCCGAACTGGGGCTGCTCTGGCTCAGGACCGACGCCAGGCCCGAGGCGCTCCCGCTCCGCGTGACGGTCCGCCCCCGGTCGATCCGGCACGAGTCGACGCTCGTCGCCACGCTCGACCGGAAGGGGGCCGAGGTGGTCGACGAGGTGTCCGGCGAAGTCGCCTTCGGGGCCGCGTCCCGGCTCGACCTGGCGATCCCACCAGAGGTTCCCGCGCGATGGGAAGTCGAGGGGGTCGACCTCGCCGGCCGCGAGCCGATCGGCCAGGATCCCGACGGGACCCGGCGGTATCGCCTCCGGTTCGCTCGCGACTATGCCGAGTCGTTCCGGCTCCGGATCCGCTACCGCCTGGCTTACCCCGAGCCGCTCGGGCCGGGCCACGACGTCCGGCTCCGGCTGGCCCCGGCGCGGGTCATGGAGGGGTCGTCGATCGGCCAGCACCTCCGGGTGGCCGCCGAGCCGGGGATCGAGCTCTCGGCCGAGGCCAGGGGCTGGACCCCGGCCCTCGGACCCGACACGACCACCGCCACCGACACGGCCCCGCCGGTCCGGATCGCGCTGAGCCGGCCCGACGACCGGCCGGGTCCGGTGGCGATCCTGGCCCGGCTCGGCCCCCGACTGGCCCTCCCCGGCCTGGTCGCCTCCCGGCTCTGGATCCGGACGGTCCAGCGGCCCGAGAATGACCTGGCGACCTCGGCGACGTTCTGGGTTGAGTCCCGCGAAGGGCCGATGACGCTCGGGCTCCCCCCCGGCTCCCGGCTGATCCGGAGCCGGGTCGGCGGCCGAGAGGTGTCCGAGGGGGAGGTCGAGGCGGTCGCCGCCGACGAATACCGGATCCGATTCCCGGCGACGACGCCGACCGGCCCGGTCCTCGTTGGGGTCGACTACGAGGTCCCGGCCGCCTCGGCCTCCGGCGGCTGGGAGCCCCCGAGGCTGCTCGGGGGCGGGGTGGTCCAGCAATCGGCCTGGGAGGTCCGGGTTCCCGGGACCCGCGCTGGAATCGGGACTCCGCCCGGCTGGACCGACGAGAACGAGTGGTACTGGGAGGGCCTGCTCTGGCGGCGTCGGCCGTGGAAAGGCCCGGCGGAGCTGGCCCACTGGCTCAACGGCGGGAACCTCCGGTCCCGGGTCACCGAGGTGCTGGACCTCGGCGACCAGTCGGGCCGGCACAGCTACCTGTTCGGCCGGCCGGGGCCGCCGACGGCCCTCCGGTTCTCGGTCTTCTCGCGGTTCACGCTGGTCCTGCTCTGCTCCGGGCCGCTCCTGCTGGTCGGGCTCCTGATCCTGGCCCGTCGGCCACCCCCCCGCGCGGTGGGCGTCGTCCTGCTGACCCTGGCCTTTGGCGTGGCGGCGTTGGCCGACCCGAGCGCGACGATCCCGGTCCTCCAGACGGCGGCGCCGGGGGCGATCCTTTTGCTAGGAGCCCTCCTGATGAACTGGGTTCTGGAGCGCCGGGGGCAGGACCGGTCGACCGGCGGGCCCGCCCCGATCGTCGGGCCGCCCGCGCCGGGGGTCTCGATCGCGGCGGCGCCCGGGGTCGGCTCGGACGACTCGACGGCGATTCGCCCCAGGCCCGCGGCCGGCTCCGCCCTCTCGACGGCCGACCACGTCGTCCTGACCCGATCGCCCGAGCGTGCGGCGGATGGGTCCTCCACGACGGAACTGGGCCTCCGATGACACGTCCCGCCCGCCCGAATCGACCGGGCCGACTCCGCCGTTGGGCCCGCGGGATCGCCCTCCTGGCGGCGGTCGCCATCCCGGGTGCCGGCCCGCCGGAGGTGGTCCGGGTCCGGATCCCGGCCGCGAAGGTTTCGGCCTGGTTCCCGGCGGGGTCCGAGCTTCAGGTCCTCGCGCCCGCCGAATTCGAGGGACTGGTCCGGTCGGCCGGGTTCCGTGACGAGAGGCCCCGGGGGCCTCGGATCCTGAAGGCCGGGCACTCGGCCCGATGGGAGTCGGGGGTTCTGATCGGCCGATCGGAGCTGGAGGTCGAGCCCCCCGGCGGTCCGGACGCGGCCCTCCTGGTCCTGGATCCCTGGTCGCCGGCCCTGTCGCCCGGCGGGCTCGGGGCCGACCTGGCCCGGGCGACCGGGGACGGGCGGCTCGCCCTGAAGCTTCCGGCGGGCCGGGCGAGGACCGTGACCCTGGACTGGCAGCTCCGGGCGCGGTCGGGATCGGGCGGCCGGTCGTTCGCCCTGGACCTGCCCGGTTCCGAGCCGTCGGGCCTGACGCTCGACCTCCCCTCCGACCTCGCGCCCGAGCCGGGTCCCGGCCCGACGATCGGGCCCGGGCCCGACCCCCAGCCCGGTCGGTCGACCTGGCGGCTCCCGGCGGCCCGGGGGCGGGTCGCCCTTCGGCTCCGGGACCGGACCGAGGGAGACCCGGCCGGTTCGCCCCAGATCTGGCTCGAAGGGCCGACCCGGATCGACCTCGGGCCCTCGCCGGCCAACTGGAAAGCCGAGTGGACGCTGGACGAGTCGCCGGGCGCCCCCCGTCAACTCACGGTCGAGCTCGACCCCGGCCTGGACCTGGTCGACGTCTCGGGGCCGAGGGTCGCCTCGTTCCGGTCCGAGCCGGGCGAGTCAGCGTCTCGGGTGTCGATCCGGCTCGGGGGCGAGGCCCGAGGCCCTTCGCCGCTGACGATCCGGGCGATCTGCCACGTCCCCGCCGAGGGCTCCTGGCCGATCCCCTGGGCCCGGCCGGTCGACGCGGCCTGGACCGGGGGCCAGATGACGGTCCGGCTCGACGGGACCCGGTTCCTCCAGTCCTGCGCTGAGGGGACCGGCCGTCGGGTCGCCCCGAGATCCGGCGAGTCCCCCGGGCTCCCCTCACTCGTCTTCGAGCCGGCCGGGGGCCCGGGCCCGGTGGCCACCCTGAGCTTCCGGCGGCCGAGGGCGGATGCGACGGTCGGGGTCCGCGGCCACCTCCGGATCGACGACGACGTGCCCCGGATCGAGGTCGCCCTGACCTGGTCGGTCGAGAAGGGTCGGCTCCTGGCTTATGCCGCCGACCTCCCGGCCGGCTGGACGCCCGACCGCGTCACCTCGGGCTCGGGGGAGTCCGTCGCCTGGCACGCCGACGAGCTGGCCAAGGGCGGCTCCCGGGTCCAGTTCAACCCCCCGGCTCCCGAGGGCGAGGCCCGGCCGGTCACGCTGACCTTGGCGGCCTCGGCGCGCGGGGCGGGCGTGGCCGGGGTGCTCGACCTTCCCCGGGTCCGGCCGTCCCCCGGAGGCGCCCGGGTCGTCGACGAGGTCTGGGTCGCCACCGTCGATCCGGGCGTGGGCTTTCGGCCGATCCTGGGGCGGGGGCTGGCCTGGATCGACCCGCCGGACCCCGCCCGGGACGCCGGGCCGTCGCCCTGGTCGGGCCAGGATCTCGCCGGCTCCCTGGCCTGGCGGTGGCTGGTCGACGACGCCGAGGCCCGGGCCGATCGGGTCCCGATCCGCGAGGTCCCCCGGGCCGATGTCCGGCTCGACGCCTCGGTTGATCGGGGTCGGCTGGGGCTCGACTGGACGCTCGCCGTCGACTCCCCGTCGGGCCGGCCGACCTCGATCCCGATCCACCTGGACGAACCGCTCGACGCCCCGATCCGGTGGCGGTCCGAAGGGCCCGGGGGGCCGGTCGTCGAGGCCCGGCCACTCGACGAGGCGCGTCGGACCGCGCTGGGACTCCCCACGGGCGGCTCGGCCTTCGAGCTGGAGCTGTCGGGCCCGATCCGGGGACGGGTCCGGCTCCGGGCCCACGCCGATCGGCCCTGGTCGGGTTCGGGCCGGATCCCGCTCCTGACCCTCCCCGGGACGTTCCGGCTCGGCGGACTGGTCGCGGTCCGGGTGGAGGACACCGCGCGGCTCCGGGTCGAGCCGACCGGCCTGACGCCGCTCGACTTCGCCGACTCGGGCCGCGGAGCCCCGGCCGAGGGGGCCCGGGGTCGGGTCGCGATGTTCGGCTATCGAGGGGCCGGCGGCCGGCTGAAGATCGAGACGGAGCCCGGCGGGTTGGAGCCGACCGGCGGGGTGATCCGCGAGGCTGACCTGATGACCCAGGTCCACCCGGGCGACGGACTCCGCCACCGGCTGACCCTCCGGGTGGCGGCCGACACCGCCCGCGACCTCGTCCTGACGATGCCGGCGGGCTCCGCGCTTGACCGGCTCCGCCGCGACGGCCAGGCGGCCCCGGCCAAGCCCGAGGGCCGGTCGTTCCGGGTCGCGATCCCCGGACCCGCCGCCGGTCGGGCCTCGACGACCTTGACCCTCGACTACCGGACCGAGCCGGCCTCGACCGGCCGGCTCGACCCCTCGGCCCTGCTCCCGGCGTCTTCGCTCCCCTGCCTCGGGTTCGCCTGGGAGATCGTCGCCCCCGAGCCCTGGGCGCTCGGCGAGGTGGCGGGGGGCCTGGCGAGATCGGATCCCCGCCCTGCCTGGAGCTGGGCCTCGGCCCTCCTCGGATTCGGACCCACCACCCCGGCTTTCCCCGGACGGCGGAGCACCCGGGACGATCGCGCCGCGGTCCTCGGCGACCTCGACCGGATCCTCGCCGAGCGGCCCCGGGACGAGTCGAGCCTCGGCGACTGGCTGGTGACGCTCGACTCGGGCCGATGGCCGATCGTGGTCGACCGCCTGGGCCTGCTGGCGGCCGGCTGGGGACCGGCCTCGCGGGTCGGCCCCGGGCCCGGGGCCACCGGCTCGGTCGGCTCGATCGAAGACGCCCTCCAGACGATGGGGCTTGCGGCCGTCCCGCTCGACGGGGTGGTCCTGATCACCAGCCGAGGCGAGTCGCCCGACGCGGGCCGCGTCCCGATCGGGGCGTGGTCGGCCGCGGTCCGCCCGGCGCCTGGGAACGGCGGCGACGAGGCCGACCGGTTCCAGTCCGCCTCGCGATGGCGGGGCGAACCGACACCCCTCATTCCCTCGGCCGGCGAGTCACCCGAGCGGAGCCCGGGTCCGGTCGGCTGGCGGTCCTGGCGGCTCGTCGAGGCGGGATGGCCCGAGCCTGGGGCCTCGGCCACCCTGGTCGACGTTCGGGCGGAGTCGACCCGGGGATGGTTAGTCGCGTCGATCCTCCTGGCGCTGGGGGTCTGGGTCCGGGCCCGCCCCGCCCGGACCCGCGCGATCGGGATCGGTCTGGCCCTGGCCGGGGTGACCCTGACGATCGCCCGGACCTGGCCGGATCCCCCGGCCGCCGCGTCGGGCGCCCTGCGGGGGCTCCTGGGCGTCCTCGCCTTCTGGCTCGGCCGGTCGTTCCGGCCCGGACTCTCGGGGAGCGGCCCCCGACCGGCCGAGCCCCCGACGATCCGTCGGTCCGCGAACCCCGCCGTGGCCGCGACCGCCCTGGTCACGCTCCTCTCGATCGGCCTGGCCTCGATCACCTCGAAGGCCGGCCCGGACGCCGGTTCGCCGATCCTGGCCCTGCTCCCGTTCGACGGGCCGCCCGACCCGAAGGGGGTCCCCGACCGGGTCGTGATGCTCCTCGAAGACGCCGAGCGGCTCCGGGGTCTGGCCCGCCCGGACCGGACCCCGGTGGCCGCCCGGGCCGCGCTGGTCGCCGCCGAGCATCGGGTCTCCCGCGAGGAGGCGGGCTTCGCCGTCGTGGAGAGCCGGTACGAGGTCGAGGTCGCGGGGGAGGGGCCTTGCTCCTGGGCCCTGCCAATCGGCGCGGCCCGCGACCTTTCGGCGACGGTCGACGGCCGGCCGGTCCCGGTGGCAATCGCCGCGGACGGGGCCGTTGGATCGGTCGCGATGGCGGGGCCAGGCGTCCACTCGCTCCGGGTCCGGCGGTCGGTCCCGCTGGGGGCGGTCGGGCCGGTCGGGGAGCGGTTCCGGCTCCCGATCAACCGGGCGGCCTTCGCCCGGATCGAAGTGGCCCGGGACGCCCGGGGTCACTGGGTCGACGTCCCCGAGGCGGCGGGGCGGTCCGAGGTCGGCCCGGGCGGGATCGCCGGGATACTCGGGCCGGTCGAGGCGCTGGAGGTCCGCTGGTTCGCGACCGACCGTCCCCCGGCGGGGGGCCCTCGGGGCCCGGTCGAGGCCCGAATGCTCTGGGACGCCCGGCCGGTCGGCGACCTCCTCCGGGTCCGGCTGACGCACGCCGACCCCGAGGGGGCCTCGACGATCCGGCTGGCCCTGGAGCCGGGCCTCCTGGTCCGGGGGTTCACGATCCCGGACGTGGTGGGGACCCGTCGCGAGGGGACAGCGGATCGCCCCGAGTGGGTGGCCCATGTCGACCCGCCCTGGCCGAGGGACCTCCCGATCGAGATCGTCTTCTGGCGGCCCCACGCCCCGGGGCCCAGCGACCGGCGGATCCCCCGGGTCGCGACGCCCGACGCCTCGCGGTTCACCGGGATGGTCGGCTTCCGGCGGCCAGGCGACTGGTCGGGGCGTCTGGAGGGGAGCGGCGGGTCCGAGCCCCTGCCCGATTCGAGCTTCGCGCGGTCGTGGGGGGCGCTGCCGGAGGACGGGATGACCCTGGCCGGCTCGGTCCGGTTCGGCCAGGCCCCCGACCTGAGCGTGGCGATCGGCCCCGTCTCGCCCCGGCGGGTCGTCCGGCCCCGGGTGACGGTCGACGTCGAGCCGGGCCGGCTCAATGCCTCGATCGAGGCCACCCTGTCCGACCGTCAGGGGCGGTCCTTCGAGGTCGAGATGGGGATCCCGGCCGACTTCCGGGTCGTCCGGGTCGAGGCGGCCGGGATGGCCGACTGGCAGAGGGCGGCCCGCGACCGGCTCCGGATCCAGTTCGACGGGTCGGAGGTCCCCGATCGGTCGATCCGGGTCCAGGGCTACCTGCCGGCCCCGGCCGAGCAGGTCATGGTCGAGGCCCGAAACTACCGGGCCCAGGTTCCCTGGCCGCGCTGGTTCGATGCCGCGGTCGAGCCCGGGACCCTGGACGTCCCGGCCTCGGTCCGGTTCGCGGCGGACCCCGCCGAGGGCGTCACGCCCCTCGGCGCCGGGGCCCGCGGGGGCCCCGGGACGGCGTCCCGGTCGTCCTATCGGGTCGACAAGCCGGGCGGGATCGGGCCGGTCCAGTGGTCCTCGCCGAGGTCGCGAGTAGGCGTCTCGGTCCGGAGCGACCTGACGATCGACCCGGGCCACGTCACCTGGACGGCCGTCATCGACTGCGACGTGACCGGTGGCCCGGCCGAGTCGCTCCAGTGGAATCTCCCGACGGAGTGGGCCGCCGGGGCCGAGCTGGAGGTCGCCGGCCAGCCGAGGCGTCCGGAGGCAACCATTCGGGGGGCGGTCACGACGTGGAAGGTTTCGCCCGAACCGCCGATCTGGGGCCGGTCGAGGCTGGTGATCCGCTCCCGAGTCACGCTCCGGCCGGGGGTCGCTTTCGCCTTCCCAGAGGTCGCCCCGCTGGGACCGCCCGGCCGGGGATCGGTGGGCCGCTACGACCTGGCGATCGCCAACGTGTCCGGCCGAGCGATCGAGGTGGCCGGGTCGCCGGGGCTCCAGGCGATCGACGCCGCGAGATATCGCTCGGACGAATCGCCCGCGCCGCCGGGCTCGATCGACCGGGCCTATCGCGTGACCGGCGACCGCTGGACGCTCCAGGTCAAGGTCGGCGGCGGGGGAACCGGAGGCGGCCCCGGTCGCGAGGCGGCCCGGGTCGTCGGGGCGTTGCTCCGCGGCTCGATCGGCCCCGGCGGCGAGGTCACCGGGTTGGCCAGTTACGACCTGGAGCCCCGGCCCGGCCCGTTCCTTTCCCTCCGGCTCCCCGAGAGGGCTGAGGTCCCCTGGGCCTCGGTCGACGGCGCGGTCGCGCCGGCGATCCGGGACGGGCCCGGCCGGTGGCTGGTCGCGCTCGGCGATCGGGACGCCCGGCGGGTCGACGTCTGCTGGCGGGCCCCGGCGGGCCCGGCCGCCACCGCCGGATCCCCCCGTCCGGTCGCGATCCCCTCGACCGACCCGGCCGAGGTCCCGACCCTGATCCGCCTCTTCGCCCCCCGATCGATCGTCGTGGCGAGCCCGGCCGGTGGCCCCGAGGCGATCTCTCCCCGGGAGTGGGCGATCGAGGACGCCGAGCGACGCTCGCTCCGGGTCGTCGCCACCCTGTCTGATTTCGACCGGAGTTCGCCGGATCGGCGGGCCGAGATCGTCCGGGACCTCGTCGATTTCGAGCTGGGGGAGCGGGCCCTCCGGAGGGCATCGGAGTCGTCGACGGCCCTCTCGGAATCGGACGAAGGGCGGATCCGATCGGCCCGCCAGGCGATTGCGGACGCGAGCCAGGTCGCCGGGCTGGAGGACCTGGTCCAGGACGCCCGGGGTCGCGTCGGCCTGGGCCCGCCACCCGCCGACCCGGACGCCGAGGGACGCGACGACCCCGACGAACCGACCCGGATCCGCCGGATCGGCCGGGCCTACCCGTTCCGGAGCGAAGGTCGGGGACCGGGGCGGGCGGCCCCGATCACCTGGGGACCGAGGCCGGTCGCCCCCTGGTGGGGGGACCGGCAAGCCTGGCTGATTGCCTCGATCGGCCTGGCGGTCGCGCTGGGCTC
>JAABUP010006375.1_pt1 | contig 16833 bp, 15 predicted proteins | sample 5559201 | NCBI WGS metagenome assembly JAABUP01 (sample SAMN10711887, study PRJNA513373) | rock metagenome | isolation source: Antarctica rocks | place: Antarctica
CTTTCCCCTTCTCCACACTCACATACCCAACCACCTCTTCGTCAAATCAGTGCCGTGCCACTCCACTCACCACAACTAACCTCCACCGCCGTCCCCTTCGCCGTCCCAATACTGCTCGGAACACCCTTAAAAAGCGCCGCCGCCGCACCATCATCTCTGCAAAGATCAAAGTTCACAGCCGCACCAAATTGATTCGTAGTTCCCGGCGCCCCCGTCAAAGCGGTCTGGTTGCACAACGGATTTCCAGCGATAGGGCATAGGTTGTTGATCTTGACCACGATGGTGTTGCTCACGGCCAACGGCGCGTCCCCGCTGTAAGGATCCGTTTGGGCAGTGAGCTTGTAGCATGTGCTGCAGGCAGGGCCTTTGCCGGCGCCGGGCCCGACGCCGAAGAGGTTTTGGGACGCGGCGGCGTTGAAGCCTGGGTTGCTGTAGAAGGCGCAGGCTGTGGTGTCGGTGTTGCAGTTGGGGGAGCCGAAGGTGTCGCCTTCGCCGTAGCTGGGGGGGGGAATTTTGTTAGTTGGGGTTGAGTGTCGGATGGAGGGAGTGGAGGGATTGGAGGATGGAGCGTACGAGGTGAAGGTTGCGATCATGCCGCTTCCGCTGGTGGCTGGGGAGGTGGCAGAGCTGACTGGCACGGCAGCAACAGCGGTGGCTGACTTGACTACGACTGGAGCGGCGGCGGATGAAGAAGCTGGGGAAGAGGGTAAGCTTGATGATTCGCCCGCTGGTGGCGCCTTGCCTCCTCCATTTCCTGAGCCCGACCCAGTGCCAGCAACTGGTGCTGCGCTCGACACAGCTGAGGATACGGTGCCTGCTTCTGCCAGAGAAGAGGTGACAAGAGTGGCTCCGGTGGCTGTTGGCTCCATGGGGAGTGGGAGTGCGGCCGAGGAGGAGTTGGAGGCCGCGGTGGCTTCTGCCCCAAGGGAAACAAGCGAGGAGCAGGGTTTATGGGCGTGTTCTTCCCACTTACCCTTGTGGTGGTGGTAGGGTGTTGCGAGGGCTAGGCTCGAGCAGGCGAGGAGAATGAGTGTGTAATGCATTTTGAGGTTTCTTTTGTGGGAAAGTTTCTGGTGAATGGTGGAATGAATGGAAGGACCGTTGCTGGCAACGTCGAGATGTATAATGGCTTTTGAAAAGAATGTGAGGGCAGTGCAATGGCTGTAAAGAGCGTGAGGAAATATAGAGAACGTCTTGAAGAGGAAAGAGAAAAGAACGGGCTGGGCTGGATGTTCATATCCACATATTTTTTGTACCAGGAATGCGTTTCATCCTTCCTCATCTACCCTCCACATTGCCTACCTCGTTTGGGTACTGCTACAAAGGATCTCAAGGCCAGACCTGTGCGATCGACATCATTACTCAATAAGTCTCGGGGGAGTCCTGGATGGGATACATATTGCCTATCCAACATGTCACTGTTTCATCCTATCGGACCGCTGCGGGGCTGCCAGTGATGGAAATTGGCTCGGTTAGAGGACGAGGTAAGGTAGTCAGGTATATGCTTTTGCGTAGTGGGGGGTACCAACAAACGCTGGTCAAGATCCCAGCCTTCCCAGGGTCTGCATGGCGAACATGGATTGTCAGATTCACCTTGCTCTCGTGCATGGTGCCACATTTTTTAGCGTGCTTTTCCCGCTCGAGGCCGTGTCTCGATCAAAAAAATCACTGGTGCCCGCAGTACCGATAATGAGCCTAGAGGGGTTTCTTAGTACTGGGAGTCTTTGGACTGAGAAGGACCTTAGCAGTGGAGGCTCGAGCTCTGCACAAGGCCGTATCTTATCAATTTACAGTCCGCGAATCTCCCCTTGGACGTGGAGTGATATGCCTGCCAAATCCGTGTCGTCTCGTCATTTCTTAATGCTCCGTTACCCCTGAATCCGGTCGTCGACGTTGAGGTGGGAAGGAGCTGCGGGAGAGCAACGCTAACGGGAAGACCATGCATGAAGCCGCGCGCTACCCCTGGGTAATGGTTGGCTACGAGGGTGTCTTTTATTTCCAAGGGGCCACTACTGCACCTAGTATTTAGTATATCCGGGGATCTCCGCTCCCTAGTATTATTCGGTAGTAGTAGTAAATAGAGACGCGAGGAGTAGATAAATAAAATATTAAGGTTAAATTAAACCGTCGCGTTCCTACTTTTTTATATACTTTATCGTCGCTAGCTCTACCCCTCCCTCCCTATATACTAACGTCGCTATTACCTCCGCCCTTAATAGTAATCTTAACCTTAATAGTAATCCCGCCCTTAGTAGAAATTAAAGAGGAGGATTATATATAAAAGTAAAATATTTATAAGGATCTCCTAGTAAAGCCGGAGTAAACGGAGGTAAAAAATTATAAATAACCTCCGTTAGTTTAAGACTACGCCGATTAACTATACTAGTATAAAGATACCGCCGGCGAGGAGTACTAAGATATTAAAGACGAAAACGAGGTAATTTAATAAGATACTAAAAACGACGACGAGGTAATTTTATAAAAAGATAAAAAATAGGGACTATAAAAGGGTAAAATAATAATAAAGTAAATAAAACGGGCGTTAGGCCTAGTTTTAGCGATAATTATATAAAAATAATAACGATAAATAATAATAATAATATAAATTTTATTTTACTTCCGTATTAACTTTTATTTATAACGGAGTTTTTACCCCATAAATAATATACCCTATAGTATTATAGCGGAGTTTTTACTATAGCGATAGTATACCCTTATAACGTTATAGCGGAGCTTTTACCCTATAGCGATAATATACCTTTATATTATTATAGCGGAGCTTTTACCCTATAGCGATAGTATACCCCTATAGCGATATATAAACCTTAGAGCGACGTGTATAGTCTATAGTAACCGGTCTCCGGCTATTACTATAGGCGTCATATATTAATTTCGGGAGAAAATTAGCTTGGGGGCATATAGGAAGCTATTGCATACTAAAGACTAGCGGCCCCTTGGAAATAAAAACAGCCGCTACGAGTACCAGGCTAGGAAAAGTCTTTCCGTTTCATGGAAGATGAAAGGACTGAGCATTGAACAGGCCTCGCGATCTGGATCTGGAAGCTCGCCGGGGGCCGGATCTCGGATGGATACAGCAAAACACTGGATTGGATGAAGATTCTGCATACGGTACATAGGCGCCTACCCTGCACGTCATGAAGAGCCCCGGAGTGGTGATGGTATCTGTCCACAGAGTCTCCAAAGTACGTAAACGAGCCACGTGGAAAGTAGCTGGCGCTCGTAGCTCGTATTATGGAACATGATTCTAAATACGGAGTAGCTATTGATCCATCATGTCATACTGAGCTGGGCAAAGCCGGGTCTTGCATCGTAGAAGAATTCACCTAACAACCTTGCGTACCCAACAACCGTCGAGCTCCCTTGTATCTCAGCAGCTACATGAGATGATAAGATGTATCTCAGACTAAAGTCACCCCAAATCGTAATTCGAATTACTTTTATATACAAATTCTCTGCGTAAAATAACCTTCTCAAAATCATGTTCGAGTGGACTGTTTAGGGATGAAATTATCTACTCTCTCCTCCATATGAGTCATGACAGGCATATAGCTAAGTCCAGAGTCTTTGGTGATTCTAAACACATCTGTACCCTCCCTGCCAGTAGATGACTCCTCGCTGAGTGAGGGATTACAGACAGTGTCTGATAGTTAGCGCCAGGTCATGCTCCGATTTCTTGGGCCAAGAGCCACCAGTAGTAGTTCGAAAAAAAGGTGAGGAGCTGTAAAGAGGACCTTTGATATTGAAGCTTGGCTGATACTAGACATTATCTCAAACATATTTTTGCCATATCCTCAAGGTCGCTAACCACTCTCTGTGCACAGTTCTTGCTCCATCTTTTTACCATTAGCCTCAACGGCAGAAAACTTCATTGTACGCCTATCCAAGCCCTGATCTATAAGCTCTCCGAAACACACAATAATAATTCTCAGATGCAATGCAAGCAATAAATGTAGTTCAACCAGCGGGAGAAACCCCAGCTTCCCGGTGTGAGTCCCTTCGTCAATTTTTTTCTTGAAACAGCCAGCGCCGCTTGCACCCCCTCCCCTGTTCTGTATGCCGTAGATCGCAAAATGAGCGTAACGCCATATAAGGTTCTCAGATTTGCGACTCCCAAAAACGCACAAACCATAGAACTGGAAAGTCAAAAGAACCCATCAGATTCCAGCAAGCTACGACTACCCACATAGCTGAAACCACCAAATGGGTCTTGCTCACTCTTCACCTCGCCCCACGGATGCTGCTGAGACACAGGACTGACAGCCAGATAGGTAAACTCAGTAGAGAAGTTCTCAGCTAGCTCTGGATCTGTGATCAGAGGCTTGAAAGGTGGGTCCAACTCCCGCTTCTCCAGCTTCTTCCAATCGATCTTACGGAAGAAGCGATGCTTCTTAATGGTTTGCATGTCCTTGGGCATATTAGCGCCCAGCCTCTTCTTTGACTCCTTTCGCAGAAGGCGGGTCAGGAGGTCCTTTGCATCTGGGCTGAGATAATAGGGTAGAGTTGGCTTGGCTTTGAGAATCTTCTCGGCGATTTTCGTATCGTTGTTCGCTCGGAAGGGCGTGCCACCTGTTAAGAATTCGTAGCCGAGAATGCCAAAAGACCACCAGTCTACGGCTGTGCCGTATGGCCTTGACTCGATGACTTCGGGCGCCATGTACTCGAATGTGCCAGTGATAGATCTACATTTATGCTCGCCATCGACGGCAACTTTACTGAGCCCGAAATCTGTAAGAAGCAGATGCCCTTCAGAGTCCAGGAGGCAATTCTCTGGCTTGAGATCGCGGTAGACAACACCGACCGTCAAATGCAGGTGTTCCAGAGCAAGGGCCAATTCGGCCATGTAGAAAGCAGCGGTCTCCTCGGGTAACATGTTCTCGTTGCGCAGGCGCTCAAAGAGCTCTCCGCCTTGAGCATATTCGAGGATTAGGTAGAGCTTCTCGTGGTCTTGGAAGGCGTAGTAGAGCTTCACAACGAATGGATGGCGATTGATGCTCTCCAAGATGCTTCGCTCGGTCTTGGTCTGCTCCACAAGCTTCTTCCGTACATTCAGAGAGGCCTTGCGAAATTGCTTCTGAGCGTATAATTTGCCGGTACATTGTTGCTTCACTAGAAGGACGGTGCCGTAGGTGCCCTTTCCAAGACAGCGTAGAGGGTCGAAGTCTATTGCTTGCATCTTACGTACCATCCCACCATTGAACAGAGCGTCTTGGCGAGCATCGCGTTTCTCTTTCTCCGATACATCAGGGCTGATGAAATCGTGCTCTAGAGCCACTTCGTAGCTGGTCATTTCCGCTGTGTCCTCATCACCACTGGTCCCTGATGTCACGCTTGCACTAGTAGGGCCGCCAGAGCTCAGCTTGGTCTTGTGTCTGAGTAATGAAGGTCTTCCAGATGGTAAATCGTAGTCCAGCGCTTCCAGCTGTTGCGAAAGCGCGCTCAAGCCAGGCCCAGGTGAAGATGATCGTATCTCCTGGCTATTTCCGACGCTGGAAGCCTCGGACCGATCAAGACTGAATTCCTTCCTTAGAACAATGCTGGAGCGATGAGTGCTCAGCTCTCTCCTGCTGCGAAAGCCTTCGTTCGACCAATCGGAGTCTTCATCGCCAGATGTCGCAGGTGTGAAGCCTCGTACTGTGCTCAAAGCGGCAACTGCTCCCTTCTTTGGTCCCTTCTTCCTTCTGCGCCCTGCTTTCCCTACTTGCGGCAGAGGCCGGGGTGTGATCTCAGGCATGGCCTCATTCATGTCTTCAGCCCTTGTTTTACTCCGGCTCCTTGCTTCCGATGGCGTCATTGCAATCGGGATAGGTGGTGTGCCGGTGCCGCTCAGGATGGGTTCCAGAGGCTCCTGCTCAAGTATGGCTGCTGCCAAAGCCTTTGGGCTGGAAACGGGTGACTTCTTGTCCACAACGCCGTCGACCCCAGAAGTGAAGCGCCCAATTCCTGGTCTACCTCCTTCCCCATCCCCCACAACACCAAGCAGAAAGGTAGGTGTTGGTGGAGTCAGGATTTCCTCCATGTGATCGTTCGAGAAATGCCTGTCTCCAGCGTCAAATGCGAAAATCTCTGTAGTCATCGTATATACGGTCGAGAATGTTCAATGTCATAACCATCCGGAAAGTCTTCAGAGAGTAGAGTTCAGGCGTTTTTCTGCCAAGATTCTGTGAGTATGACTCTGACAGTCTTTGGCTCAATGAACTCTTACGACTGTGTGTTCAGTCCTATGTGTTGTGATTACCGTCCGCCCCATTCAAGGCGGACCCCCCACCAGTAGCCACAGCACTGAGGTGCCTTCAATTGCGATAATCGTGTTTGCCTCAATGTGTCCAAAGCTCCTTGCTGGGCCAGGCAAAAAGCTCTGGGAAGAAAACGGTGTTGAAGTAGACTGCTTGGATGGACCCATAGATGAGAAGTTTGACGATACTGTAATACTGAAGCTGAACGGTGAAGCTGAGCGTTTCTGTGCGATGGCCGTGGTTTATGAAAGATGAACTGCGGTCAGCAGGGCAAGTCGCGACAAAATCACGGAAAAACGTGTCGGCCGCTTGCGTCTACCCTAAAAGGACTAGAGCGAAACAATGGTCTATTGTAATTCTATGCACTCTGAGGTATTTGAGATCTCTGTACTCTACATCCAGAAAAACAAAGATCTTTGTAGAGATTTATTTATTTACTGTTCTAGAACATCTCCAAGCTTTGCCTTGCCGTTTGGAGAGAAAGCCCCTGGTATCTCCCTAATTATCTCCTTTTCAGAGAGACCAAACTTCTTGAACATACTGATACCCCAATCAACTATGCTTTGATCTCCCTGCTCTTTCGCGACTGCTCCTGCATTCGAAGTCGAAGGGAACGGAACACTGACCATCATCTCTACTTCTCTGTCATTGGTACCACTGGCGGCCTCGCCGTTTGGCGCACGCTTGGGGCGTTGCCGGGTGAATACAATTGGTTGTAAAATATTGCGTAGCATATATAATGTCGGGGTCACCACGGCTTCGGTATTCTCATCGGAATGGAGATTCGCCCCTGACTTGCGTATGTATGAAGCTAGCTTGGCTTCACCAGGCTCTCGGCACCACTGCTCCCAAAGGTCTTTACCAGCTTTAGGTCCGTAGTAGTCCACAACAGTCTCGAGGAGTATATTGAAGGAGTTCGGTGTGACGCTGATGCTGGCGGTTGCTCGTTTATTGTTACTGATTTGACTTGTGGTAATTCTGCTTAGACTGCCCGGTATTCTTTGGAGTATTCGTCCAAGCTGGTTTGCTAGTCTCATTTGCGAGTAGTCAGGTAGCTGAGACGGGTCTTGTGTGGTATTGTATTGACCATGAACTATGCTTTGTAGGAGTCCACGGGCTCGCGCAATGCTTTCTTGAGTTGTGGGGTCGGGGAGGCCGTGCTCCATCTGCAATATTGCTCTGGCCATAGCCGTTGCATCGCTTGGTACCCAGGCCATATCGGGCATCGTCTGAAAGTGACGCAAGAGGTCCTCGACTGCTTCCCATTTCCCAAGAGCGATCTGACATCGTAGAAGGGCGTGGAGGATTGGCTCTGAAAGAGGTGCCTCTAGCCTTTCAAGAATGCTGGTGAGCAGGTTGTTGTCCGCAGTGGCGGTTGCGAATCTGAGAAGAGCTGGTTGCAGGTTAGAGTCGGAGTAGAGCTCAGGATCAAGGGCGCCCCCATCAATATCATCATTGAATAGCAGCCACTTTCCCAGATCGAAGAACTTGCTATTGGTGATCAGATCTAATAAGGTAACCAAGGCGCTTACAGGAATTTGGGGATGAATTGTAGACATGCTGCTCTCATCGCTGACAAAGAGGTCTGTACCATCGTCGACTTGCCGTATACGCTCCTTGAGATCAGATGCGAATTCTTGTATTCGATTGTTTCGCTTCTGGTCCACAAGATCTTGTATCTGCCTTAATGTTGAGAGGCTCCCTTGTACATTGTCCTCTTGTGCGAAGTTGTTTAGATTTCGGTGCAACAAACCTAGTAATGCTGCAGAATCGTCTGTGTCGAAATCTTGGAGGGAGTTCGGAGTATTAGTGTTAGCTGATAAGTCCTTTAACTTGAGATCTCGTATGCTCAAGAGCCTCTGAAGAAGTCCGGGCTTATTCTTTATATCCAAACCAGTAGATTCCATTATGCGTAGAATATTAGCGTTGAGAAAATTACTGTCAAGTCGAGGATAGTGGCGTTCCAGCAAACATTTGCAAGCCATGATGCTTTGTTGTACACTGCTTAGGCTGGAGCCCCGAGCGCTCGGTTGAGATGATGGGGTATTGAGCAAGCCATCCATTATAGCCAAGATGGCTTCACGACTAACTGTGCGCTCTTTTGTGCGCACGGTAGAGTCTGGGCCTGTCGCAATGCCAAGGCCTCCCACTTGATTCAAACGGGTTCGTTCGATCTGTAGCTTCACCATAGATGTCCAATCGAGCTGCGGCTCCTGAGAAGCACATACATCTTGCCAGCTCATAACAGACCATTGTGTCTTGGGGCTCCCTTTCCGCCTTTCCATCTCTGCCACTATCCATGCCCCTTCCTCAATCCAGCCTCCTTCAACGCAGGCCCACAGGATAAGATCTAGCCACAGTTCCGGCCCAAACTCGCGTATTTTTGGCGGTATAGGGGCCTTAGCCAAGTCATAGCCTAGCTTTTGGTACTTCGCGATCTCCTCTTGCCACTGTAGACCCCACTCAAGATCTGATAATGTGCTCATGATTCGCCGTGAGAGAACATGGAGAGTGGGTGGTCTTTGAACGACAGTCTGATCCATGGAAGGAGTATAATTGTAGATTGAACTTGGGAATGCCTCGATACGATGTAGAAGAGCTAAGATTTGAAAGACATAAGACATTATGATACTGTAGCTGGGATCCTCCGCTGAACGATCTGCTGCCTGTAGAATCATTGTCCCAATACTTTGCCATACCTGGCCCAGGGTTTGTCTCCCCAAAGTGAGAGGGGTCCCTTGTGGGTCATAATTTTCGTTCTGCATTAGATTTTCTAATGACACGCTCGATCTTTCCGGATAAGCTGTCTCTATAACTTTATCTGTAATCGAATCTAGACTTTGGCCAACCATAGGCCAAAGGGGACTTGGCAATTGCCTTGACGCTTTCTCCTTCTTCAGAAGCGCTGGATAATGTTCCATCATAGCCTTGATTAACCACATCACCGCTTCCCATCTTCCTTGGAATACACCCAGATAGCTCAACAGGTCAACCTTTGCGTACTCCCTAGCTCTAGACAGTAGCAGCGGTAGTGTGTGTATCGAATGAAGATTGGTGAACTGTGTAAGAGTTTCCACAATGTTGTGGCCTCCATGACGTAGATGCAGAGGTAGGTATGCCTCGACAAGTTCAGCCCATGCACTTGGCTCTCTCCGATGTTTAGAGGATATCACAGGCTCTAGCCCTGAGCTCATATCATGCCTACTACTTCCAGGGGTGGAAGTGGTGTGAATAGGTTCCGCGTCTGGACTCCTGATGGAGGCGTTTCTTCGATATGTTCTTCGACGTGGCCTGGAATGTGGCGGGGTAGAGGGAAGGACTCCCGTGGTTGCTGGAACTAAGAAGGCTGGTAAATACGTAGAATTCCTCGTGACATTGGAAGCCCGAACAAAGCCTTGTAGAGCGTATGAGGGCATTGTCTATCTTGGCCTTGCTTGAGCTGCAAAGAAGGACATCAGCGGGCTTCATCTAATCTGAATGGACCTTCAGGCGGACGGAGGATGACCTCCATTCATAATTCCACCTCCTAGAGAAGAACGAGCGTCAAGCAATAGAGTTCATATTCGAAGCAAACAATGCGGGAATGATAAGACATTTTCTATCTTGGATAGGGCTGAGAAGATCTAGCGTTCACTAGCGCATCTTTCGCTCCAGCCACACCATAAGCTCTTCACCTCATTCGAGAAGCAAGAAGCTACAGAGCTTGTGATGGAACATTGAGACAATCTTGTTGATAATAATCCCTGCTGCAACCACTTTGAAGATACGTTGTCTAAACTTGCAACACATGGATTTAGGGTTTCAACAGCTGCTAACGCAGGTCAGATTACTCTTTACAGTGGAAGCACCAAGAAACCTCACTAGGTACTGTACACCAAGGTTCAAGGTGCCAGCATGTCGTACCGCATTGGTGAGTAGCGAAAGCTTCGTTTGCAAGACATATTTTTCAGCCTATCCGTTATAATTGCTCAGTGGAAGCTCTCCACTTGCCTCAGTGATTCTACTTGATGCGTGTAGGCGTTACCGCGCTACTCGCGGCCTATTGTTGGCGTTTTGTTAATTGGAACTCTTCTCTGCAGAGGTCTCTCCCAACAAGCGTGCTGGATGTCAGAATGTCGAATGTAAAAAAGAAGGCATCAAGATTCAGAAGGGCGAGCTGCGCTTTGGTACTTTCGTTCAGATAATGGAAAATCAGAGCTGGCGATACAAGCACTGGTAGGGCACCGAAGCATTGATTCACCTCGTCTGCATCTACTGACTGGCTTCAAGGGGCTGTGTAACACCCGTACAGATAGAGCACCTGAAAGCCACCACGGACGGTAATGCCAGGGAGCTGGACGGCTACGATGAACTTCCCGAAGACTTCCAAGAGAAGGTCAAAAACGCCTTGTTGGATGGCCATGTAGCTGACGACGATTGGATTGGGGTACCATTACTGACCCGATTGTGCTGTCATTGTACTGACTTTTTCAAGGATGTCGAAATGAATCGGCCAGGTATGAAAGGATTTCGTACTCCCGCGTCAAAGAAGGCGAAGAGAGAAGAGGCCAAAGTAAGTGGATCACCATAGAATCCTGAGCTATCTGTTACCGGGCGAGCATCTAATACAGCAACTGTGAAGGCCGCCAAGGCTGCCGAGGAAGATGGGAGTACCAGCCCTAGCAAAGCCCAGCCCAACAATGAAGCGATCAAGAAGCGAGCTCGTGCCAATGGCGAGTCTGAGGGAGAGGCTGTAGTGAATGAGCCTGCGCCAAAGAGGTCCAAAGCTACTCGGAACGCGGCAACCAAAGTCAAGAAAGAAGATACCCACAGTGAATCGGAGGGCGACAACGAGCCTGTAAAGAATGCACGAGGAAAGAGCAAGAAATTCGATGACGACGACTTCAATGGTGCGTCAGACAGCAACCCCAAGCCTGCGAAGACTACTCGGGGGAGGGGGAAGAAGACCATTGAGAAAGAAGTCAACAGCGAATCCATCGAGAAAGCCCAGCCTGTTGGGAAGGCCCGCGGGGAGACAAAGGCGATCCCGGAGGAAGACGGCAAAAATGAAATAGCGACAGGACCTGCCTCTGGAGCTCAAGCTGACGCCAACAATGATGGGCTTCCCTATGTCAAGCCTGAGCTTCCCTATACAGTCAAGCCATGGAATGGGTCTCCAAAAGTAAAGCCGCTTTCTCCAATTCCATCTGTAACCAGCATATCATCACGTGGATCATCAGACTACGATGTTCTCAAGAAGGCACTCGGGTTGAAGTCCTCTAGGCATATTCAAAAAGTTGAGCCGCTCTCAAGCGAAGGGAGTGATAGCGGCGGCGAGAAGCCTTCCGAAAACACTGGCGAAGATGTAAAGGCCGCTGCTGAGAGCAAGAAGAACAGGAAGACTGGCAACGATGCAGAAACCACGGTGGAGCCCCAGGTAATACTTTTCCGCGCTCTTTTCATAGATTGTAATGACTAAATTGTAATAAGCAGGCTAAGAGAAGCCGCAAGAGGCCTCTCAAGGAGATTAAAGATGATGGAGGAGACCGCTCTGAGAACCTAAATGAAGAGGAACCTCAGGTAAAAAGGCTAAAGATACATGGCATTAGACCTTTTGGCTGACGTGCAACAAACAGCCTAAGAAAGCCCGCAATCCGCGTCAGAAGAAGATGGCTAGGGGCCCAGGAGACAACGCTAAGACCACAAGTGAAGAAGAGCCTCAGGTAACAATGCCTAGCATCCCTATTAGGATAATTAGATGGCTGACGTGCAATCAGCAGCCCAAGGGCGGTCGCAAGGGCACCCACAAGAAGATTACGGCTAGCCTAGGAAAACGCGCTGAGCAGCCTGAGGTAATAAGGCACAATACCTTATTAGAAGATTATTGACTGACACGGAATGTGCAGCAGCCCACGCGTTCCAGTGGACGAGGTACTCGCAAATACTACAACTATAACGAAGACGACTGAAGCAAAGAGTTGCCGATTCTCTACACGACGGAACCTTCGCTCCTTCCACCTCTGCCATCGTTGACAAAGTCACTTCCTCCTAGAAGCAACGCTTAACAGCAACGCATACCATAGCTCAAATATTTAGCCGCATAACCTGAGAGCTAGATAAGCTACCGGATGTGGAGCTTCTAGCGCATTGTGGGATGTACCACGATCAGGCTTGTTCACGGCTCATGTTCTTCCATCAAAGAATCATGATGTCCCCACTCATGCGTACTATCAAACCAAGCTGTACACCGCATATCGGCATTAGAGAACACCTGCTTGCAGATGCTTTGATTAGGGACCGTGCATAAGCTAGAAACCAATGCTACAATACTTGCAAAAACTACGTTGCTAGTACTCGATAATAATGTACGAATTGATACTGTCCCAAAGATTGAGCTACCAGCTTTGCATAGGCTTAATATATTTCACTTATGGCATGCTGCTCGCCGAGAGTACATGCAAGAGATCGCCCAAATCAGTTACATCCTTTTGTATTCATCCCTGTAGCCTTGATCATGAAGGATCAATGGAATACTATCAAGACTGGTCGAGTAAATCACGATAGAGCGTCCCTCTCTACACCAATATTTTCAGTACAGAGTCTTACTCATGCTCTGCGCTTGCTGAAGTGTTCACACTCTTCCGTTAAGAGCAAGACTTGTTCATGGAACTAATGCTTGACATATTCACCATCTCTCCAATTCGACACCTCGAAATGGCCAGAAACCTCCCCGCGATCAAACAAGACGTTCCCCGAAGCCAAATCGCCAGCCTTGTTGGAAAGCGAATACAAGTAGATCAGGCCTTCAAGGATCACTGGGCGGAGCAATTCTTGTACTGGATCCCAAGTAAGTAGGGACACACTCTATAGAAGTGCCGAGCAAGGGCAAGACAGTAACTGCTATGCTATGCAACCCAGAAGCAGATGCAGAGAAAGAGGGTGTATTGTTACAAAACGGCAAATGAGGGCAGACATACAAACATTGAATGTACACGCCGTCTTAGAAAGACGACCAGCTTTATGGATGAATTGAGTGAGGTCAAAGACTCAGGACTCAAATCAATAAACAAACATAGCTCATTTACGCCTAGATTTATCGTACATAGCATGAAAACCATAGAGATTATCGGATTTTCATTTCACGTTCACGCGAATCGAGAACAGATGGTGAAATCGAATCCAATCCTAGAGAATTGACCAACTTCATATCTCCCAGCAGAGGGTACGAATACACAGACATGAAAAGAGTGGGGTACACGTCAAGATAAGAGCACTTGCCACCCATATGAGTATCAACTTTGCACTTGCAAAAGATCCCTCTCACAGACTTTCACACTATTCTCGAAGACTGAGGTGTTGCTTGCTATTCATAAGTTTGGTGAATACTGCGAAAATATCACAATAGACGTGAAGACTGATGTTCAAAGTGACGCCGGTTTTGAGGGCAAAACTTGAATCAATTCACTAGATAAAGGCTCCTGCCGCCTACGTCCACACCTTCTTTACGATACATCCACATTACTCCTGGAACGCTGGTGCTCGGTGAAGACACTACCTTAGCTGGACTAAGTCGCTTTGATTGGTCGTTGACCACGCGTTGAGCGTTAGTGTCACGTCAAGTCCACGAAGACTCATTCTCCCTCGCGCGGCCAATTCAACGCGTTTCTCGAAGACCTGAACACAGCTTTCGTCTTCTCCAATTTTCTTCTGTCTACTAGCTCCCCCACTAGTAAGTACCATCTGACGAGGTCACCCTCTTCGTCCCTCCTTTTGATTGTTGTAGTGTCACTGACCTTCCAGACTTGCAGCTCGCGGCGCAATGACACAGACTACCCGCATCAAAGCAGCGCAGCTCGAAGCTTCAGCACTTTCGCCAGCTGCACCCTTCTTTCTTTGCCAGGACTTTATTGATGGCTTCTGTCGTCGTTCAGAGAGCTGTATGAAGAGCCATGAAATTTGCGTGGTTGCTGTTACTCCTCAGCAAGCACCGCCAGTCGAGACTGCTCCACATTACTTATCTCTTGATTCGAGGAGGAGTTCACGTACGAAGCATTTGTTCGAAGACGATGGCCCAGGAGATCTCTCCAGGCTTGGCCCCCGACATGACAATGACCACATCTCCATCAAAGACATCAGGATTCTACCCACCACTGACGAGATTCTTTCTATGAGAAGCCCCTATATGCCAAGAAACGATCCTTACGCACACCACCACCTTCCCTGTGGTCAAGATAGGCTTCTCGATGTGCAATTCCGACTGCTGCGATATGAGAACACCGAGGCGATTACAGACGCATGCTACCATGCGAGTCAGCGGCTGGTCCAGCTGGTTGGCCAACCGCCAGTCAATGATTACGACGACCGTCTTGTGACGCCTCGGGGCTTCCGATACTCCATTTTTCGAGATCTCAACTTCGAAGACGTGAGCTTTAGCGATCAGAAAGGCGTCTGCTTTCGAATGAGTTTTGCCTGTCCTAAGGCGTTACGAGGCCGCCGCATGGGACCTTCTGCACATCTAGAAGAGGGCATGCTTGTCGCTCTGATTGGGCTGGATGAGGTATCTGCACTGTCTGTCACCTTCATGGAAATTTACCAGCGTCAAAGTACAGACGCGATGAAGCCTCTCACCAAGACCGACCTGAGAGGTACTAGTCTTCGATCCTATCCATTGAATCTGGCTAATTGACCTAGCTTCTGTTGTGCTTTCATTCGCAGAAACCACTGACATCGATTCTGTGAGACACCTGCTGTACCGCAAGACAGGTCTCAAGCGAGCGAGCTTCGTACTCGTGGAGTTTCCTAAGGCCTTGTACGCGGGTTTCTCGTGGACTTTGAGGCAGTTGCAGGGTCAATACGCCAGCGACGAAGAAATCGCCTTCTTGTCTTCCATCGCTCCTTCCACGGCTGGCACAAGCCCCACCGTTTCGCCTCCACTCTATACATCGAATGATGGATTCCGCTTTCAAGTGGACACGCTTCGTAAGAGAGGCACAATCAGTGACAGAACGTCGCTAGCACTCAAACCATGCGACCTTCTCGCCGATACTGAATTTCAAACCCGGTATATTGATAGCCTCTGCAACGAAACCACCCTCGATCGCGGCCAGGCTACTGCGATGTGCGAGAATCTTTGTCGCGGTTTGGCTTTCACACAGGGACCGCCTGGAACAGGGAAAACGTATTCAACCAGAGTTCACTCTCTTTTAGCATTTGCTGACCCTGTACAGCTTTCTAGGAGTCTCGCTGACTAAAGTCCTTCTTTCTTCACGCGGCCACATCAAGCGAAAACCTATTCTGGTAGTCTGCATGACCAACCACGCCCTCGACAGTTTCTTAGAAGACCTACGCAAAGCGGGGATAACCAAGCTCGCGCGCATCGGCTCGAATAGCAAGGAGAATTGGACCAAAGAAATCCAGCTCATTGCACTGCAGCGTAGACTGAAGCGAACAACGTTCGAGAGGACCAGCTCCCGATCAGCCCATCATCAGGTCGAAGGTTGGTCATCCTTTTTTTCTAAAAAGACGTCACTACAAATGCTAATCATGGTGCCCAGGGCTCACGACTGAGGGGATTAGCTGGTGCGAGTCACTCAATTCAGAGTCTCTGAGCTGGCCCGCCGTCCGCGATCTCTTAAGATCCAGATATCCACCCGTATTAGACCGCTTTGCAGGTCTGGAGAGAATCGACGAGTCGACTCTGTCAGATATTCGACTCGCCCGCAAAGCGGGAGGGTTCGCCTTCGAGTATTGGTGTGCTGGTGGGGATATTAAGGACATTCATCGCTTACTTGAGCACTTTAGTACAATGCTGGGCAATGATAGGTTCTCCACCGACGGTGAAGTTCACGATGAATGTGCTTTAACACGCGTCTGGACTACATTAGAAAGGAACGCTACAACAATTGCTAAGGCGTCAGACAAGGGTGATATTTGGACATTGAATATGAACGAGCGACAGCGAATCTTGCAGAAGTGGAAAGCAGAGATCGATCCTCGCACTATACTCGATCGAACAGCTGAAATTCATCGTCGACATCAAGTGGCTGTCTCGCGCAAATATCAGGCGAGGAGCGACATCGATGTAAGATGCCTCGGTGAGCAGGATGTCATCGGGATGACTACAACTGCGTGCGCGATGCATTGGGACACACTGAAAAAGCTCGGACTCCAAGTCGTAATATGTGAAGAAGCTGGAGAAGTCATGGAGGCGCAGTCCCTATGTACACTGTTTCCGTCTGTCGAGCATGCAATCTCAATAGGAGATCCTTTACAGCTGAGACCACAAGTCACTGAACAGGCACTATCTCTGGAGACTGAGATGGGGGCAGCTTACCGGCTTGATGAATCTCTAATGGAGCGGATGATGCTCCCATCGACCGCTGGTGTACAGCCCATCCCAACGTCACGTCTGAATACGCAGCGACGAATGCATCCGGAGATCGCAGACATCATGCGCGCCACCCTTTACCCTTTCTTGGAAGACCATGAGTCTACGCACGACCGAGCCCCAGTTGCCGGTATAGCAGATAGGGTATGGTGGTTCGATCACCAAACGCCGGAAGACAAGCCCGATCCTCGATCCGTCAAAGCAAAGTCTTTT
>JAABUP010006376.1_pt1 | contig 16832 bp, 25 predicted proteins | sample 5559201 | NCBI WGS metagenome assembly JAABUP01 (sample SAMN10711887, study PRJNA513373) | rock metagenome | isolation source: Antarctica rocks | place: Antarctica
CTTCGACCCCAAGTTGAAGCTCGGATGCGCGCCGCGTACCACGCCGACTCCGCCCTCGACGCCGAGGCGCGACTGGACGCGCTGGCCCGCGAGCTGGACAAGACCCACCCCGGCGCGGCGGCCAGCCTGCGCGAAGGACTGACCGAGACCCTCACCGTGCTGCGCCTGGACGTGCCACCCACCCTGGCCCGAACACTGCGCTCCACCAATGCGATTGAGTCGATGATCGGGATCTGCCGCGAGCACGCCAAGAACGTCAAACGCTGGCGTGACGGACAGATGGCGCTGCGCTGGTGCGCCGCCGGCATGCTCGAGGCCAGCGGGCAGTTCCGCCGCGTCAACGGGCACCTGCACCTACCCGCCCTCCGCGCCGCGCTCGAACGCGAGGTCGCACAGCCTGTCGGTGCCACCTGTCATGATGAAGCCGTGAACGTGGCCTGATGCTCACTGGGCCGCCACCGAAGTTCCACGGAACTCGGGACATCCTCCCGTGCCCCTCTCGTTCCGCCAGTGGATGGTGAGTCGCGACTGACAGTCCGACTTCGAGAGAGCCCGCTGAGCACCTCGTCATCACGCCTCTGTTGAGTCAAGCCGCGAACGGACACCGGCCGGGACGACACACCCAAAGCGAGCCAGCCAGAAGGCGGCAGAAAGTACTCGAGTCAGCCCGGCCAATGTCCTACGGCACGCTACGGACTGCAATCCGACCACGACACCGCTGATCCAATCCAAGTCGGAAGTGCTGGCGCAGCAGGCCGTTGAAGTTCTCGTTGGTGCCGCGCTGCCAGGGTGAGTGTGGGTCGCAGAAGTAGATGTCGATGTCGGCGTCGACGGAGACGTGTTTCCAGTCGCGCATCTCCGGGCCTTGGTCCCAGGTCAGCGACAGGCGCAGCGACTCGGGCAGGGCCTTGATCTTCGCGGCGAGCGCGTCGCGAACCTGCTCGGGCTTGTAACCTTCTGCTTGCCGATGATCAAGTCTCCAACACCACCCCAACCACGTCGATACGTACGTCAGGTCCGCGGATCCACGCTGGTTGGGTACGGCCGCGGTGAAGTTCCGCCTGACCAGATCCTCCGCCGGTGTGTGCTCATCCGAGCGGATCGTGGTCGTCCTCACCCGGCCTCGCCGCAGCCCCTGTAGGCACTGCTGCCGCATCAACCGGTCGACCTGACAAAACGACACCTGAAAGCCCTGCCCGCGCAGCCAATGCGTCATCTTCCGCCGTCCATAGAAGCGCTCCCCGGGCAGCTGGCCGGTCACCGGATCGGGCCGGCGGGTACCAGCAACACCTCGACCACCGGCGCGTCGGCGACCGTCCGCGGCGACGCAGGGCGTCGCCGCGCCTTGCGGTAGGCGCGCTCGGTGAAGACCACACCGAGCCCACCCAAAACCTTGCACACCAACAAGATCCGATGACCGCATCGACGCTGGGCATCGATGAACTCGACGATCAACGGCGTCGGGGGTCGAGTTCCCCGCGAAGAAAACCGGGAGGCCGCCTTCAAGATCTCGTTGGCGTCCCGCAAGTCCCGGTTCTCCCGCTCAAGCTCCCGGATCCTGGCCTTCTCGTTCGAAGTCACACCCGGCTGATCACCGGCGTCGACCAACGCTTGCTGGACCCAGCGACGCAGCGACTCCACCCCCCAGCCCGACCTTCGGGCCGATCGCCTTACACGCCAGGTACGCACTGTCGTACTCATCCAGATGGTCCAACACCATCCGCACGGCACGATCCCGCTGCTGCTTCGGCATGACACCGATCCTCTCGTAAAGGACCGGCCCCGAACCCGTGACGCTTCAACCCGGTGCTGGTGGGTGTTTGACCGAGTCGCCGCGAGCAACCCGAACGGCATGTGCGCGCAGCTGTGAGGTTGCCCCTGTTGGTGTGTTGTTTCCCGGTTGTCTGGTCGTTGTTCCCGGTGCGGTCACTGCTGGTTTCTAGCGTTCGGTGCGGTACTTGCGCCATCTGGCGGCGAGTGGACGCGTTTCGCCGTTGTCGACGGCGGTGACCGATGTGGTGAGGATGTGCTGTGGTGGGTGCGTTGAGGTCGATTCCGGTGGTTGCGTTGGCGTTGGGTGTGGTGGGTGTGGGTGTGGTGCCGTCCGCGGCTTTTGCCGCTTCTGCCGCCGGCGCAGCGCCGAGGCCGGTGGTTTTTGCTGTTGCGCCGGCCGGGGCGTCCAAGCCTGATGACATCACGGTGATGGGTGGCGTGCTGTATGTGACGTATCAGAACAATGCGGGTAATGACGGGTCGCCGGCGGGTAGCAGGAGCACCGTGGTGGCCTTTGATGGTGCCGGCACGGTGAAGCAGACTTGGTCGGTCCCTGGCCGGGTCGATGGGTTGACCGCTGACCCACGGCACGGCAGGATCTTCGCCACTGCCAACGAGGACCTGAACTCCAGTCTTTTTCTGATCACCCCGACGTCCAAGGGCTTGCAGCACTTGACGTTCAGTCCCGATCCGGCGCAGAAGGGTTCCGACGGGAGCAACGGCGGCACCGATTCGGTGTCCGTCGGCACGGATGGCACCGTCTACGTTGCGCACTCCAATCCCGACCCGAAACTGCCCGCCCCGAACAATCCGGCCGCGGTCTACAAGATGACCATCGCGGGTGCCTCGGCCACGTTGACGCCGTTGTTCAACGTCAACGACCCCGCACCGGTGATGAACCCGGCTGCCGGCGCGCCCAGGAGTGCGCCGCTGGGTCTGACCGATCCTGATTCCAACCGGATCATCGCCGGGTCGGGTGGGGACATGCTCATCCAGGATGCGCAGGCTGACAGCAAACTTGTCTTCGCCACGCACCTGTCGTCGGGCTCGCCGAGCCTTGCGCAGCTGAATTTGGTGAACGCCGGCGCCAAAGACGGCGGCACGACACCGCAGTTGGACGACATCGAGCAGGTCACCGGCCCTGGAACGCTGTACATGGTGGATCAGAGCAGCGGCAAGATCTACGGCATGGACACCGCGACGGTTCCGCCGGGGACGTATTTTGTTTCCCAACCCAAGCCGTCCAAAGGGGACCTGCCCAATCATGCCGATGTCGCCACCTTGGACATGCACACCGGCGTGGTCACCGACCTGCACTCCGGGTTGATCTCGCCGAAGGGCTTGCTGTTCATTCCGAAAGCAGTCACCGCCCCCACCTCGACCGCCACGCCGGGCACGACATCGGCTGCAGGAACGGGCACGCCGGCGGTTCTTCCGACGGCGGTGCCGGCCGGTAGCGGTGGCATGGGCGCACCGACAGGTTCCGCGACGATCCGCACCGAGATCGGTGCTGCCCTCCTGGGGCTGCTGTTGCTGGCCGGAGGCGTCGCCGGGTTGACTCGCCGCCGCCCACGACGACGCTGAGCCCTGGGCAGCGCAGGTGTGGCCGCCGAGCGAGCGACGGCACCTGACAGAAAGGGCACGGGCTGTGCAGATCGGGACGCGGCGGCGGGTACTGCCATTTTGTGTCGCGCTTGGCGACACGGGTGTCCGCCGCCGTTGCACCGTCCGCGCGTTGACCTCGACCGAGGTGGACCCGTGGCGGTGCCCGCCGGGTCCGGTGGCTTCGGCGCACCCGCAGCAACACGCTCGTTCTCACATGTTTGAGCCTGAATACGAGAATGGCTTCACGTGACTCGTGAACACCGCACCCGGACCAGCCGGACTCGGCTGTCCCTGACGGTAGCGATGCTCGGGGTGGTGCTGGTCGTGATGGCCATGGTGATGATCGCGCACAACCGGGCGGCACCCACCGACGCCGGCGCGCTGCCCGCCACCGTCACTTCCGCCCACACCGCCACCCCCACGTCCACCACGCACTTCAGCAGGAACTCCGGGTCCCGGTCGGCGTCAGAACCCGCCACCGCGCTGCCGCGCCCCAGATCCTCGTCCTCACCTTCTCGTGCAACCCGTCGTGCTCGGACGTCAGCTCCTTCGATGGCTGCACCGTCGCGGGTGATGCCCCGGACAGTGGCAGCGGTGAGCATCGCCGCCGGGCAGCCCGCCGTACTGCATCTACCCGCACTGCATGTCACTGCCGCAGTTGACCCGGTCGACAGTGTGCACGGAATCCTGCAGGTCCCCGACGAAATCTCCCGTGTCGGGTGGTGGCGACACAGTGTGGCACCCGGATCACCCACCGGATCCACCGTGATCGACGGACACATCGACTCCGCCGCTGCCGGCGTCGGTGCTCTGTTCCACCTGGCCGAGCTCAACCCCGGCGAACCGATCACCATCAGCACCACGACCGGCGCGGTGATCACCTACCGGGTGCAAGCCCGCCGCGTCTACCGCAAAGCCCATGGGCTACCCGCCGACGTCTTCGCTCAGACCGGCCCGGCCCGGCTGGTCATCATCAGCTGCGGCGGAAACTTCGATGCCACCAACGGAAGCTACGACGACAACATCGTCATCTTCGCCACCGCACAGATCAACTGACCGGGTGCGGCCGAGTTCAGCGGTCACCCGCCTTCCCCACTACCGGTGAAGATTCCGGCGGACGATGCGGCGGGCCGGGCAACCCGCAGTGAGTGTTCCACCCGGCCGCATCGAACCCAGAAGCGCGCTCCCGGAGGGTCGTCCAGGGGACCGGGAGCGGGCAGCGACCGCTGGATTGCCGTGGGCCGTGGCCGGACTGCTCGCCGAGCCTGCGGCGAAGTGGTCTCAATCGATTCCAATGGCGATCAGCAGGGGATAGCCATCGCTACGTACCCGCCAACACTGTCAGGACCGCGGCGTCTGCTGTCCGTGGCCATGAAAAAGTCCCCACTGGTGGCCAGTTGAGGTCCCCGGTTTTGGCCAGTTGAAAGTCCCCACCCCTTGCTCGCCGTGTCGTGTCGAGCCGTGGGGCCTTGGGCGGTGACGGTGGCGGTGTCAACCAGTCACCGCACCGCCCAGGGAGCTCCATGTTGTCAGCGAGGGAACGAATGGACATTATTTCTGCCTACCGAGAGGTTCGGCGGGGGAGCTTGCCGGCATGGTGGACAGGCGGATCGCCGGTCGTCCGCTCGAGTACATCGTCGGCTGGGCGGAGTTCCGCGGCCTGCGGATCGCCGTCGAACCGGGGGTCTTCGTGCCACGGAAGCGGACGGAGTTCCTGGTGGAGCAGGCAGTGACCGTCACCAGACCGGGCGCCGTGGTCGTCGACCCTGGGTTGCGGGGCCGGCGCGATCGGCGCCGCAATTGCGGCAGCCGTCGATGTCCATCTGTATGCGACGGACATCGATCCCGCCGCCGTACGGTGCGCGCGCCGCAACCTGCTCGGCACGGCCGAGGTGTTCCAGGGCGATCTGAACGACCCACTGCCTACCGGTCTGCTCGGCCGCGTCGACGTGCTGGCCGTCAACGCACCGTATGTGCCCACCGACGCGATCGCGCTGATGCCACCGGAAGCGCGCCTGTTCGAGTCAAGAGTTGCCCTCGACGGGGGCGCCGACGGTCTGGACATCCAGCGACGGGTGGCCGCGCAGGCGCCGCGCTGGCTCGCCCCCGGTGGCCACCTGCTGATCGAAACCAGCGAACGTCAGGCGCCGCGTACCGCCGAAGCGGTGGCCGGTGCGAGGCTGCACCCGGGGATCGCCAGGGACGACGAGATGGACGCCACGGTCGTCACAGGGCAGCTCGATGAGGTGCCGGTATGGCCGTCACGGACGGCCCATGGGAAGCAAGCTGAACGATGATTCTTCGCCGTCAGCAGCCGCCCGCGGATGCGATGATGAGCCGATGAACGCGGCAGCGGACGGCGTCTCGGGCCGGACTGTGCGTCCCCGGAGCGACGTTGGCTCGCACGACGCCGATGCCATGACAAGTTCGGACGATGACGATCAGCGCTCAGAGCAAGCCAGGAGGGCGTTGACGAGCGCAAGCGAGATCCAGGTGTGGGCAATCCGTTTCGGGTTGTTGGGCGATGAGAACCGACTGAAGATCCTGCTGGCCCTGCACCGAGCCCCCGGCATCACCGTCGGAGACTTGGCCGCGGCGGTGGGGATGAGCGACAACGCTGCATCGCACGCACTGTCGGCGCTGCGAGTGGCGGGGGTCGTCGCCGCTGATCGTGACGGTCGATACCGCCGTTGGTCGATCGCCGACCGCGAAATCCACGACATCCTGCACGCTGTCGGTGCGAGCCATTCAGTGCTGCATCCCCAACACTGACCCGGCAACCCTCTAACGTGCCGACCAAATTCACGGCCAATTCATCTGCGCATCTGTTCCTATGTGCAGCTGGGACCTAGATTGTCAGCAGGGGACGTTGTTTGGTCAGCGGTTATCGGGCGCGTGAGGGAGGAACCATGTCGAATGTCGTCTTCGATCCGCCAGCCGGCTCATCGACGTCGCTGCGTCCGTTGGCGGTGATGCGTCGGGCGAGGGGCGCGTTGTCGGTGGTGCTGGGCCTGCACGTGCTGGCGTTCGGAGTGCTGTTCGCTCTGGTCGTTCCCGGTCGTTACCATGTGAACGGCGGTGTCTTCGGCATCGGTCTGGCGTTCACTGCCTACATTTTGGGCCTGCGGCACGCCTTCGACGCCGACCACATCGCCGCGATCGACAACACCACCCGCAAACTCGTCGGCGAAAACCGCAAGGCCACCACCGTCGGTCTGTACTTCTCGCTCGGGCACTCCACCATTGTCTTCCTGATGGCACTGCTACTCGCGGTCGGCACCAAGGTGGCCTCCACCCTGGTATCCAGAGATTCCGCCGCCCACCAGGGGCTCGGCGCCATCGGCACCCTGGTGTCCGGGCTGTTCCTGACCGTGATCGGCGTCATCAATCTGGTCGCACTCATCGGTATAGCCCGGGTCTGGCGGAATGCCCGCGGCGGCGGCATGAACGAAGAGGCCCTGAACGAGGCGCTCAACTCCCGGGGCTTGTTCACCCGGCTGCTTCGACCGATCATGAAGCGGATCACCCGTCCTGGCCAGATGTATCCGGTCGGCGTGCTGTTCGGACTCGGGTTCGATACCGCCTCCGAGATCTCGTTGCTCGTGTTGGCCGGCGCGGGCGCCGCCACCGCGCTGCCCTGGTACGCGGTCCTGGTGCTGCCGGTGCTGTTCGCCGCCGGGATGAGCCTGGCCGACACCCTGGACGGCGCGTTCATGCATGCCGCCTACCAGTGGGCGTTCATCCGTCCGGTGCGCAAGGTGTACTACAACCTCACCACCACCGGCCTGTCCGTCGCCGTTGCCCTGCTCATCGGCGGCATCGAGATCTTGTCGCTGTTGCACGACAAGATGCACCTCACCGATCCGGTTACCGGCTGGATCAACAGTCTCAACCTGGACTCCGTGGGCTACCTCATCGTCGGACTGTTCCTCGTCGTATTCCTCGGCTCCACCCTCTACTGGCGGGTGGGACGCGTCGAAGAACGCTGGACCGCCAGACTGCAGGCCGACCGACCAGCCGCCGCAACTACCGAATGACCATGCTCATCTCTGACACCCGGCATCCGAGAGCCTGAGTCCTGCTCAGGGCGACGACGGGTGATCGGAGGTCAACGTGGCGAAGGCGACGATGCTGCTTTCGTAGCTGCCGGCGTTCCTGTCGAATGTTCCGCCGCAGGTGATCAACCGGAGACCGGGATGGTCGATGTTGCCGTAGACAGCATCGGACGGAAAGGCCGCCTTGGGGTACGCCACCACCTTGTCGACGGTGAAGACCGCCACGGTCCGGTCGGTTCGGGTTACTTCGACGGTCGCGCCGGGTTGTAGAGCGCCGAGCTTGAAGAACACCGCCGGCCCGTGCTTGGCGGAGTCGACGTGTCCGAGTATCACGGTCGGTCCGATCTGGCCGGGGGTGGGCGAATACTTGTACCAACCGGCCTTCGACTGAGGGTCGTCCAGCGGCGGGACCTGGATCGAGCTGTCGGGGTTGAGCCCCAGCTGCAACAAGGTGGACTTCACACCGATCGACGGAATCTTGATGGACACCGGAACGGACGCAGATAGAACTCGCTGAGTCGGAGCGGCTGTCGATCCCGACCCGGAGGCCGGGGAGGCTGCGCTGGACAGTGACCTGCCGACCGTCGAAGACGTTGAGTGGGGGACGGGGCCGGATGACCGTGACCTGACAGCTTCGGACGGCGCCAACGGCAATGGCTGCGTGGAAGTGGCCGGGCTCGGGCGCGCCACGGTAGCCGTGAGCAGGGTTTTCGTGGGTTGAAGGCCCGCCTGGGAGATGGTGGGCTGGGGTGCGTGCTGCTGACTGGCGAGACCCACGCCCAGCAACACACCGCCGACCCCGGCAAGGACCACGGCGATCGCCCAGATGATTCCGCGAGGCGAAGTAGACACGGCCTTCTCCTTCGCAGTGTGCCGGCAGTGCTTTTCGGGCGAAGTCAGTAGCTGAGATGCCGGGCTAAGGCCACTGGGCCTCGACGACCGTTCCCCCGGTGATCACAACCCGCATCGCGGGTTGTCCGTCCGATCCCCAGAGGGTGTAGTCCCCGGCCTGCAATCCGGGGTAGATCGCGGCATAGCGGGTGGGGCCGTTGCCGCGCCGTTCCCGGACGGCAACATGGGTGCGATGCGTATCGTCTCCGGTTGGACTGATTTCGATCTCGGCGCCGACCATGTCGGCGGAGGCGTGCAGGACGAGAGCGCCGATGTCGCCGCCGATGTCGAGCATGACGCTACCGTCCTGGCTCGGTCCCAACTGGTCCTGCTCGTTCATCGAACTCCTTCAGCTGCTAGAACCGGCCGCTTCGGGCCTTGGCCGACACCGGCCCGATCACGGCACTCCAGGCGCATTCTGTCCGTGCGACACCCGCTCCGACCGCCGACGCGTCCCGCGGTAACCGGCAGCACCCGCACGCCAAGGATGTGGATCCTGTGTCGGAAGACCGACGCTTACGACGCCGGCAGTGCTTGTCCGTCGGATCCGTCAGGTCCCTCAGCTTCGGCGGGATGGCGCGGACGACTGGCCGCAATGGTGCCGGCGACCGCCGCGCCGACCAGAGCCGCTCCGCCTCCGATCAGCGCACCGGTGTTCTGGACGCCAGAGGTGCTGCCGCCACCGGTGCCCGGCGCGCCGACAGGGATCGGCATGTCCGCGAGGTCGCGTGCGGGCTTGTTGTCACCCGGGTTGAAATAGCCGCCGTGCGGAATTCCCAGGTACGGGAATGTCGGCAGGTAGTGCACGGTGTTCCCGGCGGTCAAATCGGTATTGCTGGAGGCGATGCCCTGGGTGATCGCACCTGCCGCCTCGTCCGGCGTGTAGCTCTTGTCGACCAGCGCATAAGTCGTACCGGCCAGCGCCCGGAGCTCGATGGTGGTGACGTCGTCGTACACTCTGCGGCCGTTGGGGTAACCGGCCGGATCCATGCCGATCAGGCCGAGGTTGCTGGGGTTGTCGGTGGTCGGCGGAACAGCCATGTTGAGCCGCAACAGATCGGCCTGCGTCGGGCCGGTGAAGTTCTGGAAACCCGGAACCACGCCGGCGGGGATGCCGGTGAGAAGGATGGCCAGCAGATCGGCGCGTGGCTTTCCGGAGTCGTTCAGTGCGGCGAGATGCGGGAATACTCCCGGGTAGAGGACGGGTAGCAATTTGGCCAGTTCGGGGGCGGCCACGTGTGAGGCGAACTGCTTGTCGTCCGCCGGGTCCTGCGAATTGAAGAAGTCCTTCTTGGTGATCGGAATCAATACCTCGTTGAAGAGCGGATTGGCCAGACGTGACACCTGCACCCAAGGTCCGGTGTTGACGACTCTCCCATCCGACTCGTACATCTTCGATCGTTGCCGGCTCGCTGAGGCGTAGACACCGATGGTCGATCGAGCATCCGTCGGGTCGGTCGGGTTCGAGCCGTTCGCGGTGAGATCGGTCTTCGGAACCTGCAAGGTGATGGAGTGCACGTTCTTCTCTTTGAGACCGTTGACGCCGGGCGCTTGCGGCATCTGCATGCCGACGTGCAGGTTCTGGAACGGCCGCAGATCGCCGAGGTCAAAGATGGCACCGACATCGACGTAGAAACCTTCGGCCCGCTGCCCGGTGTAGAGGGTGCGCCCGCCGGGCAGGCTGTGGATGGCCTGGTTCGCCAGGGTGGGGTAGTTCGGGGTGGACAGCGGCCCGATGTTGCACGGCGGACATGCGAGGTCGGTGCCCAGCACGACACGCTTGCCCCCTGGCACGTCTACCCGGGTGATGGTTCCGAATTGCCTGCGATTCCAGTTCTTGCTGTCGATGGACTCGATCGGACCCACGTTGTACAAGAACGTGGTCGGGATCGTGTACTCGGTGCGAAACCGGAACTGATAGATGATTTCGGGTTTCCCGTCGCCATTGTTGTCGACGTGAATCTCGTACAGTACGTCGTCACCGAACTCGAAGAAGTTCGGGCCGCCCGCCGGATCCTCCAACGGGACGAAATTTGCGATCAGTGTGACTGTGTCGGGTCTGTCGGGGCTGACGAATGCGTAAACGTCGGTGTTGTCCGCGGCTGGGTCGCCGGAAATCCCCGGCGCCTCTTTGTGCGATGACATGGCTTACCTCTCCGAGATGGTGTGGTACCGGGATTTTCCGGCGTATGCCGGGTACTGCGATATCAGGCCTTCTTGGCCTGGCCGGCGATGCCGGCCAGCCGTCGCGCCAAGTCCGCGTCCCGGAACACCACTTCATGTTCTCCGACCATCACCACGATTTCACCGCTCCGATGGTCCTTGACGTAGGCCATGAATGGCTGATCGGTGAGCGAGCCGGTCGCGGCGGCCGGCCGCTCGGCCAACGACGGCTGCTGCGCAGCCGCGGCGCCAGGAGCCAGCGCGGGAGTGAGCGCTGCACCAGCCGCCGCCACGCCCAGCGAACCGAGTTGCAGGAACTTACGACGAGACTGAACGACCATGTCATTCTCCATTTCAGGAACGAATCGCCCTCCCAGAAACGGTCCAGAGGAGGTCAGGCTGTGCTCAAGCTGTTGTCGGATTGCAATCGGCATGCTCCGCCGATCGATGCCACGGTAACCATGATGGACGCTCGACGATCAGGAAGCAAGGACTGCGGAGGATCGACACGCCGTGGCGACGGCTCTATCGGCGGTGTTGCCATCAGCCGAACGCCTTGCGACGACCGGGCGTCGCTCGCGCCGAGCGTGTCGAGTGCCTGGACGCTGTCGTACGGCGGGCCATCCTCGATTGCAGCTTTGGGCGCGGGAACCAGACGGGTCCCGCGGGGTACGCGCCGGGCTTGTCGCGTTTGGACCACTTTCAAGACAACTGGCACTCACGATCGAGTCACATGAACTCAGCCGCGCCCGGCGGGGCACCAAGCCGGGATGCCGCTGAGGCTCTAGGCTCTATGCTCCCATTGCTCGAGTTCCCCGGCCAGACCGAAAGGCACCTGGTGCACGAAACCATCTACCAGGCCCTTTACGTGCAGGGACGCGGCGAACTGCGACGAGAACTGGCCCGGGCGCTGCGGACCGGGCGGGCCAGGCGCAAGCCGCACCGCCGCGCTGATGGCCGCCGGCAGGGCTGCATCGTCGATGCGTCGGTGATGATCAGCGAGCGGCCCGCCGAGGCCGACGACCGGGCGGTGCCTGGCAACTGGGAGGGCGATTTAGTGCGCCACGAGGCGCTGTGTGACCGGGCGGAGGTGGAAGACCTGCGCCGTTGTGCTGTCGCAGCAGCATAGCGAAGCTGGGGGCAGCCTGATCCGGGAGACGCCGGTGAGGGTGGCAAGCAGCCCCGACAACGCCGGGACGGGCCAGCACTACCGGATGGTCCGGGTCCGGCAAGCAAGGCAGGACGGTGTACGAGAGGAACCAGTGCTAAAGCTTCTTAAGTCTCCCGCCAGCTCTAACCCGGTGGATTTGGGCTGGTATGCGGTGCGCACCAACATGATCTGCTTGTGTTGGGAACTTCGGTGCGGGTTAAGGTCGCTCGCTTCGGAGGCCACGACGAAGGTCTGCGGCGTAGTCGTGGCGATGCCGCAGGGGCATAGCTGGGCACCTCCCCTGCCGACCGGTTCGCAAGTGTTCGTGGGAACCACCGTGAGGTTCCTGAACGCTCGTCCCAGCCAGGGGCGGTCTTTTCGGGTTGGTGCGTCGTCAGCCGATGACCTTGCGGTGGGGCGGAGGGGCCGTAGTAGTCCGAGCGGGGGAAAGCCTCGCACATGGCGAAGGGCCCCAGCGGGTTGATGCAGCAGCAAGTCATGATCGGAGTCGCTGGTGAATATCGGTGATCAGCCGTGGCCGGACCCGGTGGGTGCGGCTCGGCGGGTACGGGACATGCAGATCAAGCTGCACCACTGGGCGGTCAGTGACCCTGGCCGTCGGTTTGATGATGTGTTCAACCTCGTTCATCACCCGGACTTCCTCACCGTCGCGTGGAACCGGGTGCGGGGCAACAGAGGCGCTCGGACTGCCGGAGTGGACCGGGTCAGCCCGGCCACCATCGCCGAGGACGATCGGGTCGAGGAGTTTCTGGGGCAGGTGCGGGAGCTGTTGAAGTCCCGCACCTTTGCCCCGCTGCCGGTGCGGGAACGCTTGATCCCCAAGCCGAACGGCAGCAAACTTCGTCGGCTCGGTATCCCGACAGCGATGGATCGGGTGGTTCAGGCGTCGTTGTTGTTGGTGTTGGAGCCGATCTTCGAGGCGGATTTCAAACCGGTCAGCTACGGTTTCCGCCCCGGGCGTCGGGCTCAGGACGCGATCGCCGAGATCCCGCGTTGGGTTCCCGCAAGTATCTGTGGGTGTTCGAGGCCGATATCGCGGCGTGTTTCGACGAGCTGGCGCATTCGGCCGTGATGGACCGGGTGCGGCTGCGGATCGCCGACAAGCGGGTCCTGGCCCTGATCAAGGCGTTCCTGACCGCGGGTGTGATGTCCGCGGACGGGACGGTCAGGGACTCTGGCACTGGCACACCCCAGGGCGGCATCATTTCGCCGCTGCTGGCGAACATCGCGTTGTCGGTGCTGGATGAGCATTTCTGCGCGAAATGGGATGCTCATACTAGTTCCTACCGGCGTGAGGTGCACCGCAAACGTGGAGGTGCCACCTATCGGATCGTCCGCTACGCGGATGACTTCGTGATCATGGTGGCCGGAACCCAAGCGCACGCGGAGGCACTCTGGATTGAAACAGCCGAGGTGATAGCCCCGTCGGGGCTGCGACTGTCGGCGGAGAAGACCAGGGTTTGCCATCTGGACGAGGGGTTCGACTTCCTCGGGTTCCGCATCCAGCGGCACCCGAAGAAGGGCAGCGACAAGCTCACCGTCTACACCTACCCGTCGAAGAAAGCGTTGCTTTCCATCACGGCGAAGGTGCGGGCGTTGACGAACAAAGCGCAGCATCACAGCCTCGCTGATCTGCTCGGGCACCTCAACCCGGTGCTCCGAGGGTGGTGCGGGTATTTCCGTCACGGCGTGTCCAAGGCAACGTTCGGCTACCTCGACTCCTACGCCTGGCATCGGGTCACCCAATGGTTGCTCAAACGGCACAAGCATTTGAACTGGGCGGAACTCCACCGGCGGTTCCTGACCGGAAGACCAGGCAACCGTCCAGCCGCAGATGGGCTCGTCATGTTCGATGCCGCCACGATGCCGGTCACCCGGTACCGGTGGCGGGCGACCCATATCCCCACCCCATGGACCAGCACCACAGCACCGTCGGTGCATGTGTAAGCAGTGGCAATCCGGGGAGCGCCGGATGCGATGAAAGTCGCACGTCCGGTGCGGAGGGCGGGCCGGGGAAACGGGTCAAGGGCAACCTTGATACCGCGCCCCGGTCCGACCCCTACATCATTGGCAAGCAGAACCAGACCGCGATCGGCACCCTCGTCGAACGGCAAACCGGCTACACGATGCTGCTGCACCTACCCGACGGGTACAAGCCCGAACAGGTCCGCGACGCGCTCGCCGAGAAGATCAAGACCCTGCCCGATTCGCTGCGCCTGTCACTGACCTGGGACCAGGGCTCGGAGATGCGCGACTGGAAACACTTCTTCGTCGACGCCGGCATCGACATCTACTTCTGCGACCCGCACGCACCCTGGCAGCGCGGCACCAACGAAAACACCAACGGCCTACTGCGCCAGTACTTCCCCAAGGGCACCGACCTGCTGTTGCGATGACCGCCAGAATCCGCCGATCCTCAAACGGACATGGAATGCTGGTCAAGGTCGCCTCTAGGCAAAGAGCCGTCTCGCGATCAGCTCGCGCACGTCGGCGCGACTGCGACCGCGGTGATCGGCGGCGATGAAGTGATCGGCGATCGCCACCGAGAAGGCGATCAGGCAGCGGGCCTCGATCTCGTCGTCATCGGCGCAGACGGTGGCCAGCTGCGAGCGCAGGTACTCCATGCGGCGGTTGTCGACGCGTCGCAGGCGATCGGCGACGGTCGGCTCGCGCCGGGACCAGTCGCGGACCGCGAGGTCGATCGGCAGCAGCTCGTCGCTGAAGGTGAGTGCACCCGCCCGCCGCGCCTTAGTGCCGGGGTCGCCGCCCTCGAGCTCGACGCGCTCGACGACCTCCTCGATACTCCTGTGCTCCCACGTATCGAGCATCTCCTCCAGCAGAGCGCGTCGATCGTCGAAGTACCCGTAGAAGCCGCCCTTGCTGACCCCCTGCCCCCGCGCCAGCGACTCGATCCGAACTGCGTCCGGCCCGCCGGCGGCTAGGGCCCGCAGTCCCTTCTCAATCCACCGGCTGCGAGGCGTGCGAGCCACCGCCATCACTCATCTCCCTTCCCGAGAACATTGATCTGTACGCCATCGTACAAATCGTGCTAGGTTTGGTCCATACGCAACCGTATGGACCGAGAAACATCCCCGCGACTTCGGTACGAGGTACATCGATGAGACTTCCAAACACCGCACACACCTCCCGCCCCTGGCGCATCCATGAACTCACGCCCGACTTCCAGCTAGAGGACGTGTGGGCGCTCCCGACACCAGGCGGCCCTGGTGAGCTTCCTCGTCTGGTGTCCAGACCGTCTCCGCCAACTTCCTACAGGGCGCCCCGCTCGTGGTCCGCGTGCTCTGGGCGGCCCGGTGGAAGATCGGGCGGCTGCTCCGCTGGGACGGCCCGGACACCGGCCTCGGCTCCCGCGTGCCGACGCTGCGCGACCGGTTCCCGACGGATCTGCGGGGCGCCCCAACCGGTCCGGATTTCGACACGCTTCCTTTCACTTCGCTGTACCAGCTCGAGAATGAGTTTGCGGCAGAGATGGCCAACCGGACCGTGCACGCGGTCATGCACCTCAGCTGGGTCCCGGACGAATCCGGTGGCTACCGCGGCCAGCTGGCCGTCCTGGTGAAGCCCAACGGACTGTTCGGGACCGTCTACATGGCAGCGATCAAGCCGATCCGCTCCATGATCGTGTACCCGGCTCTAATGCGACGGAAGGAGCGCAAGTGGCGGGCACTCGCCGGCGATCCGGCACCGACGCAGCCGTCCGATAGGGAGCCCAGCAACGGAAATGAAGCCATGGCGACGGCCGAGACGATCGCAGTTCCGGCTGGCGTTGCGGAGCTCACTTCACTGGGCACGGTCGACTATCAGGAAGCGTTCGCGTTCGACACCGACGCGGTCCTCACTCCGGAGCAGTGGGCGCGGCTGATCCTTGAGGGCGCTCCGCAGACCACGCGTACCGCGTTGCTCGGCGCCTGGAAGCGCCTGAGAGTCACCCTTGCTCCGCTCGAATCCGACAGGCAATTATTGGGCTGGCCGATACAACACAGCGGATCGCAGGACATCGTCCTCGGAGTGGAGTCGGAGATCGGGTTCTCCGCACGGATGGTGATCCAGGCCCAGCCTGGACGCGTCATCCACGCGATGCTATTCCGGTTCGAGCGGGATGCCGGTCGCGACGCATTTATGGCGCTCGCGCCACGGCACACCGAGGTCGTCCGGAGCTTGCTCGACGACGCGAACCGCCGGGCGGCACCGGCGACGACTCGGCCGACACCCGAAAGCGAGTCCTGACCCGCGACGAGCAGAGCTGCAGCCGGGATTGTGCACTTGTGGGCCTCCTCCGTGCCGCAGGGGGAACGCCTGCAGACACAGCAACGCCGGTGATCTCGCCGCCGGCTACGAGCTCGCGCACGTGCCACAAGCCGATCGCCTGGCGGCGCAGCCGTGCGAGCATGGAGTTCATGAATGGGTTTCGCGTCGACTATGCCGACAGGTACGCCGTCGAACTTCCAGAACCGATGGACGCGCCTCGCTTCTGTTCCATGATCTTGGAATCTGCACCCCGTTGGCTCGACCTGTTGCTGTCTGCACGGGACGCTGTTGTTGGCCGTCTCGGCTTTAACACGCAAGAGCGCAACTATGGCGGGCCAGTCCGGCTTGCGCCAGGCGGCAAGTTCGGGCCGCTGGTCGTACAGACAGTGTCACCTCGACGAGTCGTGTGCGGCGATACCGACAGGCACCTGAAATTCGCGGCTACCTTCGAGATCGACGCGCAGGGTGCGCGTGGCACCTTCACCACCGAGGTCCAGTTCCACGACCGAATCGGCCGGGTCTACTTTGCGCTGGTGAAACCATTTCACAAGTGACTCATCCCCCGCCTCGTCTCGGCGCCGTTCCCCGACCGCGCGACCGTCGTAGAGATGTAGATGCTCGAACGCAGTGCTGTCAGGCGGCGTCCGTAAGCCGAACCCCTTGCGGATAGGGCTAGGCGTCATGGGGTGGCGGGGGAGTTGCGACCAGCCGCTCATCGAGGACAGGTCCGGCGCTCGGCGATCTCATTAACCGCCGATAATCTATATTATGTCAGTCCAAGCAAGCATTATTGCATCTGATGACCGATCGACGCTCTCCCCGGTGCGGGTCTCACTCGGGCCGTCGTGGCTCTGTGAACTGCGCGAATGAACCGGGTTGGGGTGCGGTGACGGTGGTCGACGGGG
>JAABUP010006378.1_pt1 | contig 16827 bp, 21 predicted proteins | sample 5559201 | NCBI WGS metagenome assembly JAABUP01 (sample SAMN10711887, study PRJNA513373) | rock metagenome | isolation source: Antarctica rocks | place: Antarctica
AAGAACCAATGTGTGCCTGTCTTGTCAAACCCAGACCTGTCTCTGCTTGTTGGCTGTGTACTACCACCACGTCCTCTTTCTTGACCTAGCTGTCCCTCAACTCTGCAAGAGGCTCAAGTGGATTTCACCAGAGGCAACGGATCTTTCTCATCCATTTCGTTCACCATTCTGGTAGTGAAGGTATGCTATGAGCAAAGATTTCGCAACCGAGGGGAGAAGGAAAGGCATTGGCCAGTCATGGTCAAATTCGAGCAAGGAAGTGGGCTCCGAACATGATGTGGAATAGAGATGCAGTCTAATGCAATGGTCCTGGGAGCTCGCATCCATGGTGCGAGCTCTTCAAGCTGAAGCTTGTCGTCCACAGAAGCTTTGTTGCTGAAATACAACTGCAGCTCGTTCAAAGGAAAAGAGTGAGGTCGCCATGTCCGGAACACTAGGCTCCTGGCCTGTCGAAAGCAGGCAGGACAATAAGGCTTTTTGAAGATAGAAAAGAGAAGCACCTCGAAATGGTATTGCTGAAGTTTCTCTGATGCATATTCTTGGCCGTTGGGTCTTGATGAGTCACACGGGAGATCAAACTTTCCCTCGCAGCCGATCACGTCGCTTCTCATTGTCGTTGAGGTGTGATCAACGATCGTGGGGGAATGGATCATTATCGGTGTAGAGAGCTCGCCTGCTGAGGAGAGGGTAAGAAGGGAGACTGTCATGCTAGGACAAGGCCAGCGGAAGTGGCTGTAGGCGGCGTGTGATTGCCTTGAGCCAGGGGATGGATGAAGACGATGGTTCGTACAAAGGGGATTGAGGAGTGTGTATGACAGATGGCAATGAGCATGAGAAACCATGAAGCTGGCAGAAGAAGTTGATGCTTGACGTCTGGAAGTGGAAGAGAAGTCTGAAGGAGGAAGCTGAGTCTGAAAGTCGAAACAAGCAAAGCCTTGGATGGATGCAGATATGTGTTTGTATATGTACTGCAGAAGAAATAAAAAAGAGGAAGAAACCACGAACGTAAGAGGTTCTTAAATACCCACCGGTGCTCTCTCTGCGTCCGTAAAACCTTTCATCTATCAACAACAGCTATCGATGTCATGTCTCATCACTCAGCCAGGCATCTTCATCGATTCGTGCAAGTTGCGAATTTCACGCCCGTTGGAGTGAAAAGGTTTTAGAATAGAATGTCACGATTGTGTCTTCATTGGAGATGGGATAATCTTGATGCAGGGGAGCGTGTTAAGGATGGGGAATTGGTTGTGAAGTTGCAAAGAAGGAGAGGGCTGTGCTGGGAGCAGACTCGGACGTACAAAGGGGTGTGGTGGTTGTTGCGATCTGATTGCCTACCAGTACGCGATCTGGATATGTACTCTTTGCTTTGAAAGGAGAGCAACGACGAGATATCTGATTGAGTGGCATTGGCAAGTGGTTCGAGTACGTCCTAAGAAATTGATGCAAATTCGATGCTCCCTTTTCGCTTTTGTCAACTTCACGCAAGTGAGATGCGGTGATGGTGACCTACCGATTCACGACGTGCACTTTGCTCCATGCTTGAAAAGGAGAGTAACCGCGAGAGATATGATCAAATGTTAATTGCAAGCGCTTGAAGTGCGTACTTACCAAAGCAAGGTCAACTTCATATTCCCCAATCTTCCGCTTCGCACGAGTGAGATCTGGCGATGGTGACTTACAAGCTCATGATTCTGAATTGTGCCTTTTGCGTTGACGTGATTTATGAGCACCACTCCATCTCACCCCTTTTCCAACTTCACAAGAGTGAAATCCGTCACTGGTGACCTACCGATTCGCCATTCGTGACATACGCTCCATGCGTGATAGAAATCCGCCCTGCAAGGTGAAATTCCGTGGTCACTGGAAGCGCTTTTATTGAGTACGTCCTCAGAGAGTCAAGAAAGCCTTAACACTCCATTTCCCATCTTCACGCGAGCGAGGATCCGAGGAGGAAGTGCCAACCTGTGATCCAAGCCGTGAAGCCTGTCCACCGATAGCTGTGACAGACCCGGACAGCGACTCTGAAAGTGAAATCGATTCCGGAAGATGTGCTGTAGAGGCAGAAGCCTGCAAGAAGAGTTACATCCGGGGGAGAAATGCCATTTCACGCGTAAGCATTCCTAGGTCAGATAACATGAGCTGCGAGGCCCAATTACGTGGCATCAGGTAGTATCAGAATGTCAGGATTCAAGTCAAAGCCCGCAAGTCAAAGATGAAGATCAATGTTTGCAAAAGAAAAGCGGGCCAGTAGAATCACAGTTGAAAACCATGCTGTGTATTGTGGAACAGAGACTTTGCTGATTCCAGCGTTTGAGACCAACACGTATCTTGCCCATCGCACTGTGATCAATATCAAATGAAGGTCTTACATTAAGATTGTGAGAGATCTAGACTAGAATGAACGCATAATATAGAAGGTTGAATTCCCAAAATTTGGATAAATGAGAGAGTAAGATGAACTCGAAAGCATGAAGAAAGAAAAAGCACACACATCAAATCGTTTCAAAGACCATCTTCAGTAAATTTTCCCCAACCCCCAGCCGACCTTCATGACTCGTGCCCACACAAAGCAAGCCAGTCCAAGCCCGTAGCAACCACCAACAAATGCTATCAAGGCGGTGTATCTCCCACCATCACTCGCGATCAGCTGTCCCGCAATGGGGATACCAATCAAGCATCCAAAGCTGACAAGTGTATACAAACTAGCATACCACCTGCCGAACACCTCTGTAGAGCAAAGCTGTCCGACACACACAGGGGTCAGACTGATGTTCGAGCCGCTGGCGAAGCCGAACGTCAAGGCAAAGATGATCAACTGCGCTATACCACCAGCACCAGCTTCAGGCGAGCAGGTCAACCATAGGCAGAGAACAGAGAGGAAACACATCGCCACGGTTGCTATCATGATATTGAATCTTCCGATTCGATCGGCTATGAAACCGGGTGCCCACCGTCCAAAGAAGGAGCCAACATTGAGGATGGAGAGAAGTTGGTATGAGAACGTGGAATTCACACCGTGAAGCAGAGCGTATGAGGATATGTAGGAAATAGGTATGAACAGGGCCAATTCGATGAAGAAGACGCCAGCTGTTGTCAGGAAGAAGACTGTGCTTCTGAAGATACGGAAATCAGGCCAAATGTCCTTGCTGAGGTTTGTGGGTGCAATGCCTTTCTCCCCCCTCTTGATCCTATCACGCGGAGTCAAACGTGTGCGTATGAGCAGATTGGCAATGCTGAGTAGGAAGAGGAATGTGAAGGCCAGGATACGGGTTGCCCATTTGAAGCCGACGAGAGGGAAGAGTCGTTGGAGCATCAAAGGGAAGACAATCCCGCCAATCGATCCGCCTGTTGTTGCGAGACCAGTGGCAGCGGCTCTTCTTCTCATGAACCAGTGGGCGATGGCACCAACAGCAGGGGTGAAGATTAGGGAGGAGCCGATGCCTGAGATGATTGAGAAGGTGAGGATGAAGTGCCATAGTTCTGTAATAGATCATCATTAGCAAGAGATTCCAGGAAGAGATATGAACAGAATCTGTTCGGACATACTTGTACTCTCCGCCACTCCCATCAATCCAGCAAAAAGGAAGATGCTCCCAGCAGCCACCAACCAGCGAGGCCCCTTCGCATCAAAGACGGGCCCAATCTGCACGCCGCAGAAGAACGTGAGGAAGGCAAAAAGGCTGAAAATCCAGCCAATGCTGCTAGGCGAGTGTTGTGCTAGCTGGTGCGTGCTGAGGTATGCCTGGAAAGTGCCAACGCTGTTGAGAATGCCAAAAGAGGCGACCATGCCGCTGAATGAGCCGAAGACGACAAGCCAAGCAGCCACGCCACCTTCAGGGTATGTGTGGTCATCTGCGATGATTGCCTTTTCTGTGCTTGTTGGTTCCTCATTGTTTTCATTCGAAGACGCTTCTCTCTTGAAGATTGCAGAGGGGTGGTTGGGGGCCTGAGTGTAAGCTGAGTCGTGCTCAACTTCCCCACAGGAGGCCTCATTGGGTGTCGTGCAGCGGTCCGTAGTTGCATCTCGGGATGTAGCCGTCGAGGAGGCCTTGTATGGGTGGCCTTGCTCGTGATCAGACGTCTGGTCTAAGCCTACAGGGTGTTCGTTGACATTGGAGGCTCCAAGCGGTGCCGAGCCTTGGGTGAAGGCATCGACAGCTGCGTAACTGTTGGCTTTGCCTGACAGCGACGGTCTTGGTGAATCTTTGGCGTCACGGTTGATGGCGTCGGTAGAAAGGTTTAAGGGAGGCTTGTCTTCTCCATTGCTGTGTGATGGTCTCATATGCTGTCGACCTAGGTATCCAGTGCTCTTATCCAAGTTCGCAAGCAAACGCCCTACTTGGCCTTCGTCTCCAGAATTGCAGAGGGGGTGATATTTGAGCTCGTAGAAGCGACATGGCGAGTCCTTTTATGAGCGCCAAAGAGCGCTCACCCCCGCCTGACATTGAGTTTTTCATCATTGCGTCGTGGCAAGTGTGGGGTGAAGGCCGTTATCGGCGGTGGCCGAAGCCTGAGGAGAGAGATCGTAGATGGAGGGCATGTCAGTCAAGGACTGATTGATGATGACTGAGGTTGCATGAGAGCGTTCAAATTGGACCATCTTGAGATGCTGACCTCAAGGCAGAATACGCATTCCTTCGGCCGGGATTACTAACACCAAAATTGGAGTATATGGACTTGATGGGAAATGCGAAAAGAAAACGTGGAATGCGATCGTCACTGAAATGGGAGAATTTGTTGGTTTCAAATTTGAGTGTGCATTATGTATGCTGATGGGTTGCCTCTAACTATGTGCTAGTGATTTCGTCCCGAGGATGTCATAGACAAAGACACGCAAGAGTATGCCGATGATGCCATGTTATGCCTAAGTACAAGGATTGCCGATGCTCCACCCCTCCATTACTATCGTGACTTCCTCCAACCGTTGCAAGAGAAGTGAATAAATGCAACCCTCCCGATTTTCCAGCACTCCTGCTCGCATGATTCTCAAGCGTGGGATGTAGTAGGTGGTGTGATGGCGAGATGACGAGAGACGCTGCTTACAGCATGGCGAAACCAGCAGCGGCACCGACGGCAGCCACGACGATCTCCTTGCTGTAGCCCATGATGTTGGCGGCACCGACGAAAGCCGATGGTGATGGGGCGGCGAAGGTGCCGTTGGCAGAGTGTGATGGCATGCCGGTTGAGGCACGGGTACCAGCAGCCTGCACTTGACCGTCGGTGATCTGGACGACTGGGGTGACGTGGGGAGCGCTGGTTACGGCTTGGATTTGGCCGTCAGTGATTTGTGCAACTGGGGTGATGTGGGGAGCGCTGGTTACGGCTTGGATTTGGCCGTCAGTGATTTGTGCAACTGGGGTGACGTGGGGAGCGCTGGTCACGGCTTGGATCTGGCCGTCAGTGATTTGTGCGACCGGGGTGGCGGTGACGGCCTGGACCTGGCCGTCGGTGATTTGAGAAGCCTGAGCGGCGACGCAGGCAGCGAGGCCCAAGGAGAGGACGATGTTCTGGATGGAAGGCATTGTGTGAGAGGTTTGATGGTATTAATTAGTTTGGTGGTGAGAGGTTTAGAAGTGTGTGTATATGATGACTGGTGATGGTACTGCTGAAGCGAGTGTCTGATCGGGGATGATCGAAGCGACTGTAGCTGCTGAACGAGAGCAAAAACTGGAAGAGGTGTTGATGTTTTGAGAGTGAGCGGTGGATGATAAGAGAGAAGGAGAAAAGGAATGGAATGCGGGCGAACTTGTTTATCTACTTTATTGGCGGGCCCCCGCCCCTGCGCACTAAGCGGGCCCTTTGTTGCAGGGGGCAGCCGTGGCAAGCAGTATCGCCCAGCCGACCAATCTCGAACACGGAAGGAGGGATTAGCGCCCCGGCCCCCTCCAATAGCGTCGAATCAGATCACGAACCTAGCCGATGGCCCTCCACACCAGGCAATCCGACGTAACCGGAGGAGGCAAAGAAGCTGTCAACCCTGCAAGCAAAGGGAACGGAGATAGAACGGTCGAACTTGCTCCACTGCATTTTGAGCAGGCTCGACAGTAAAGTAAACAATAAATGGAGTCGATCAGAAATACGTATGAGAACTAGAATCCTTCCTCGGTCTGGTCGGTCGGCTCCCCCTGAGCCCTGCCTCGAAATTGCCAAGGCTGATCTGATCATCCTTGCGCAGAATCCCCATGGTGCATTTTCCACTGTGCTGCACCACCAGCGAACGCCGTGCGCCCGCCCACTTTTTCCCGCCCAGTGCACTGGCGTGATAGGCTCAACATACCCTCCTTCTGCTGAATTTGCACGCGAGATACAGTCTAGCTTCGGCCTGGAGATCAACCATAGCACCTTAAAAGCACTGTCGCTGAGATGAGGATCGCTCCAATACAGTTTGGGAAGAATAAGACAAAGCCTCGTCAGCAACGATGGAGCCTTCCCACAATCGGAGTTGGTCCCCTGAACACAAGACAGCAGCAACGACAGTCTCTCCCCCACCTCCTTCACCACCAAATTCAATTTCCTACCTCGTCGATGCCCCAGCCCAATTCATCCAGCACGCCACTGACGTCTGTTGCCGGGGTGAGAATGGCCCCCCCGGAAATTTAATTCGGCTGGGAGGAAGGTCATGGCGTGGGAGTGAACGAAGGAGGCTGATCGCCCAGCCAGCGGTTCTAAACTAAAGAAAATAGCTCACAAGCTCCGGAAAAAAATCGGCAACACTTAACGCCTCCCTCTTCCCCCTTCCCATGAGCTCTGGGCCAGTCAAATTTCGCTTACCCGCTCGATACGAGGTACAGATCCTGAAACGGGAGTGGCAGGAAAGGGGGTGGTGGGAGCGCGGACGAGGGATCGATACAGAAATAAGTCACCCACACTTATGCAAGGCAGAGCCAACGATGCTTTCTTACGAATCCTCTTATCACGTAGTCGGCCGTGTGTCAGGCGCTGTCGGTATCCGCAGCAAAGCACCCAGCCTCGCCAGCTCCAAAAGTATAAGAAGCTCCCCAACCCTCGCGATCATGCGTGCGCCAAATCGAACGCAGATTCTAGTCCGGTGCAGATTCGGTTTGCTAAAGTGCTTGCCGTGATGCTAAAATAGCCCTATCTACCTTTTCGGTTGAGATGGTCTTGGTGCTATCGATCTCGAAAGTCGAAACAGGCTTGCCACCCGAGGTTTGAGATATCGGTCGGGTAATCGGTATCGCGCAATCAAGATGTAATCGATTTGATGAAATACGAGAGCTGCTCGACTGCTCCAGCGTAGAGGACATCGAAGAAGCAGAAGCTATGATGCGTTTGCTCAATAGAAAAGAGTTGACACGAGATTTCTGGGTGTGGGCCAAGTGGTCTGTATCGTGCACCGCACAATCAAGAGATGACTGGCTGTGATGAATACGAGATTTGCTTGAACAGAAAGGACGTCAAGACGGAGTCTCGATTCGGCTGACGAACAAAAATGGATATGTGTGAAAAGTCTCCTCATGGTAGTTTCAATTAGACCGCAGCAGGTTCTTGGTGTATCACATCACGCAATTAAGAGGTAATTGATTCATGATTCAAAAAACGAGAGCTGGTCGAGCATGGGTAGCAGTGGAAATGTTGAAAAGAAAAAGACTTTGATGGGTTGGCTCGGCAGACGAGCATCGAGTGACGAATATACAACCATACTTTGCATCTGACTTTCGCCACCTGACATTGAGAGGCTATATGAATTCTAGAAGTATGTTCTATGGTCTCTCGGCGGGTTGTATATACAGATCTCAATGGCTCATTTTCCCTTTGAGTTTTGTGAGATGTTTGAAAAATATTAATACATCTTCAAGATCCCCTCGTCAAAGCCCCCTCATCCCCAAACGAATGACTACGGCCTCCATCGCCTCGCTATCCTGAATCAAAATGCCGACTCATAATGCATGGGTGACCTCAAGCCCATCTCCATTTTGTATAGCAGGGTATCTCCGATAGCAGCCCATTGCCTTCTTGTTGCTTGCTGCAAAAGACAAGCATGCACTGTCCACCATGTATCCTAGAATTAGCCTGTAGACTCTTGGACAGCTCACTACAACAGCCAAACTGTCGCACCCACAATGGCGCCCACCACCCAGAATCCGGAGTTTTCCAGCAGGTGATTTCTCGACGCCCCACTGCTCGGGCTGGTGGTATCGCTGGTGCTATTATCCGTCCCATTCGCCAGCGTCCCATTCAAAATCAGCGTCTTCGTCCCATTCACATTCCCAATCCGATACAGCGTGCTGTTCTGATCGTTCGTCCCATTCGCCACCACCGAATCCAAAAACGTACTATTGCTCGGGTCGTCGCACCCACACGCGCTGTACTTGTCGCACAGACACGTCACGGGCAGGCTTTCGTTCTTGTCGGTGGTGCGGTTGTGGTAGTTGTAGGGGTGGTTGTAGTTATAACCGTAGGCGCCGTAGAGCCAGAGGCCGGGGAAGAAGCCCAGGGCGGCGCCGGCGAGGGCGAAGGGGATGATACCGGCGGGGGAGCGGCGGCCGGATTGGTAGGGGGTTGCGGAGCCGCCGCCGTAGTATCGTCCGCCGCCGTAGGAGGGTCGCGATATTGAGGATGAGCTGGAGAGGAGGTCAATTTTGTTGGGATACGGATTTTGAGCGGGTTTTCTCTTACCTGGCTGAGCCTGTGCTTCCACTGCTGCCGGATCTACCTGAGCCAGAAGACGAGCCTGATGAGCTGCCAGATGAGCCAGATGAGCCAGATGAGCCAGATGAGCCAGATGAGCCGGACGATCCTCCTCGTCCACCCCCTCCACTTGATCCTCCGCCGCCTCTCCTCTTCTCAAGGTAGCTTAGGAGTGGTGCATCGAATTGGTCGTTGAGGGTCGCGTGGAGGACTTCTGGTTCTGGCTCGGGCTCCGCTTCTCGCCGCGAGATGACGTCTTTACCGTATCGTGTAGACCGTATGGAGATTGAAGAAGCGGTTGATGCCCACAGTATGAAGATTGTTGCTTGTTTGATCAATACCATGATGGTGTCTGGCTATGCTGTAAATTTCCGTTATGCGACAATGATGATGTGATGACGCAGGTTATGAAAAGTGGGGAGAATAATGTGTGTAGGTACCCGAATGATGTAGTTCAGTATTCGTAGGTCGTCGCCACTTCAAATACTTGTTCGCCTAGTCAAGAGAATTTCCAGGTTCCTTGTTCATGAAACTGGAGAACGCGCAGGGGCGAAAAGGTCACTGCCTCCTCAATGAAGCGGTTCATTCTTCTAGAAGGGTTAACCGGCCAACTGAACACACTCCCCAAATGAACAGCTTATAGGGCTGAATTATAGCCTAGAACATTATTTTTGAGAAGTGATTTTATAAGAAAACTTTATATAGGAAACTTATGTAAATTTTGATTTTGGGAAGATTTTATATGGAGCAGTTTTCAGTAGCTTGCGTGGTTATAAAGATATAGAGGGGGTGTTCGGTTGGGGGGTTTGTTCAGTTGGAGGGTTAACCCTTCTACCGAGATATTAGAACGCCTAGCAGGGCTGGGGTTTCCTGACTAAGAAAGATCCTCACCAATCAGATTGCATCCCCGGCCATGGCTCAATTTTACGTTTGCTGTTCGCCTTGCATCGCTGCCGCCAAAGACGCCTGAGACGATTATGGTTGAGCTTGCTCTCCGCTGCGGCCTTTACCCAGACATCCGCATGTATTATCTGCGCCCGGTCGATTGGCATCTCAGGTGCGGAATGGCCATAGCCCTCTCGCGGCAATCCCGAGGCACATTGCAGTCTCAAGATTATGTTTCCATCATCGTGGAAGCGAACTGCTCCACAGCAAGGGGAGTGTTACTTCTACAAAACCCTGCAAATTCCTCAATCTCTGTGTAAGGAAGTATGTATGAGCCACGACCCTTGCTTTCATGACGCTCACTTGTACCAGTGGCTCTCGTTTCATTCATTGTGGAAAGGTTCTGTGGAAGGATTACTCTCAGAGGCTGTGTCTCTTTTAGATCACCTTTTCCCACGTTGAAGATGACAAGGAGAGTGCTGTGATGGAATATCATCGCTCAGAACCAAGGACATATCAACATTGGGTAAGATACAATCTTGAGTATAAGCCTCCAGCTAGTGCAATGTTTTCAATAGCAACACGGCTTAGCACTCTTGAATTTTTACATTGGGGATCTGTGTCGAGAGCAGTGGCATTTTGCCTTTTCCAATCCCAGCCAAGCTGAAATGCTTTTCAATGTTTGTCTTTTGAATTCCGTTGAACAGACCGTCCGCTGCCTTGCAAAGTCTCAGGGATGTTGAGCACCGAATGCAGTCCAATCCATTGCACGCAGTCAATGACTCTGAAAAAGCAAGTTGTCGTCCAGGAGCCACCCCAATTTGGCAACTACAGTACGTCGATGCAGTGACAAACCAAATCCTGCTGACATCCAATCGGCGTTGTGCATTCGTACTTTCAGGGTCTCCTAGCAAGATTTCGAACGGCCTGCTGTTCAGAGCCGCCAAGCGCATCTATGGCCCAATTCAAGCTAGCGTGGTAGGATGCCAAGACTCTAAAGTTCCGATGATGCTCTCCAACAGCAGAACGCTATCAGAGACGTGGGGTAAGATCGATGCCCTATGAAATTGTCGGCAGCCCGCTGGTCTATCTCTGCTTGTACTTATTCTAGCTATCGACGTCTTTTATTCGCCGGTGCTCTTATCTTTGCAAGTTTTTCAATTGCTAGAGCCTGACTCAAGGAATCGCTTCACAGCTGTTTAACCGTCTCAATTGTAGCCAATGCAACTCGAGAAGGAGGTCCACTTTGGCTGTGTAATGCTCTTCTCTTGAACCACTGAAGATACTGAGCTTTCAATTTCTTGTGAGAGCTTCAGCTTGCAATCTCTTCCTCGCATTTGATGAACGCATCGAACCAGCAAGACTCTTAATCAAAATCTTGAGAGGACTGCCTGTCCAGTGGATCAGTCGCACACACATTCAAGCAACCGCCAAAATGCCTATTTTTATGAACCCGTTCCAGAAGCACGATGTCACTGACTTCCCCGATGTGTATGTGCCATTAGCCCACGCGACTCGGAATCCGTCCGTTGTTGCGGCCAACGACGACAAGGTCGGCTCAATCTCGCACAACCCAAAGTTGGACGATGATATCCATGGCAGCCCCCCTCCCGGCTACAGCGCGAATACTGTAGAAGGTCTCCGAGCAGAGATTGATAACGGTATGCGTAGGAATGTGGCATGTAATCTGAACTTTGGCTGAATCCTGGTATCAGATATCGTGGCTTCTGGACATGACACCGCCTATGATCGTAAGTGAAATAATTACCTTTTCTATGGTGATTTTCGGACCCTTAGAGGATCCTTAGGAGCCTCGGACACTGAACTTGGACAGGTAAGAGTAAAGTCATCAACAAAGCCATCATGGACATTGGTATGGGATGGTACCAATGGGAGCTTTTCTGCCTTTGCGGTTTCGGCTGGTTAGCCGACAAGTAAGTTCGAACTCATGCATTGTAGAACACATACTCAGCTGACATTTCGTGACCCAGCCTTGTGCTTCAGGTACGCTGAATGTTGCGATATATATTGGTATATCAAGACTGATGAAAGCGAAAGGTGGTGGCACTTACCCTACCTTCCTTGACGTCTGAGTTCGGGCCTTCTAGTACACAGGTCCGATATACTACTTGCTCCATGTTCACAGGATTGTGTATAGGCGCGTCTTTCTGGGGCGTTGCTTCGGACATCATTGGTCGTCGGCTAGCTTTCAATGCAACCCTTTTCATCGCTGGCGTCTTTGGCCTTGCCGTTGGAGGTGGCAGTAGCTGGATTGGAGTTTGTGGGCTGTATGCAGCGTTGGGAGTAGGAGTCGGCGGAAATCTCCCAGTCGATGGTGTAGGTCTAGTATCCTTGGCTTCGGGAAGCCATCCAGACTGATGGATCTCAAGGCGCTTTTCCTGGAGTTCCTTCCACAGGCTTCTCAGAGTTTGCTCACCTTGCTTTCCGTTTGGTGGCCACTTGGACAGCTGATTGGGTCGCTCGGTGAACTCCATGTTTCCGCATTCAATGGTTGTCGCTGACTACATGAATAGTGGCTTGGGGTTTTCTTGCCGGCAACAAATACGCTTGTCCTCCGACTCTCCATTCTTGCAATATCACGGCACCAGGTGTAGAGTGTTGCTCCAAAAGCATGAACAAAGGTTGGAGATACCTCAACATTGTCACCGGTGCTATCATTTTCCTCATGTTTGTGTGCCGCTTTTTTCTTTTCCATCTTTTCGAGTCGCCCAAGTTCCTCCTTTCAAGAGGCCGTCAATCCGAGGCTGTTGCGACTGTTCATGGAATAGGTAGGAGTATTCTACTTCTCGCCCCTCTTTGATGCTAATTGAAGTTAGCTTACAAGAATGGACGCAAGACGTGGCTATCCGAGGAAATCCTGAATGCTATTGGGGGTGACCCCGAGACGGTCCAGGATAGCAAGCTCTCGACAGTTCAGATCATCCAAAGATTCTTCTCTAAATTCTCTGGAGATAGGCTTGCACCTCTCTTTGCGACTCGGAAAATGGGTATCATGAGTAAGTCTCTTTTCATCTCTCCCTTCACCCTAGTAGGATCTCACATGCCGCGACATGAACGTGAGTGGTGGCTCTTCTCAAAGCAAGTCTGATCAAGAAGTACAGCGTGCTTGGTATGGTTCTGCTGGGCAACGATAGGAATGGGATATCCTCTCTTCAATGCTTTCCTTCCACAGTATCTTCAGAACGCTGGCAAGGGCATTGCGCCCACGCCGAACAGGATTGTGTATCGGAATTATGCTATCACATCGATCGTCGGCGTGCCCGGATCTATCATCGCTGCATACACTGTTGATGTCAAGTACATCGGCCGCAAGTACACTATTGCAGTATCCACGCTCATTACCGGAATCCTGTTGTTCCTCTTCACGCTCAGCTCCGACTCAAATTATCAGCTCATCTTCACCTGTCTCGAGGCATTCTTCCAAAGTATGTGCCTCCCTCAAGAAAGAAGATTTGGTAACCAGGTGTTAAATGAGCTAATGGGAAACGATAGACATCATGTACGGCGTGCTCTACGCCTACACCCCGGAAGTATTTCCAGCACCCAACCGTGGCACTGGCACAGGAATCGCATCTTGTTTGAACAGAATCACCGGACTCTGTGCACCGATCGTTGCCGTCAATGCTGGAAGCCTCAATCCGAATGCTCCTGTATATGCTTCCGGCGCGCTCATTATCGCGGCTTTCCTAGCTATGTGCTGCTTCCCTATCGAAACTAGAGGCAGGCAGAGTCTGTGAGGTATCATTGATGTTTGGGATATCAGGACTCGTCAATGCGACGCAATAGTGCTCCTTATCGCGCCGCATTGGATACAAATGTCCAGCAACAAAAACGATTTAAAGGGTTTCGTAAATATATCTCTAAAGCTTGCTCGTCTCCTCATTCGGTACTTCAACGACGACCTTGCCCCAAGTCTCTCTTCTACCTAACATGCCCAATGCCTCACCCACACTTTCCAAACCCCTAAACTTCCGATCTCCATACACAGTCGATCTGAACTTGCCCTCCTCCATCAACCGAAACAATCCCCTCCAGACCTCCTCCACCGTCTCCGTCTCCTCCTTGGCATACATCCCCCAATGCAATCCCACGAGTGACACATTCTTCAACAACACCCTATTCATCGCCACCTTCTCAATCTCCCCGGCCGCAAACCCCACAACCACAATCCTCCCATTCCACGCCGTGCACTTTAAACTCCGATTCACCATCCCCACCGGATCAAAAACAATATCAACACCCCTCCCCTTCGGCGTCAACTTCCTAACCTCCTCCTCCCACTTCTCCCCCCTATAATCAACCCCAAAATCCGCCCCATACCCACTCGCAACCTCCAACTTCCGCTTCCCCCCCGCCGTCGCAATCACCACCGCTCCGAACGCCTTCGCAACCTGCACGGCCGCCAATCCCACCCCACCAGCCGCCGCATGCACGAGCACGTAGTCGCCGCGCTGGATGTTGGCGCGGGTGACGAGGGCGGCGTAGGAGGTCGGGGCGGTGACCATTAGGCCGGCAGCGGAGAGGAAGGACCAGCCGGTGGGGACGGGTCGGAGTTGGGATTCGGGGGCGAGGATGTGGGTTGCATAGCTGCCTTGGGTGGCGCCGAAGACGTGGGCGCCGGGGGGGAAGGCGGGGTTGGGGTTTGAGGTTGGGGTGGAGAGGATTGTGCCGGCGAATTCGGAGCCGGAGGTCCTGTTGGGGGATAGAGAGGTTAGCGAAGTGTTAAAGAAGAACAAGATTGTGTCACAAATAACGGGGTGGGAGGCTTTTGTATTGGAAGCTGGCTGCGAGATGGCCCGACGTCGACATTTTGAGGGCTCTCCGAATTAGAAGGCAGTGAGCCTTTGTGAGCAGGCTTACCAAGGCAGTGGAGGCTGATGTTGATATTTCCCTCGGATCTGAAGCAGGTCGAAGAAGTTTGTGGCCGTTGCATGAATGGCGATTAGGTATTTATCTGGTGACGGAGTGAGATCAGGGAGGGTGGTGACGGTGAGGTCTTGAGGCCCCGAGACATATTCTTTGACTTGAATTGCTCGCATGGTGATTCCGAGGTTCAAAGGTTGGGTGAGAAGAATGGAATTGAAGACGGGCTGCGGCCATCTTGATGAAGCTCCGGTTTGATGCAGCTATGGGCTTGCAGAGTAATCGTGTTCTGGGGGTGGGGTTTGAGCCGAGGCATCTTTTCCCGATTTGGAGGTCTCAACATTTATTCTAATCCCACTGTCTGGAGCCGTTGAGCCAGGAACCAACGGCTGCTGCCATGGAGCAGCTCCCTGCGGAGTTGATCTTGCATATTGCTTTATGTAAGAGCTACAATACCCCCCCGATCAATGCCAGCTGACAATTCTAGTCCTCGATCCACCAGACATCGTGCTCTTACAGCTTGCATCCAAGCATTTCCTTAGAATCACCCGCGACAACGGTCTCTGGAAAGACCTCTGTCTCCAGGATTCGCACTCAGAAGCTGCCCGTAAGCGTCGAGATTTGCTATACGGCAACCCGATACCGATCCAGGAGCCCCGAGTCTTCGAGCTTCAAAGGGTCGTTGCCCAATCTGCCAGCAGTAATGGTGACATCGAAGCTACAATACGGAATCCTGCTCTCAATGACAGATCGGCTACTGCGCGGGCAATGGCTTGCTGGGACCCCACATATCCGTCCGAGAGGGTAGATTGGTACAATGAATACACAGCCCGACATGCACCCTTGTCGATGAGCTGGCTGGAGGAACCTTACAGCGATGCTAAAGGAACAAGAGAAAAGCTTGAGACTCGAGGACTGGGCTTGGTGAAAAACCTTGGAGACAACATCGTCGTTGCACCGATGGACGATGGGAGCGTATGCCTCTGGAACATTGGAGAAGACGACCGAGCCCCGGATCCGAAACATGGCCGAGTCATGGCTCGTAGCAGACCAGGGCTTCTCTCAGTCAACGGCCCTGAGGGTACCAATTGGCAACATCCGAGCAAATCTGCAGCGAAACTGACAAGCACGGGCGTGGTCGAGTGTGTCAGCGTCGACAGGGCCCGTAACAAAGCCTACTTCGCCGTTCAATCTGGCCTGAATGAGGTCGACCTTTCCACTCTCCAGATATCCTCCTACGATCGATATCCATTTTCCATATCTGCCCTTTCAGAAGCCACTCATCCAGTCCCCCTGACTGTCGGCACCACGCTCTCCCTCCATCTTCACGACCCCCGGATTGGAAACAACGGCCGAGGCTCTTCCTACACCTACTTCTCAGGATGCGTTGAAACCCAACGATCTCTCAGACGACCCCCAACTCCAGACAACACCACTCGTCTCGAGAGCAGCGACCCTACCTCAGCCCTCGACTACGCCACCCTCTTCCAACCACTCCCCCTCTCGATCCTCCACCTCAATCCCTCCTCCACCATCTACGTCGCCGGCCGCTTCCCCAGCATCCTCCACTACGACCGCCGCTTCTTCCCCAAACTCGCCTCCACGATCCACAGCGGCGGCAGCCTCTGCTCCCTCACCTCACTCCCGACCCCCAACTCCGCCACCCTAGTCGCAGCAGGCGAATACAACGGCAAAGGCTCCCTCGAACTCTACCCCCTCAGCACCTCCCCCCCCTCCGCCATCCCCACAGCATCGACCCTCCACCAAACCCGCAACCGCACCTCTGCCTCCAGCTCCAAACTCCTCTCTCTCACCCCGCACGGCACCCGCCTCCTCTTCTCCGACAGCGGTGGCCAACTCAAATGGGTCGAGCGCGACGGCTCCACCCTCGTCCGCCGCTGGAACATCAACGCCTACGCAAAATCCACCACCGACATCACCCCCGTCCACGGCATCTTCAACAACGATCCCAACGAAGGCGACGTCGCGCGCAAATTGTTGCCTGTGAGCGCGAAGGAAAGAAGTAAGGTTTTGCTTTGGACGGGCGATAGGGTGGGCGTGTTGGGGTTTGGGAGGAGGCCGAGGTTTTCGTTTGAGGATGAGGAGGGGGAGGGGGAGGGCGAGGGGGATGGCGAAGATGGGATTGCTACTGGGATTCCTAATGAGGGGCTGGATGAGAGGCATTATGGGAGGATGATGCGGAGGGCGTTGGAGACGCAGGCGAATGATGTGAGGTTTGTCAGGGGGCTGGGACTGAGATCTTGAGGGCTTCGGCGTTAATAATATTTCGCTTGGTAATGATGTCTTGATGAGAGATGCTGATTGATATAGATGGTGTACCTCGCGGGACTATGGGAGTTTTTGAACAGCGTATCGTAGCATAGCATGGCAAATTGATGATGTGGTTTT
>JAABUP010006379.1_pt1 | contig 16826 bp, 16 predicted proteins | sample 5559201 | NCBI WGS metagenome assembly JAABUP01 (sample SAMN10711887, study PRJNA513373) | rock metagenome | isolation source: Antarctica rocks | place: Antarctica
TAAGTGCTGCTGCCTGCTATGGCAGTCAACGCTACTTCATATTTCAGTCCCTATTTTACCAACTGAAATCACCTTGTAATACATCCCTTTGTACAGTCCAATATCTGCTAGCTTCTCTGGCCGTCACCTGTGGTCAAAAGCAGGTAAACGGTCACGCAATTGTTTGATCCTTGCGCTGTGTCTTTTAAGCGTCATCCCTCAACCTTACTCTCTTCGGCTGTGTCACGCCAGGCTCTTTCAAGAATATAGATCAGCTGCAACTCCGGGCCAGGCGCGGTACTTGCGGTCGACGTCGTTCTGTTGAGCGGACACTGCAGCTTCAGCGGTGCGCCTTTGCCAGCTGGCGACCCTTGCGTTGCTTTCCCTGCAAGTCAGTACGTTGTCTTGACCAGGCGTCGCCGGCGGTCCTCTTTGTCCTTGAGCGATTCTTGGCTAAGCCTTTTTGAACCCCTGAGTCGCACAAGTACTATGTATGATTCTTGCGCATTGTTGTCATATGCTGTACCGCTCTATGGCCTTCTGATGACAACCCGGTGTACAATACAAACGCACACTTGCTGAACTCATGTCTGCAGGAATCTGAAAGCAACCCTTTACTCTGTATGCCGGCTTCTGGTGTGGACTGGCGGCGTTTTGCCATTGCGATCTTGACAGCGTGTGGCCTGTATCAGCTTTGGGTTTTTTTGTATCCACCAGTGGCGCCTGCAATTCAAGATTCAAGGTTAGTAGGCAAGATCAACGTCCTGAAGCATTCTGTTGGACATGGGCTCCTGCCTGTGTGCTGCTTGCATTCCGCGTTTGCTTCTGTTAAGGCTGCACTAAGGCTGTGTCTGTGCTGGGGCAGCCAGTCTGTTGCGCAACCAGTGACTTGATGGCGATGTTGAAGCTGCACCTGTCACCCTCACCTGATTGGTGCAGGCCAGCTACCTGCAGGAGGCAACAGTCGCAGCATTTGCAACAGTTGCAGCGGCACCTGCAAACACGGCAGCAGCAGGAGCAGTCTTGTCAGCAACAGCAGTCTTCTCAAGAGCTGCTGCAGCATAGACTGCAGCAGCAACAGTATGCTTCACAACAGCAGCTATCACAGCAGCAGCAGCAGCAGCATCAAGAGACACAGCAGCATCATGCACAGCAGCACCCACCGCAGCAACTTCAAGGGCAGCAACAGGTTCATGCACAAATTGTCCCAGCACCATCTAGGCCTGCTGACGTCATCAGGTGACAACTGTGGTGACTGTGGCTTCATATGCATTGTGAGCGAGTCGTGCATGTCAGCTTAAATGCTCTGTTGCCAGCCCTGCAAGGTTTGCTGCGCATGCAGGCACTTTTGCAGCAACACAGGGCCTCAAATATTCCTTGCGCGAATGATGAAGTTTACAGCAAAGAAATTCTGTGATGAGTTAAAGCAGTGGAAGGCAGCCCCAGCTGCTGTGCGTAGTTGCAGCATGATCTTGCCAGGCTGCCCTCAGTATTTTTGCCATAAAGCAGGCTGCCCCCCTGTGGGCTTCTTGCATCAAGTTCTGCCTGCAGATGTAGAGCGTATTGATACTGTTGACAGCCACACCCCAAAGTCTGACACCCTGCACAGTGTTGGCCAGGACAATAGACACAAACTGGATACACTGGATGATCTTTCAAAGTACATGATGGATCGGCAGGCAGAACTTCCACAACAGTGGAATGAGGTGTGTGCACATGTCAATGGGCAGACAGTAATTGGTCTATTATGCTCAACTGACTATGTCAGGAAGTCCTTCAACTCAAACATTCAGTGTGAAGGACATGCCTTCTTAGTTCGGTTGCAAAAATCAGGCATCCTGCCTGATCTTCCCATATTCACTTGGGATGCTTTATCCGGCAGGCTTTTCCAATGAACAAGTGCTGCGCTGGGTCTCAATGAATGTGCTCTGGCTGTTCAAGCAACACTACCCATAGAAAACCATAGGGTGATCTCAGAACATGCAAGCCAAGGAGCATACAAAATGGTGTTTGTAGGAATGTAATGTTTGGTGCGTTGTGTCTGTAAGTGTTAATTGTGGTCCATATCAAGGTTTTCTCTTCGCTCTGATGCTTGGGGCTTGTGATTGTGATTCATGATATACTGTCTAGTGACATTGTAGCTGCTCTGCTTCTGGTGAGGCGACGTGTTGCATACTTGAAACTTGCTGGTGGAGGCTACTACCAATTGACAGCAGTTCATGTTATGATGCTAACACTCTTATGGTGTTCGTGTTCATGTAGCTATAGCAGGAGCCCTTGCACTTCCACAATGGCACCTCTCATCATGTTATCTACCACACTGCCATTATACAACATAGCGCTGCCTTTGAGCATGTTCAAATGTGGAAACAAGCAGTTCAGGTGTCAAGGGTCACTTGAACTACTTCTGCGATGAGTGATTACCACGCAAACACCAAGCTCGTCAGTCTTGTGTTAAGGCGCACACGCATGAACATTGCTGTGCAGGGATGTCATACTGTTCATTCCAGAAGTTGTCAGAGGTATACAGTATGGTGCACGAAAGGCTGAGCTGCAGCCTGTCCTCACATGCCACAACTATTGAAAGCACCTCTGATGGAAGCTGGCTACCTGTCTCTAGAAGTATTGTATTTCCAACAAGTGGCATGCGTCTGCAGTCAGGAAGCAGGCACCATATGTGTTTGAGCTGTTAGCTTGTGGGCGCTTGAGCTCACACACCCCTTGCACCCTAACACTAGTGACCTCATTGCCTGGTTGGGCTATATTTTGGCATTGTCTGCTAGCAGTGCTTTGCTATGCACGTTCTCAACATCAAAGACACACCCATTTTGCTTGCAGCAAATAGTTTTATGGCCCGTTTCTAGGAGAGCCTTATGGAGTGTTTGCAAAACCAAGGTAGGGAGTGACATCTGTTTTTGGTTGTGCTGCCTTGCTGACATGATACTTGGAATACAATGCCTGGTTCATTTAGTCACAGGAGCAGCCAGCAGCCAGCACAGCGCCACAGCTGCTCCTGCTGTGCACAGCATTGCAGGTGAATGCAGACAAGAAGGGTTTGTGCACAATCATGTCATGTGCGCCACTTCAAGTGTGCTTTGGAGCACCACTGCGTCGCCCAGGCAGAAGCTTTCCATGCCCTTTGCTTATCATGACACTGTTGTCCATCCCTTGCGACCCCTGGTAAGGTGACTCAGGTGGCAGCGTCATAGCTTTGCCTGTATGGCAATTCTGTTGCTGACATGATCCTGAGTCCTGATGGCCGCACAGGGAAATGTTGTCAAAACGGTTTTGGCCACCATCCAAAGGCTGATGGTGGTGAGCGCCTTTTGACCTGCAGGTTGCAGGCACTCTTCAAAACGCTGGGTGCCTGCCACTGCAGTAGCATCAACAATCTAACTGGCACACTATGGCATGACAGGAAAGAAAAGAAAAGAACAGTCTTCGCCTTTTCAGCAATCATAACAGGAGCCTCCTGAGGCAGCAGTCAGGAGCCACTAAGGCGTGACCAGTTTACATATGTTGTACGCAGCTCATGCAGCACATACACCCACCTCATGCTGCTGCTGATGACTGTCTTTGCGCTCTGATGACTGTCTGACAGCAGCTATCTTGCCTGCACCAGCATCTCCACAGCTCAGAAAGCATCACAAGGCAACACACTGCTGACCCTGCTGCGCATTCATGCATTTGAAGTCAAGAGGTGTGAGTTGGGAAAAGCTGATGTGCTGAAGGATGGCATACTGAGAGATGGCAAGGATGGCATGCAGTATGATGAGCACGATCTGAAGGATGGCATGCAGTATTGTGAGTACGTTGCTCTGAGCTGAGCACCTGGCTCTGCGCTCTGAGACTGTCTGTCCACTTCCTGCTTCAGGTCTTGCAGTATGATCTGTACTTGTTTGCTGGAGATTCCTGCAAGACGAGATCAGTTGCTATGCGTTGACAGGCTCAAGCTGTTTGGGATCACGGATGCATTTTAAGTCACAGCGGTTCGCAGCAAGGCTTGCTGTCAGAAGTCATCAGGCTTACGGCACCCTCTGTCCTTTTGCAGCCTAAGCAAATTGAGTGTGCTGAAGAGATTCGACAGTGGCATGCTTTGCACACCTTTCAGAACTCTGTCCAGAGGCTTTGGTGGCACAAAAGCAGGAAGAATGGACTGCTCAAGGGTCACGAAAGAACTCTGAGCTTTCTGGAAAGGCAGTATGTTCAGAAAGCTTTGTGGACCACCTGCAACACAAAGGGAACTTGTCCTGTGCTTCAACAGCTGAAGAGGAGTTAAAAAATAGTGTAAGCTCATTGTCTGGTTTGTAAGTAATACATGGAAGCTGCGCATGAAACATTTGTCAGATGTGTCAGCATATGCTAGAGTGTACATCTGCATCAGTGTGTGTCATGCATCTGCATACATGAGACATACATTTGCAGGTGGCACAAATGCTTGAGCACTTACAGGATATGTTCACTGTGACAACTGCAGCTAACAATGTCACAGACGGTTCCATGAAGCAGACAATGTAACAGACAGCTCCATATAACTTGCCTTCCACGACTCAGCAGCAGGCGTGACTTACAAAGGAGTACATCACACCTGACAACCCTTTAAGCTGGTCTGACCTTTGACTGCTCATTAGGTCCTTCTGCATCAAAGGTTGTATTGTCCATTGACCAGCAAAGTCTTTCATCAGTCCTGGCTTTGCCAATTTGAATCCAATCTGCATCAGAATAGCTGAAAAGGATGACAGCTCTCTTGATGGAGATGTGCCTTCAAGCATGCACACAACAGTACTGCACAAGCAACGTGAGACAAGCCGATCAGAGCAAAAGTCTGATTACAAGAGTAAAGCCTACTTTGCCAGCTTTTTTGTCTTGGTAAACATGCAGTGTTGTTGCAAACTCCCCAGAAAAGCCCAAAAACTTCCATTGCCCAACCTGCATGCATCATGCGCTAGCTGAAACATGTTCATAACAGAATCCCTGGCTGCCAACAAAGGTGCCGAAATGTGACTGGTGATTAAGGCTGAGTTGCATGGACATGACATGCGGCATACTGATAAAGAAGCACAGGTGGCTCTGCAGACCTGCTGGACTTCTATTTTCATTTTGCCAGCGCCATTGTCTTCAAGCACTTTCCTGTAGTCTATCCTCTGCAGAAGCCAGCACAGTGAAGGAGCCTTGATAGCAGGCCCTGCTGCTGCTGACTGTTGACTGAGAAGCTGATATTGAATGCAAACCTTGATGCCACTGAAGTATCTGTAGTTGTCTGGAGATATAAGGATGTCGAAGACTTTGTCAGGCTCCATGCGAAGCCTCCCTCTGGCCTTGACGTTGCACATGAAACCTTTCTGCTGTGTGACCTCGACCTCCGATGTGTCATCTGACCAATTTGCAGTGTTTGACTTGTCATCTGAAATCGCTCGTCTGAGCTCAGCCCACCCCATGCGTCAGGACTTCGCGGAACACTGTGTCCTTGGACGTTGCATGCCTGTATATGTAGGTCGTGTCGAGCAGGCAGCACGATTAGTGAGCAGGACTCGCTGGTGAAGTTTCCAGACTGTCGACGGGGGTCGAAGGCGTGCGTGACACTCCGGAACCGAGAGAACAGAACATTACTTGTGGCCAGAAGACAGTGGTCAACGAGCCGTGAGTCAAGGTGAGTCATGGCCCGGATCGCTTTTATCCTTCCGATGCTCTTCTTGATTTGTGACACAAAGGCGTTGGGCTCTTCTTCACCAGCGTGCCATCACGTGAGGCAAAAAAAAGCCGCAGTTCATGGTGCAGCGTTGTTATACACATAGTTTGTACCAAACGCGCAAGACCTTTCAACTTCCTTTCATGGTTTCATTGGTGAATCAGATCGCCGGCAGAGCTGTGGCTTCACCCCACAACACCTGTCAGGCAAAAGCTGCTGCACGTATCTCTCGACTTTCTAGGGTTCTGGTGAAAAGTCAGTCAGTTCAGCAGCAAGAACGAACAAAAGCAGCTGAGTTCATAAGCTCAGTCCCCAAGAGCAAGCCCGCAGCTTCGCCGCGTTCGGTCGAGGAACGCCAGCAGTCCAGTGCTCGCATCAACGTCATAGCCAAGTCCCGGTGGGCAAGCGGTATTCCTCCGGTTATGGGAGCACACCTCATGTCATCAGGTACTGTAATGATAGTGTGCAGCGACGTTCCTTGTATATTGCACGGACGTCTGACCTAGTCTGCCTTTGTAGGCGAAGCAGCTCCGATATCTACCAGCAAAGGTGCCGATCTGGGAGGCATTCCCCACTCTTTCCACTATGCTGACAAAGAAGTCGATGCCAATGTGGTTCAGTTCGCCAATGCTGATGCCGGCGCACAAGGCATTGCACGTTTAGTCCAGCAGGCAGCCGAGGATGCCATCAAGCAGAAGGGCAGCTTTACCCTGGTGTTGTCTGGTGGCAGCTTGCTGAAGGGTCTCACCCCCTTGGCCACCATTAAGGGCATGGAGTGGTCCAAGTGGCATATCTTCTATGTGGATGAGCGCAATGTGGCTCACTCCAACCCAGACAGCACACACAAGGGTGCACAGGAGGCATTCCTGAGCAAAGTGAAGATACCATCAGAAAATGTCCATGCCATCAAGGAGGGCCTGTCAGTCCAGGACGCAGCCACAGAATATGCCGGCCAAATTCTGCACCTACCAGAGAACGTCATTCCCAAGACCACAAGTGCACCTCACCTGCCTATCTTTGACCTAATCCTCCTGGGTATTGGTCCAGATGGTCATGTGGCATCCCTGTTCCCCAATAGGGAGCAGACAACAGGAGCCAGCGAGGGCATTGTTCTGCCAGTGGAAAACTCACCTAAGCCTCCTCCTGAGAGAATCACCTTCTCTTTGCCAGTCATCAACTCAGCCAAGCAGGTTGTGATTGTTGCCTTTGGGGGTGGAAAGGCAGAAATTGTACAGCGGGCTCTAGAAGTACAGGCTCTGCCAGGTGCCCTGCCTGCTCAGTTGGTGCAACCTCAGGCTGGTTCTCTCACATGGTACCTGGACTCTGACTCAGCACAGAGCCTGCACATCCAGGACTGGGATGACAAGAAGGCTTTCCCAAGGAGCTCATAGAAAGCAAATGAAGGAGAGGGAGCCTGCAAAGTCTTGTATTTGACAATTTGTCAGCCTTGATTTGATTAGTTGTTAAGCAAGCAGGTTGTGTCAGGTTGGCATGGAGAGTCAGCGCACAACTGTGTGCAGGTGCATTATTGTTATTTTGTTAATGGTGACTAAGGCCACAGTCATGTAGAAGTGTCCTTGGTGCTATTGCGTTTTACATGCAGAGACTACTTTTTTGCTGGCAGTTTTCTCTTTAGCAGTGTCACTGTACGTTATTGAATCACGGTAACTGATACATGTTCGCATATTTAAGATGTGCAAGCAGCATATGCTGCTTCTACTGCGTGCATTGATGGATACATTGTAAGCCAGCTCGGTGAGAAAGTAAATCTCGTTATGTTTGCGCTGCCAGACTGGCATTGCAGAGGACTGGACACCAGTGTTTTGACAAACAGCATGTACATAACACATGCGCACATTGTTTGCATCTGTTCTTTTGTCTGCCTAGTGCTGCCAGGACAACAGCGTCTGTCACCGTTGCACATAACTATGGTGGTGAATGATAACGGTGAATCATACTATCTATCACATGATAATACATAATAATGGCGACTGACACATTCTTCACACTGATGCACTACATGAAATCCAGCATAAGTGCCACTGAAGCTATTGACAATTTGCTTCAAATCGCCGATAACGCTCAAGGGCAGTCGCTACTGACTCAGCCCGCTGTTAATTGCACCTCAGTCTGCAAATGCCCAGTTGCCAGCCTCCTCCATTGCCAGCTCCACTGCTGTCATGTCCACATCACCAACACCATGTACCTACAAATCACAGGGTTGCTGTCACTGGTCAGGCTTGCAATAGCTCAAAAGAAGCTGTATGTGTGATAAAGCAGCTTTCTGCACTACATCATTGAACACAGTTGACAATCACTCATGATCGTGAATACTACAAAATCACATCAACCAAAACCTGACATGCACGGCTTTTCTGTATGACACCCACCCACCGTCACACCATCAGTTTTTCATTCATTCCATGCATGACCATTGACCATAGAGCATTGCAGCTAGACATCAACACCACAACCTGTGTGCCAATGCCTCATACTCTGACACACACACAGCTGCAAATGCACTGTTCAGCAAAAGCAGCAGCATCAGCACTGGCAGGTAGATCAGAGCAAAATGCCCAGCAGCAGAAGAGCTTTAAATGGAGATTGGCAGCGTCACATCACCCTACCTTTTCAGATGTACATCAGTTGCTTTAGGGCAGCGGCATGAATGGCAGTCAAGTGCTTACCTCTGAATTGTGACCACTCATGATTGGTGATGCTCTGAACATCTGCCTCAGGCGCTCAGACACATGCACTCGGCGCTCAGTCCCCGCAGACAGCCTCCTCAAGCTGGCAGTTCTCTCAGCTGACTCACCCTCCACTAGACTCATGGCTGCCGGCAGATTGCCCTCATCCTGCATGAGTGTGCTCTCCATCTGTGCTATGCCGCCAGCACTGAATGCTGCCAAGTCAGTGTCTGCTGACTGGCGCTGGACAATGGCAGGAGAGGGACTACTGAGCCCATCTGTGAGTCTCAGGAGCAAGTCTGATGGCTGGTGCCATGCTGTGTGACTGGCACTGAGAGCCTCTTGGAGGCCTTCATCTGTGTCTGCTGAGTCCAGGTACGCAGTGGCTGTGGGTGGGATGCAGACTGTGTCCATGAGTGCAAGGTCTGTGCCTGCTGACTCAAGCTGAGCAGATGTCTGCAGTTGACCATCCAGAGCATCTGTCAGTGCAATGCCTGCTTCGCCTGACCTGTGTACAGATGAAGTGGCAGAGGGTGCAGCTGCGAGGATGAGGTGTGAGGCGTCTGCTGTCTCATGCTGTGCAAGCACATTCGGCTGAACACAGTGGTCTGTTGTGACAATGGGGCTGTTTTTGTGCAGGGCATAGCAGGGGCTGGCTGTGTCCTGACTGCCCTTGTCTGACACCATGCAGAACAAATCAACAGCGCTATGGTTGACTTGGCTGTCTATTACATTACTCTCAGGCAAATTCTCCTGGTTTGGACTGCTGTCTGTGTTCAAGTGCTGTCTGCCAGCGTCCCTGCTGAATAGAGTCTGTCTGTCCGTGGGAAGCCGCTGTTTGGCAATGTCCATGCAAGGATTGACTGGGTTGTCTGTCCTGTTTGTGCGTGCATCTGTGCCTCGTTCCTGAGCTGCGAGAGAGTGTGTGTCTGAAGCTCCTGTAAGTGCTGGGTCTGTGTCCTGAGGTACATGTACTGATTGGACTGTGATCCCTGCATCACCACCTGACTTGCTGTCAGGTGGTGTCTGCCCAGCATGTAGCATTGTCCTTTGCTCTGCCTCATGCGTGGTGTTCAGTCTGCCGGCCAGCAGCAGCCGACTGTTGCTGCTGGGCCAGCCAGCTGGGTCACACATCTGGACAGATGCAGCCAAGTGTGAGCCTGATGAGCAGAGCAACCCTGCGCTGCCTGGCTGCTGTAAAGATGCGATGGTGTCTTGTCTTGGTTTGGACTTGATTGGGATCTGACCATGACTTGAGATAGCCGGATTATCCAGGACATTGTGTGGGCTTGCAGGAGCAGGGCTGCTTGAAGCAGGCCCAGGGCTGCTTGCAGACCCAGGAGCGATTGCATCCCCAGGAGTGGTTGCAGTGGTTGCTTCCCCAGGAGTGGTTGCAGTGGTTGCTTCCCCAGGGCTACCTGCAGGGCCAGAGCTCAATGCAATTTTGGGGCTTTGTGCAGCAGCCCCAGGGCTGCCTGCAGGTCCCAGGCCGTCTGAACTTGTACAAAGCGATGTGGGACTGTCTTTGGGGACTGGGCATGCGCTATTCTGGGCTCTCTTTGTGCTGTCTGCACTAGCAAGCTGTTTGCTGTTGCTGACTGGACCTGCTTCATGAGCAGAAGTACGTACGGGCAGAACAGTACCCAGTTGCCCTGACGCCTTGGGGCTGAAAGTGTTGTATGAGGATACACCAGCAGCCAGAGAACATTTCTGCCTGCTGGTGATTGTTGCTGCAACAGTTGCCAAACCACTCAAGCTTCTGCTCAGAGCTGGCTGACCTCTGCTGCTGTCAAGAGCTTGTGCTGCAGTTGCCGGTTGTACTGGCAAGCTTGCCCACATCTCCTCAGAAGGCTGCTGTACTGCAGCAGCCATCCCCTCTGCCAACCTTTGCTGGTTTGGTGTTCCAATCTGAGGTCTCAGCGCCTCGTGGTGCTGCGCTGGTGGCTCAGGCTGCTCTGTCTGCAGCTGTGGTCGGCCTATTTGCTGCTTTTTGCTGATCTGACCACCAGAACACTCTTGGGCACTGCTGGCTGGCTGTTGCTCGTCATCACAGCTGGGCATGTCTGGAGAGACCACACTTGTGGAGTTGAAGAGCAATCCTGAGCTCTGCTGCTCTCTTTCTGCTGGAGGTGTGTCTTGGCTGACAGGCGCTGACAGACCAATCACAGTGCTCTGCCTCTGTATGGCAGGTAGTAGAGCCACACAGGCTGACCTGTGACTGTCAGTCATGGTGCCTATGCCCATGCCAACATCTGCCTGAGAATCACTGGCACCGTATGTGCTCATGGCAGCATGAAAACTGGGTTCTGTGCCATTGTGTGTGCATGTCGGAGCATCAGTGGGAAGCTGCCGGCAGCTGATGACTGGGCTTGGGTAAGACGAAGAAGCAGGGAGCCATACAGGGGCTGTCCTGATGGCGCCGACAGGCAGCAGAACTTCAGTTGCTGCTGGAGTCACATAGGCTCTGCCAACAGGCACTGAAAGGCTGCTGACTGGCAGACTGGGAGGGCCAATTGGAGGAATGGGAGAGGCAATTCGCAGACTGGAGGAGCCGGAAGGCATACTGGGTGGACCGATGGGCAGGGGCAGGCTGCCAATGGGAAGCCCAGGGGAAGTAATGGGCAAAGTGGGACTGCAGTCCGAAGACAGACTCGAGTGACCAGTAAGCATTGGAGTGACAGCTGACGTCACACGAGAGGAAGTTTCTGCCAGCAGATCAGTCATGCCATGTGACTGCTGCCCAATAAGACTGGATTCTGAACGAGGCGGTGAAGAGGAAGCAGCACCTGGTGCAGCAGCTGCGAGAAGCTGAGACAGAAATGCTTGCAGGTCTGTCAACTCAGACTCAGCTCTCTGAGCCCTATGAGTCAGCTGAAGATTCTGCAGCTCTAGCCTGCATGCAATCAAGGCAAAACGTAAGTTAAGTAAAACAAAGTCCGGCTTAGCCAACAGGCATCAGGTGCATGCAACACAAGTCAGCTCCCTCAAAAAGTAGATTGCTAGCATTCCAGGGTCACAAGCATCAGAGATCTGCCTGAACATACCCATGATGGATCTATGGCAGCATCTGCAAAGTTGCAGTACATGGACTAGTGCGACTGATGTCAACACGACGAAGGTGCAAACTCTTCCCATCAGTACTACAAACTGTTGCAGGACTCTGCACGCTGACAAAAATGCATGCAGATATACATGCATGTGTCACGCACAGCAGACGGTGCAATTGTGGGTGCATCGCATGCGTGTGGCATAGCAGGATGCTGTGCAGATCCAACACGCAAAGCAGTGCCAAGAAGCTCACCGCTGAATGTCAGCCTGCTGGGATTGTACTGTGTGCTGAGCCTCCAGATGTGAGTCATGAACGTACTTCTTGACAGCATCTGCAAGCAGCATCTACATCAAAGGCCATAAGTGGGAAAGAGGAAGGTGATGCACGTACGTTTGCATACGCAGCTGAGCTGCATTATTGGGAATGCCTTGATGCATGGTCATACATAGAAAAGAGCTTTGATCTGCATTAGCCTGCACATCTGACTCAGCAAAATTTGCCCTACAAGATTGCACCTCAGTTTCCCAAACAGGTAGCTGTTTGTGAAACAGCTACCTGTTTGCTCTGCAAGCTCTGCAAACTAGTGTATCATTGGGAAAATGTATCTGAGATCCAATCTATCAAGGAAACAGGTAGCCAGGATGGTCTCGTATTCTAGCGAAGTCGTGTTTTATTTAAACGGAATTTGTAGCCCTGATTGCCCTCAGCAAACACACTGCTCTGCATTCTGACCTCACAAGCATGACACCACCAGCTTCTGCTTGCAAGCTTCTAGCAGCATAATTAAGTGTGCACTTTGCTGCTCAGCATGTTAGAAAGGTTTTGGGCTCACCAGCAATGGCATTGGAGGCCTCCAGCTCTAGCTTTGTCTTCATAATCCCTGGTGTGATTGGAGCCAATGCAGCACCATTGCCGCCTGGTACTGCATCACAGTCAAAGCAAGAGCTCTTGTATAGAATCAACATGGCTGCCACAGATGGTGGTCAGCAACACTACTTCAGGCTGTATCATGCAGCACTTTTGTGGTGCCCTTGTGTGAACATTCATGCCTACCATTGCTTGGTATTGTTATCAAAAGGTGCATAGCTATGTTCCTATTGATCAAACAAGGGACCCCACTGAAAGATGTAGGCCCCACCCATTGCTGCCAATGTTGACTTTGTGACCAGCAAGCAAGCATGTCTGCCAATGCTGTGATCTGAGTGTATTCACCAGGCGTCTTAAGGCATAGCTTCAGCTGCGGTGAGCGCTGCCAATGCTGGCATTGTAAGCAATGAGCATACCTGGCAATGGCGGTTGTCTGGGGGCTGTTTGTCTCTGTCTCTTGCCTATAGGCATAGCAGCCGGTTGACCGCCAGGCGTCTGCTCTGTAGATGCTGCCTGGGCTGGTGCTGGTGCCATGGCCTGAACAGGCTTTGCTGCTTGAGCAGATGTAGCCTTTCGCTTCCGGGGTGCTTTTGCACCTGGCAGTTTGATGCCTAGAGCCTGAGCTACCTGCAGGGCACAGGACGACATTTTATTATTGTACTATTACTGTATTGATGTTGTTATTGTTACTGTTATAATGACTAGCGTTATTATTATTATTATTGTTATTGTTATTATTATTATTATTGTTATTATTATTATTGTATTTGTTGTTATTGTCATTGTTGTTATTACTGTTACTAATATACGTTTCTTATTATCATTGCGATATCATTATGAGTATTAACATTAGTATCATTGGTGTCATCAAATCACTAACATTCTTGATCATGCTGCTGCATCACTGGCACCACGGGTACACCATGCATGCTTGCAGTTTGCAGCAGAAAACTGAGCAACTCGTATCTGCAACTTTGCCGCAAATCGTACAAAGTGGCATGCATTGCAAGCGAGAGAGAGAGCAAGCGGGAGAGGAAGCAAGAGAGGCTGAGGATGTAGCAGCTGGTGTGCTATATGTTGATGGCACACACCACAAGCTCAAGCTATGCAAACAAAGTCATCTGACACTGCTTCGACATGAGTTGTCCTGAACAAGCATGTCATGAGAGGGCTACTCACCCCTGTCTTGCTTCTGAAGCGGCGCCCATCTGGAGCATGATAGTACTGCAAGCATCACACACCAGTGACATATGCTATATGATGATGTATATTTCATGCGTATGTACACGCACTATGTATATGTATATAATCCTGCAATGCTTTGTCATGGCAAGGCAGTGCCAATATGCAAACGTGCCAGTTAACTTATAACATGTGCAGCTGCAGAAGTTCTGGGCATATGCACAAGCTCCATGCTGCATTCTGACTGTGCTGAGCATGCACGCACATTGTCCTCAGTTGTGCCAAATGGGCAAGCAGCTGGAATACCTTATCAGTGGTGCCATCGGCGCGTGGCTTGGTGGTAACCTTCCAGTCTACTGGCAAAGGCACACCTGCATTCAAAGGGGGAGTTTATAGGATGCATGCCCTCAATTCAAAGGGGCATTGCCTCTCATTGCCTCTGAGTCTCCCCCGCAGGGAAAGTTACAGTACTGTGCTGACTCTCTGAATTGGTTCAGTCCTGTGGTACTGTCTTACAATACTTGCTGACAACACACGTGCAGCAGGCGAATGGAGTATTGCATTGTTGCCTGCTGTGATGACATTTCAAGCATGAGTGTTTCAGACTCGCTTGAGCAGAATGAAGGGTGTGAAGCATCACCAGGGGCTAGCATCTCGGGCGCTGGGGGGTCCATGGCCTCTGAGTCAGCAGCATTGCTCACAGCAGCTGGTGGCACAAGAGACAGACCCTGAGGCTCAAGCCTGACAGCATCAGCATCACTGACACCAGGGGGTTTGCTGACTTCTGGTGGGGTCAAGCTCTGTGGCACGCCTGCAATGATGGTGCATCAGCTGTTGTGGATGTTATGTTACAATGACAATATATTGTTCAGGATGTTGGTGTATTGTGTTTATTGGGAGGCATTAGCACCATGACCAGCTACGGCAGGCTGCTTGCTCTCTAGATGCACAACAAACTGGCCTGGCAATTGACTGTGTGAAAAAGCCAGCTGAGTACTTGTTCATGGTAATCTGAGGGGTCAGGAGATAATGCAATTTACAGACTTTGAGAATTCTGGTGGTATAGACAGATTTATTTCCAGCCACATTGGCACAGGGCAATCACCTGAGACTGACTCTTGCTTGGCAGTAGCAACAGCTGCACCTGTAGGTAGAGCTGCCAGGGGAGAAGCTTTGGCAGAAGCTGCAGGAGCAGCAGCAGCAGCAGGGCTGTTCTGTGAAGTAGTTGCAACATCCCTAAGGTTCAACAGGATCCCTGGAGCCAGCTCAGCAGCAAGGTCATCAGAGCTAGTTGGGGAGGGTGGTAGCGAGGGGGTGGGGGTGGGGGTTTTAGCGCCCCGCCTAGGTCTGCCCCTAGGGCGGAGGGCATGTTTACCCACAGGGCCCTGCCAGGAAGGGTCCTTGGAAGTTGATGGCGAAGCTGATCTGGCAGCTGGGACAGCAATCAGCTTGCAAGGCCTGCCTCTGGGCTTTGCTGCCTTTGCTGCAGCTGCAACAGTAGCTGCTTCAGTTGCTGCCTCAGCTGGAGTCCTGCATGAACATCATGCTTCAGTCATTGCTGCAGTTGCTCCAGAACATGAGCGCCATCTGAGCCATCAGCATCGATTCTGATGTCACACGTGAGTGCCAGACACAAATGCTAGCAGAGTCTTACTGTGTGGTATGTCGCATTCATGCATTTGCCCTATACTGCAATGTTATACATACAGTGGTGCTGGGCTAAACCTCCATTGCTACACATGGAGATCCTCATGTTTCTGTGTGGCAGCGCTGGGTGTCAATATGCCAGGATTGACAATGCAGTCTCCATTATCTTGAAACATCATGCATGCAAGACAGAATGATTCATGCACATGGCTTTGCCTCATGCATGCTTTGCAGAGCGAACATTGGCTTCTGCCACAACTCAGATCGATACTGCAGATGTGCTACCAACAATGCAAGCCAGCAGTGCTGATGCACAAGCCAGACTACCACGAAAGACCTGAAACACTGCTTTACATGCAGGACGCTTTACATGCAGGAAGCAAAAGAACTGGATCTGCAATGCTACTGACATAGGCCCAGTGTCTCCCCCACACAGTGGTCCACTCTCATCATTACCTGTAGATCTTCTTCTTTAGCATGGTGGCACTGGAGGTGTCTGGGGTGACGATGCGGTCTTCTAGGGCATCACCCTCCAGCATGTTCAGATCGATGAAACTGAACTTGCGAGTCCACATACCCACAAGGGACTTCACAGAAGGAACCACCAGCCACTGCACACGCAGGCCTACCAAGATGTCCTCAACTACCTGCATCAAAGCACCGCATGAAGCTCAAAAACAGAACAATTTTACGTTATCAGCAGCCACTTGCATGTTGGGTATATCGGTGCCAGGAAACACAGCCTTCAGGTGTGATGACCAGGCACTGGACACGTGCAGGCCTGCTCACATGTCCTCAACGACACATAGCACAGCATACAGTCAGACCTATTGAGTCATTGGCTTGGCGCTGTCCTTTGGGCCTTCTGCAGATGGTGAAATGATTCATCCAGATACAGTCCAAACCAGCTGTGCCTCACAGCCTGCGATGCTGGTACAATATCTTTGTTTTGAGCACCGCCATTGCTGCAATTCTTTTGAAGCCTAACTCCTAAATCTACTCAACACCTAGGTACGTGCATGCAAGAATGTGACAAGCATGTAGTAGGGCACCTTGAGGAGGCGCTTGCAGTTGCCCTCACGCCTGTAGCCTTCCTTGGTAGCCACAAAAGGCATCTCTGCAAACTTGTTGCCAAACACCCTGCCACAAACCAAAAGCTTGTCAAAACTAGGTCTGCACAGACCAACACAGCAGGCATCTCTGCAAACTTGTTGCCAAACATACTGGCACAAACCACAAGCTTGTGAAAATCAGGTCTTTATAGAATAATGGCTGAGTCAGCAAGAGTTTATTCAGCAGCAACGACTACACCCTAAAGTGTGAAGGAATATAACACCTTAAGGTAGCCACGCTGACCAGGGTTGCATTCTTCCTCAGCAGTAAGACTCTGAAATTGCCTGCAGGCCACACTCACAGCTCAGGTGAGTTGCAGCGCATATCGCGCTCACTGGTCTAGTCATCACCAAACATTCACATTGTCAGAGAGATACAGAAGCTGAAACTAGACTCACTGAAGTCATGTTGATCATCTTCAGGAGCATCATCAGGTGACTCATAGCTGGTGCACACCATCTCTATCAGTTCCTTCCCATCATCTATATTTAGGGTTTAGGGTTTAGGGTTTAGGGTTTAGGGTTTTAGGGTTTATGGGTTTAGGGTTTAGGGTTTAGGGTTTAGGGTTTAGGGTTGAGGGTTTAGGGTTTAGGGTTTAGGGTTTAGGGTTTAG
>JAABUP010006381.1_pt1 | contig 16821 bp, 19 predicted proteins | sample 5559201 | NCBI WGS metagenome assembly JAABUP01 (sample SAMN10711887, study PRJNA513373) | rock metagenome | isolation source: Antarctica rocks | place: Antarctica
TACTCACCAGAAAGGTGCTCCTGCTTCAGCTCGAAACGGTCCCTCGACAAGACCTATTCTTGCTGGTCAGGAGCACTTTTCGTGTGATCAACGCACGGCCGGACCCGAGCGGCGTGAAAGGCCCGGGTTAGAGAGAAGATCGGTGGCGCACGCCGCTACGCGCGTGCCGAATACCCTTCGTTCAGTCGGACGGATCGCACGGTCGGTCAGTACGCATATCCTGACTCTTGACCGAGTGAACGGTCGGGTGGTCTTATGGCGTGTGGCCACCATCCGCGAACCGAGGCGGGGCGACCTCGACAGGAGACATCGATGACGGCACGAATCAGCACGGATCGGCCGGACCTCGCGCAGGTGAGCCTCGTGGCGCCACAGATGTCCGCCGATCCGTTCCCCTACTTTGCCGCGCTCGTGGAGCATGCGCCTGTTCTCTGGAACGAGCGGCAGCGTGCGTGGTTCGTTTCGGGCTACGACGATGTCAGCGCCGCGCTGCGCGACGACAGGTTTGGTTCAGACCGCGTCGGACCGTACCTCGAGAGCCAGGTGCCTGCCGAGGATCGGGAACGGTTCACCCATTTGTTCGACATCCTCGGTCGATGGGTCGTCTTCCTCGGGCCACCAGATCACACGCGCCTGCGTGGCCTCGTGCACAGATCGTTTACCCCTCGCCGGGTCAAGACGTTGCAAAGTAGGGCGACCGACATCGCCGCCCGGCTGGCGGACTCCGTCGCCGCGCGGCTGGCCACGGGCGACACGGTCGACCTGATGGCGGACTACTGCGTTCCGCTCCCCGGCCAGATGATCGCCGAGATGTTCGGTGTGCCGGTCGAGGACGGGGTGCGGTTGAAGGTGTGGGCCGAGGAGCTTGGGCTGTTTGTCAACGGGTCCCTCGGTGACGGCCAGCGCAACGAACGAGTCTCGGCGGCGATGGCCGAGTTTGAGGGCTACCTGCTCGACCTCATCGCGCGATACCGCGCACATCCGGCCGACAACATCCTCTCGGGTCTCGTCGAGGCCAACGACTCCGACGACACATTGAGCGAGCTCGAGCTGATCGCGACGTGCACGCTGATCCTCGATGCGGGCTACAAGACGATTCAGAACGCGATGGCCAACGCGATCTTGGTGCTGATGCAGTCGCCTGCAGACTGGGAGCGGCTGGCGACGGACCCGGTGGTCGGTGTCGCTGCCGTCGAGGAGTGCTTGCGCTTCCTCGGACCCGGCAACGTCATCGTTCGTCGCGCCCGTAGTGACATCGAGCTCCGTGGTGAACGAATTGCGGCCGGCAGTCGCGTCTACCTACTCACGGGTGCGGCCAACCGCGATCCGGCCAAGTTCGAGGGCCCCCAGAGGTTTCGCATCGACCGTCGTGACAACCAGCACCTGATGTTCGGCCAAGGCATCCACTTCTGCCTGGGAGCGTCGCTCGCGCGGATGGAACTCGCCGCTGGCCTGACGACGCTCGTCCAGCGGGTGCCCAGATTCGAGCTCGCGCTCGACCGAGCCGACCTGCCGTGGCATCGGGTGCTCATCCTGCACGGCATAGAAGCCCTACCTGTTCGGCGGATAGCCGAACCGCGCGGGGCGACGGTAGGCCAGTGAGCGACGGGCCGCGGATCCAGCTCGACCGAGCTGTCTGCGTCGGATCCTCATGGTGCGTCAACATCGCCGCCGGCGCCTTCGGCCTGGCCCGTGATGGGAGGGCTGAAGTGCTGGACCCGATCCGGGCCACGGCTGACGAGCTGGAAGAGGCGGCGGAGAGCTGCCCCGTCAGCGCGATCGTCGTGCAGACGCCCACCACGACTGACGAGCGAGATCAATGATGGCGATGGGAATAGTCGCCTACGCGACGTACCTACCCGCTCATAGCCTGAGCCGCAGCAGCGTGTCGAAGGCCCTAACTGGTCAGCCGGGCCCGCCGGGCGGACGCTCGGTTGCCGGCTTTGACGAGGACGCGGTAACGATGGCGGTCGGGGCTGTCCGCGCTCTGCCAGAACGTGTGGAGTCCGAGCGCCACTTGTACTTCGCGACTTCCTCGCCGCCCTTCCAGGACAAGACGAACGCTTCGATCGTCCAGGCTGCCGCCGGTGGTGACGACTGGCTCCTGACGATCGACCTCGCCGGGCTCCGATCGGGATTCGCGGCCTTGACCACGGCGGCGGCAACTGGTGGCTTAGCAGTCATGGCCGATCAGCGGTCGGGTCGTCCGGGATCGAACGACGAACTCGACGGTGGCGACGGTGCGGCGGCCTTCGTGTTCGGGACCGAAGACGAGCTCGTGGCCGAGGTGCTTGGCTCATCCTCGATCTCCCTTGAGTTGATGGACATATGGCGAGTGCCTGGCACCGCCCACGCCCAAGTGTGGGAGGAGCGATTCTCCCAGCATGCGCTGGCCCGGGCGGTAGTCGAGGTCGTGGCTCGGCTCGGGAAGGACACGGGGGTCACCGAGCCGCCAACGATGACGTTGGTCGCGACACCTAGCCGGCGCTTCGCGGCGTCTACTCGGGCGGAGGTTGGATTTGCCGGCGAGGATGACGTCCAGGGTGAACACCGTGCGGCGGTGGGTTACTGCGGTGCCGCAGAGGTTGGAATTCTCCTGGCCGACGCCCTCGACGTCGCACACGTCGGCGACACGATCCTGGTGCTCACCGCAACGGGCAGCGTGGACGCGATGCTGGTGCGCGCCGCCAAGGACGGCCCGGGTGCCATGACTCGCGAGACCACACTGGCAGCTCGACGGGACGTCTCCTACGCGAGCTATCTGACCTGGCGCGGCCTGCTCGATCGCGAGCCGACCCGGCGTCCCGAGCGCCCAGGCGTCTCTGCGCCGGCCTCGTACCGCAACGTCGAGTGGAAGTACGGTCTCGAAGGTAGCCGCTGCACGACCTGCGGCAAGGTCTACCTGCCTCCCCAGCGAGTCTGTGGGTCGTGCGGAGCACTGGACACCACGGAGTCCTACTCGGTGGCTGACCGCACCGCGACGATCGTCGGCTTCAGCACCGACGCCGTCAGCGACAGCCCTGCGCCGCCGGCAGTTGCCGCCATCGTCGACTTCGAGGGTGGTGGTCGGCTCACGGTCGAGCTCGCCGACACGACCAGCGACGAGATCGGGCTCGGCGACGAGGTCGAGATGACCTTTCGCCGCACGTACGTGGCGATGGGCGTCCCGAACTATTTCTGGAAAGCACGCCCGGTGAAGGGAACACAGCGATGAGCGGCAACCTCAAGGACAAGATCGCCGTCATCGGCATGGGGTGCACGAAGTTCGGCGAGATGTGGGACGACTCAGCCGACGACCTCGTGATCGACGCGGTCCAGGGTGCGTTGGCCTCTGTGCCCGGGCTCGGCAAGGACGATGTCGAGGCCTACTGGTTCTCGACGCTCTCGTCTGGTCACTCGGGCCTGCCACTTGCGCGCGCTCTGAAGGTCGAACGCCCCGTCACCCGCGTTGAGAACTTCTGCGCCAGCGGTTCGGACGCCTTTCGCAACGCGGCGTTCGCCGTCGCCGCCGGTGTCTATGACGTGGCGATGGCGGTGGGGGTCGAGAAGCTCAAGGACAGCGGCTTCTCGGGCCTCACCCTCGCCGAGGCGCCCGGGGACAACACCGCACCTGAAGTCAGCAACCCGGCCGCGTACGCCATGCTTCCCGCGGCCTACGCGGAGGAATACGGCGTCGACCCGGCGGACGTGCGCAATGCGCTCACCCACATCGCCTGGAAGAACCACAGCAATGGCGCGCGCAACGAACGCGCGCAGTACACCTCGATTGTGAGCAAGGACAAGATCGACAAGGCTCCCCGTGTGGCCGGCGACCTCAGCGTGTTCGACTGCTCGGGCGTCTCCGACGGGGCCGCGGCGGCGATCATTGTGCGCGCCGAGGACGCCCATCGTTACACCTCCCAGCCGATGTACCTGAAGGGGATGTCCCTGCACGCAGGGTCCAGCGACGGCATGGCGACGGCGGGCCATAAGCACGTCAGTTTCCCGGAGGTCGTGGCGTGCGCGGCCGACGCCTATGCGCAGGCGGGCATCACGGACCCGCGACGGCAGGTCTCCATGGCTGAGGTGCACGACTGCTTCACGCCCACCGAGATGATCCTTATGGAGGACCTCGGCTTTTCGGCACGCGGCGAGGGATGGAAGGACGTCCTGTCCGGCGCTTATGACCTCGACGGGGACCTCCCCGTCAACCCCGATGGCGGCCTCAAGTCCTTCGGTCACCCCGTGGGCGCCAGCGGTCTTCGCATGATGTACGAGCTGTGGCTGCAGTTTCGTGGGGAGGCAGGATCGCGTCAGCTCACCAACCCCCAGATCGGTATGGCTCACAACATGGGTGGCCTGCCGGGAGAGTTCATCTCGTTCATCTCCCTATTCGGCTCGAAGATGGATCGATGAGCGCCCGCGTGACGGCGATCGCGATGCGAGACGTCTCCCGAGTGCTCGTAGTCGGTTCGGGACTCATGGGCAGCGGGATCGCCCAGGTGGCGGCGCAGGCTGGATTCACAGTCTCGCTCGTCGACAGCTCGGCGGACGCTCTGACTGCCTCCCGCGAGAGGGTGGCCGATAGCCTCGCGCGATTCGTGGGGTCGGGCAAACTGACTCCGGAGGACGAGGCCGCGACGATCGGGCGGATCGACTTCACGGCGGACCTGGAAGGCGCAGCACGTTCCGCTGACCTTGTCGTGGAAGCGATCGTCGAGGAACTCGAGCCCAAGCAGGCACTGTTCGCCCGGCTCGACGAATGGTGTGGCCCAGATGTCGTCTTGGGGACGAACACGTCGCAGTTCCAGATCGGACGGGTCGGCGAGCGTTGCGAGCGACGCGAGCGGGTCATCGGGATGCACTGGTCGAACCCACCCCCGCTCATGATGCTCGTCGAGATCATCCTGGCCGACGACACGTCCACCTCGGCTTTGACGGCCACGCGTCAGTACCTCGACCAGTGCGGTCGTGAGTCCGTCGTCTGCCGCAAGGATGTCCCGGGATTCATCTCCAACCGCATGAGCACGGTGCTGTTCATGGAGGCCGCGCGCCTGGTCGACGAGGGAGTGGCCGACGCGGCCGAGGTCGATGCCGTCGCTCGCCTCATGTACGGCCACAGGATGGGACCGATCACCACGCTTGACCTCGCCGGGCTCGACACCGCTCTGCTCGTGGCCATAGCATTGGCCGAGCACTACGGCGGAGATCGGTTCACGCCACCGCCGTTGCTCCGCCAGCTCGTCGTTCAATGGAGATTCGGCCGAAAGTCCGGCACCGGCTTCTACGAATACCAGTCATGAGCGGCTCATCTGCCGAAGTGGCGCTGGACCTCGTCGTCCGCGAACGGCTCGATCCCACCGACGGCGTCGTGGTGCTCCGCCTCGAGAGCGCAACCGGCGGAGACCTGCCGCGGTGGGAGGCCGGGGCGCACATCGACATCTTCACCGAAGGCGACACATGTCGGCAGTACTCGTTGTGCGGTTCGCCGCAGGACCGTAAGGGCTACCGGATCGCGATCCTGGAGGAACCCGACGGGCGAGGATGCTCTCGTGTGCTGTACCGAACTGCCGTCGAGGGATCCACCTGGCGGATGCGTGGTCCGCGGACGAACTTCGTGCTGGAGTCGTCGGACTCGTACGTGTTCATCGCGGGCGGTATCGGGATCACCCCGATCATCCCGATGATGGAGGATGCCGAACGCAGGGGTGCGTCGTGGCAACTGCTCTATGGAGGCCGTAGTCGAATGACCATGGCTTTCCTCGACGAACTCAAGGCGTATGGCGATCGGGGGGTCATCTCCCCCGAAGACGAGAACGGCCTCCTCCCGCTCGACGAGTGGCTGGATCGTCCGACGCCGGGAACGCTGGTCTATTGCTGCGGGCCGGAGGCTCTCCTGCAGGCGGTGGAGCAGCGGTGCGTGCGCTGGCCGCGAGGTTCGCTACACACGGAACGCTTCGCCCCCAAGCAGTTGGAGCAACCTGTCCTGGCGGTCGGCTTCGAGGTGCAGCTCAAGCGTTCTGGGATGGTGCTCGAGGTGCCTGTCGACCGCAGCATCCTCGAGGTCGTTGCCGAAGCCGGCATCCCGACTCTCTCGGCGTGCCAGGAGGGGACGTGCGGGACGTGCGAGACGGCCGTGATCGAGGGGGTCCCCGATCATCGTGACTCGATCTTGGATGAGGACGAGAAAGCTGCCAACGACTACATGATGATCTGCGTCTCGCGATCGTGTTCGGCCCGACTCGTGCTGGATCTGTGAGGAAGCTGCCTGTCGCCATTCCACGCGCTGGAACATCGGCTATCAGCGGTGGGGAGGACGTAAATACGCTCTGGCGTCCTGCTGCTGGTGGCGGGACGTCACGAGGTGGAGAGGAGTCTGGGCTGTTGCTCACCGATGCTCCGGGCGCCCATCGCGGTACGACGGTGGACATCCATGCCCACTTCTTCCCCACAGGGCTGGTTGACCTCGGCGCGCGCACCGGTGACCCTCGGTGGCCGCACGTCGTCTGTGACGACGCGGTCACCGGCCGAATCATGCTCGGCGATCGCGTGTTCCGCCCGGTGCGCTCAGTCTTGTGGAACGTCCACGACCGCATCGCTGAGCTGGATGCCGCGGCGATCGACATTCAGTTGGTGTCGCCCGTGCCTATCACGCTCACCGACTGGGCCCAGCCCGCCGAGGCCGTGGTGTTCGCCGCCGCGATGAACGACGGCCTCGCCGCGGCCGTAGCTGAGTCCGCCGGACGTTTGATGGGGTTGGGCACACTGCCGGTGCAGGACATCGGTGCATCGATCGACGAGCTGGAGCGCGCCGTCACGTCCCTCGGGCTCCGCGGGGTCGAAATCGGATGCCGGCTAGCTGGCCGCGAGCTCGACGATCCAGCGGTTCGGCCGATCTTCGCGGCGGCTGAGAAGCTAGGCGCGATCGTCTACGTCCATCCCTTGGGCGGCGGTGACGGCGCACTGCGTCGCACGGGCCAGCCCTACGATTTCGGGCTCGGCATGCTGACCGACACCGCCCTCGCCGCGGGCGCCATGGTGTTCGGCGGCGTCCTGCGGGAACTGCCAGGCCTGCAGGTCGTGATGTCGCACGGCTGCGGGACATTCCCGTGGGCGCTCCCTCGGCTCAAGCTCGGCGCAATCCTCGCCGGCGACTCGGCGACCGATCATGACGAGCTCGCCCGTCGCCTCTGGGTCGACACCCTGGTGTTCGACCCAGAGCATCTGCGGCTGCTCCTGCGGCGTTTCGGTGCCGAACACGTCATGATCGGCACCGACCACCCCTTCATCCCCGGCCAACTCGAGGAACAGCCCGACCAGGTCCGCGATGCCGTCGCCACCGGCATCTTGACGGACGAGCAGGCGTTCGGCGTGATGGGGACAAACGCGCTCGACCTCTTGACGGGCGGCCGCATCGCCGATTCCGCCTGGGCGGAATCGGTCGTGTGAGAGTCGCGCTGTTTGCCACGTGCCTGGTGGACGCGATGTTCCCCGACGTGGGCCGGGCGACAGTCACGCTGCTGCGGCGGCTGGGGCACGAGCCGGAGTTCCCGCTATCCCAGACTTGCTGTGGGCAAATGCACATCAACACCGGCTACCCGCACCATGCCCTTCCCCTCGTGCGCAACCATGTCACGACCTTCGAACCCTTCGACGCGGTGGTGACACCGAGCGGCTCGTGCGTGGCGTCGATCCGGCACCAGCACGCCGAGCTCGCCGAGCAAGCCGGTGATCCCGCGATGGCCGCCCGGGCTCGGGCGTTGGCGGCCAAGACGTACGAGCTGTCGGAGTTCCTGATCGATGTACTCGGGGTCACTGACGTCGGTGCCTGCTTCCCGCACCGGGTCACCTACCACCCGACCTGCCATTCGCTTCGGCTGCTTCGAGTGGGTGAGCGCCCCTACCGGCTGTTGCGGGAGGTGCGGGGGCTGGGGTTGATCGGGCTGCCGGCCTCCGAGCAGTGCTGCGGGTTCGGCGGCACTTTCGCGGTGAAGAACCCGGACGTGTCCGCCGCCATGCTCACCGACAAGATCGGTAACGTCGAGGCGACCGAGGCCAGCGTCTGCTGCGCGAGCGACGCGTCGTGCCTCATGCACATCGGCGGCGGACTGTCCCGGATGCGGTCGGGGACGCGGACGGTGCACCTAGCCGAAATACTGGCCAGCACGTCATGACCTTCCTGGGCATGCCCGCCGGGGCCGGCAACCTGCACGGCGAGCGATCGTTCCCCGACGCCGCGCGGGAAGCGCTCAAGGACACCCAGCTCCGACTCAACCTCGCGCACGCCACGTCCACGATTCGCACCAAGCGTGCCGCCATGGTGGCCGAACTGTCGGACTGGGTCGAGCTGCGCGCGGCCGGCGCGGCGATCAAGGACGACGTGCTGGCACATCTGGACACCTACCTCGCCAGGCTCGAGGAACAGGTCGTCGCCCGCGGTGGCACCGTGCACTGGGCCCGCGATGCCGACGAGGCGAACCAGATCGTCACCGATCTCGTTCGGGCCGCAGGTGCGGACCATGTCGTCAAGGTCAAGTCGATGGCCACGCAGGAGATCGGTCTCAATGAAGCCCTCGCCGCGGCCGGCATCATCGCCACCGAGACGGACCTCGCCGAGTTGATCGTCCAGCTCGGGCATGACACCCCGAGCCACATCCTGGTGCCGGCGATCCACCGCAACCGCACCGAGATCCGCGACATCTTCCTGCGAGAGATGGCCGATGTGGACCCTGTACTCACCGATGAACCCCGGGTGCTGGCCGAGGCAGCCCGTCGGCATCTGCGCCGCAGATTCCTCACTGCCCAGGTCGCGATCAGCGGCGCGAACTTCGCCGTCGCCGAGACCGGCACCCTGGTCGTTGTCGAGTCCGAGGGCAACGGGCGCATGTGCCTGACGTTGCCACGCACGCTGATCAGCGTGATGGGCATCGAGAAGCTGGTGCCCAGTTGGCGCGACCTCGAGGTCTTCCTGCAGCTGCTGCCCCGCAGCAGCACCGGCGAGCGGATGAATCCGTACACGTCGATGTGGACTGGAGCGACCGAAGGCCAGGACTTCCACCTCGTCCTGCTCGACAACGGCCGCACCGCCACCCTCTCGGACCCGCGCGGCCGAGCCGCCTTGCGCTGCATCCGCTGCTCGGCCTGCCTGAACGTCTGCCCCGTCTACGAACGCACCGGCGGGCACGCCTACGCTCCACCTACCCCGGCCCCATCGGTGCCGTCCTCTCGCCCCAGATGACCGGCGTCACCGAGAACCCGTCGCTGCCTTTTGCGTCCTCGCTATGCGGTGCCTGCTACGACGTCTGCCCCGTCGCCATCGACATCCCGTCGATGCTCGTTCACCTGCGTGCCCGCGTCACCGAGGACAAGGGCGCCACGCCCGAACGCGCCATCATGCGCAGCGCAGGTTGGGTCATGCGCCGCCCGCGCCGCTGGACGCACGCCCTGCGCGCTGCCCGCCTCAGTCGCCTGCTCCGACCATTGCAGCGGCGCCACTACCTGCCTCCGCCCCTGTCGGCGTGGACCGCAGCCCGCGACCTGCCCAAGCCGCCTACGCAGACGTTCCGCGACTGGTGGACCCATGGCGGCGGACGCTCGTGAGCAGCGCGCGCGAGGAGGTCATTGGACGCATCCGGACGGCCCTCGCCGACCTCCCGAGGACCGCTGCCGTCAATCGTTGCTACCGGGGCCCCCGCGGCAGAGGCGACATCGCACTCTTCGTGGACCGCGTCGCCGAGTACCGCGCGACCGTCCGCATCGACGCCTCGATCGGCGACGTCCTCGCCGCTCGCGGGATCACCCGCATCGTCGTGCCGGACGGCTTCCCCCACGATCTCCTTCCCAGTCCGGATCGAGGGGTCGAGTTAGTCCGCGAGCCCGTCGACACCGCGATCCTCGACGACGTCAACGCCGTCCTCACAATCTGCCGGCTGGGGGTCGCCGAGACGGGAACGATCGTGCTCGACCATGGCCCCGGCATGGGGCCGCGCATGCTCACCCTGGTGCCCGACTACCACGTCGTCGTCGTGCGGCGCGACCAGATCTCGGCCGGGATACCCGACGCGATCGCCGCCCTCGACCCCACCCGACCGCTCACCTGGATCAGTGGTCCGAGCGCTACGAGCGACATTGAACTCAACCGCGTCGAGGGCGTCCACGGACCCCGCATTCTCGATGTCGTCGTCACGAGCTGAGGGACAACCTCGAGGGCTTGAGGGCGATCTTCAGCCCCATTGCCGCATTCACGGCGTCATTTGGTCGGGGCCGCCCATCGCCGTAGCTCGGTCTTCGCGATCATCTCCAGCTGCACCTCATCTGGGCCGTCGAAGATGCGCATAGCGCGATGCCAGGCCCACATCGCCGCGAGTGGGAAGTCATCGCTCACCCCGGCACCACCGTGAACCTGTATTGCCGCATCCAGCACCTGCAGGGTCACCCGCGGGACCGCCACCTTGGCCACCGACGCGATCGGCGCGGCCGCGCGGTTACCGTGGACGTCGATCGTCCGGGCGGCCAGGTGGCACAGCAGCCGCGCTTGGTCGATTGCGATTCGTGACTTTGCGATCTGGGCTCGAACGGTGCCCTGCTCAGCCAGCGGCTTGCCGAACGCCACTCGGGACGACGCCCGGTCGACCATCAAGGCCAGAGCCCGCTCCGCCGCCCCCAGCGCGCGCATGCAGTGGTGGATTCGACCCGGGCCGAGACGGGACTGCGCAATCGCGAAGCCGGTCCCTTCCTCGCCGAGCAGGTTGGTCACGGGCACGCGGACGTCCTCATAGGTGACTTCGCAATGACCGTGCTGATCGTGGCGGCCGAAGACCGGGACGTCGCGCACCACGGTGACGCCGGGCGTCGCGGTGGGGACGAGCAGCATTGACTGCTGCAGGTGCCGCTGGCCGGCCAGGTTGGTCTTGCCCATCACGATCAGCAGTTCGCAACGCGAGTCGGCAGCGCCCGAGGTCCACCACTTGCGGCCGTTGACGACGTAGGCGTCCCCGTCTCGCACGATGCCGGTCTCGATGTTGGTCGCATCACTGCTTGCAACAGTCACCTCAGTCATCGAGAAGCCCGAGCGGATCGTGCCGTCAAGCAGGGGGTCCAGCCAGCGCCGCTTCTGCTCGGACGTCCCGAAAAGGTGCAGCAACTCCATATTGCCGGGGTCGGGCGCCTGCCCGTTTATGGCCTCCAGAGCCAACTCCAGGCTCCAGCCACTGATCTCGGCCAGCTGGGCGTAGTCGAGTTGGCTCAAGCCCGAGGCCGAGGGTAGGAACAGATTCCACAGCCCGAGCCGGCGCGCCTCGCGCTTGAGATCCTCGACGACGGGGGGGCAGAGAGTGATCGTCGGGGCCACCGGCGCGGCGATACACGTGGTACGCCGCTTCGGACGGAAAGACGTGCTCGTACATGAAGGCGATCATCACCTCGCGCAGCTCCAGCGCCCGTTCCGACGGGCGCAGGTCCAGGCTGGGCGCATCGATCGGGTCGAAGTCGTTGGTGTGCTCGGACAGCTGCGCGGTCATGGTGCGGACTCCTTCTCCGGCGACGCCGGAACGGTGGGCGAGGGGGTGGCCACTGTGGACGACGCCGGGGCGGACGATGCTGTGGTTGACAGGCTGGCGTAGGCGGCACGCAGGGTGCGTTTTAGGATCTTGCCGCTGGGGTCTTCGGGAGTTCGGTGCCGACGGCGACATACTTCGGCGTCTTGAAGCCGGCCAACCGTTGCTGAACATCGGCTCTCCTCGCCCGCGGCCTCAGTGACCGGCGAACGTTGGCGCCCGCTTCTGGCGGAAAGCGCTCAGGGCCTCGGGCATGTCGAGGGTCTGCATGGCGAGCACCTGGTTGCGGTTCTCGATGGCCAGAGCCGCGTCGAGCGACGGGGCGTCGACGTTGGTCAGCAGCGCCTGCTTGGTGAGACGTACGCCGGTCGGGCTGTTCCCGCAGATCGTCGCCGCGATCTCCAAGGCCCGGGCGAGCAGCTGGTCGGGCGCCACGATCTCGGTGACCAGCCCAATCCGGTGGGCCTCCTCGGCCCCCACGAAACGACCCGTCAACAGGATCTCACCGGCGCTCCCGAGCCCGACCAGACGCGGCAACGCATAGGACGTGCCGACGTCTCCGCCGGAGAGGCCGATGCGGATAAACGCAGCGTTGAACCGGGTGTCGCTGGCTGCGACGCGGATGTCGGCGGCCAGTGTGAGACTCATCCCGGCTCCGGCGGCCGCCCCGTTGACCGCAGCGATCACCGGAATCGGCAGGCGGGTGAACCCGCTCACCGACCGGGCCCAGGCCTCCTGCTGCCGGAGCATGTCCGCGGCCGGGATCGACGGCAACATGGCGACCAGGTCGAGGTCGAGCCCGGCGCAGAAGGCCCGGCCCGAGCCGGTGAGTACGAGCACGCGGATCGCGTCGTTCTGCTCGACCTCCTGCTGCAGCGTGACCAACTCGCAGAACATCTCATCCGTCAGTGCGTTGAGCCGGTCCGGCCGGTGCAGGGACGCGACGAGCACCCCCTGTCGGGGCCGGTCGATGCGCAGGGTCTGGTATTCGCTCATGAGGCTGCCTCTCCGAGGTGGCTAGCGCGTTGTTCAGCCCGATCGAGCAACGGCTCGATGAAAGGCTGGATCTGCTCGAACCCGCTGCCGACCGTCGCGCCCGCCACGTACCGGGCCTGGTTGCCGTCGAGGATGACGGTCAGCTTGAAGTCGGCGAAGGCGATGTACCAGTCCAGGTCGCCTATGTCGGCTCCGGACTGATCCGCATAACGCTGTGCCATCTCCGCGCGGGTCGGGAATCCTGGTCGGGCCGTAGCTCCGGCCGAGTGCGGGTTCGGCACTTCACCGGGTTCATCCCAGAAACACAGCAACAGGCCAAGGTCACAGAGCGGATCGCCGAGCGTGGACATCTCCCAATCCAGGATCGCGACGATCCGGCCCGGGTCGTCGGCGGCCAGGATCACGTTGTCGTACTTATAGTCGCCGTGCACGATGCCGGTCCGCCGGCTCGGCGGCAGGGCGTGGCGCAGCCGCTCAGCCACCCTGAGGAGGGTGGGGCGCTCGACCGTGTGCGCCGCCTCCCACTGATGCAGCCAGCGGCTTAGCTGGCGCTCGAGGAAACCGTCGGGGCGTCCCCATCCGGCCAGCCCTACGGCGCCCGGCTCGACCGCGTGCAGCGTCACCAGTTCGCGGATCATCGCGTCGGCGAAAGCCGATCGTTGCTGCGGGGTCAGCCGCGCTGCGTCCGCGGGGGACGCCATCGTCCGGCACGGTACCCGCTCCATCACGTAGAACGGCGCACCCAGGACGGTAGCGTCGTCGCACCATGCGACGATGCGCGGAACCGGAACGGGGCTGTTCGCGAGCGCCGATTGGACACGGACCTCGCGCCATGTCGTGCGCGGTCGGCAGGACCAGACCGTAGGGCGGTCGACGCAGGATCCACTGCGATAAGCCGTCGGTGAGCGTGTACGTCGGGTTTGAGCGTCCACCGCTCAGGAGTTCCGCCTCGATCGGGCCGCGGAGGCCGCCGGCGAGCGTGACGTCCAGATAGCGGCTCACTGCGACCACGTCCAGCAAAGGGTCCGACCCGGTCGCTTGCGGGGCGCTCGTCACGCCGACACCACTGTCTCGACGGCCGCGAGGGCCAGGCGGCAGTACCGCTGAGCCATCTCGTCGACGCCGAACGGACCGCCGGGCCGGTGCCACGCGGCCACCGAGGCCCGTATGTTCACGATCGCCCGGGTCGCTTCGACCGGATTGGGCGTGGCGAACTCACTCGTGCACACGTCAATCGCCGCGCTCAAGGCCACGGTCTCCCTCCTGCGCCTGCCGCGACTAGGAGCGACTCGCGATTAGGTCCAATGCCACGTCGGCAAGCAGGTCCTCTTGGCCGCCGACCATCTTGCGGCGTCCGGCCTCGACGAGGATGTCGCGAGCGGGAATCCCGTAGCGGAGGCCGATGCGCTCCGAGTGGAGCAGGAAGCTCGAGTAGACGCCTGCGTAGCCAAGCGAGAGTGTCTCGCGGTCGACTTGAACAGGGCGAGTGATCAGGGGGCGGACGATGTCGTCGGCCGCGTCCATCAGCGCGAATAGGTCGCAGCCGTGCTCCCAGCCGATTAGGTCGGCGACGGCGATAAACGCCTCGAGTGGGCAGTTGCCAGCACCGGCGCCGAGGCCGGCAAGTGAGGCGTCGACGCGGCGCACGCCGTCCTCAACCGCCACGACGGAGTTGGCGACCGCCAGGCCCAGGTTGTGATGGGCGTGGATCCCGATCGTCGTTCCGGGTTGCAGCACGGCTCGGTAGGCCTGGACCCGCTCCTGCACGTCGTTCATCGTCAGGCGGCCACCCGAATCCGTGATGTACACGCAGTGGGCGCCCGCCTGCTCCATGACGAGGGCATTCTTGGCGAGGGTCTCGGGCTCGGCCATGTGACTGAGCATCAGGAATCCGGCGACGTCCATGTTGAGCTCGCGGGCCTTGCCGATGTGTTGGATCGCGATGTCAGCCTCGGTGCAATGCGTCGCGATGCGCACGGAGGTGACGCCGAGGTCGTGGGCGGCCTCAAGATCCGCGATGGTGCCGATGCCGGGGAGCAGGAGGGTCGTGAGTCTGGCGTTCTTGACGACGTCGGCCGCGGCCTTGATCCACTCGACGTCGGTGTGAGCTCCGACGCCGTACGTCAGACTGCTCCCGGCAAGACCGTCACCGTGAGCTATCTCGATCGCAGCAACGCCAGCGGCGTCGAGCGCGGAGGCTATTTCGCGCACCTGGTCAAGCGAGAAGCCGTGGGAGACGGCGTGCATGCCGTCACGTAGCGTGACGTCCTGAACGTAGATGTTGGTAGTCACGACGCGGCTCCCGCCATGGCCGGTCCGGTGGCTAGCGTCTCGCCGACTCGTAGAGCGGCGGAGGTCATGATGTCGAGGTTGCCGGCGTAGGACGGCAGGTAGTGCGCGGCGCCCTCGACCTCGAGAAAGACTGTGACGTGCCACAAGTCGCCGATGTCGGTGCCGGGCGCGACGAGGCGGCGGCGGCGGTCCTTCGTCGGCACCTCCTGGATTTGTACGGCCTGCTTTAGCCGATAGCCGGGAACGTAGGTCGATACGTCGGCGACCATCTGGTGGATCGAGTCGACGAGTCGTTGCTCGTCTTCAGCGTTCGCGAGGAGCGTGACTGTGTCGCGCATGATCATGGGCGGTTCGGCGGGGTTGAGAACGATGATTGCCTTGCCCCGGGTCGCGCCGCCGACGATCTCGATCGCGTGCGACGTGGTTTCGGTGAACTCGTCGATGTTGGCACGGGTTCCTGGACCCGCGGAGCTCGAGGCGATCGAAGCGACGATCTCGGCGTAGTGAACGCGTGTCACACGGGACGTGGCCGCCACGATCGGGATGGTCGCTTGGCCCCCGCAGGTCACCATGTTGACGTTGCGCGCATCGGTGAGCTCCGTCAGGTTGACGGCGGGCACGACGAACGGGCCGATCGCAGCCGGTGTCAGGTCGACAACCCGGACACCTGTCGATGCGAGCTTCGCGTCGTTCTTGACGTGCGCGCCAGCAGACGTCGCGTCGAATACGACAGCGATGTCGTCGAAACCGTCCATGGTCAGCAAGCCGTCGATGCCCTCCGACGTCACGGCCACACCGAGGGCGGCGGCGCGGGCGAGGCCATCGCTGGCGGGGTCGATGCCGACCATCACTCCAACCTCGAGGTTGGACGACAGCCGCTGGACCTTCATCAGAAGGTCCGTGCCTATGTTTCCCGATCCGATGATGGCGATCTTGGAGGTACTCATGCAGGGTCTCCCAAGTTGGTGGCGGAGGCGAAGGATGCCCAAACTTCGCCGAGACCCGAGAGGGTCGCGTGATAAGTAGCGCCAGCCTTCGCGGAGACCATGGGGCCGAGCGCGCCGCTGAGGATGACCTCACCGGCGCGTAAGGGATCGCCGACGCCGGCAACAGCACGGGCGAGCCATTGCAGGGCGATCAGCGGGTTGCCCAAGCACGCAGCGCCGTTGCCTCTCGAGACCGTCTCTCCGTCCTGCGTCATCGTCATTTCGACGGAGACGGGGTCGAGGTCTCTAAGCGGAAGCTCGGCGTCCCCGAGAACAAACAACCCACTTGAGGCGTTGTCGGCCACCGTGTCGCCGATGGTGATGTCCCAGCCGGCGATGCGGCTGTCGACGATCTCGAATGCGGGACGCGCCACAGACACTGCTGCTGCGATGGTCTCGAGTGATGGGTCGATGTCGTCAATGTCGGACGACAGGATGAACGCGATCTCGGCCTCGATGCGCGGCTGCAGCAATCGGCCGTACGCGATTGGCTCGTCCAGCTGGACGATCATGTCGTGCAGTAAAGTGCCGAAGTCTGGCTGGTCGACCTTGAGCTGGGCCTGCACTGCAGGTGACGTCAGGCCGATCTTGCGGCCGACGCGACCGTTGGTGTCGGTGACCCGGGCGCCGACAATGCGCTGCTGCACGAGGTAAGCGAGTGCTACGTCGTCAGAGCCGATCAGGTCGCGCACCGGTGCACAGGGCACGCCGGTGGCGGATGCCTGCTGGAGGCGTGCAACGGCGAGCTCCTTGGCGTCCTCACGATGCTGGCCGTCGGATGTCAATGAAGGCGCGGATGGAGCGATAGTCATAGGGAGCATCCTTCGAGGCCGCCATGCCGTTGCCAACGCAGGGTTCCGAGCAGCAGAACGACTGGTGGCGCGACTCGGCCTACAAGGCTCCAATTGCGAGGTGGTGTGCCACGAATGAGGAGGGCTGGTTGATGTAGGTCGACTGGCTTGAGTCAATGCTGTGCAGCCGATGAAGGTTGGCCCTTCGGAGCCGCCCTGCGG
>JAABUP010006382.1_pt1 | contig 16819 bp, 13 predicted proteins | sample 5559201 | NCBI WGS metagenome assembly JAABUP01 (sample SAMN10711887, study PRJNA513373) | rock metagenome | isolation source: Antarctica rocks | place: Antarctica
TCATCAGATGGTGGCACCTGCCCCGCACTCGGAAAAAGGGGCCCCGGGGCTTGCCGGGCGCAGATTGCCATCGCCTGCGACCTGGCGAGCATGTACCTGCTGTGCCAGGAGGGGCGCCAGGGTGCGCCCTGTGCATGCGGCCCGCCCGCCCCCGATCTTGCCGCCAGAACGCGTCGGCGCGCCGCGCGAGCGCGGGCCGCGCGCGTGCGCCCGGGTGCCCTGCACAGCGTGCGGCGCATGCCCGCCATGCTAAGGGCGGGGGTTGACGGGGCCTGCACCAGTTATGCCCGACGCAGTCTCGCTGCGCGGTCGCGCACAGGCATGCCCGGTGCTGCAGCCTCTGCGCATGTGCCCCCGTCTGCGCTCTCCAGGTCCTGCAACAGGCTGCCCCAGGGCATCCCCGAGCGCCGGGGCCGCGCCGAGCGACGCGCGCGCGCAGGGCCGGTGCAGCTTCTGCTCGTGGGCATGGCCGCCATCAGCGAGCGGCGCACGGAGATCCGCCGCCTCGCCTTCCTGGCGACGCACATCGTGAGCCTGCTTGAAGGCGCGCGCGCTCGCACCCCCCGTGCCTCGCAGGCGCTCCGCCCGTGCCGCGCTGCGTGCCTGCACTCAATGTTTGTGTTGCGCCTAGCAACACTCAATAAGCATGCTCAGGCGCTGGTTATATTCAGATTTCTAAGCGCGCGGTGGATCAGCCATGTTGCGCAGGTGGGCGACCGGGCGCGCTGCGGCGGGCGGGGCGGTCGCCTGGCAGGCCGGGCGAGGGGCCGCGGCCGGCGGGCGCGCGACGGGCAACGCGAGGCGGCAGCACATTGCGCGTTGCGATGCAAACGCGCCGGCGGCTGCGAGGCGCCCGCGGCGTGCGCTGACGCGCGCACGCGCGGCGCGGGCAGGGGTGGAGGTGACGCTGCGCGCGGCGGCGGACGCGTGGGCGGAGGGCGCCGCGGCGGTGGCCGAGCGCCTGGCGCAGCTGCGCGGCCTGATGCGCAAGTACTCGGGGCCGGCCGACCCGGCTGCGGAGCTGCTGGCGCTGCTCGCGTGCGGGCGCCTGTCCAACGCGCTGCACCAGTTTCTGTCGGCCAACCTGGGCGCGCCCCCCCCCCCCCGGCGGACGCGCCCGGCGGTCGGGGGGCTGCATGGGGGATGCCGCCGTGGGCCGCCGCGAGCCGACGCCCGCGCGACGCGCCAAGGGCGCGTGTGTGCCATGCCTGGCGCGGCGCTTCGCGGGTGCGCGCGCGAGCCTGCCGGGCCGCGCTGGGCGGCAAGGATGACGCGTGGCGGGCGGCGCGCAGGCGAGGGCGGCGTGCGGCGGCTGGCCAAGGCGGTGGACGGCGCGGCCGGCGCGGCCGCGGGCCTGCTGGCGGAGCACGCGCTGCCGGCGCTGGAGGCGGCCGCGTTCCAGCTGGGCGAGCTGCGCGGGCTGGCCGCCTGCGGCCGCTGGGCGGCGCCGCTGGGCCTGCAGGCGCGCGCGCGCCCGAGCGCGCGCCCCGCGGCGCTCTGAGGCGCTTTGAGGGGGGTGCTGAGCCCGCGAGAACAGCGACGCGCACGGCGAGCAGAAGCGCCCGCGCCGTGCGCCGCTGCGCCGCGCGCGCAGGCCGCGCCCGCCCGTCTGTCGCTCTCCGAGGTGGCATGCGGCGGTCCTGCATGGCCGATTTGTACCCGCGCTGGGTAGGGCGTCCGAACTGTGCAGGCGATAAGGAGGGTCCACAATTGCTGGCTGCAGCCAGGCCGGGGCGCTCGGGCAGTGGCGCCCGCGACCCTCGTGGGGCGCTGCACCCCATTCGGGCCTGCGCGCAGGAGGCGACGGCCGCAGCCGCGGAGGCGCAGGCCGCGGCGCTGCTGGTGCGCGCGGAGGCGCTGCGGCGGCGCGTCATCGGCACGGCCGCCGAGTACCGCCGCCTGTTCGACTGGCTGCTGCAGACCGTGCGCCGGCTGAACGATGACGCGCCGGCGGCCGCCGGCGCGGCGGCGCGGCCCGCACCCGACGCGCCGCGCCTGGCCGCCTTCCTGCGCGGCCAGTTCCGGGCGGACGCCCTGGCGCCGCTGCTGGCGGCCGAGGCGCGCCGGCGGGCCGCTCTCTGTCCCTCCTTGCAGACCCCGCCCAGTGCCTCTGGCTGTTGCGGCGCCGCCGCGTCGCGCGCCTCTGCCACGAGGTCGGCTGGTGCATGCGCGCATGTGCGCACCCGGCGTGCCATACGCAGTGGTGATGACAGCTCCATGCGATCAGGAGCCCGGGGCCATCGCGCCAGGCTTACCCGTCTCGCGCCCGGCCACCCACGGTGTGCCCGTGCCGCTCGCCAGGAGGCGGACGGCGCCGTGAGCGCAGCCGCGCCGGACCCCACGGACGCCCAGCGCGAAGCGGACTTTGAGGCGCTGGCGGAGGCCGTCGGTATACCTTGCAAGCAGCAGGTCGCGCGGCCTTGGGGAGGTTTACCTTGACACCCTGCATGCGCCTGTGCTGTCCTGCTCGCCGCCGGCAGCGGATCCCGGCGCCGACCCCCGCGCTCGCCTGCCTCCACACCGCCCGCACCGCTGCCTCATGCCACAGCGGCTGAGGCGTGTGCCGCGCGCCCGGCGCGCCGCGGCGCGGCCGTCGCTGCGCGTCACGCCGCCGGGTCGGGGGCCGGGGCCCGGCCTGTTGCTGCGCAGCTGTCGTCATTGTGCGCGCTGTCCTCGCCGTGCCAGCCGCGCGCACTACCAGTGTGACTAGGGTATGGATGTGTCAGTCCTAATGCTAACCTGCATCGCACGCAGGCGGCAGCTCGCGGCGCTGCTGGCGGCCTGCCGCGCCGCGTTTGCGGCCGCGCCCGCGGCCGTGTCGCCCAGCCTGGAGCCGCTGGCGTGTGTGCCGCTGTGCGGCGCGCTGCCGGCGCCGCAGCGCCTGCCGGCGTCGCTGGCCCTGGCGCAGGCGCGCCCGCGGGCTGCGCGCGGCGGCGTGCTGGAAAACGGGACGTGGTATTTTCAGTGCTCAGCACCTGGCGAGTCGAGGGACACGGACCGCCTGGCAGTTGCTTGGCAAGACGCAGGGCGGGCAGGCCTGAACGACGGCCGCATCCCGGCGCGCTCCCGACGGACTTCATGGCTTGGGCTGGGCAAGCTGCCTGGCCCGTGCTCAGGTACTGGGCACACCGTGTGCGGTGCAGCTGGCGAGGACGCCATGCGCATGCATGCGTTCCATGCGTTCCATACAGCCTATGTGGAGCCTGAGTGCCGCATGGCACAGCCTGCGTGCCCGCAAACGCCCAGCGGACACTGTAGCACCGCACCTTCCCGCCAGGCCGGACGCCAGGGGCGGCCGCGCGCGCGCGTGCAGGGCTGCGGGGCGGCCGCCGGGGAGGGCGTGCTCCTGGCGCTCGCGCTGCCGGCCGGGGGCGGCCCCGGCGCGCCCGCATGCCCCGGCGCGCAGGTCCTCGTGCTGCGCCTGGGCGCGGGCGAGGCCGGCGGCCTGCAGGCGTGCAGCCCCGCGGCTCCGCTGGGGTTGGCAGCGCACAACGCGCGGGGCTGCGCCGCGGAGAAAGGCAGAGCGCTGCTTATGAGCCGGAGCCAGAGTGCTGAGTAGGGCAGCTGCATGCGGACACAGGCGGCGCTTGCACTGTGCTGCAGCAGCGCGACGCGCGCGCGGGGTGGCAGCCGCGCGGCCTGCGCTTTGTGCGCCGCCGCGGGCGTCGTGGGCGCCTGACGCCGCCGCGGCGCGGCGCAGGCCGAGGCCGCCGCAGCGCCATGGCCGGCGGGTGAGGCGCTCGTGGACCTGGCCTGGTACAAGGGCGGGCAGCTGGCGGTGCTGGCCGCGCCGCGGGCGCCCCTCGGCGGCGCCGCCCGGGCGTCCGCCGGAGCCGAGCCCGCGGGCGGCGCCGCGCGCCTCCTACTGCTCCCCTGGGACGCCGCGCGCATGCGGCGCTTGGAGCTGCGGCCCGGCATGGCCACCGTGCTCCTGCAGGCGCGGCGCTCCCACTTCGTACGGCAGGTTTCTTGCGTCCGCTGGCCGCGCGCGGACGTAATGGGTAGGTCTGGCACTGCTGATGTTGTCACTGAAGGGCCTTGTGCGCTGGTGCCAAGCGGTAGAGAGTTTAGCACTCGGCGCCCGTCCCTGCAGGCTGCCGCTTGGCCCGCGGAGCTACCCGCCGGCGCGCGCGCGCGGCCGCTCGGCTACGCGGCGGCCGCGGCGCCCCTGGCGGTGAGCGGGCCGCGCGGCGTGGCGTGCGTGGTGGCCGGCGTGCAGCGCGCGCTGCTCCTAGACCTGGAGGAGGACGAGGAAGTGGGCGACGGCGGCAACGACGATGCCGACGATGACAACGATGAGGCCGCCGCGCTCGACGAGGACTGACGGCGAGGGACCCTCCAAGCTTGTTAGCGGGGAGCGGGGGTCTCTGCACGAGGTGCTGCGCCTGCAGCGCGCGCTGTTTGAGCCTGTAAGGGCACGTAAGGGCACAACAATCGCTATGCTGGCGAGGCCTGCCGGCGAACAGGCGACCACGCCTGACCGGGTCTGAGGCCATCAGGGGACTCCCTGCATGGCGCTCAGAGACCATGCGTCTGCATCTGCTGCGCATCCAGCAGAGCTTGAAGTTTAAGCCTTGAAACGTTCAATATGCTTGAGCCTGCGAGCGAGCACGTCGACCTATCATGAGTCTGCCCGCGTTCAAAGTCGACACTGGCCAGTTGACATGCTGGTGATTCGCATGTTCTGGTCGACCTCAGGCAAGAAAGCCTCCTGTGAATTTGGCATGCAGTGTCTCCAGACTTGCATGCTGGCACCAGCTGACATGCATGCGCACGTGTGTACACGAGCGAAGCTCGCTGCACTTTAGGCCCGCACATATGCCCCAGGCTCACGCAGAGTCCAAGTGGGCAAGCACAAGCCAGGACTGTGAAGTCAGAGGCGAGTTTGGTTGGCAAGCAGGCAATTGAGCGGGAGTGCACTGGCCTGCAGTCAGAAAGACTCGCCGCCTGCCCCACCATGGGTCTCTGAGCTGTTCCGCCCTCTGCGGGCCGCACGTACCGGGCCCCGCTCTCTCAAGCATGCGCGCAGCAGATGGCCGGGAGCCTGCTGGACAGCATAGCGGCAGCGGCCGCGGCCCACGCGAGCGACGCAGAGCGCATCATAGCTAGCACTGCGGACAGCAGCAACCTGGCGGACCAGCTGTGCGCGCTGGTGCTGCGCACGGTCGGCCGGAGCGCTGCATGGGCGGACGCGCTGCGCGTGCTGCTCAATGCGTCCGTGCCTGGCTGCTGCGCCGACCTCGCGGCGGCGCTGGCGCTCAAGGACGCTGGCAACGCCGCGTTCGCGGCGGGGGACGTCCGGCGCGCGGCCGACCTGTACTCGGACGCGCTGGCGCAGGTCGACGAGGCGCGGCACGCGCCGGACGCGGCCAAGCTGTACAACAACCGCGCGCTGTGCTGGCTGCGGCTGCGGCCGGCCGGCGCGCCGGCGGCCGCGGCCGCGGACGCCGGTCTCGCGCTGGCGCTCTGCGACGCGCCGGCCGGCGCGCCGGCTGCCGGCACGCGCGCCAAGGCGCTGCACCGCCTGGCGGCCGCGGCCGCGGCGGGCGCCGCGCCGGCGCCCGGGGCGGGCGCGTGCGGCGCGGCCGGGGCCGCGGAGGGCGCCGCCGGGCGGGCGGGGCCGGGCTGGGCCACGCTGCCGCCCGGCGTGCGCGTGGAGGCAACGCCGCGCGAAGGCCGCGCGCTGGCGGCGGCGCGCGAGCTGGCGCCGGGGCAGGTGGCGTTCGCGGAGGCGCGGCCGTGGGCCAGCGTGCTGCTGCGGCCGCACCGCAAGACGGTGTGCTGGCGCCCGGGCGGGTTTCTATGACCGGTGTGCCCAGGGAGCCCTGAGAGCAGCGCATACGCACCGTGCGGCGGCGCCTGCAGCACCTACGGTCTTGCATCGGTCCGCGAATTCTCGAGAGAGTTGTTGCGCACGTCGTCCAGCGGCGGCCGATGCCCGTGCAAGCGCCTCCGCCATGCGCCCCGTGCGCGCGCGCCGCGCCAGGCGTGCTGGAGCTGCCTGCGTGCGCTGCCGCCGGCGCGGCTGGCGTGCGGCGGCTGCGCGCTGGCGCGCTACTGCTCCGCGGCCTGCCGCGACGCGCACGCGGGCCCGCACGCGGCCGGCCGCGAGTGCGGGCGGCCGTGGCCAGCGCTGCTGCCGGCGCGCGCGGTGCTGGCCGCGCGCCTGGCGCGCTTCGAGGCTGACGTGCGCCGCCCCCAGCCCCCCCCCTTCGAACCCCACCCCCCGCGTTCCAGCTCGCAGTTGGCCGATCAGCGCATTAAGCGCAGCCGGCGGCACTCGCCGAGGCAGCGCGGCGCCGGCCCGAGGCGCTGCTGCGGCGGCCGCAGCCGCTGGCGCGCGTCGCCCCGGCGCGCCCCGTGCCGGCCAGGGAAGCGCTTGCGGCCCGCCTCCGTCCACCCTACCCTACCCTATACACGGAGCAGCGCGCGCAGGCGGAGGCGGCGGGCCGGCCCGCGCCGCGGCTGGAGCACCACCTGGGCAAGCTGGCCGCGGCGGCCGCGCTGCCGCGCGCGGCGGCCGCGTGCCTGGCGGCCGCGTGCGCGTCGCTGCCGCCCGGCCGCGTGCTGGAGGCGCTCTGCCGCGCGGACGCTAATGCGCTCGCCGTCGTCCCGCCCGCGTACGCCAGGCGCGCGCCGCCCCGTGGAGGCAGGCGCGGGCGTCACGACCTGCACAGGGTCGCGCGTGCGAGCCTGCCTGCCGGCGGCCATGGGTCAAGCTGGTGCGCAGCGCTGCACGCATGCGCGCTGCGCTGCTCGGCACCCTACTGCGTGCCCATTCAGGCCAGCGCGGCAGGGCGGAGCAGCAGGTGGCGCTGGCGGTGTATGGCGCGGCTGCGCTGCTGAACCATGCGTGCGCGCCGAGCGTGGCGCTGGCGTTTGACGGCGGCGCGCTGACCGTGCGCGCGCTGCGGCGCCACGCGCCGGGCGAGCGCCTGCTGCACTGCTACGGCCCGCAGGCGCGGGCGCTGACCGCCAAATCATGGGATAGGTACAGTGCTGGCCTGCCTGCTGGCTGGCCACCTAGGCCGTAACCCCTGTTACGTGTGGCCATGCATGGCTTGCGCCAGAGCTCTCCTGCCTGGCCGGCGTGCTTGCTGTCGTCTATGTTGGTATAGTGCTGCGGTCTGGAGCCTCTGATAGCGCTGCGAGCCGCTACGGGGAGTGTTCGAGGGCGGCGGCAGGCTGGGGAGCACGTGACAGTGCAGCGCCAGTGGCTGCTTATAAGCGAGTACCACTTTGAGTGCAGGTGGGTGGTCCCCGCTGCTCGAGCTCCGCCCCAGGCAGAGAGCGAAGGCCATGCGCAAGAGGCGGGCAATGCTTCGCCTCAGCAGACGCAAGGCTGCACCACAAGTCGGGCAAGCTGCGTGACATGCACGGGTCTGCTGGAGTGACACACAGTTCCTGCTCAGTGTGCGCGGCGGCACCAGTGCTGCTGCGCAGACTCTGCGCCGCAGAGGCGCCCGCCTGCAGCTGCGCGCCCGGGGCAGGTGCGGCGCGTGCTGCGACCCCGGCAGTGCGGCCGCCGACGCGGAGCTGGTGGGCCTGCGCTGTGGCGCGTGCGGCGGCGCAGTGCCGCCCGGTGCCGCCGCGCCCGCCGGCGCCTGCTCGCTGCACGCGCTGCCGGCCGGGCTGCCGGGCGGCGGCGCGTGCGTGCGCTGCGGCGCGCACATGCCGGCCGACGCCCAGGTGGCTGCCCCCCTGCACCAAGTGGGACACCCCTGGGTTCACCCAGGTCAATACAGGGTCTGGCGCACTCTTGTGCTCGTGCGCTGCTGGCCAGGCTGCCAGGCAGTAGCGCCCCGTGCCCAGTTCGAGGCGCACTACACTGGGCAATTTGGTGCACCGCGTGCGCTGTGCATGGCCCTGCACGGCTAGGCTGGGTCCAATGTCAAGTGGTGCATGCCGCGTGCGCGGCCGCCCGTGCTGCCGTGCGGCGGCGCCTGCGCCTGCCGTGGGGCGTGCACGCTGCCTGGCGACAGGCGGCTGGCCATGCTCTGCTTGGCGTGCTTGTCTTGAGCCTGAGGCCCGGCCAGCAGCACGTGATGCAGGGCAGCGCGCCGCCGCACGCTCGGGCGCCCGGAGCCGGCTAGCCCTGCATGGGCCTGCCTTGTGCCCAAGCCACTCATTAGACAGCTGCCTCGACAGGCGGTGGCGCTGCACGAGCTGCAGGCCGCGCACCAACGCTTCCAGCATGCGGCCGGCGGCGACAGCGGTGCGGAGGGCGGCCTGCGCGAGCTGGACGCCTGTCTCCAGGCGCGGGGCCTTGCTGATGCTCGGCGGCCTTGGCAGGGCATGTAGGGCGCGAGCGGTTGCGCATAACTTTTTGATGACGCATGCTGTGGTAGTGTTACCTGCTGCACGCATGACAGAGTAAAAGGTCAAGAGGCGGCCGTGCGGGCCGGCGCCGCGCGCTGCGAGCTGCGCGCTGGGCGAGCGGCGTGCCGGGCTGATACGCGCCCGCGCGAGCCCGAGGCGCGGCGGGCGCCCCGCAGGTGCAGCGGCGCCTGCTGGCGCGCCGCAACCAGGCGCTGGGCCGCACGCTGGCGGCGGCCGCGGACGCGCTGGCCGCGGCCGGCCGCGCGGGCGAGGCCGCGGCGGCCGCCGCGGAGGCGGCCGACATTGTGGCGGCCGCCTACGGCGAGGCCGCCGTGCAGACCGCGCACGCCAGGCGCGCGTCCGGCCGCCGTGCCCCGCGAAGCAGGCGAGTGGTGTGTCCGCTGCATACAGCAAGGAGGGGACTCGAGAGGCTCGTCCAAGGGCTGAAGGTGATGAGCGAGGTCATGCGAAGATTTAATAAAATCCGTGCATAGAATAAATTGCAATTCATGCGTGTACGTACTCACTCGCAGGTGCCCATGCTGTGGGGCAGCAGCCGCGGGCGCAGGCTGACAGCCCCGGCGTCCGCAGGCTGGACCTGGCGCGCCACCTGGCGGCTGTGGACTCGGTGGCCGCCGCCTCGCAGGCGGCGCGCGGCGCGGCCGCGCTGCGGCTGCACTCTGGCAGCTAGGCGGGCGCGGCGCGCGCGCGTGCCCGACGGCCGCTGGCATGGTGGCCGGAGCTGGTGCCGCGCACATGTATGTGCAGTCAGCAGGTCAGCGCGTCGCCGTCGGCGCGGCGGGCGGCCGCCCCGAGCGGCGCGTCGTAAACTGCGTCGCAATCAGGCGCGCGCCGCGGAGACAGCGGCCGCTTGCGCCTACAAGGCAGCGGCCACACTCGCAGTGCGCCTCGCGTGCCGCATCGTAATGACAGACCGCATGCGCAGGCGGCCAAGGTCTGACAGCTCCGGGGCTTGCGGCAGGGCAAGACGCGGAGGAGGTGGTGGCGCGCGGCACGCCCTGGAGGTCTTACACGCTGGCACCCTGCGCGTGCGCTTGGTCTGCCACATGGAGCCGGTTGCGGCGCGAGACGTTGCAGTTACGGATGGGCCCTGTCCGGGTCACGCGCTCGGCCAGGTGCAGCGCGCAAGCGCCCGAGATGATTCATTAAGCGTACAGTGCGTAGGCAGGCTGCTATGGCAGGCTGGCAAGGCACCAAGTGTTGACGCCAATGGGGCCGTGCTGCAGCGGCGTAGCTCGGCCCACGCTCTGTCAGTCTGAAGAACGTGCTACAGGCACGCCGCGGCATGGCATGGAGAGAGCATGCGCCTCCACTGCCCGCTCACTGCCCTTGTACATTCTCAGCCGTCTTCCGGAAGGCGGTTGCAGCGGGCAGCGCAGCGCCTGCACTGCCTTCACCGCATTCTGGCCGAGCCGGGTAGAGGCTCTCAAGGCCGTCGCGTTTTGCTCGCACAACTGGCTATTGCCATGTCCGGGAAGCGCCTGCTTAAGCGCTGACGATCGACCACCGAAACCGTAGAAGGCAGGTGCAGCGCGACATGTGGAATACGATCAAGTGTGAGGGCTACAAGCGGGCAGCGGAGGTGCACGCTCTTCCCGCTGACAGCCCTCATCCTCAACCGTGGTCCACGTGTCAGGCTGCACGCCCCTTCTACGCTTGGCGCGGTCCAACGGCAGCGCCTGAGCAGGCAGAGAGGGCACCCGCCAGGTGTGCGGGCGAAACACAAGCGGCCTTGGCCAGTATCTATTGACTCTGCCATAGCAGGATGAAGACGCCAAAGGCGCTGCGCTGCTTGACCTCCACTGCTGAGGGGTGTAACCTTGTTCCAAGGCACCCGCGACGCCGGCAGTGCTCCAAGGCACACTGCCGGACTGCCGGCCACGCGGCCAGCCGCGGGCAGGGTACAGCTGAGCGCCTTCTCGCTTGCGGTGCCCGGGTGAGCTTGGACAGGCGGTTGCTGAGCCTGACCTGGTCGCTGTGGTCGACGCTGAGGCCCTTGTGGTAGCTTTTTATCGTCCCAGGCCAACAGGACCGGGTGGTGGACAAGCACTTCAGGCTCGCCGCGGGGCGTGTACGTGCTGCCGTCCAAGGAGCGTCACATGCCCGCGCTAAAAAGGCAAGTCAGGCAAAGCACGGGAATGTTTTGAAGCGCAAGCGCACGGACAATCTGGTTGGCCCAGTACAGGCTGTATGGGGTGGGGCAGCGACCCTTAGGAGTACAGCACAAAGGAGCCATTGTGCCAACTCTGACACAGGCTGCATCTGGTGCAGCATCCTTGGAGTCCAAGAATGAATGAATGAATGAATGAAAAGCATCACCGGGGGCCCTAACCCGATGGCCCCCTCAGCTATGTGGTGATAGCCTGTTTCAGCCAACTAGGGCTGTTTAGGCACAAGTGTCAAGCAAGCAGGCAAGGATTCCTTCGTCTAAGAGAGTGGGGCGGGGCCTCGGGAGGCCCCTGCATGGATTGAAGGTGCTTGTGGTAAGTTGGATGGCTCACGTCCGTGCATAATTCATGCTGCCCGCGCAGGGCGTGACCAGCCGCGTGTTGCCGCGGGACATGGGCTGCTTAGCGCGCGGAGCCGGTGCTGCTGCACACAAGCCAGAGAAGCGTGCACGGGTGGTGCATGTTTGCCAGGCGGCACATCGAGGAAGCGGAGGTCTTTGCGGAGTATTAGGGGCCTGTCGTTAGCAACGACATATGCGACGCGCGCTAGCAGGAGTGCAAGGCGTGAAGCTACACCTCAACCATATCTGTTTCGCACGGACCCCACTGAGCATGTGCGCCTTGTGCTGTGCCGGGTTCACACCTGTTGCATGCGCTCGAAGCTTTGTTCATACCACGTGCCTCTGGGGTGCTGCCTGTGCGGTGAGAGCAGCGCTGGAGGCCGGGCGGTGGCTTTCCGGACAGTAGGTCAGGGCGGTGCCTCGCGTGGCGCGGCATTGGTCACAGCCCGGCGTGCAGCCCGACGTCGCCCGGTATATCAACCACGGCGGCTGCCCCAACGCGTTCACCAAGGTCGTTACGGCGGACACTGTCAAGCACGCGTGTCATCCCGCCGCGGCGCGTGTACTTGACGCTACGAAGAGGTCACGTGGACTACAAGGCGCGCCGACCAGCTGCCGCTGGCAGCCTCCCCGCAGCGGCCGGGCTCGGCGTGCAGGACCCGCGTCCGCTGGCTGTGCCGCTCGGCGTCCTGACCATGTGCGCTGGCAGGCAGCGGCACAGGCTCGCTGCCCACTGAGCGGTCTCTTGTGCTGCCGCCTGCCAGTGCACTTGGTCAGGACTCCGAGCGGCACAGCCAGCGGGGTCGTGCATGCTCAGCTGCAGCAGCTGCCGCCGCTGCGGGGAGGCTGCCAGCGACTGCCTGGCCGGCTGGGCCTTGTAATCGTACGTGTTTCTCTTCGTAGCGCTCGTGTGCGTGCTGCGCGAGGATGGCCGCATGGTTGCCATTGTCCGTGGTCACGACCCTGGTGGACGCGTTGGGTCGGCAGCTGTGGTTGATGTAGCGGGCGTCGTTGCCATGCGCGCCGTGCTGTCACCAAAACTCGCGCCGCGAGGCGCACCGCCCAGACCCGTGGCCCTGAAAACCACCACCCTGTCCAAGAGAGATTGCGTACTGCCTCACCCACGCCCACTGGAATTAGCGGCGTCAGTTGCGGCTTTATGTTGGCAGGTGCATGCGCCGCAGGCATGCGCCTCCATGTGTCTCTGTGCAGTGCATCTGAGTCCAACTGTTGCGTGCGAAACTGAAGAATTGCCACACGACCTAGAATAGCCAACCGTAGCCCCGGGCTGCAATCGGCTGGGTGCACATTGTGCACTGCATGTGGCAAGAACCAGCGGAGGGAGGTGGCACGCCCTGGCAGGGTGAGTGTGGCCTGGTGATGGACGGGGCTGAGCGCATCAGGCAGCCTGTGCGGCTGCCTGGCAGTGCAAGAGATCAGGACACTGGGTGGCACAGCCAGCGCGCATGCTGAGTGCAGCTCCGTGCAGCTGCATGTGCCTGCCACTCACAGGCGCTCTCAGGGCATGTGCTGCAACCTGCGGACATCTTTCTCGTGTCATGAGCCTTGTACTTGGTGTGCGCGCATTGCATGCATGCATGCGTGTGGCAATTTTCAGGCTACTCAATGCCCAGGCACTGCCCCTTTCCCAAATACACTAGCGCTCGCCGACGGCCTGCTGCGCATGAAGAGCACACGACAAGCTCACTGTGCTTGAGCTCAGCGCTGGGCTGCGGCGACTGTCTCACGCCGGCCCAGATGCAGGCTGAGCTTATATCCATCACTCCGCAGCGCGACGTTCTGCTCAAAGTCAGTCTGCTTGTCATGCGCGCTTTTGGACCGGGACCAGGCGCGACCAGCTCAGGGCCTGAGCCTCAGGCACTCTCAGGTTTTGCACTCGGCCGCTGTTTCAGCAGGCACTCAGGCACCACCCAGCGACGCAGCCTCGAGCAATGCATACTGCCAGCCTGGCGAGGCACGGGGCCACACGATGCCGGCGAGCGCTCCTGTCGAGCGGCGCAGCTGCAAACCAAGACAGACGGGCGGGAGGCGTACGTGACGTGCAGCGGCGTGTCACGTGGAGCACTCGCAGGCTCCAGCGCGGCACGGACCTCCCAGGCCTGTAGGGACTTGCAGCTGCCGCGCGGTGCAGAGAAGCTCAGTTCTGTCGACCCAGCGCTGCGCCGTCCGAGACGACCAAGTCGTCGCAGCGCCAGACTTGGCAACTTGAGCCTTCCGCGGCTCGACTCGTAGCCATTACGGTGTATTCCAGCGAGCGCGTGCGCAAGGGCAAGAGCCCCATGCGGCCCTATCGCGGCCCACCCGCACTGCCAGCTCCGGCGCCGTGGTCATTCTGGGCTTGCACGGCGCACGCATTGGCGTGCGCAGGGCCTGGTGCGACTGGGCGCCACCTGGGCAGTTGAGATATGCTGCTGAGGTCACTTGTAATCAACTTTTTTTCTCTAACGCGTCCACAGCCAGGACTTCTTAACCTAGGGCAAGAGATTGAGTTTTTTGCGGCCTGCAGACGCTTGAGGAAAAAAAAAGGGAAACCAGCCTGACGCGTCGGAGATAGCCGTCGCAAGCACGCCAGTCGCTACCACAGGCGGGAGAAGCTAGCAGGAGGAGCATGCAGGCGGGCACGCCGCCAGATGTTGGGCGGCCGGGTTGTGAGCGGCTGGACTCCAGCAGCGGCGAGAGCACGGCCGGGCAGCCAGAGGAGAGCCAGCCGGAGGCCGCAAAGAGTGCAGAGGCGAGCAAGGATGCATCGCAGCGGCAGGCAGCTAGCTTGAAGGGCTGCACCGCCAAGCCCCCACCGACGGCCTGCCCGCGCTGCCAGTCGCCCAACACCAAGTTTGCGTACTGGAACAACTACAACAGCCAGCAGCCGCGCTTCTTCTGCAAGGTGCGGATGGGGCTTGCCTGGCTGGCACGCTGCAAGGCCGGCCCGGGGGCGGGCTCGGGCCCGCACGGGGTGTGCTGGTGCTGCGGGTTCACGCTGGTTCGGTGGCTGCGAGTGCCCGGGGCCCGCCCTCGTTATCTATCCGTGGCCAAAAGCCTGCAGGCACTTTTTGCTTTCCGACGATCCCCCCCGGCCCCAACCTCGCCGTCCAGCGGGAGGGGCGGGGCTTGGGACGGGGTGTTGGCTGTTGCGAGCAGGCCCCTGGGCCGAAAATTTCTGGTCCGGGCATCGGTGTCCTCCCCACGCGCCAAATTCCCGGCCGGCACTGCTGCAGGCCTGCCAGCGCTACTGGACCGCGGGCGGCACGCTGCGCAACGTGCCCGTGGGCGCCGGCCGCCGCAAGAACAGCAAGAGCGGGCGCGAGGCTGCGGAGCCGGCGCGCTCGCTGGGCGTGCCGGGCGGCGCCGCGGGCGCGGCGGGCGTGCTGCCGGCGGCTGCGCTGCCGCTGGGCGCGGCCTGCCCCGCGCTCGTGCCGGACGCCGCGCTGCTGGGCGTGTTCGGGCCGGCGCCAGGCGGCCTTGCCCCGGCGGGGGCGCGCGCCGGCGGCGGCGCCGCGCCGCCGCTGGACGCGCCGGCGGAGGGCGGCCGCCGCATGCGCGCGCGCCTGGAGCCTGCCGCGGAGGCGGGCGCACCGCGCTGGCCGGGCGGCGCCGACGCGGGCGCCGCGCCGGGCTTTGGCGAGTGGGCGAGCCTGGCGGCGCAGCAGCAGCTGCAGCAGCAGGCCGCGCTGCAGGCGGCCGCGCTGGGCCAGGCGCACGCGCAGCTGCTGGGCGGCGGCTGGGGCGGCGGCGGCCCCGCGTACCTGCCGCTGTGGCCGTACAACCTGTACGGCGGCGCGCCTAACTGGGCGGCCGCGTATGCCAGGTGCCGCCCTGAGCCGCCTGAGCGTGCACAATTGGGCCCCCTATCGCCCGCCTAGCGCCCTGCCCAGGCCCGACGCAGTTGCGGGGCTACGCTGTTGCAGGCGCACGTGGAGGACCTGTGCATTTTCCGAACAGGCTGCAGTCGCCAGCGCGCTGTGTGCCAGAGACGGCTTGGGTGGGCGCGTTCTGACGCTGCCTGTGAGCGCGCGCGCGCAGCCTGGGCGTCCAGGGATGGGGCGCGCTGGACCTGGGCGCGCGCGACGGCGCCGCCGCGCCCGCGCTCGCGCCGCCGGGCGCCGCGCCGGGCGCGGCCGGCGGGGTGCTGCAGGCGCCCGCCAGCGCGGGCATGCCCACGTTCGCGTGGCCGGGCTCCCTGCCGTCGGGCCTCTCTGGCTCGCTGTCCGGCGCGCTGCCGGGCGGCCTGCCGGCCGGGTGGCCCGCCTGGGCGGCGCACGGCGCGGCGCCGCGCGTGGCGGGCAAGGCCGGCGCGGGCGGCGTGCAGGCCGCGGGCAGCAGCATGGCGTCCGGCGGCAGCGGCGCGAGCGCGCTCACGGGCGGCGCGCTGCAGCTGCCCGCCGCCCGGCGGCCCACGCTCTCTTACGATGCCGCGAGCTGAGCCCGCGGGGGGCGCGGCGCGGCGCGGCCGCCTCTGCGCCCGCGGGCCAGCCGGCGCGGGGTTTTTGGGCGGTTGCCCGGGGCTGCGAGCGGGCCGCGGTGAAGAGCGCGCTGCTGGCTGGGCGCACGCAGCAGCGCAGACCGGCCCCGCTCGCGGCACGCCCGCACAGCCACGCGTGCTGGCGCGCTGGCCGGCTGTGCGGCGGCGGAGCCGTTGCCTGCGCGCTGCTGCGCCCTCTGGCCGGCGCGGGTGGGGGAGGTTGCCGCGCACTGCCGGGCAGCCTCAGTACTTATTGATGTTCAAGCAGCAGGCTCGGGGCTCCGGCAGGCGCTGGTGTGCGGGAAAAGGCGCACCCTGGCGTGCACTCGCCGGTCCGCGGCACTGGCTGCGCGGCCGGCGCGTGTGCCCAGCTTGTGTATTATATCTAGGTGTCGAGCTTGCGTGTGGTCCGGCACCCCTTTTTAGACTGTCTGTGTGGCTCTGAGCCTTCACTCGCATGCCAGCGAGGCGCTTGGGCGCCAGGACAGAGTCGCACTGACCGATTGGGTGTACTATGCTTCCCGCAAGTTGGGCGGCGGAGGAGTGTGGGTGGAAGCTACTTGTTTTACGTCCGTTATGGGTGAGGTGTACTTGTATGGTGTCTTGCCATCCCGCCACACTTTCACTGCTTGAGTTGAGGCGCAGTGACCCCGCGCGCCTGCCCTTTTTGGTTCTGCGGAGCTGCGCGCCTTTTGCGAGGCTTTTTTTGCACAAACTTTTTTGGCGTCAGCTTTGTTGGCGGCCCTGGTGCGGCGGGCTGTCTTCACGTCGTGCAGTAGTGCAGAAACGCCTCCTGCTGTGCAGGCGCCCGCTCAGCAGCAGACATGCGTGCGCAGGCACAAGACCAGGCGGCACTGCTGCTGCACACGCCCACAGGGGGCATGTAATTACACCGGTGCAGCCACGAAGGGGTGTCACTGCCATGTCACCACGCTTCTGACTGACCCAGCCACCCTCCGCGCTGAAGCGCTGCGCGGAAGCATACCCAGCTGTGAAATCAGGCCTTGGCCAGCGCGAACGCGTTGGGGAACAGGAACAGGCGCTGGCCGCAGTCCACCACGAACAGGTTGTACGGCACGTTGGCGTCCGCGAGGCGCGCGCACACGCCGCCCACCACCGCCGCCAGGTCCGCCAGCGCGTCGCCCGCCTCAAACACCATCCCGCGCACCGGGTAGTGGCTGAGCGCGGCGATGTGCACGCCGCGCCGGCGCTTGAGGCCGCGCAGCGCGACCGTCGGCGCGCGCTCCACCGCGAACGGCGCCGCCAGGTAGTACGCCTGCGACGCGCCGCGCGCGTCAGCCGCCGTCGCCCCGCTCCGCGCACGCGCAGCCGCGGCCCCGCCGGCTCGCGATCCGCGCGGGGCCGCGGCGGCGAGAGCAGGGGCAGGCAGCACGGGCAGGCGCGCGCCGCGCGGCTCCTGGGCGGCCGCCCGGCGGCCCCGCCAGCAGTGAGACCGGGCCGCGCCTGAAAGTGCAGGTGGTTGATGGTGC
>JAABUP010006386.1_pt1 | contig 16813 bp, 17 predicted proteins | sample 5559201 | NCBI WGS metagenome assembly JAABUP01 (sample SAMN10711887, study PRJNA513373) | rock metagenome | isolation source: Antarctica rocks | place: Antarctica
GTTCCTCCTGCGGTGACCAGTGAGGATGAACTTCGTTCTTGTTTTGTTCTAGGTCAAGGGTTGGCCGTCCAGCGGCCTCCTCGATTCGCGCGTCAGGGTTAACGAAGGCCGGCGGCATCCGCCGGCCTTCAAGATCCGTGAACTCAGCGGCAGATGCGGTGCGGGAGGGGCAGCAGCACGACCCGGCAGAATGGCCGACGCACCAAGGGACGCACGAACACCGGACGGACGAACACGCGATTGGGACGGCAGCCGAGGAACGGACCGCGGTGGAAGCCGGGACCGCAACCGCCCGCCACGAGGGTGATGCCGGTGTTGGCGGAGGCCGCCGGCGCCGTCGCGACCGGGAAAGCTTCGGCCGAGAGTGGCAGGGCGGACATCATCAATGCGGCAGCGGCAGCGAGCTTGAGTGGCTTGGTCGACATTCTGAACCTCTTTCGTTGCGTGGCGCCGTCGCGGCGTTGAGCCGGCCGTACCCGAGGCGGACGCGGTGCAAGGCCGTCATCCGGCATTTGGGCCGGCGTTGGTAGACCATGCTTTCTGCACTGAGAATGAATGCTCCGCCGGCCCGTTCGCGGTACGGCCCCGAACCTTTCGCGGTTCCGCCTGGAAACCGCGTTTTCCGGCCGAGACCGGTCGATGGACGAAAGCGAGGCGGGTTGCTGGACTTGCGCAAACGATTCAGGCAGGCAACTCACAATGATGCCTCGACATTGTGGGCGGAAGCAACCCAGCACGTCGTCCCGGAACAGCCGCGACGCGGCGGAGAATGGATCGATCATGACGGTAGCCGAATGCGCGGCGGGTTTCTCCTTCCTGATGACGGGTGCGCAGGTCCTCAGCACGGGAGTAGCGGCCGTTCGATGCCGCAGGATCCATGACGCCGTTCCGGTGCCCGACGATGCGCCATCGGTGAGCCTCATGCGGCCCGTTTGCGGGCTCGACAACTTTGCCGAAGAGACGTTGCGGTCGAGCTTCACGCTGAACTATCCGCGCTACGAACTGCTGTTCTGCTGCGACCGGGCCGACGACCCGGTGCTGCCGACGATCCGCCGGCTGATCGCCGCCCATCCGTCGATCCCGAGCCGCATCCTGATCGGCCTCGACGAGATCAGCGTCAACCCGAAGCTGAACAATTGCGTCAAGGGATGGCACGGTGCCGCACACGACTGGATCATCATGGCGGATTCGAACGTCCTGATGCCGCCCGACTACATCCAGCGCCTGCTCAAACGCTACCGCCCCGACACCGGGCTTGTCTGCTCGACCCCCATCGGCTCCCATCCCGACGGGTTCTGGGCCGAGATCGAATGCGGCTTCCTCAACACCCTGCAGGCCCGGTGGCAATATGCGGCCGAAGCGATCGGTTTCGGCTTCGCCCAGGGCAAGTCCATGCTGTGGCATCGCGCCACGCTCGACCGGCATGGCGGAATTGCGGCACTGGGAGCCGAGATCGCGGAGGATGCGGCCGCCACCAAGCTGGTGCGTCGGCAGGGTCTGAAGGTCGGTCTGGTCGACAATCCTTTCGAGCAGCCGCTCGGGCGGCGGAGCTTCGCGGAAGTCTGGGGGCGCCAGCTCCGCTGGTCGCGGCTGCGCCGCGTCACTTTCCTGCCCTTCTTCCTGCTCGAGATCTTCACGGGATTGCTGTTCCCGTCGCTGGCCGCCGCCTATGCGGCTTCCGCGTTCGGCTATGACCCCGTGCTGGCGGGCCTGCTCGTTGCGGCGATATGGCTTGCGGCCGAGGCCGTGCTGGCCCAATCGGCCGGGTGGCGCATGACCCTGGCGTCTCCGTTCATCTGGTTGTTCCGCGACTGCATGCTGCCGTTCCTGTTCACGACGGCGCTGCTCACCAATGACTTCGTCTGGCGCGGCAACGAGATGACCGTGAAGGAGGAGGAGGCCAAGCTGAGCTGAGAGGCAGGTCAGGTCCGCCGGCCGTCAAAGGGTCCGGTTCATCTTCGCGCCGATCAGGCCGCCTCGGGCGCGAACCGCATGGCTGCACCATTCATGCAGTAGCGCAGTCCGGTCGGCCGAGGCCCGTCGTCGAAGACGTGGCCGAGGTGGCCGCCGCACGTGGCGCAATGGATTTCGGTCCGCGCCATGCCGAGGCTGGCGTCGCGGGTTTCGGCGACGCTACCCGGGAGTGGCTCCCAGAAACTCGGCCATCCCGTATGGCTCTCGAATTTCGTCTTGGAGGAGAACAGGGCCGACGAACAGCCGGCGCAGGTGAAGGTTCCGGCGCGGTGTTCCCGATTGAGCGGGCTCGTGAAAGGCCACTCGGTTCCCTCGCGCCGCAGCACGTCGAACGCCTTGGCATCGAGTTTCTTCTCCCATTCGGCGTCCGACAGCGTTACCGGGAACGTTCCGGCTGCGGCACGGGCGGGTACCGGGCCGAACGGCGCGACACCGAACGATCGCCACAGCCCGAGCGTTGCCGCCACGGTGGTGCCCATGAGCACCGATCGCCTATTCAGGCACATGACGACCCTCCTCCGATGTCCCGGCCGGCGGCCCGGCCTCCATGAGGTTACGACGCGGCGAGGCGAAGGTTTCTTCGACCGCCTCACGGCCCGAGGAGGTCGATCAACGGCGGGATCAGCGGCTCGTCGGCGGGCGGCATCGGGAAATCGCGCAGCTTGGCGGGCCTGACCCACTTCAGCGCCTGCGCCTCGCGCGCCTCCACGAGGCCTTCCCAGCGCCGGCAGATCCACAGCGGCATCAAGAGGTGGAAATCCGCATAGGCGTGGCTCGCGAAGGTGAGCGGCGCGAGGCAGGCCTCCTGGACCGCGATGCCAAGTTCCTCGTCGAGTTCGCGGATCAGCGCCTGTTCGGGCCGCTCACCCTGGTTGAGCATGCCGCCGGGAAATTCCCACAGGCCGGCAAGCGCCTTGCCGGGCGGACGCTGCGCGATCAGCACGCGTCCGTCGGTGTCGACGAGCGCGGCCGCCACCACGAACAGGATCTTCGATGATTGGGGCACGCGGCCTCGCTGGGCAAAGATGGACGCACCCTCGGCCAGGGCCGACGAGGCTTTCGGGGCGCCTTATGCTATGGTACCAGGGCCGATCAAAGGCCCGTGCCGATCCCTGTTGCGCGGCGAAGAAGGCAATCGGCTTCATGAGCGACAAGCGCTCGAGCTTCGGTTACGACGATCTCCTGGCCTGTGGCCATGGTGCGTTGTTCGGCCCCGGCAACGCCCAGCTTCCCCTGCCGCCCATGCTGATGTTCGACCGTATCGCCGAGATCGCGGAACACGGCGGGGCCAACGGCAAGGGCGTGGTCCGGGCCGAACTCGACGTCGGACCCGACCTCTGGTTCTTCGGCTGCCACTTCAAGGGAGACCCGGTGATGCCGGGCTGCCTCGGGCTCGACGCGCTCTGGCAGCTCTGCGGCTTCTACCTCGGCTGGCTCGGCCTGCCGGGCCGCGGCCGGGCGCTCGGGGTCGGCGAGGTCAAGTTCGTGGACCAGGTGCTGCCGACCGTGAAGCGCGTGGTCTACGGCATCGACATCAAGCGGGTGTTCAGGGGCAGGCTGGTGCTCGGCATCGCGGACGGTTGGCTCGAGGCCGACGGCCGCCGCATCTACGAGGCCAAGGACCTGCGAGTCGGCCTGTTCAAGCCCGAGCCCGCCTGAGAGCAGGCGGCCCCATCGGCCACCCGAGGAGTATGGAACCACATGCGTCGCGTCGTCGTCACCGGGATGGGCATCGTCTCTTCGATCGGTAGCAATACCGGTGAAGTGCTGGCCTCCTTGCGGGAAGCTCGCCCCGGCATCGTGCGGGCCGAGCGCTACGCCGAACTCGGCTTCCGCAGCCAGGTGCACGGCGCTCCGACGCTCGACCCCGAGACGGTGCTGGACCGTCGCGCCATGCGGTTCCACGGCGGCGGCAGCGCCTGGGCTCAGGTCGCCATGGAGCAGGCCATCGCCCAATCCGGGCTGCAGCCCGAGGAGGTGTCGCACCCGCGGACCGGGATCATCGTGGGCTCGGGCGGACCCTCCACCCGAACCATCGTGGACTCGGCCGACATCGCCCGCACCAAGGGACCCAAGAAGGTCGGCCCCTTCGCGGTCCCGAAGGCCATGTCGTCGACCGGATCGGCTACGCTCGCCACCTGGTTCAAGATCAAGGGGATCAATTATTCCATCGCCTCGGCCTGCGCGACGTCGAACCATTGCATCGGCAACGCCTACGAGGCGATCAAATACGGCAAGCAGGACGTGATGTTCGCGGGCGGCTGCGAGGAACTCGACTGGACGCTGTCGGTGCTGTTCGACGCGATGGGCGCCATGTCGTCGAACTTCAACGACCGGCCGGCCGTGGCGTCCCGCGCCTTCGACCGCAACCGCGACGGTTTCGTGATCTCGGCCGGTGCCGGCATCCTGGCGCTGGAGGACCGCGACCACGCGGCGGCGCGCGGCGTGCCGATTCTCGGCGAGATCGTGGGCTACGGACTCGCCAGCGACGGGCACGACATGGTGGCCCCATCGGGCGAGGGCGCGCAGCGCTGCATGCGCATGGCGCTCGACGGCGTCAAGGCGCCGATCGACTACATCAACCCTCACGCGACCTCGACGCCCAAGGGCGACGAGGCCGAGATCGACGCCATCCGGGAAGTGTTCGGAGCCGGCGAGCGGTGCCCGCCCATCGCCGCCACCAAGAGCCTCACCGGTCACGCCCAGGGTGCCACCGGTGCCCAGGAGGCGATCTATTCGCTGCTGATGATGCAGCATGGCTTCATCTGCGAGAGCGCCAACATCGAGGAACTCGACCCTGCCTTCGCCGACATGAACATCGTGCGGGAGCGGCGTGACGGCGTGCGGCTCGGCACCGTGCTGTCGAACGGCTTCGGCTTCGGCGGCACCAATGCGTCGCTCGTCTTCCAGCATCCGGACCTTTGATCATGGCGCAGGGCACGACGGCGGATGGCGGGTCGGCGACCGGCGACGGAGCCCGACAGGGTCCCGTCGTCGCGGAGCGAACCGCGGCGTCGGCCGGAGGGTTGATGCGCGGCAAGCGTGGTCTGATCATGGGGGTGGCTAACGACCATTCCATTGCCTGGGGCATCGCCAAGGCACTGGCGGCCGAGGGCGCCGAGATCGCCTTCACGTATCAGGGCGAGGCGCTCGGCAAGCGGGTCAAGCCGCTGGCCCAATCGATCGGCGCGGAACTCGTGGTGCCCTGCGACGTCGAGAAGCTCGACACCGTGGAGGATGCCATCCATGCCGTGGCCAGGAGCTTCGGCCGGATCGATTTCCTGGTCCACGGCATCGCCTATTCGGACAAGAACGAACTCAAGGGCCGTTACGCCGATACCACGCGCGAGAACTTCGTTCGCACGATGATCATTTCGGCCTTCTCGTTCACCGAGATCGCCAAGCGCGTCGCGCCGCTCATGGCGCCGGGCGGAGCCATGGTGACGCTGACCTTCGGCGGCGCCACGCGCGTGACGCCGAACTACAACGTCATGGGCATCGCCAAGGCTGCGCTGGAGGCCAGCGTGCGCTATCTCGCGGCCGACTACGGGGTCCAGGGTCTGCGGGTGAACGCCATCTCGGCCGGTCCGGTGCGCACCCTGGCGGGTGCCGGGATCACCGACGCACGCTTCATGTTCAACTTCCACAAGGCGCACGCGCCGCTGCGCCGCCCCGTGACCATCGAGGATGTCGGCGGCTCGGCGCTCTACCTTCTGTCCGACCTCGCACGCGGTGTCACGGGCGAAGTGCATTTCGTGGACGGCGGCTACAACATCGTCGGAATGCCGCGGTCCGAAAACCTGAAGTCCGGCGACAGCGTCCGCGACGAGGTCGAAGCCGCGCAGTGACGGTCTCGGCCTGGGACATCACGATCCATGACCCGCTATCTGATCACGCCGGCCACGCGGGACGACCTCGACGACATCGCCGCCATGGTCAATGCCGCCTATCGGGGCGACACGGCGCGGCGGGGCTGGACCCACGAGTCCGACCTGCTCGACGGTCAGCGGACTGACGTGCGAGACTTGGCCGACGAGATCGCGGCGCCCGATCCCAGCACGATCCTCATCCTGCGCGAGGCCCAAGGCACACCCATCCTGGCCTGCGTGCTGCTGCAGCGCTACCGCGACCACGACGAGGTGACGAGGTGCCATCTCGCCATGCTGACCGTCAGTCCCGCGGCGCAGAACCGCGGCTTGGGCCGCCTGATGGTGGCCCGGGCCGAGGACCACGCCCGAGGTCTCGGCTGCGCAGCCGTCGACATCACCGTGATTCATCTCCGCACCGAATTGTTGGCCTGGTACGAGCGCCGGGGTTACCGGCGAACCGGTCGCACCAAACCGTTTCCATACGGCGATGAACGGGTCGGTGTGCCGACGCGCACCGACCTGCATTTTCTGGAACTCGAGAAGCCGCTGTCGGGCGACGCCTGATCGGGCAGTGATCGAACACGACCCGACCCTGTCGAAGTACCGCGCCTCCACCACGCTGACCGGCTGCCCCGCGGCCGGCGTGCCCGATATGCCACGCCTCCAGCCCGCGTGCCGCTTCGGCCACCGATGCCCTTCTAGGCAGGCACCGATTCCGGCAAGCTGCGCCGGCCGGTGAGCTTCGCCGGCCCGGGGGCTTGAAACCGATATGGCGCGCGTTCGGGGACTTCGTCCCACTCTGTTCGCTCTCGCGGCGGCGGTCGGCACGATCATCGTGGCTTCGGCCCAGGCCCAGAGTTCCGGCGCGCTGCCCTATCTCCCGGTCTTCGTTCAGGTGGAGGCCGGGATCGGCACCGGCATGCTCGACACCAAGGGCATCACGGTCAAGTCGGCCGCAGACGAGGTGACGTTCCACATCGGCGGCCGGCTTCACTATGACGCCGGTGCGGCCGGGCTGGACCCGGCACTCAAATCACCCGCGCTCCGCACCAATGGCGAGATCCGACGCGGCTGGTTCGAGCCCTCGTTGAGCTTCAGCAACGGTGTCACGCTCGGGTTCCAGTACGACTTTGCGACGACGACCCGACCCATCAACGATGCCGCCCTGGGCTACAAGGGGCTGGAGCCCTTCAATGTCGTGTTCGGCAACTTCAAGGAGCCGTTCAGCCTGAACCAGCTCGAGAGCAACAATACGACGCTTTTCACCGAACGCTCACTGCTCGACACCTTCGCGCCGGGCCGCGACTTCGGCTTGCTGTTCGGCACTCATGGAGAGCGCTGGACCTTGGCGGGCGGTGCCTTCGGCGGCAACGTCAACACGGGGCTGGCGGACAACGGTGTTGCCGGAACGGCGCGCTTCACCTATGCGCCGATCCTGACCAAGGACCAGATCCTCCACTTCGGCGTGGCGGGCTCGTACCGCGCCTCGGACCGCAACGGCACGCCGCAGTCGTTCAGCGCCAGACCCGAGGACAACCTGTTCGCGACCGCGTTGGTCAGCACCGGAACGCTCAGAGGTGCAGACGCGGTGGCCCGCTTCGGGCTCGAAGCTGCTTATGAGCTGAATCCCTTCAGGCTCGAGGGCGAATATGTGCTGACCACCGTCTCGGGCGGGGGCACCCGAGATCGCTCGTTCCAGGCCGGCTATGTCGAGGGCTCCTGGGTGATCAACGGCCACGCACGCCCCTACAGCCTCGTGCCGCGATACGCATCCGAATATGCGGTGTTCAAGGGCTTGGAGGTCGGGGACGGGCAGCGCGTCTCGCGCGGCGGAGTGGGCGTATTCGAATTGGCCGCCCGCTTCAGCGCCATCGACCTGCAGTCCGGCACAGTTCGGGGCGGGGTTCAGCGCGACGCCGCCGTGGGACTGAACTGGTATCCGGACAACAACATCCGTTTGATGGCGGATTACATCAGGGCTCACGCCGAGCCCTCCGCCACGTCGGTCACTGGCAGAACCGTCGATTCCGACATCTTCATCGGGCGACTACAGGTTTACTGGTAAGGGCGCATCCAGAGCGCGGCTACGGATCACCGAACGATCCTGTCGACCCGAGGCTCAGCCGGCCCGGCACTCACATCCACGCGACATGAGAGACCGATGGAACGTCGACGCCGTCTCTCATCGGTTATCAGTGACGAAATTTGACATTTAACATTTGTCAGGGCATCGTCCTTGCCGAACCGCAGCGCCGTGGTTCGGCCGGAGTCGAAGCGATGAGGAACCCGTCGGCCCTGATGGCAATCGCAGCTTTGTGCCCGGTGCTCGCCGCGTGCAACGAGGCCACGGCGCCCGCGGCGACCAGCGATGCCGCGCGTCCCGTCATGGTCAGGACCGTCGCGTTCGAGGACAGGGTTCCGGTCCGACGACTCGTGGCGACCATCCGACCGCGCGTCGAGGCGGAACTCGGGTTCCGCATTCCAGGCAAGGTCTTGGCCCGTCTGGTCGATGTCGGCGATCGGGTCGCGGCCGGGCAAGCCCTGGCCCGGCTCGACGAGACCGATGTCGGACTGCAGCGCGAGCAGGCGCTGGCCGAGCGGAACGCCGCAGCGGCCTCGCTCGATCAGGCGCAGGGCGACCTTCGGCGCACCACCACCCTGGCGGGCCAGGGTTGGACGGCGGCCGCCGCCGCGGATCGCCAGAAAGCCACGACCGAGGAGGCGCGGGGACGCCTGCTCCGCGCCGAGCGCGCCCTGACGCTCGCCGAGAACGCGTCCGCTTACGCGGTGCTGGCCGCCGACGCCGATGGCGTCATCATGGCGGCCCCGATCGAGCCCGGCCAGGTCGTCACGGCGGGGCAGCTCGCTGTCCGCCTCGCCCATACGGCCGAGAAGGAGGCCGAAGTGGCGGTCCCGGAGGCAATGGTCGAGCGGGTGCGCCGAGGCCGGGCATCCTTGACGCTGTGGTCCGATCCGCGTCGCGCTTACGGTGCCACTCTGCGCGAGTTCGCCCCCGTCGCGGACGGCGCGACCCGGACGTTCCGCGCTCGCTTCAGCCTGCCCGAAGCATCTTCTGCGATCGAACTCGGTCGATCGCGGAGCGGACCAGCGGGCGGGTGGCGCGTCTGCCGCTGTCGGCCTTGTTCGATCAAGGCGGCGGTCCGTCTGTTTGGATTGCGGCCCACGACGGGGGTTTGACGCTGAAACCGGTCGATGTCGAAGGCTATGAGGCGCGCGACGTTCTCATCGCGGGTGGCGTATCGGACGGCGACGCGGTCGTGACCCTCGGGGTCCAGAAGCTCGACCCGGGCCAGAAGGTCCGCGTCGTCCAGGCCCTGCAGTTTTGACAACGGCCCGCGAGGGCCCAGTCGGCGCAACTCTGCTTGGAGATAGCTCGCGATGAAGAGCTTCAACCTGTCGGCTTGGGCGGTGGGTCACCGCTCCCTCGTGCTGTTCATGATCCTCGCCGTCGCGGCGGGAGGCGCATTGTCGTTCCTGCGGCTCGGCCGCGCCGAGGACCCCAACTTCACGATCAAAGTGGCGATCGTGACGGCGTCCTGGCCGGGCGCGACCGCGCGCGAGATGCAGGACCAGGTGGCCGACAGGATCGAGAAGAAGTTCCAGGAGCTGCCCTACTTCGACAAGGTCACCACTTACGCCAAGCCAGGCTTCGCCGCTCTCCAGGTCGCGTTCCGCGACTCGACGCCGCCCGGCGCCATCCCGGTGCTGTTCTATCAGTTGCGCAAGAAGCTGGACGACTTGAAGGGCCAGCTGCCGACCGGCCTCACTGCCCTCGACGTCGACGACGAATACGGCGACGTCGACGCCCTGCTCTACATGCTCAGCGGCTCCGGGGTCGACTACGCCCAGATGAAGCGGGTCGCGGAGGGGCTTCGCCAGCGCCTCCTCAAGGTGGATAGCGTCGCCAAGGTCGACCTCTACGGATTGCAGGACGAACGCATCTTCGTCGAGTTCAGCCACGCCAAGCTCGCGACGCTGGGCATCACACCAACCACGCTCTTCGACGCGCTCGCCCGTCAGAACGCAGTGGCGCCGGCGGGCTTCGTCGAGACCAGCGCCCAGCGCGTGCCGCTCCGGGTGACAGGCGCGCTCGATGGCGCGCGCGCCGTGGCCGAGGCGCCGATCGAGGCGGAAGGCCGGACGTTCCGGCTCGGCGACGTCGCGACCGTCACGCGGGGCTTCGTCGATCCTCCGGACAGCCCTGTCCGGCAGATGGGCAAGGAGGCGCTCGGCATCGGCGTGGTCATGGCCAAGGGCGCCAACATCGCGGCATTCGGCGCGAGCGTCGGCGCGGCGAAGTTGGAGTTCATGGCTTCGGTGCCCCAGGGCATCGACCTCGAGCAGGTCGCCGACCAGCCCAAGGTCGTCGAGGACGCCATGAACGAGTTCGAGCGCTCCTTCATCGAGGCGCTCGTCATCGTGCTCGCGGTGAGCTTCCTGTCGCTCGGATGGCGCACCGGGATCGTGGTGGCTCTCTCGGTGCCGCTGGTCCTCGCCATCTGCTTCGCCGTCATGGCGGCGCTCGGCATCGACCTTCACCGGATCACCTTGGGAGCGCTCATCATCGCGCTCGGCCTGTTGGTCGATGACGCCATCATCGCGGTCGAGATGATGGTGGTGAAGATGGAACAGGGTTGGCTGCGGACGCGCGCCGCCGCCTTCTGGGAATCGACCGCCTTCCCCATGCTGACCGGCACGCTGGTGACGGTCGCGGGTTTTCTCCCGGTCGGCTTCGCGCAATCATCGGTCGGGGAATATGCGGGCGGCATCTTCACCGTCGTGGCGATCGCCCTCGTCGCGTCCTGGCTCGTGGCCGTGATCTTCACGCCGTATCTCGGCGTCCTGCTCCTGCCCGGGTCGCTCGCCAAGGGCGGCAAACATGTCGACGAGGAGGCGATCTATCGGACCAAGCCCTACCGCGCGTTGCGCGCCTTCATCGCATTCTGCGTCAGGCGCCGCGGCGTCGTGACGATGGCCACGGTTGCGGTCTTCGCCGGTGCGGTCGTCGGGTTCGGCCACGTCCAGCAGCAGTTCTTCCCGCTGTCGGAGCGGCCCGAGCTGTTCCTCCAACTCCGCATGCCGGAAGGCACGGCCATCGGCACCACCACCGAGACGGTCCGGCAAGCCGAGCGGCTGCTCGGCGATCACGACCCCGACATCGCCACCTACACGGCCTATGTGGGCCGCGGCAGCCCGCGTTTCTGGCTGGGCCTCAACCCGCAGCTTCCGAACCAGGCCTTCGCCGAAATCGTCATCGTGGCCCGCGACGCGGAGGCGCGGGAGCGCGTCAAGGCCCGCCTCGAACGGGCCGTGGCCGAAGGGGCGCTGCCGCAGGCGCGCGTCCGCGTCGACCGCTTCAACTTCGGGCCGCCGGTCGGCTTCCCGGTCCAGTTCCGCGTCATCGGCCCGGATCCGCTGCAGGTCCGCGACATCGCCTACCGGGTGCGCGACGTCATGCGGGGCAACGCGGCCTTGATCGATCCGAACCTCGACTGGAACGAGCTCACGCCCTCGGTGCGTCTCGTGGTCGATCAGGAACGCGCCCGCCTCCTCGGCCTCAACGTCGCCGATGTGGCGCAAACGCTGCAGCTGGAGCTTTCGGGCACCACGGTCACCACGGTGCGGGACGGCACCGAACAGGTCGCCGTCGTGGCCCGCGCGACCGAGGCCGAACGGCTCGACCTCGGCCATGTCGGCGACCTCACGATCGTGTCGCGCAACGGCGTGCCGGTCCCGGTGTCTCAGGTGGCGCGGCTCGACTATGCCCACGAGGAACCGATCCTGTGGCGGCGCAACCGGGACATGGCCATCACGGTCCGGGCCGATGTCGTCGACGGGGTTCAGCCGCCCGACGTCACCAACGCGGTCTGGCCCGCGTTGAAGCCGATCCGCGACGGGCTCGCGCCCGCCTACCGGATCGAGATCGGGGGCGCGGTCGAAGAATCCGCGAAGGCCAACGCGTCCCTGTTCGCCCTCTTTCCGATCATGGGCCTGGCGATGCTGACCCTGCTGATGATCCAGCTGCAAAGTTTCGGCCGCATGCTGCTGGTGTTCCTGACCGCCCCGCTCGGCATCGTCGGCGCGTCGCTGGCCTTGAATCTCACCGGCAAGCCGTTCGGCTTCGTGGCGCTTCTCGGCCTCATCGCGCTCGCCGGCATGATCATGCGCAACGCCGTGATCCTCGTCGACCAGATCGAGCGGGACGTCGCCCGGCCACGCCCGGCTCGACGCCATCGTCGACGCCACGGTGCGGCGCGCGCGGCCGGTGGTGCTGACGGCCCTCGCGGCGATCCTGGCCATGATCCCGCTGTCGCGAAGTGCGTTCTGGGGGCCGATGGCCGTGACCATCATGGGAGGGCTCTTCGTCGCGACCTTCCTGACACTGTTCACCCTGCCGGCCGTCTACGCGCTCGTGTTCGGACGCGACGTGACGTCCCGCGCGGCCGCGCGGCGGAGCACCGGCGACAGGCCGGAAGCGGGCGCGGCTCATCCACTGCCGGCCGAGTAGCCTCGCGCAGGTCATTCCGTGGATGACAAGCGCGGGCAAAAAGGCGAGCCTGTAGAGAGGCCCAAGGAACGCGCGTCGCGCTTTGCACCCGCCCTAAACTGCATTAAAGGCCTCGGCATGAGCACCTTCGGCGATGTGAGCGACAGGCGATCGGTGCCCGAGCCAATTGCGGGCGCCGGGTCGGCCGGTACGCGCCGCTCCATCATGGCGGTGGCCGAGCGCCTGTTCCGCGAGATCGGCTACCGCAAGACCACCGTGGCCGACATCGCCAAGGCGCTCAGGATGAGCCCCGCCAACGTCTATCGGTTCTTCGATTCGAAGAAGGCCATCAACGAGGCGGTGGCCGAGCGCCTGCTCGGCGAGGCCCAGGCCGCGGTCGAGCGCATCGCGGCCGACACCGGCCTGCCGGCGCCGGCACGGTTGCGGGCCATGCTCAAGACGATGAACCGGATGAGCGTGCAGCTGTTCACGGCCGACCGCCGCATGCACGACATGGTCGATGCCGCGATGGTCGAGAGTTGGGATGTGGTGCACTGTCATATCGTCCGCATGGACGACATCCTCCACGGCCTGGTGGCGGAGGGCGTCGCGGCAGGCCAGTTCCGCGCCGCCGACCCCTTGGTGGCGGCGCGCTGCATCCAATCCGCGATGCTGCGCTTCTGCCACCCGGCCCTGATCGTCCAGTGCGCCGACGAGCCCGGCCCCACCATCGACGACATGTGCGACTTCATCCTGGCGAGCCTGCGGGTGGGCTAGCCCGTGCCATGGCGCCCCGATCCCGACGATGACGGCGCGAGACTCAGCGATCCCGGTCGCACCGGCACGAGTTGCCTTCGCGTCCCGCTTGGTATGAAGACCGGATTGGCCAGCGGGGGCCGCCCTTGGACCCGTTGCGGACCTGCGACCCGGCCGCTGCCGCGCGACCGGAATCGGGCCGACGGCGGAACGCCCGCCGTAGCGTTCGGGGCGCTCCCGCCGTTCCCATCCATCGTCAGACGCCGCGGGCGCTTCCCGCTATATCGTCGAGCGCCATCGCCGCGTCCTGCGGCAGGTCGAGAGCGCCCGCGGCGAGGTTCTCCCGCAGATGCGCGACCGAGGAGGTGCCGGGGATCAGAAGGATGTTGGGCGCGCGACGAAGCAGCCAGGCGAGCGCGACCTGCATGGGCGTGGCGCCGAGGCGCGCAGCGACCTCGACAGGGTCGCCGATTGCAGCGGATCGAACCCGCCGAGCGGAAGAACGGAACATAGGCGATGCCGTCGCGGGCGAGATCGTCGATCAGGGCATCGTCGGTGCGGTGCGCCAGATTATATATTATTCTGGCTTGAGCGAGGAAGGCGCGGCGCTTTGGAACAATCTAGAAGCTGGTGCGGCCGCGTCCAGTAATCTCGCTACATGGGGGTTCGGAGAAAAGGGAGCAAGCGAGGTTTGGTGAGCCGATCTTAATCACGCCGCGCCTCGGCCAAGGCGCATTCCGAGTGGCGATCACCGAACTCTACCGTCGCCAATGCGCGCTAACCGATGGCAAGGTCCTGCCTGCCCTGGACGCGGCCCATATTCGGCCCTATGCGGAAGGTGGAACACATACGAAATCTAACGGAGTTCTACTCCGCAAAGATATTCATAGTGTATTCGACGCAGGATACGCGACTATTGACGCCAACTTCAGGTTCGTCGTGAGCGACAAGGTTCGAGACGTGTTCGACAATGGAAATGAATATCGCCGGCTTCACGGAACCGTTCTCAGGCTGCCGGCTGATCCGGCCGATCGTCCGGATCGAGAATTGCTACCTTGGCACAACCAGCACCGCTACCTCGGTGATTGAACACCGACTTCGGCCGGCGCGCCGTGGCTCCCCCGGCTAGGCCCGATGGTAAGGATGCCGGCTCAGGATCGTGAGGGCGCGGTAGACCTGCTCGGCCAGGACGACGCGCAACAATTGGTGCGGCAGGGTGGCGGCCCCGAAGCTCAACAGCTCCGGGGCGGCGGACCGGAAGGCGTCGTCGAAGCCGTCGGGGCCGCCGATGACCAGGGCCAAAGCCGGCGCGCCGCCCGCGACGAGCGTGCCGATCCGTTCGGCAAAAGTGACGCTGGGCAGCGAGCGGCCTCGCTCGTCGAGGAGGATGATTGTGACGCCCGGCGCGAACCGGCCCGCGAGCGCGGCCGCCTCCTCGCGTTGGCGTTCGGCAGCCGAGCGCCCCCGCCCTTCGTCCACTTCGATGAGGTCGAGGCCCACGATCCCGAGCCCGCGCGACAGGGCGCGGGCTCGCGCCAGATAGCGCTCGAGCAGTTCCCGCTCGGGGCCGGACTTCATGCGGCCCACGCCGGCGATGATCAGCCGCAAGGCGCGCCGGGCCGCGGCACGTCAGCCAGCGTGCTGCTCGTCCGGCCGCAATCCGCCCCACATCTTCTCGAGATTGTAGAACTGCCGGACCTCGGGACGGAAGATGTGGATGATGGCGTCGCCCGCGTCGACCAGAACCCAGTCGCAATTGCTCAAGCCTTCGACCCGTGTCGAGGTGCCGGCGTCCTTGCATTGGCGCAGCAGGCGGTCCGCGATGGCGCCGACATGGGTGCTGGAGCGGCCGCTCGCCACCACCATGATGTCGGCCAGCGAGGTCTTTCCCCTGAGATCGATCGCGACGACGTCCTCGGCTTTGGCATCGTCGAGACTGTCGAGTATCGTCCGGACCAGAGGGCCGGCGTCGGGCATGGAGCCGGGGGCCGGGTGGAGCGGCTTCGCCGCTGTCGCGAGGACGGTTGAGGTCAGTGGATCTGTCCTATTGAGACGCATGACGCACGGCTGTGCCCGTCGAAGATGCGATAGTGTTTGGTGCGATTCAATCCGCAGACGCGATATCGTGAGGATTCTTTCGCGCCGAAAGGTTGCCGAGCGCCCCGGCGCGGGGGTGAGCGCGTGGTGAGATGGGCGTTCCGCATCGCTCTCCTGGCCATGCTGACCGCAGCCGGCGCGGTAGCGCTGCAGAGCGCCATCGCTCCCGTGTCGACCCTGATGATGGCGCGCTGGATCACGGGCCGGCCGGTCGACCGGCGCTGGGTGCCGTTATCGGCGATCTCGCCGCGGCTCGTCGCATCCGTGATCCTGTCGGAGGACGGCCAATACTGCCGGCATCACGGCGTCGACATCCCGGCCCTGCTCGACGTCATGGAGAAGGGCGACGGGGCGCCGTCGCGCGGCGCCTCGACCATCACCATGCAGGTGGCCAAGAACCTGTTCCTGTGGCCGGGTCGATCCTACCTCCGCAAGGCGCTGGAAATCCCGCTGGCGCTTCTGCTCGACGCGCTCTGGGGCAAGAGGCGGGTGCTCGAAGCCTATCTCAACGTCGCCGAATGGGGCGACGGATTGTACGGCACCGAGGCCGCGGCAGAGCACGATTTCCACAAGGCCGCCGCGTCGCTGTCGACCCGCGAGGCAGCACTTCTGGCGACGGCCTTGCCGAACCCTTTCTTGCGCAGCGTCACGCATCCGTCGCGCCAGCATCGACTCCTCGCGCAGCGGATCGTCGACATGCAGAGGCTGGCCGGGCCCTATCTCGCCTGCGTGGAGTGACGGTCCGGTGTGTGCGGCGCGGGCCGACCGGACCGCGTCACGCGCGCGCCATCGGAGTCCCGAACGGCACGACCTTGTTGTCGACGTCGTGGCCGATATCGGCTCGGCCGAGCCAGGCAATCCCGGACCTCGCGCACCAGAACTGCGCCACCTCGACCTCGTCCAGGCCGAAATCGGGATCGTTCGGCGGAACGGCACTGCACCGTCCCAGCATGATTCCGGCGATCCGCCGGATCCCGGGATTGCCGGTGATGTGGAACAGCGCCCTGTCGATCCTGTACATCGGTTCGGACACCTCCTCGAGCATGAGGACGTGGCCGTCGAGGTCGGGCTGCAGCGCCGTACCGAGCAACTGGCTCAGGATCGTGATGTTGAAGGCGGCGGTGCGTCCCACCGCTGCGGCCGCTCCGGCGACCGAGGGTTCGAGCGCGTCGCGCGCGCCCTCGACGAGCCAGCGGAGCGCCCGTGCAGCCGCACGCTCGCCCCCGTCCCGCAGCACGTCCTGGGCCACGGGGCCGTGGGCCGCCGCCGTGCAACCGGCGCCGTAGAGCCCGGCCAGCAGCGTGCCGACGTCGCTGTAGCCGAGATAGGGTTTCGAGAGCGCCTCGGGCGCGAGCCCGGCCAGCACGGCTTCGGCGATGCGGCACGAGCCGTAGCCGCCCCGGCCGAACCAGACCGCGTCGATGGCGGGATCGTTCGCGACCTCCAGCACGGCCGCGGCACGGGCCGCATCGTGGCCGGCGAAATGGCCATGCGCCAGGAAGCACTGCGGGTGGAACAGGATCTCGGGCGTGTCTTCCGGATAGAGCGCCGCCGCGAGGGCATGCACGCGGTCCGGCACTTCGGGCGACATGCGCGACGCCGGCGCTAC
>JAABUP010006387.1_pt1 | contig 16811 bp, 19 predicted proteins | sample 5559201 | NCBI WGS metagenome assembly JAABUP01 (sample SAMN10711887, study PRJNA513373) | rock metagenome | isolation source: Antarctica rocks | place: Antarctica
ACAGTGTGCCCCCCCCCCCCCCCCTGGCACACACCCACTCTATGGCAGCCTGCCATGCTGCTCAGGTACACCCCTATTTTGGGTGTCGCTTGAAGAAAACATGGCTCCCGGAATTTGGCAGCTCTGGCTGCAACTGGAATATACTTGATCATACATGATGCAGTGTGAAATAGACTGTATGCACCATGCACTTCCATGTCCAAATATTGACATCATTGTCAGGTTCTTTGCTTGCACGACTAAGTCAATAAGAAGCTGCCACATGCCAGGCAATCAGACACATACTGCGCAGCCTGATCTAGCCCACTCTTGATTGTTCTCTGACAATGTATTGCCATGCACTTCAACATCAACATCATTCAACACACTGTCAGGTTTTTTGCTTGCATGACAAGTCGCAAACAAGCTGCCACAGGCCAGGCAGGCAGATACAAATGCTGCACAGCCTGCCCTTAAACTGTCATCTGACAACGTATCGCTGCGCAGGAGGTGAGTGAACTCACCAGTCAGCTGGCTGCGCTGAAGGTTGAGCGAGATGATGCGTGCAAGCAGCTGGAAGCAAGCGCCCAGCTTGTGCAAGCCCTTGACATGCCTTCCTGTGACCAGGCTCATGGACTTATGGCAGCCCAAGCTCACGAGGTAAATGCTTATCCTTACCTTGCAGTGATTAATTTGTGTACATTTGCTGTCATCCTAGCATCTACCTAAGTTGTTTTTCACGTGTTGAACAAGGCAATTCAAGAAGATTCAAGCTACTAGAGACATATGGGGTGCTACCCGGTCATGCATGACATCGGTTTGTTTGAATTGTGCTCTCTTTCTGGTGACTACGTCTGTCCCTAGTCAAGCACGGTCGAACTTGGTCAGTAGAGTCTCAGCGTCGGTGACCCAGATCTGTTTGCCATCCTATACAGGATTCAGTCATACTGTACACTGCAACTGCTTGCTTTGCTGTATTGCATCAGCTTAGGTCTTGACCATTACACTGTATACTACACTGTGTCAGGTGAGACCCAGTCTCAGCTGCTACGTATCTTTCCTGGCAGCTTACATCAGCTTGGAGTCAGGTTACATTTGTGAGCACTATTAATTTCACAGCTCTGCCACCAATACCAGCAAACAATTCAAAACTTGTTCTGCATCTCTGTGTGTTCAGCAATGCGGTGCAATGACTCCTGCTTATCTTATCCTGCACTTTTAAGCAGACTTGCACGCAAGTACATACATGGACTGATTCTGACCCAAAAGTTGACTCTGGCAGGAGGTCGGAACTTGCACACAAGAGCTCACTTGACTTGATTGCTGCCTTGTATGAAAGTTTACTCTGTAGATCTAGATGTGATTTCTTTTCTTCAGGAGGCAAACTCCGACAACACTTCCCTGGAGTGGGATGTGGACTGTGCTGACAGACAGCACTCTGAGATGCACACAGCGCTCACCAGAAAGATAGAGTACCTGCAGCGGGTAAGTGCGTCGTTCAACGTAATTTAACTGCTCTGCATTCCCTAGACTGACTCACCTGTCTCATTGCAAATCCACATGTTTGTGTTTGTCAGCACAGTCAACATATGGCAGAAGTGTACTATCCCTCATCTGCCATGGTCATGTTGTCTGGCAAATGAACACTTGTGGCTGCCTTGATTGAGTCTTTTCACTAAGAGCCTCTCATGGCAGTATGTATCAAACTCCCTGGCAAGAATGTGTGTGAAAAGAAGCAATTCACAACTGGATGAGTCTGCAGGATTTGGAGTCGGCATACAAGGAAGGAGACGCTGCGCGCAGGAGTTTGAGAGACTTCAAGGATGCACAGGCACAAGCCTTGCGTGCTCAGTCTGCTGTCTTTAACCAAACACTGGAGGATGCCAAGACAGTAGCAGCTCAGGTATTGCCCGCCTCACCTGCTCAGCTGCCTCTCCTGTCTTGTCTTGCCGTATTTGCCAGACCCCTGCCTCAGCATCAACTTTCCCTTACGCAGAATTCCAGTTTTGCCTAGTGTCTTAATAATGGACCAGGCTTGCCCCTGTTGCATCTTTGGCCCCTGCCCACATCATGGTTTTCTGTATTGTCAGTTGGTGCAACAATTTTGGCCTACACTGATGCAACATCATTGAATGAGGGCAACCTGGAGGGTAGATGCTTCTGACTTGAGTATATAAAGCCTTTTCAGGCGGCCTATGAATGCGCGATTTCGAATTGTGAGTCTTTTGCTTTGCAGCTGAGACTCCCCATAAACAGTGCTACATCTGTTCAGTACATCAACACTTGGCACATGGTGACTAAGCAAATGTCACAATTGTGTCACACATAGTCCATCAGGAAAACAGCCAAAGGGCCGGTGTGTGTTGTGTCACAAAGGCCCATGTCTCTCCAGAATGCGACAGAATTACATGACAGTGCACTAGAAGAGATGCATTATAGCAGACAAGGTCACAGCCCTAGAGGATCTAGCGTTGGCCAGTCTGAGCTGCTGAAGGGCAGTGACTGCCCTGTGGGTGATCTTGGCGTCTAAAGTGCAGTCAGAGATGAAAAGGCTTCCCAGGCAATGAAGCTATCATTGGCGCTGCAGAACGTATTGAAGTTTGCTGCTGCACTGGACGAGAGCCAGCACAAGGAGAGTGAGGCGGTCCGGAGGCTGCAGATGTGTCAGCTGGAGCTTCACCACCAGACGGCAGCGCTGAGGGGTGAGGTGGTGGACAGCAGGAACAAGCAGATGCAGACCGCCCGCAGGCTGCAGGATGCTGAAGAAGAGTTCGAGCAGGTGTGCAGCTCGTGTGTCTTGACTCACTAGTGGTTCTCATGTTTGCTCAGTCTGGGCTTCATCACCGACAGGGCCCACGTCTCTATTGCATCCTCCTGGGTATAACACTTGTCCAGGACAGTTGGGTAGCAAGAATGACAGGCTCTCTGTGTAGCACACTGCCAGGCTCTTGCTGCCCTATGCATTGGCAGCATCACGCATTGAAAGTACAACGCGAGTGTGATCAGGAGAACCAGACTGGGCTGTAATGCCGTCAATGCAACAGTACAGCTGTTTTTGAAAGTGGGTGCAGCGTGATTCAATGCAATGCCTTTGTGTTCAGTGTCCAGGCAAATACTGCCTACACAGTGGTGGTGATGTATATGTTGCGCAGGTACATCAGGTTTTGTTGACCAGATCATTGACAGCTTTTGGCCCCTATGTCAACATCTTTGCTGCAAAATGCCTCGTTACAATAACTGTCATTCGGTTACGCTACTCACGCTTTGATTCTTGCCAGACCTCTCCTTTCCACCCGCTCGACGTTGACAAGCTCTTCTAATGCAATGTATCAAAGCATCATAATCTCTGTGTACCTTTGTATACTGCTTTCCAGTTTGACTGGTGCAATGGTCCTGCAGGTTGCCCAGCTTCTTGATAGCCGGCCAGTGGGCCCCCAGGCAGAGGGCAAGGACTTCTTGCAGCAGCTGCAAGCCCATGCTGTCCAAGTGCAGGCAACCAAAGCATCGTGGGAGGAGAGCAAGGCAGCTCAGGCTGTCATGATGCAGGTGATTCGTGTTTGCTAAGCATCGCTGGCTGTACAGCAAATAGACATGCTGTGAGCCCAGGCGTCTTCAGACCTTAGTCCTGCTTGCTGCCATATATGTTTTGGACTCATCACTTGACAACTGCTTGGTGTGGTGTGTTGTGTCAAGCCATGTCTTGACCACCACCACCACACAGTCATTGCATCATGGCAAACAAAGCATGGCACATGTCTTGCATGCAGGGCGGCCCTGCAAGCATGCCTGATGTTTGTGAGCACCTTGTATGACCAACAGGACCAGGACTCATCGCTGTCATATCTGACTTGTGTTGTGTCGTCAGCTGCTTGGTTTCTGCAAAGTGTGATTGTGATACAGGCCACAGAGGGTCTGAAGGTACAGCTGGCAGCTGCGCAAGATGAGATTGGTCGCCTGCATTCTCAGTTGGCAGAGGCACATCAGTTGTCACAGTCTCAGCAGCAGCAGGTGACAGCATCTAATGAGGACCTTGTCAGCTCACAAAAGCAGGTAGCTCAGCTCCACCAGCAGGTAGCCCAGTTTGGGCAAGTCAATGAGTCTCTGAGCACGCATAACCTGCAGCTCAGGGAGGTGGTCCTTGAGGCATATGCACTGCCAAACCAGCTGGAGATCTCTGAAGCTCGACTCGCCGTCTCCCAATGGCAGGTGACTCAGCTTAATGAGCAGGTGTCACAGCTTCAGTCACAGCTTCAGTCACAGCAGCATGCTGTGGGCACTCGGCATGTCGATGGCTGGGGCAGAGATGTTGAGATGATGAAGCTGAGTGAAGCTGCACAGCATGAGGCAGCAATGACGCGAGCTCTGGATGCTTCCCTGCCTTCACTGGCACCGCCACCCAAGCCCTCACCTGCACTCACCAAGCAGCTGCCACAGCTGCAGGCACAGCTCCACCACACCCACAGTGCTCTGGAAGAGCAGAGGCAGGAGGCTGTGAGCATGAAGCTGGGCCTCCAGGAGAAGGTGTCAGCAGCCAATGATGAGACAGCAGCACTGCGTGCCCAGCTGGAAGAGATGCAGGCAGCGCCTCCTCTGAAGCGCACCCCTCTCAGGCAGCTGCCAGCAGACTTGCTGACCCCAAAGCTGCTGCACCCGGTCAGTAGCCTCAAGCTGCAGAATGTGTTGTGTTTCTGTCTGTTCCTTTGCAAGTCTGATTGATGATGTACGTGCCTGCAGCTCTGTCTGTAGGTGCTCGTGTGCGTCTGCCTACCTGTGTTTGCACCAAACATTAGTCTCTATGGTTGTTGTGGTTAGTAGTCAGCGATGAAGCATGACTCTGCACCACTCAAACCCAGGAGGAGGACACTTCAAATGACATGAAAGACACAATTTTTGACTGATACACACAAAAACACCGATACACAACAACAAGCCATGCACGTGACTGAATGTCTTTAGAACAACACAAGCAAGTGCAAAGATTGTGAAATGTTTGCTTGAAATATTGCTTACAAGTATGGAAAGAGCTAAAGACTTTAGCACACACTTTGCAGTAGGGTTTGTATGCACACCTTTGCAGCAGTGGACGTCTCACTGAGCTTTGGGCATCAACTGTAGGTATCTCAGGAGAAGGAACAGCCAGGGCAAGACGGCAAGGAGAATGGTGGTAGCCCTGACACCCCTCCAGCAGTGCCGCACCCCTCCCCATTCCTGCTGCGAAGCGCCTTGGCATCCAGCCCTTCTTCCTCTGCCCGGTCTTCTGCTTCCAATGGAAAGAGCGCCAACAAGCACTTCAGTGCCTCTGCTGGCACGCCTGTTTTGCAACCTGCAGCAGAGCTCTCTTTCACCGCCCTGGTGAATGCACCGGCTATGACCCCATTCCCAGCTGCAGGACACCTTCCTTTGATGCTAGAAGCTTCAGTATCAACACCACCTTCAGTCAAGGCTGGTGAGCAGGCAGAGAGTGCAGATGCAGCTGCTTCAGACCCGCAGCAAACATCTGGCAGTGCAGTCAAGTCTGCTGGCAGGCACAGGTCAGGCCTCCTAGCTGCAGTCTCCAATACTTCCACTGCAGTCAAGAGCAAGCTGACGCCTGGTGCCAAGTCAAGCAGCTCTGGCAAGCAATCTTCTGGCAGCAGCACAAGCAGTGCAACTGCAACCCCCCAACGCATGAGGGCCCCCACCCCAGAGCCTGCCACTGCCACCCCTGCTACTGCCAGCCATGGCAGCATGACTAGCCAGAGCTCTGCTGCTCAGACCAGTGCCAGTGACTGCATCACCAGCTCTGACAACAGCAGCGACAAGGCTGTGCTTGGCGGTACTGACAGCGCTGCGCCACACAAGAGCCCTGCTGCAAAGGCAATCACAGCAGTGGGACGCATGCTGAGGAGAAGGCCAGCTGCTGCTAACTCAGGCGGTGGCAGAAGCAGTACGGTTCACAGCAGCAGCCTCAGCATGCCTGTGCAACAAAAGGGCATCGCAGCCTCTCAGGGCAGAGTGCCACCCAAGGCTGAGGCCAATGCAGTGCAGATCAGGGCCAATGCAGCTAGCTCTGCTGCCACTGGGTCCTGCAGCAGCTCTGGTCCTGCTGCAACCACTGATGCACAGGGTGCACGGGCCCAGGGACAGAACAAGGTAGACAGCAAGAGGTCAGCAGGCAACTCTGCAAATGCTGAAGCTCAAGACAAGGTGGGCAGGAAAGGGACGGTAGGCAGTCGCCTGTTTGGCTTGAGACCCACAGCTCGCAGAAACGCAGAAAAGGCTGCAGCACAGAAGCGTGCTGATGCCACTGCTGGCAAGGCTGAACAGGCAGCATCTGCCAGTCAGTCTAAGCCTGGGCCCAAGGGCCAGCAGGCTGTGTCCACTAGGGCAGCTGTGGCTCAGACACAGAGTCAGAACCGCCAGCCCCGTGTCACAGTCAAGGACAAGGTTGCAGCCAACGGTCATGTGAAGGCACAGGCTAGGAGGTTTGCCTTTTGAATACTTGGCAGCTGCCAAAGTATGAAAGGCCTGCTTTAGAATGTGTTCCTCTTTGTTTTGATACTGTACAGCTGGGCCATCAATGACGCCCTGTGTGGTCATTTTCCAAGCGGCAGTTTCAGCTATGAAAGATACTGTACAATGTAACTGTGACATGAAGCAAGTCCTAGAGATGACATGACATTTTATCTCACAACCCTGCTTAGGCATAAGATGAATGAGAGCTTTACGCAACTAGTTCTGTGAACCTCATGACACCTACTGCTTGAAAGCATGTGTGAATACTTGAGTCCAGGAACTGTTCTTGAGAAACTACTTCGCTTATGCAACTTCAAGTTTGCTTGGCTGTAGGTGCCAAGTGATGCACACTCAAGTGCATCTGCAGGGACACCCAGATCATGCACGTTCCTGCTCATCTAAAACAACTCTTGCATATGCACTGTTTCTCCACATGCTTTGCATGCTATGCATCTTGCCGCCGTTGCGATTCCTCGTAATCGTGCATCGTAATCAGTGCGCATAAGTCCCTGCATGTTTGACCACATTGCGACACGCTGTCACCAGTGCAGTCCGCATACTGACATCGAACGTCGTGATTATTGCGCAGTTCCTGCCGTCGTCCCTGTAGGAAGTAAGTTCTTCAGGACGACCACATCAGCGAAGCGCGAGCATGCTGAAACAGACAATTTGGACCAGAAGGATCTTACAAAACAAAAGGGGTACGGACCCGAGTGCCATGTGCAATCACCTTCGAGATGTTGAGATGCAGCTGATAGTACGCAAAGGACAGCATACCAGCGACTGCATGTGCATGCAGGGATGTCAAGCCTGGCTATTCAGCCAGCTCAACTGACGAGGATGTATCGTTGTTCTTCCGACCACAAAAGGTCGGTGCCTACGAGGTGCCAAACAGATTGGTGTATGCACCCCTGACCCGCTGCAGAGCCATTGACTCAAACCCCCAGAAGAACATGGTTGAGTACTACAGACAGAGGGGAGCTGGTTCAGAGGGTGGCCTCGTCATTGCAGAAGGCACCGTCATTTCTGACACAGGCTTTGGGTAGGAGCCTCTAGCAGTACAGTCTGCAGCGCTGTGCCATGCGTTGACCATAAGCTGACAATATCCTCTCCTTGCAGCTATTCTCATGTCCCAGGCATCTTCACCAAGAAACACATTGAAAGATGGCAGGACGTCACCAAAGCCTGCAAAGATGCAGGAGGGCTGTTCTTCTGCCAACTATGGCATGTTGGCAGGTCCTCTCATGCAGGTGACTGCTGCTGCCCATCAAATGTACTGCAAGTATGCTTGCCTGCCTAACCAATAGTCCGCTTCAAGTTTCTCCTCAAGTATGTCCTTGTGCATTTCCATGCTGGCATAGCTCATCTTCCGCAACTCACTTCTCTCATGCACACAACCATCTTTGAGGCGCCAACTCAGTGTTTTGCATGCTTTGCATGATATGAGCTTTGAATGTCTGCAGACTTCCAGCCAAACAAGGCAGCACCCTTGTCCTCCGCAGCTGTGGCAGCAGAGGGCGACATCTTCACACCAGAGGGCTCCAAGCCTCACAGCACGCCAGAGGGTTTAGACAAAGCAGGCATTGCCAAGGCATGTTTGCGTCTCTCTCACCCTGCTTACTGTTTGCCTTGTCTTCCCTGAAACTCACCCCATGTTGTGTTCATCACCCTCGTACCTCTTGCATCATGTTCATGCCTTTTTCAAGTCCTTGCCAAGTGGAGCAGGCATGCACCTCAACTGCTGTAGCATGCACTTGCAACATCCACCTGAACATTGCGTTACTGTCAACATCAGCCTTCTGTTGTCAAGTAACAGTATCAATTACATGCTGCATTCTGCCCTCTAGATCTAGATTGCATTAGTGACAGATCCTTTTTCCCAACATCATCAGAAGCTTGCACCAGTTACAAATGTATGACTGAACAGCAACAGGTCAGGTCTGCTGTTGGCTGTTTGCAACAATGAGTCTGTGCAGCATGACAGCCTCTGGTCTGCACCTATGGTCACTAGCATTCTAGATGGCTTTGATCAAACTGACCATGACCATGATTGCTGGTGACTGCAGATTGTGGATGAGTTCCGGCAAGCTGCACGAAATGCCATAGATGCAGGCTTCAACGGTGTGGAGATTCATGGTGCCAATGTAAGCCTGTGTTCCAGACACACACCCCATGTTGCATGATCAGTAGTATGTTCAAAAGGCCATGCACAGTGGATGTTGCGTGTGCTGGTCTTTGGCAACGCTGCTTGCTGCGTGAAGTGCATACTACTTCTGCCATCATGTGTGCTGACTGTGCTGGCTACAGCTGAGTCCATCATCAGCTTATGCACATTCTCAAACTCACTAACTGCAGCTCCTGACAGTACAGCCTGAAGCTGCATGTGTGTGTCAACATGTCATCAGCACATGCATTCTGGTATGCAGGTCTGTGCTTACTCAACCTCACACTGACCTTGCTGGCTGCAACAGGGGTACATCATTGACCAGTTCATCAAGCCAACACCCAACAACCGCACTGATGAGTACGGTGGCAGCATCGAGAAGCGGTGTCGCTTATGTTTGGAGGTTGTAAAGGCAGTCACAGATGAGGTTGGCGCTGACAAGGTTGGCATCAGGTGTGACTGCCCTTAATGTTGTGCAGTTCTTGCATTGACACCATATGCTCTTGGGTTTAGCTTTCATCCGTCTTGTTACACCATGCGCATTGCATGCGTTGACATCACCTTCTCAACTTTGTTCTTTTGTATGGCAATTTGCCCTCAAGTTCAGTTGCCATTTGTGTTTAGTGACACCATGCGCACTTCCTCAGCTTCTGTTCCTTTGTATGGCAAAAGGCTCTCAAACCCCAGCTGTCATCTGAACTTACATTGTCAACATCAACCACATCAATGTGTTGTGTTTCTTGAGGCTGACTGTGTCGCCTGCCATTTCAGTCCAGCCATCTAAGGTGCCAACTGCTGTTTGCAGGCTGTCACCATATGGGGAGTTTGGCTCTGTAGCAGATGACAAGCCCAATGCAACCAACCGGTACCTAACAGAGCAGCTGAACAAGTTTGGCTTGGCATACCTTCACATGGTGGAGCCCAGGATTGCTGGCAACACTGAGGTTGATGTCACTGACAAGACCTACAACCTGAGCCACTTCAGAAAGCTGTTTGATGGCACCTTCATAGCTGCTGGTAAGCTCCTGCACCACGAAAACCATGCCCCACACAATCAGGGCATGGATTTATGCAGCTCAGCAAGTGTTGCTCTTTGTGTTGCTGAAGTGCGCAGAGCAAGTTTGTGAGGCTTCAGCGTCTTTTTCTTTGGAAATAGGCTCGACACGACACAAACTGCTGCACATTGTGCATAGGCAGGTCCATTGCCGTGCATACTATCAAGCATTATTGACTTGGAGAGCACAAACTGTGCTGTGCTGTGCTGCAGGCGGGTACAACCGTGAGCGTGCAATTGAGGCCTTGCAGAAGGATCATGCAGACTTGATTTGCTTTGGGCGACATTACCTCGCCAACCCTGACCTTCCTAAACGTTTCAGGGAGCATGCCGAGCTGAACTCATACAACCGGGACACCTTCTACACCAACGATGATGCTGGTTACATTGACTACCCTTTCTTGGAGGATGGCATCAAGAAGTAGATTGCTTGGACTGGTTCCTTGATAGATTGGATCTCAGATACACATCCCAAAGGATGCACTGATTTGCAGAGCCCAGTGAAATGTCTGGATCCAATCCTTGGACTGGTTGTGAGAGCAAGCTTGTGTGATTGGTCGTGTAGTAGCGCAAGTCTACAGTAGTGAGTAGTGATAAGAGTGTCAGCCAAGGTTTGCAGTTTGGCAGCACCTGACCTCTGCATTTGATTCTTTTCATTGGCACATTTGTGCTCGTAGTGCTGTGCAACGGAGCAGATTGAGCTGTGTGTGCCCTATCTCTGTGCACGTGGGTCGAAAGCTCAAAAACAAATGAATGCATCAATAAAACCCAAAGCTGTCTTTTTATGTCTGGTACGTTGCTGTCATGTGGGCAACCGTGACTGCAACCAAGATAAGGCAGTATGTCCTGCAGTACAAAGTTGCATAAGGCTGGCAAAGCATTGTCTTGGGGCGCATACTTTGACCAATCAGTGTGTGGTGTGCATGTTTGGCATGAGGGTGCACGTTGCAACACACTTCATCCAAACTCGACATCTCTGAAATCACAGTGTAGTGTTATGTAATGTTGAGCTTTCTGTAACCTTGACACTGAAGATGTCAACTTGTAAGTCTTGCTGCATCATCAAAGTCATGAAAGACAGCAGGTTCTATGCGTTACTGAATCAAGTCACTGCATCACTCTCGCGCTCTATATGGTATTGCAAAGCCATACTTGTCACCAGGCTTGGCACATTCATATGTGCATTGCTTTGTACAGGACTTGGACAGCTTGTCCTTGGTCTTGCCATCTATGCTGTAGCCTGTCAGCCTGCTGTCTCTGTCAGCATACTCATTCAGAGCAGCGGTGCAGGCTTGAGCACAAGACGCATTGCATGTCAATTGCAGATCTGGCCCCGTTCTTTTGCTGCATAGCTGGTTGTCGGCGGCATCAGTCTGCAGCACAATAGCAGCAGGTTAGAAAGAAAAGAAAGGACTACACCTTTCGGCGTTTAATGAGAAGCCAAGTATTATACTGGGCTGCCCAGGTGCAGCAGGTTGAGATAGGCGTGTTGGCTGCGTGTTGCACTGCACAACTGCAGTATTGGGTCTTGACAGCAAGCACATGCTTGGATGCCAGCTGGTCTCCCCCATGTATGGCAACAGTCACATCATCTGCATGGCATATGCACTAATGCAGAACAAACAGCTAGCATGATCGCCTTAAACAGTGAAGCTGCTTGACTTGCAGATGCCAGGCTACTATTCCGATTGTCTTATGCAGGCAAGTTTGGCATGCATGACTTGGGGTCTGGAGAGCACCTTGGCTGATTCTGGCAGGTTGTCAAACTGCTTGGTCTGCTGCCCTATGGCCACACCACTGACGCAAGTTGTAGTGGTGAAGCCCTTCTTGCGTGAAATGACCTTGGTCCCTTCTAAAATCTCGATCAGAAACTTCTTTCTGCACGCATGTAGCTGACAATGATGCATGTGTTCGGTATGCATGCAGCTGACAATGCTGCATGTGTTTGGCATGCATGTACATAACAGTGTTGCATGTGTTTGGTATGCATGCACCTTGAACACTGCTCTGCTGCAGTGAGCATGTTCCTGAGGCAAATTAACATCATGACAGTGCATTGAGAAGGGTGACTGCTGCAGACTGCATGGTCATGCCTTGCACTTGGAGATGGCACTAGTTCTGATTGCTACCACTCTCAGTGCCGTTACCTTGTATTTCCAAACAGAGTGAATGGATTCACTGGGTCATTTTGATCATTGAATGATGCCTCGGCAAGGTCAAATTGGGAACATGTGGTGTTCTGAGATGATGTGCTCTCAGCTACAGGAGATACTGGTGCTTCATATGCCTGCAGCAGCCCAGAAGTTGGAGCAAGCCAATTTTGTAGCAGCGTCAGCATTGCTATCATGACATACATTCACATTTGATACAGCCCCTCAAAGTCTATATGCAGATTTGCTGACATCCAGGTGGACCTGAGCTCCCACAAGTCACCATGCATTAACTTTAATGGCGATGGTACTCACCACAGGCAGGTCTGCGGCTACACATGGTGCAGCCAGGAGTACCAGGCATGCTCCTGTTACTCCCAAGTGTTGACTGGCCAATTTGCGACCAGCTGAAATCAAGCATATAATCACAGAGGCGTTATCGATGCCGGCTGCTTTTGTTAATTTAGGCAAAAGGCGCAGCAGCGACAAAGGCCGCTTGTTGGTCCTTGGCAGCTTGCATGCATATCCATCAAGGCGTGCACGACTGCGAGGAAACGATGTACTGCCGGAATATTCGCAAATTCGAAGTGGTCTAACAGTTACTAGATGGGCTCTTGATTGCAAGCTCGTCAACCTTGTACGAGGTGCAAGACTTGCTTGTGGTCTGACCAGTGCACAGGTGTCGGTCGAGGTCGCACCGCTGATTCCGACAGATGCTTGGACTACGAAGCACATGCACTGCGACAGCCTTGTTTTGTAGTGAAAGGCCAGATCCCTTGATGAATCACGGGTCGCAAAGTGCAGGTGAGCCTTGTATGACCAGGTCAACATGCAGGAATCTGAACACGATAACAATCTGTCCAGAGCTAGGGATGAAGCCAATGCTGCGTTCGTTTACACTACAGCCGTGTTGGGACAATCCCAGATGAAAACATTAGACAAGCAGTCTTGTGCATAGTCTCTGTACGTCAGCGACAGCGAAAGGAATAGCCTTGCAGACCTGTTGTGATATCTTCTGCAGCGAAAATGTTAACAGCCAGCAGCAGGCTGTGAGAACAATACAATTGTTGGGGCCCGTTTTGCATGCACCCTCAAACATTCAACAGTAACCTCAACTCAAGCTGCAACGCATACCACAACGCAAATGGTAATGACAACATCCTTCAGGATGCACACTGCATCAGAACCTGAAAACCAGTGACACATTTCTGATTTTGAAAGGCAACTTCACTGTCTATATATTGGCATAGACTTGACAAAGTCCTTCTTTTGGCTCTCTGTGACCTGTGGACCTTCTGTACTGCTTGGTGAGGCTTCTCTGAACTTGCGCCTGCTGCCACAGCCTAGGCTAGTCCTCGTGTCAACTCCAGTCTCAGCATTCACTCCATCAGCATAGCGGCACATGGCCTACAAGCACAGCAATACACTTGAGCTCAGAAGCAACACAAGGCTTAGAAATTTGGTCTTGTGTGCTTGTGTGATGCCCTGGGATGCAGATCAGTAGTTCGAAACATTTGGAAACAGGCCCAGCAAGCTTCCCCAACAGTGTCCTGTGTAACGTGGGAAGTGTTTGAAGATGATAGCCAAGACAGTGAAAGCACAGACATTGAGGCATGCAAGGCACATGCTGGTTGATGATCTTACAATCTGCTGAGACTTGTCAACCAGAGCGTTTGTGAAGTCTGCCCCTGTGATGTTGGCTCCACCAAAGTCAGTCCTGCAACAGCATGGCAGGCGCATGTTAACGCGTTGTTGTTGTCACATGAGCGGTGCACTTGATCATCATATGGGAATTCAGCAGACTGAGACCTTGTAAAGATAGTTCTGCTCAGGTTTGCGTTTTTCAGGTTTGCCCCATTAAGAACAGCCCTGTCAAATAAGACATCACTCAGGTCTGCATCCTGCACATCAGAGTTTGCTGACCTCAGCTAAGTCGCATGTACATGACTAAAAGGTGATGCAAAAATGACATGGTGCAAGGTCACAAGGCAAGTTCGGCTGTATCACCTCAAAGTTTGCATTTGCTGTCACAGCTTTGATGAAGTAAGCGCCCTGCAACTTGGCACCTTTGAAGCTGGCATTGCGAGCATCAGCTGAGGTGAAGTTGGACCGCCTAAGATCCTGTGTTCAAGAGTGCAGACTAATTCGACAGTGCCAGGGCAGAAAGGTATATGAGGGCACCATCAGCTGGAAAGCCAGCAAGCCCAAGGTACAACTGTTAATGACATGCAACAGCAGGTAAATGCACCTGTCCAGAAAAGTCTTTCCCTCTTAGCTCAGCTTCCCCAAACTGTGCAGCAGTGCCCACGCCGAACTCTCCGCCGGCGGCGGCCTCAAACCTGTTGAGGTCTGCAGACGCGGGCTGACATGTGAACAGGCTGAACGAGAGAAATGCCGCTGCAGCTCCCCTGAAAGCTTTATCTGTAGTGGTGATCTCCGAACGAGACGGCAAGCGCAATATCCTCTGCTGTGCTGCGAAGAAAGTATACGGCGCGAGTGAAAGTTCTGGCGGAGCTGGATCAGTGGAGTGCCCACGGCAGGCTTTTTGACTATTTGAGTAGCCATGCAGGCTTCAGGGAAGCGACTCCGACCCCTTTGGAGCCAATACAAGATTGAACGTCCGTCAGTGGTCACAATTCACAAGCAGCGAGCCCAGAGCACCCAATCGAGGGTTATAACAATCAGCGAACGTCAGATTCACGATGGCCTGGCAAACCAGAGCGCATCGCATCCGTGCGTTACGGATCGTAACGCTTCATAGTCTTTCAGGCAAACAGAGAGAAATTGAGTCGGAAGCTTCAGTTGAACCCGCGTATTGCGACATGGCTGCACATAACCTGCGCGTTCGAGAGCAGCACCGTGAACTGCTAAGAGGGGCAGGGTTTCCTTTCTGCGACGACCACGCACAAGAGCCAGATCTGACTCTGAGGCAGGCCCAGCAGACGCTGGCGGAGCCTAACACGGCTCCATTACAGGACCTGATACATCAGGGCGTCGGCAATTCAAGCTGTGATCATGATCTACATCAGAACATAAGTGCGAAAGTCTCAGCACTGCACTGCTTGTGCTGTAGCAGGCGACACTGCATCAGGGACTAACGCATGCAGGCAACACCTTATCAGACGACGAAGACTTTTGGAGCAGTACAGGGTCCGGTCCCAGGCATGAGGAGCACTTGACGTACCAGCTTGCTTCTCCCCAGTGCGCTGTCCTTGCTGTACAAATTGCTGTTTATAGAGCCCGATACCAGTTGGGGTAAGACAAGACTGATGTCCGTTTTACACAGAAAACTCCATTGGTCCATAGGTAGCTGCCACTTTTCCCTTTCACTCAACACTGGCTGATATTTGTGCAGAGCCCCACTGTACCCTCTAAAGACAGTAAGATTTGAAATTGGTTTCTCTAAGGATCGTCTACAGCCTGTTCCAGGGCTGTACCAAGTCCAGCTGACAGACAGGCTCCAGACATTTCTCCTGCCCGCAAGTTCACCTGTTGGACATTTCCTGAAGGTCATTATGTGCGGCAAGGTGCAACAGCAGTTTGAAGACAGGCAGTATTTTACAGCAATTCGGCGAGTAAAAGCTGTTGGGTGGTGCATGTTGTCAGAACAAATCTTCCGGGCACATCAGCTGATGCAAAGCAAGCACCTCTGCCTGGGTCAGCTGTTCACCATGCCTGCGACTACCGAGCAGCATGTTTTGGAGCTTAGCCCGCATGTCAGGTATGTGCACACACTATATATATGGTGCGGCATGTATATGTTTATGCTTCCTGATGCCATGACCAGACAGAAACAGCATGGAGCACAACGTTGGCCCCATCTTCATGCAGGGACATGCAGCCATATGCAGCAGAGCACCCTCACCCAGCCAGTGAGTCTGATTTAAGCCCTATTGACTCCATACAGACTGCTCAGACGTCCCAGCAGTCTAGTTCATTTGCAGCAGCACATGATGCTGCAGTTGAGCCAGGCAGACAGATCAAAGACTACGACTGTGCAGCAGTACAGGGCATCAACAGTGATCTCTCAGAGCTTTTGTCTATATGTGATCGTAGCTCAGGAGTCTTGTTTTGTGACCAGACTCATGAATTATGATATGATAACGCGCGTTGCAATTGTTACACACAACTGCTCGGACATACAGTAACTTAATAGTAATACCATCAGGGTATCACTGCAAAAGGAGACGTCCAAGGCACGCCTCAAGGGCTGTTTTGACAGCACAATACACGGCAAGGCCGTGGGCAATCCCAGAGAATACCGATACCCAAAACATGGCACACTATATATTGGGCGCTGCCTATAACTGCTGCTAATTGTACAAAAAGCTTGAACTATCAATGAGATCTGCTTGATATGCACACAGCATGATCATGCAGTATCATATATGAAAAGCACAGTATTAGACATGATCATTGGCAACTGTGTGATCTCTCAGGCATAGGTAATCAGCAAGACACCAGTCTTGCATGCTGCACCATACCAGCTAGGAAGCCTTTTGACAGACAACTATTGGGCAATGACTAAGACCAGTACAACGACAACAATGATCACAATGGTCAGAAGTATGCACTTCCTGTTCCGAGCTGCTCGCTGATATGTGTCGGCCTTGACAATTTCTTGGCCAGCCTGCTCTGTTCTGAGCTCATAAGTTGACACATTGGCATCAATGTCATCAATCTGTAGGCCTTGATCGTGTACCAATACAGCCATGTCCTGCAGCAGCACTGACCAACATGACACCGTTTGCTGAAACTGAGCACATGCGTGGTATGCTTTGCAACAGCACTCAGGCATATGCTCTAGTCCAAAATTCCTTGACTGAACAGCAAAGTAGTCAATTTTGCTGTTTAGTCAAGGAATCTTGCAATAAGCGCAAGCACGTGTTCTGCACAGAGCTTGAACATACCTGAAACATTTCTTGGATGTCTTGTATGTTTCGCTGAATGTCCTGTATGCCTTCATCTC
>JAABUP010006389.1_pt1 | contig 16807 bp, 12 predicted proteins | sample 5559201 | NCBI WGS metagenome assembly JAABUP01 (sample SAMN10711887, study PRJNA513373) | rock metagenome | isolation source: Antarctica rocks | place: Antarctica
TTGTCGACACTTTCTATCAAGAATACATCTTCGTATTCTTTCAATTCAACGAGTAAAGTTTGCGTTTTGAGCGCATTTGTGATACAACTCATCACGTTATTCATTGCTTTCACTTGATGTTCAACAATCAACTCTTTGACGACGTTGATCATGACAAGAGCATACACAGTAGACTCATCTTGAAGAGCTTTCACAAATACTTGTGCAAAGAACAACTCAAATGCGTGCTCATTCACATCGAAACGTCATGTTCTTGCAATCATGTCTATTCAAATACGCTTGAATTGCATACTTGACATACTCAGAATCAAGAAAGATTCTTTCTTGTCAATAACATAAAAGATACTTATATCTTTTTTCTCTATGCTTCAGCTGTCTCTCAGTCGATAACACATTTTATAGATGTCATAACAATAAACATTCTGATCATTTATTCAGATAGATCTTGAGAGATCGACGTTCAGCAATGATATACCTTGCTCGATGATGAAATGTTGACTAATCACGTTCATGTTGACATCAATATTCATGTGAATCTTCGTTTCTGTCTTCTGATCTTTCTGAATTACATGCTCTTTATATATAAGAATCTTTACGAAGAGAAATTCTTGTTTTTTCCTTAATGATTTGAAGCATTCATCAAGAACTTGTCTTTTTTCAAAATCTTGAAACAACTCATATGTGACATTGAATCGATGAATACTCGATTTGCATCAGATTCTTTTGATCTATTCTTGATCTTTTTGTCTCTACAATCAGTAAAGTAATAACTCTTTTGATTACATGTATAGCACGTTATGTTGAACAAATTCTTGCTATAATGTGACAAAGCATGTGAGCTTGTCTTTGACGAAGAATCAAGTCTAGTTGATCAATGAGATTTCTTTCGCTTTGAATGAGTTTTCTTGTTGATTTTATCTCGATCATGCAAGTCTTCGTCTTGAAATCATTTCGACGACAAGACGTGTTCTTTTCGCAGATTTGTTTTCAATCGAGTGACAAGATTGATTAACACATCTCATGTGATAGAAATCGACTGCACATTAGTAATGATCATGCGCAGCTCAGATCTCAACTTGATGAATAGATGAGCTCGCTTATGCTCATTACTATACAACGAAAGTTAATGTTTCAGAGTGCTCAGATGAGTTGCAAACGTTCATATCATCTGATCTGAACGTTGCGATGCGTTCGCGTACTGCTGAGTCACGTCTATGCTTCGATTCATCGAGTTCTCGATTAGATTCAGAAGAAAGTCAATAAAATTGAATCACATCTGCTAAGCTGCAGACATAGTCTCTTCATGATTGAATCAAAGTTTCTTTGATTCATTCTTCAGATAGATCATGCAGTACAAAATCTTTTTCTCATCACTTTCAAAATGTCAAGAGATATTTCAAAATGAGGTTTTGACATCGCGAATTCACTCTCGATGTTCTCTTATGATTTTGTCATGATACTTCTTCAAAGACATTGAAGATCTTCGCTTCTGCAAGACGATTTCGTGATGACTTCATTTCGTCATCATCAACATTATGAAGATGATGCGTAGATCATTCAAGTTCTTCGTGAAAGCTCAAGTGAAAGCTTGATGACTTTTCTTTGTCGTTTCAATGACTTGCAAAGTTTCAATCTCTGATCAAATAGCTGCTAGCTTCTGTTTCTTTTGCAGTTCATCACGTTGAAACATTGCTCGTGTCAGCTGTTCATCAATATTAAGAGAGAATTCATCTTTTGCTTCTTCGCTTTCTGATTTTGTTATGCAACGTTCATTTTCTGATATGATGTCTTGCAAGATCGAGACATCGTCGTTTCAATTCTGTTGCAATCGCGTTGCTGTTATCATGCTTGAATATCAAATCATCATCTTTAAGAAGAGTTTAAAATAATTAAAACTGTGATGATTGAGTTTACTAGATGAATAGATGAGATCTATAAGAATGATATGACAATGTGATATTCTAAGCAGACACAGAATGAGTATATATTATGATAGAGTTAATTATTAAGAAGCTCTCGATAACTCGAGAAAAACGATCAACTATAGAGAGTTTGTCAAGCATTGGCAAGTCGAGCACGACATAATTCATGATATATTAAGTTGAAAATATGACGTAGTCTAAACGATGTCTTGACAAAGTCATAGAGTTTCAGAGCTAACTCAGATCTGATCTTCAACTCAGTCTCTGACTTTAGTCTTTGATTTAATCTCTATGTGTCAATTCATCATGACAACGATACTTGATAGTAGAAGCAGACAATGAGCAGAAGATAGTATCAGATAGTAGAAGTAAACAGTGAACAGAAAAGCGATGCTTCTGTTGTTTATTATGACTAACGTAAGAATGATGATCATCGATGTTTATGTTTATTTGTTGTGAAGTAATGAATTTTCATCGATTCATCTCTTTTATTTTTTGCGTGATCTTCAGCTTTCTTTCTTCTTCAACTTTCGTTCTCACATTTAGTCTTCATCTCATTATTTTATTCATTCTTTTATTCATTCTATAAAGTAGTTTTGTACAATTTCTTCAAGTATCATGATCATAATGAGTATGAATCAGCTTCTTGATTTAATGATGATAAGCTGATGATATCTTGAATGAAGATGAAGAAGTTTAAAAGAAGTGAGTAATGCAATTCTTCATCATATCTTTCTTTTAAAACATGAAATGTGCTTGCATCACATCTGCTTGCTTTCTTTGCTATTGATTCTTCGTCTTGCGTCAGTGCGCTCGCTGTGTCTGCTGCTTGCATTTGATTCTCTCATTCTCACGTTATCTTTGATCAGAGATCTGTCTCTCTTTCTCTCTACATAAGAAATCTTACGTTATTAACTCAGCATCACAAAACAGCTCTGAATGTGTACAGCAAAGAGATTGCAATACAATTCTTGAATAGATGTAAAAAGTGCATGAAAAGAAATGTAAACTGTGTAAAAATAAAGTTTTCTATTGAAAGAAATTTCAAGAAATGCGCACTATGCGTCGTTATCAAGACAAATTGCAAGTATGAGTCGTAAGTATATGATAGATGAGAGAAATCTATCAAACTAAGTCTTTTTTCAAAACGTCAACAATAAGAATGTTGTTAGAAGCAGAAGAAGCTTCTGAGAAGAAAGCTTTCAAGAAGATGAATCATGAGTTTGAACAATTCAATTCTGCATGATCTTTAGATTTGCATCTGACGCACGCTTTCTCGCTGACTCTGCGATATTTTTTCTTTCAAAAGACTGTTTTTCTCAGTTCTGATTCTCATTGCTCTTGTTAATCATCAAAGTATTTTTCTTTTTCTCGATTATTGATTCTCTGCAAAGAACTCTGCAAGCTCTTCTTGTGTGATCAATTCTTGAAAGATGAGTTCATTTTCAACTGTTGACTTTGCTGAGCATAGTTTGAAGCATGCTGCATGTCGATGTACTTCATCAATTCTCAACAAAACATCTTGCTTCATTGAGCGAAAGTTAGTATGATTAGCTTGATCTTGTTTGAAGAAAGTAGCTCACTCAGAAAACTGAACAATAGCACTTTCTCAGACTTCATGATTTCAACACAATTTTGAAAATGTGTCTTGTTGAGTTTCAGAAAAAATGACATGCGTGTTTGATCACTTCTTTTCATAATGACATTTTATAGATTATTTACTCGATTCTGAAGTGACTTCATGTCGAGCAAGCATTGCTGAAGAGTCTTAAGAAACTTCACTCATGTGATTCTACAATCTCTCTTCTCGACAGTTTTCTCAATCTGTTGAAGATAGTGCGTCATCATGATCTTTACATATTTCATGATGTAATCAAGCTTGTCATCATCTTTGATGTAGTTCATCTTGATGAAGTTCAACTTTAGTTTTCTGAGAAACAACTTCAGATTCTCATTGACGATGAATTAGAACTTCTTCTCTTCTGAGAACTTATTCAAGAAGATGATCTTAAAAGTGATCATTCTCTTTTTAGAAAGATTATCGTTAGCGAAAGAATTCTCTATGACTTTAGCGATGATTCTTTTGCGAAACTTCAATTCAAGATGATCAGATGCACGACTTCGTCATGTTAAAAAGTAATCAGAGTTCAACGTGCAAAACGCTTGATTCAGATCTTCTAATGTTTTCAATGAACAACGTTTTGCATCAAGCGCACATCTTCAAATAATTCTGTTGTCTTTGCAAGATCTTCACGTCATCGATAATGCTTTGAATTTCGTTGAGAGTGATGAACGAAAGTTCATACTCAACAACTTTCATTCTTGACTGAAGCAGCGTGCGCTGTCTCTCTTCTCTTTCTACATCGATGTAAATGCTTCTGATGTTTTCATTCAATGCTGCATGATGACGAGTCTTTAATAAATTCTTCAAACTAACGTTTGCAAAATCAAAAAATAATCAAATTGATGAGATCATGATATTGATGATGATTGCTTGATGCTGTGTAAGACTCTTCATTAAGTTCAATTGAAACTTCTTTCTATTGTCACAAAAGATTTGATCAAGCAAAGCGAATGCAAGCTCTGTAAAGATGATGAAAGTAAACGAGATAATGCTTTTGAAAGACATGCAAATATTGCTTTCAAAAGATGAAATCACGACATCAAGAGAAGTCGTATCTTGATTATGATGCTTGAAGAGTACGTCTACGACGTCAGTGATGATGATTGTTTAAGTCAGAGACGCAGAAGCTTCAAGAATGAAAAAAGATTGAAATTCACTACAAAGATTGAATGTCATATTCAAAGAATTGCTGTTTAAGTTAACGATTTTTTTTTGATTGTACAAATTATTGTCTCTGCAATAAAGTAAAGTGTTAAAATTGTGAGTAGCTTGAGAAATGCACAGTCATACTAAAGAATATGCGCGTAAATAATACGATCAAATTTGATAGTAGTTTAGTAATATCTATTTATATAGAGAGTTAACACTAAACTACAAAATACAGAAGTGAATTCTTCTTTATATACTCAGAAAACTAAGCTCAAGCATCATCAATGAGACAAGCGAAATCATATGCAACTCATGCAAAATTTCTTAAAGATTGTATGTGACTTGAACTCTTATCATTGATGAAACGTCAAAGATTGTTTGTAACTTAAACTCTTGATAAACTCAGAGACTCTGAGAATCAACGATAGAGATTCTCATAGACTCAGATTCTCATTTGAGAAATCAATGATAGCGTTGAAAAATAGTTCTCGTGTCTGTTCTCTATTCTTTGAAGAGCTTTGACTTTCATAGATCTGAGTTCTGACAGCAACTCAGTTCATGAATCATTCACAAGAAGTAATTCAGTCTACAGATCACTCACAAGAAGCAATTCAATCTACAAATTACTCATAAGAAGCAATTCAGCATTCAATTCGCTTGCAAGAAGTAATTTAGTTTCTCATTCACTCAAAAGAAGTAACTCAGTTTTCAGTTCACTCATAAAAAGTAATTCAATCTTCAATTCACTTGCAAGAAGCAACTCAGTTTCTCATCAGCTCACAAGAAGTAATATAATCTTTCGTTCACTTACGAGAAGTCAACTAATACTTAATTCATTCACAAGAAACAAACTTCATTCAGTCTTGTTTTTCATCTGAAACAAGAAACTTCTAGTTGTATTCTTTAAGTTATTCAAAAAGAATATTCATTAAAAATCAAGTGTTGAAATTCTTCTTTTTCTAAAACTTCTGTTGTTCTTTAAACAGATCAATTCAATCAATCTTTTATACAACTTAATATAATTAAGTTGAAAGCTCAAAGCTTTGATCATGCTGCTCATGTCAAAATTATTGAAATGTTTAACATCATTTTAAAGAAAATCAATGTCTTTTTGAATCTTGAATCAATCTCGTCTTTTAATTTAAATTCTGATGAGTCAAAATTACGTCACACAACTTTGATTATTTGTTCAAAGAACAGTTTAACTTTTGCTCAGTTTTCATCTTATTCTCAAAACAGTATGTATGATAAAATATATTGAGATCGAAACTCAAAATTTTATTAAATTGATATCAATCTTTTTTGACAATAAAACATCATCAACATGATGCTTGCGCTTCATTCTGATCATCAGAGACAGATAATGAGCATTGTCAATGTGATGTCAGTGAGTGAGCGAAAGACGAGTATCATTATCTCGCAGAAGAATTCAATCAAAGCGAAGAATATACATGAGAAATTGAATAAGCTGCGAGTACTTTATGAGCTCAACAAATGTAGAAACAACGAGCTGATGCTCTGAAAGAAGATGAAAAGATTGACAGAGATGATAGAAAAGTTGACGCGTCAACGCGTTGCTGCATTAACTGTCAATCGATGCATGAAGAATCAGCTGAAGAGATTGAAAAAGATAACAAGCAGACTCAAAAAGAAGTTCGCGAAAAAGAAGAAACATGTTGACAACTGAGTGAAAAGAGCAAACAAGAAGTTAACGACGTCGTTTGAGAATCATCTTGTTCTCAGCGTCGATGTTGCGTCATCAGTGCAAAATCATTGCAAGAAATTTGAGATTAAAATCTTTGTTAAAGAGAAAGAGAAGATCAAGAGAATTATGATGACAACAACAGAGAACATAGTGAGATGAACGAGAGAGATTGACGTCGATGATATGCTATTAACGCGCAAAAACATAGAAACTATAAAGAGATGATCAGATTTATTGATATTTCAAGTCAAGATCAAAGACAGCAAGAAAATATTGAAGAAAAACGATTTTTGAATCAAAGAGATTTCATTGAATGCAAGTTTGTGCAAAGTCAGTTTCAAGATAGTGATACATGAAATTAAGATTGAAGAAATGTCTAAAGACATAGAGAAGAAGAAGATGAAAGCACTCATCAAGATCAACAAAGATATACATTTGAAGATGATGATTGAAAAAGTCAAGTGACTCATAAAGAATAATGAACAAAAGAGATACATCTTGCTGATGATATGCGTAGTCAGCGCTGAGATGATAAACAAGCTAATTGACGAGAAAATATATCACAAGATCAACATAAAAATCACGCAGTTTTATGATTTAAGTTGTTATTTACTTTCAGGTGTTTGCCGTGTCGGGTTTGACACCCCCCCGCATCGGGCAAAGCGTGCCGGCACAGCCCCTCGCCGCTTTCCCAGTCCATAAATAATCGCCCGTCCCCCCTCGTCTTTCATCATTCCTCCTCATCTCCTTGGTCTCTTTCGCCTGAGCTTTTCGTCGGCTCCTCGTTTCCGTCCCATGAACCCTTCGCTTGGACCTCAACCCACATCTGGGAGAAGCCTCACCTTCGCGATGATCGATTCTATTGGCCCAGTTTCCACACCGCCCATCTGGCCCGAGACTTGTTTCTTGCGTTTCTGCTCACGGTCTCCCCCGTTTGAAGGCGCGCACTTTTCCCCTTGACTTCTTGGATCGCTGTCCTTCGCGTCCCTCATCTGCGCCTCCTAGAGTGATCCTCGACCTTCCTGTCTCCCTCTCTCAGCGTCCTCCTGTTTTCTGCCCATAGCTGGCCTTCTGTTCCTCGTTCCATTAGCGTGGCAACTATTGTTCACGGGGTGTTGGGCGATCGCCATCGCCACGACAATGGCGTGAGCAAGGTGGAGCCTGCCGAGAGCTATCGCCTGTGCGTCGAGACCAATCGAACAAATGCCTCACACCACCCTGAGCGTGTTTCCTACTGTGCCGCCGGCGAATGGATGGCGTGATGCTGTTGCCAGCGGTCTGGTGACATCTCCTGCCGGAGCCTGGCTTGCGGCAATTGGGCAGCCTCGTCGAGTTCAGCTCGGCTGGGTTTCAGGCACCAGTTGGTGCTGACGTGGCAGCGGCTTGATTAAGAGGATATGCATGTGCACTGCGTAGCACTGCCTGGACCGGGACTTGGGCTGTTGGAGAGGTGACATTTTCCTGTGCCGTCCTGTGCCATCTTGCCGAACACCCTTCATCCTTGTCATCTGCAGCGAAAATCCCCCAGCTCATGAAGGAGATTGTCTCAGTCGTGCCGATGCCGGGCCATAGACTATTGGTGGATCATCGACGATTAGCTCTGGAGGGGAAAACCCGCGCGGCCTGGGCTCTACCAAGTGTCTCGCGAGGCGTTCTACGAGGCGTTCTGTGAGGTTTGATCCATGGAGATCAACGACGATCCAACTGGCTGCTCCATTGGAGACCTCCGGATGCACATCGTCCCGAGGAACACAGCGCGTGGATTGGACGGCAAGAGAACAAAGGAGGGGAAACAGGAATTGTTGGGGGCTGGGCAACCCTTGAGGGTTGCCTGCAGCCAAGAGGGGGCTTACGAAGCTTCAGAGGAACAGCGCAGAGATTGTGTGGCTCGCAATGGGATTGGGTGTGTCTTTGTGCCGAGAGCGGCTAACGGGCCTCGACATATAATCCCTCTGCGCTCCCCTTTAGAACAGGCAGCGATTTCCACTGTTTTCATGTTTACAAGATCCCCTCGCAATTCTATCCCACGATGACTACCGTCGACATGACCTCCATCCACTTCTACCAACCACGACCGAGCCCACGCCCCAGCGTCAAGCCACCAAGTTTGGGTAATGCTGGCGGAAAACGCACAGCGACCATACAGTGCGACAGCTTGGACAATCTGTTCAAGACGAATCGCGAAATCGAACCTCCGCTGCAAAGCAAGTTGGCTGGAGATACCAGAGCCGGGGATGGAGGTATTGTTGGAATTCAGCGTCATGAGAAACTTATCTAACGGACGCAGGAAACTCGGAAACGGCTGGGAACAATCGGGGCGGCGGCGACAGTGACACCAATAACGAGGAAGACCTTTGCCTTCCATCCATCGAGTCTTTCGGAACCCCCCACAACCTTTCGTCCGAAGCCGATAAGAATACACCTCTTCCAGTGGAGAAGATTGATCAAGCTCTGTCTGATGACGAATTCCTCGACATTGACGCCTGGACAGCCTCGTTAGCTTCAGACCATTTTCATCTTCAAGGAGGTGCCGCACAACCACCGGTGAAGCAGAGTCTTTCATCGAGGATGTCAAACCCAACGCTCCCTACCGAGGACGGGCCTATGGCGGCAATGGCCACACCGGAGATTTGGGATTCCCACAAGTGCAAGGCAGACACAGTCGGTTTGAACGAAGGCGGCAGAGTCGGGATTTATGCTAAGGCTATATTCACTTCAACTTCAACATGTCTAATAATCTTACAGAACACTCACCCGGAGTTCTCAATAATACCGGAATCAATGACAGGATCGATAAATCGGTCATCAAACCAACCTTCGAACCTAGCGATGGGCGGAACAAGAATCCAGACATCATGCCGATCAGGACGCCCTTCGAGCTACTGAGCAAGCAGGTATTGACTTTTCCGGGACTGGGTGGGCACAATTCGAAGCGTGAGACGCAGAGTGAGCGTTCAGGTCAGTGCGCATGTCTCGATTGTCGTAGGCACGCCTGATAATTCTAGAAGACTCGATCGTAATCGACGATACCGATGAGGACAGAACCGACACCGATGATCATGATCTCCCTCCATCGAAGAAGCATAGGGGAGCGGAGAACGCGACTCTACAAGCTGTATTCAAAGTTCCTCCTGGACTCGGACTTTACTACAACCGAGCGCTCCAAGACCACGAGAATACTGCAAGCTCAAATCGGTCGAGTGAGGTTGGTGGCAGTCAGGGTAGGTACAGAAAGTGGACCTCTAACCCAAAAGTGAAACGGTGTCTGACATTCCACAGATAACCCGTTCGTGGTGCAGGACGAGGACATCAAGACTGGCGACGAGGGCACTTCTGCTGAGATAGAAAGCATTATGTCTGAAATTGATACTGCAGACACCCAGCTCAACATACCTTGTTCAACAAAAGAGCCAAAGACACACCATTGCTCGGATCCTAATACAACCGCCGAGCCTTTTGATCGCCTATGCTCTCTCAGCGTCACTCCATTTGAGGATCAAGAAAGGAGAACTGTCCACGCAAATGACCACAATGGGAGAACGTCAGCGACCGTCGGTTCCGCCAGCACTACCGCCACCAGGACCTTTGCTCCCGAGCAACCTCAGGGCCAAGGTGGCCGAGCAGAGGCCGAGGAGCAGGAGTGGGAAGTCATAAAAATTCTCGACAAGAGAGAGACCAGGTCGGGAACGGAATACAGGGTACGCTGGAAGAGTACATGGCTGCCCAGAAGTGAATTAGGAAACGCACGAAGATTGTTGCGGGAGTATGAGGCAAAAGGCCGAGCACAGCATGGACTTAAACGGGGTAGACCCGCTCGCATAGACAAAGTTTGGTGATCGTTATACCACTCCCTTCATAAATTGTTATCTTCCCAGCCACCATTCATGTACGAATATGACTTCATCACTTCATAATCAAGCCCTTTCCATATTCCCTCCGCTGCTTGTCCTCTCCCCTATCCTCTTGTCCGTTGTCTCCAATTGCCGTATCAAGCACTCGGCACACCGCGGTGCCCACATGAGCCGCAGACTCCATTAGTACGAAACCTGCTCTTATCTCTACAACTGCAGCACTCCTGGTCGCATGAAAGTAGTCGCACCCTTTGGCGTGGCTTTCTTTCGATAAACCTTTTCTCCTCTTCTGTCCTTCTCTCAGCTTTTTGATGATACAAAATTGATTCCCTCACAACTGCCTCATCTTTCGCCACGTCGTCGTGTGTGGCCTCTTTCTTTGCCGTCCCACAGGCTCTCTTGCGACTCTCTCCGCCTTCCCCAATAGCATCCGTACTTGTGCGTTTCCGTGGGGTATTTTTGGGAATCTCTAGTTCGGACATTGCGGCGATCTTTTACCTGTTGTCCGATGCTTTCGTCTCTCAGTAAGATTACTTTGGTGCTTGCCTTCACACATACTAAGTCAATAAGAAGCAGTCAGGATTGATGTCGCGGTAGTCACCGAGAGCTTCTAGGACCCAATCCTCCGGTCCTTCAAAGAGTGCAGAACAAATTCTCATGGGCAAGAGGTGGGCTGAGACGATAAATAAGTCTCCCAATAGACAGTCGTAAAATTACGAGAGAAGGAATGCTTGATAATGTATGGCTAACTTGAATGCCTGGAAGCAGCAGTAGAATGTCTTCCACGACCGATTTCGCTGTTATTCAGGCTAGGGTCTTGTCTTTTTATGTCCATGGTCAGAGTAGTGTTCAGGAAGCTCCAACGCGACTTAAAGTCGGGATGTCAACATGAACAGAGTCCCACACCTCTAGCCACGTCAGCGAGAAACCAAAGAACTCCGTCCCTTTCTTAGTAGGTCAGATTCAAGGACGTTTGACCGACTTGCTGATCATTGCTACTACCATCTTTCCCTGCACGAACATCCCTGGTTACGGTACAAAGATTGCTCGAGCGCTATCCTCATTCCAATGTAAAGTAATGATTGACTGTTGAATTACAAGGTCGTCCTCTCGACGCCATAAATCTTCTCCAGTCCTAATCCACCCAGAATAGATTTCCCACTGCCGCCATGTTCCCATCCCCTCCCTTTTCCCTCACTTCTTCTCATTTCTGCCCTACGTCCAAGCCGGAAGTAAGCAAGACTGCACTGAAGCTTCAGTATTCAGTTTTGGGGTTTCTTTTGAGACTGCCACTGCTCAATAGTCAGCACGAAGAAACAAAGAGCGTAAGATCTACCTTGGCTATCTGTGCTTTTGTCTGCTTGAGTCTGTTGAAACGCTGTTCTAAACCTGGTGAACCCAAGGGTCGATGAAACTTCTCCTCGAACACCGTAGCAGTCTGTTCCCAGGATAGTCCATCTTCTACCTTCGATTTCCAGGGCAGTTTCTCCTCGGCAATCAATTGATTCAGATGAGCTCTCTCGGGGTTCAGTGGTTCAGACATGCTGGGAATTGAAACACTGAATGTATGGCGTCTCCTTGACGGTAGTTTCAACGATAGTATTTCACTTTCACTTGTGATACCACGTTGCGTAAAACTGTATTGAGGGCAACAGGAATCATCTGCCCTGACAGGTACTCGCAGGGATGCAGAAAGACCCTTGGCAAGTGGTCGAAGAAGTTCAGTTAGTGTCGGGAAAGGGTCGATAAGGTGTAAGTTGGAGACCTGCCCTGTCACGATAGTGTAACGCACGATGCGCAGGGTTACGAGAGAATCCAGCTTCGAGCCTTGGCGTAGGCCGTCCGAGAGCGAAATCTCCACCCCAAATTCTGAATCCGGTTTCTTGTTCCAAGGCAACGATGATTGCTGGAGCATAGACCGAAAGAGTTGATCACCTCCACCCCCGACTTTAGAGGTGCTTTCCTACTTTGGGCAAGGGAGACTGGTGATGAAAAGACGGCCCGGATAAAGCGTATCTGTTGGAACTGGCTTATATACCATGACACAGGGCATTGCATTCGTGGATCCGTCTCCTTACCAGGTGTAATGTATGTCCATTGCCGTAGCAGCCGCATGTCCTCCTGTGCTTCCCATGCGAGTACTCCACCGAACCAACCCTCAACTTTTAGAGTTAGGGAGTGGGTAGCTATTTCCAAACAAACGTCCGACCTGACCGCTTACGGCTATACGGACAGACCCTATTGTGTCGTACCATTGTTGCTGACTCGTTCTAGACAATACGCATCTCAATTTACGACGCTACGGGGCACATTGAACACAGCTCTTTACGTGAGGGTCAGCACCAACCAGGTTTTGCGTATAGAGGCATAGTAAGTCTGGACAGTATGTTGCGAGCAGAAGTAGCAGGGGTGCGCAATTCGGATGGTCAAGAAGCGAACAGTGATGGGAGATAGCAACGCTCGTGGACCAAACCACTGATAGCAGGGCCACCAAGATTGACCACTATCTGGAGGTGGCTAGCCATCACATATGAGTCCAGCAGGAGGAACAGGATGAGGAGCAGGATTCGCTAGATTAAGGATCTGGAGCCTGGTTGCTCACCCTCTGAGGACAAGAAAGTCGATGGGAAAGAAGGCGGCATCGAATAAAGAGGAGAAGAAGAGGAGGTACTTATTCTCGCACGTTTCACCCATAGCCAACTTTCGCAGCCCTGGTTGCACTTACCGAGTCTCTATTCGACCTTTTCACCTCCCACATAGCCAACGTAGAGGACTTTCATCTCAATTCAGATCTCCAAATCTAGTCTTCACATCCACAAGATAAGCGTCCAAAAATGGTAGATTATATCGGCCAATCTCACCATTTTCTTGGATAGGAACAACAAATGGCTCATTCGCCAGCCTTCTGGTGAATCGTCCACGTCTTTCCGATACACGACATCATCATCCATTCCGTCCATGACCGGTTTGCCAGCATATACCCACCACATCTCGGGTTCGGTTCGATCTCCGGGGCCCGACCGTTTCGCAAGGGGTCCCAGGGAGCCCTTCTATCCTTTGGCTGTCCCGATGAGTTTCATTCAGCCTTGGAGCATGTGCGGTCGAAACAGGGGAAAACGTAAATTTAGTTAGCGTCTGACTCCACTAATTTGCGCTCATTGGTTGGGATTAAACAGTTGAACATAGCCAGTCTCGGTATCTTCAGCCGCGCGCTTAATCACGGACTCGACGCGTCCAGAATTACCCCTCACTTTACCAAAGAATGACGACCAACCATTTGGATTCAATCTGAAGCATGACTCCGAGCTTTCTCTCACATCATCATGCTCGATGCCCAGAGATCGATCCATGTTTTACGCTTTGCAGAGTGCCGTGCTTGATGACTGCCGTCGCGTCTGAACATCAACCATTGTGTGGTCAAAAGCGTCGACGAGGTGCGATCGAAGAAGAGCACTCGACGACTGGGACGCCGCAACCCCCTTGGAAAAGAACCAAGAGACGTCGTCAATCACAGCAGGAGACAAACATAGCATACTGGGATTCACTCTCCAAGCTGTGGCTCACTCGACGGGCTTTGGACGAACTCAATCGGCGAAACAGAAAAAGGGCCAGTCCTGTCAGAACCACTGTTGCACGCGGTCTAGATCTGGGTGACGAAGTAGGTCTATTGAAGAACCCCTCAAAGAAATTGAGGCGCTTCGCCAGACACGGCGGTCCAGATCTTCGTGACCTTGGAGGGGTGAGTTTGGCCTGGAAGACGTCGAGATCGTTGCTGATTCCGTCCCTTCAGTATCCAGAATCCTCCATACCGAACTTCACTGCCCACGTTATGCCGTCGAATCAGTCCAGTTCGAGGACCCAATCGAAGTCCAGAAATACCTTGGGCGACTCTACCGAGAAGACAACAACCTCGAAAACAAAGAAGACTTCTCCATACGATCCCAATTTTGAGCAAAACCTCATTGATAACGGCATCTATCCAGATGATTATGATTTCCCGGATGGTCGAGATCCTCCAAGACCAAATAACGAGAACGAAATCCTTGGCAGGTTAGGGCAGCCGAGGTCATCTCTTTCACCATTTCATTTCTCCAATAAGGAATTTCGTACCTTCAAGCAGACTAATTCACGGGCGTTGAATGAGGACGCTGTGATGGGTGACGTTTTCCCAGTGATTCAGGGTACTGCCCGCATCCCCTCCGCAAAGAATCTCGTGTTTGGAAACCTCGAGCCACTTACCCACGGCAACTTGGTCGACGCCAAACCCGACTTCTATGACGGAGCACGTCCTGCACAAATAGACCTACGAATCCGCGAAGAGCTAGGATCATACGTCACACCGGCCACACAGGGGCAGGCCCCAGCGTTACCCAATTTCTTCACTGAGGCGAAGGGTCCCGACGGGAGTGCGGCCGTGGCCAAACGACAAGCTTGTTTCGACGGCGCACTGGGTGCCCGTGGTGTTCATAAGCTTCGGTCATTTGAAGCGGACCCTACTCTAGCATACGATAACAACGCGTACACCATCACCTCGACTTATAATGACGGAACCCTCAAGATGTACACGATTCACCCCACCCAAGCATCTAATGTGGAAGACTCTCCCGAATACCATATGACCCAACTGAGAGGATGGCTGCTGACTGACACTCCTGAAACATTTCGACAGGGAGTTGGCGCTTTCAGAAACGCCAGAGACTGGGCAAAGGAGCAAAGGGACCGGCTCATAGCAACTACTAATGGCAGGATAATGGGGATGCCCAGAGACGCGTCCACCTTAGAGCCTTCTACTCACAGCATGTCTCAGTCCACTATCGAGCCGGATGCACCAGAATCTGAGACATCCGCCGACGAGCTTTCCCAGGACGTGGGCCAAGGTTCCAGCCTTTCCCACAAGCGCCTGAAAAGAGAACCAGAGAAGCACTCTTCCAATCCTCATCTGAAAATACGCCCCAAGAAGAGCTATTCTGGAGCTAACAGCAGGTCTCGCAGCAGAGGTCGGCTCTCACAGAGGCGATAGTGGTTACTGGTCCATACTCGGCCGCACAGCTGTGAAGAGGCAAACACTGATGGTTCCCTGAATCCAAAATTCGTGGGCACTGCTTGTTTTGCCAGCGTCAACGGTTACTTGGATGTGGGTGAGTGCAACATGCTTGGCTCTTGCTTCTCGAAGGCTAACAGTTACCCAAGTGTAGCACCGCTGCGATGACTTGGAGTCTCTAGGATACATCTTCTCCACTTCCTCCGCGGTTCTCTCCCATGGCAGGTCCTCCTGGCCACGAATCAACAGCAAAAGGAGGAGCTCATCTTGGCGAAGAAAGAGACGATCCATACAGGAGATATTTGTCTCCTGCAGAAGGAACTCCACCTCCTCTTCCGTCTTTTGAGCATGTTTTTCGGCCTTTTGGATCCGTTCTTCTGCTCTTTGGGCCCGTTCTTCTGCCCGGCTGGCACGTGTATCTCCGTCTCTTCGGAGGTCAATGACCATGTCAACAAGCTTGGCTAAGAGAGCGTTATTGGGGTTTTGACGTACTGCGGGCTGCACACCTTTCGTTCTCGGGGCTGGGGGGGGGTTTTCAAAGGCCTCGTCTATATCTGTTTCTTCTCCAGTTGCAATTGTATTGGGGTGAGGTTTGTTTCGATATCAATTACATACGTAGTAGCGCTGGCTTAGCCACCAACTGGATGAGTCATTTCTTCCTTCCTCGGTGTAGCCAATAGGCTACTGCGATAGTCCTAAATTTGGCTTCCTGCCGCCAAAGCTTCCTTCTTGCCGACCACAACATCTTCTTCAGCCGCAATAAACACATGTCTTGTTCTTTCGTCTCATTCCAATTCGATATGTCCCCACTGTAAGCAAAGTCAGACGTCAAAAGATATAGGCGGCAACCGTCGGCGCTCCAAGCATTGAACGAGAAAGGTAAACTAATCACGGCATACTCACCTCCTTCAGCTGACAATCTATATATAGCAGCACGCCCCTGCGGTATTCAGCAAAAGCAATTTCTCTCGCCTTATCGCAAAAGCACACGTCTACCAGAGAAGCAATGTCTATATCTGCGACTAGAGAGCTAAGAGCAAGGTACATTAACCTCTTTCCTCTACGAGTAATATTGCTGGTTAAGAGACATGTCTCCATGTTCTCTAAAGGGTTGTTGTTAATGCGCCTCACCCTTTAGTCTAGGTATCTCATTGGCGTTTCCATTGGTTTTGAGTTTGCTTGTTTAACACTGTCCTTGTGGCCCATTTTTGGTGAGGATTGACATGCTAGCATTGATCTTTACTGTCAACCGGGACAGTGGACTGGTACAGAAAGGACGAGATTCGTTCAGCTCAAGAGTCGGCTTAAGTTAACCTATCCTGATAGATCTTCGCTCTATCTTCGAGACCTTGCTAAGTCTAAACCTAATACGAACAACGCAGAATGCTCAATAGACATGTCCTTCAGCGAATGATCTTGTAATCACACAGGCTGATCTTTTCATTATGCTAATTCCACTTCATCATCTATATAGCCGCGCAGGAGATCCAGCTATGACCGGGCGAGCAGTATGTC